>ENA-OPCA01001994-OPCA01001994.1-human-gut-metagenome-genome-assembly--contig:-NODE-1994-length-13978-cov-2.879911_pt1 | contig 13978 bp, 13 predicted proteins | sample MGYA00241076_ERZ501468 | MGnify/ENA primary metagenome ERZ501468 (study PRJEB25962, sample SAMEA2042633) | human gut metagenome | biome: human gut; feature: human-associated habitat; material: faeces... | reverse complement strand
CCTTTTTCCACCAGCAGGATGTGCTTCTTGCTGCCGCGGCGCAGCAGCTCCACAGCGGTGAAGATGCCGGCAGGACCGGCACCAACGATGATGAGATCGTACTTTTCCATAACTCTTTTTATCCTTTATGTTGAATTGATTTTGGGTTTCGTTTTTCAGCAGAGGGTTAGCCTTCGCCTATCGGGAGCAGACGGAGAGGGCAAGCCCGCTAAAGTTATTTGTTCTCCTGCTCCACCTCGGCGCTCTCATCCACATAGTCGAGCTCCACAGCGGTGGATTCCACATCTGCGTGGGAGACATCCGGGGCGATGACGCCGTCGCCGTTCAGATCTTGGCCGGTAATGGCTTCCAGCATGGACTGGGTCTCCGGATGCAGCTTTATAAAGCGCCGGACGGCCAGCATGGTGTACAGGGCGCTCAGCAGGTTCAGTGCGCCTTCCAGGATGAGGATGAGGCCGATGGCCATCACCAGCGTCTCCATGGTGCCGAAGGGGTCCACCACCATCACGATGCCCAGCACGACGCTGAGCACGGCCAGCAGCAGAAAGACCTTCCAGCTCGAATACTCGCACCGGCGCAGCTCGAGAGCGTTCTGGATGCGGCCCAGACTGTCAAAGATGACGAACAGGCCGAACACGATGGGCAGCACCCGCACCACCACATCGCTGCGGATGATGAGGAATGCGCCCAGCGCCAGACAGACAAGCCCCGAGATGAGGGTGAGCTGGCTCTGGAACACGCCGCGCTCTACGACAAAATACCGCACCAGCTGCACTGCCGCGCAGGCCAGCACCACGCCGCCCAGCGCGTAGCAGACCACGTTGAGGGCCGTGCCAGGCACCATCAGCAGGAAGATGCCCAGCGCCAGATAGAGCAGGCTCATGAGGATAAGGTTCCACTTCAGCTTTTTTGCCATAGAGTTCACGTTCCTTTCAGGTTATACGGCTGCGTCCTGCTTTTCGGAGAGCGGGACGATGACGGTACGGTTGATGCGGGCCATGAAAACGAGGCTCAGCGCAAGGCTGACCACCTCCGCGATGATGAAGGCCCACCAGACCATGTTCACCTCGCCGGTGCGGCTCAACAGCCATGCAGCGGGGATAAGCACCACCAGCTGACGGCAGATGGAGACGGTCAGGCTGAACATGCCGTTGCCCAGCGCCTGGAACACCGAGCTCAGCACGATGCCGGCGCCCGCCAGCAGGAAGTGGGGGCAGATGATGCGCAGCGCCGGGACGCCGATGGCCAGCATGGCGTCGCTGGCGGCGAAGAGGCCCAGCAGCTTATCCGGCAGGAACTGGAAGATGCAGAAGCCCACCAGCATGATGCACTCGGCGTAGAAGACTGCGAGGCGGATGGTCTTTTTGACCCGCTCCGGCTTCCGTGCGCCGTAGTTGTAGCTGATGATGGGGACCATGCCGTTGTTCATGCCGAAGATGGGCATGAACACGAAGCTCTGCAGCTTGAAGTAGACGCCGAAGACGGCGACAGCCGTGGCCGAGAAGGCCATCAGGATCTGGTTCATGAAGAAGGTCATCACGCTGCCCACGCACTGCATGGCGATGCTGGGCAGGCCGACGGTGTAGATGCGGCCGATGGCCTTTGCGCTGGGCCGGAAGCCCCGGAAGCTGATCTGGATGTCCGGGTTTTTCTTCAGGTTGAAGAAGATGGCCGCGCCCGCGCCGTCGCCAAACAGGACGCAGGTGGAGCGGTCGGCGGGGTCCATCAGGCGGGAAAGGGCTTCGCACCCAATGACGAGGGCATACTGTCCACCCAAAGTTGTCAGCAGTCCCCGCGCCACGGCTATGCCGTAGAGGAAGCCGGAACAGGCCGCGTTGACATCCAGCGCAGGCCGGTCCTCGGGAAGGCCCAGCGCCGCCTGCACCTGACAGGCTACACTGGGGGTCGCGTCTGGGGCGGACAGGGTGGCACAGATGCAGCACCCGATCTGCGCAGGGGCAAGGCCGCTGCGGGCCAAAGCCTGCTTTGCGGCGGAAATGGCCAGCGTGGCGGCAGATTCATCCTCCGTGCACCAGTGCCGGGTGCGGATGCCGGTGCGGCTGGTGATCCATGCGTCACTGGTGTCCACCATGCGGCTCAGCGCGTCATTGGTGATCGTCCGTCCGGGAAGTGCCCCGCCGGTGGCGATCAGCTGTAAACCACTCATGCGTTCCTCGTTTCTCCGATCTGGCGGTATTTTTTATAGCGCTGGTCGGCCAGCTGGCGGCCGCTCATGCGGCACAGCTCTTTCAGGTGCACCCGCAAAGCAACATCCAACTGTTCAAACAAGGCTGCGTGGCTGCGCTGTGCGCCGCCCAACGGTTCCGGGATCACCTGCTCCACGATGCCATCGCTGTACAGATCCTGCGCGGTCAGCTTCATCATCTCGCAGGCTTCGCCGCTGCGGGAAGCATCCTTCCACAGAATGCTGGCAAAGCCCTCGGGGCTGAGCACCGAGTAAACGGCATTTTCCAGCATGAGGATGTGGTTTGCCACACCCAGTGCCAGCGCACCGCCGGAAGAGCCTTCGCCGGTGACAACGGCAATGACCGGCACGGTCAGGCCGCTCATTTCCATCAGGTTGCGTGCAATGGCTTCGCCCTGACCGCGCTCCTCGGCATCCTTGCCGGGGTAAGCGCCCGGCGTGTCAATGAAGGTGATGATGGGCCGGCCAAACTTTTCGGCCTGCTTCATCAGGCGCAGGGCCTTGCGGTAGCCCTCCGGCCCCGGCATACCAAAGTTACAGGCCAGATTTTCTTCCAGTGTGCTGCCCTTGCGGTGGCCGATGACCGTCACCGGCAATCCGTGAAAACGGGCGATGCCGCCCAGAATGGCAGGGTCTTCCTTGCACTGACGGTCGCCGCGCTGCTCAAAGAAGTCGGTGAACAGGGCAGAAACAGTCTCATCAATGTGGGGGCGCTCCGGGTGCCGGGCCAGAAACACCCGATCCTCGGCGGTCAGCGGGCCGCAGGTGCGCAGGATCTCGTCCTCTTCCACAGCCAGCTCTGCCAGCTCGGAGGCATGGGCCGTGATGGCATCCATCTCGTTGCCGCTGCCTTTCAGCGCGGCGATCTGGGCATCCAGCGGAGCCAGCTGCTCTAAAATTTCCTTGATCATTCGTGTTTTCCTCCTGCATGGAGCTGCAAGACCTGGATCAGGGTATCCCGCAGCTGGCTGCGGGGCACCACCTGATCCACAAAGCCGTGCTCCATCTGGAACTCGCTGCGCTGGAATCCGGCAGGCAGCTTTTCGCCAATGGTCTGCTCAATGACCCGCGGACCTGCAAAGCCGATCAGCGCGCCAGGCTCTGCCAGCATGATGTCACCAAGGCTTGCAAAGCTGGCCGTCACACCGCCGGTGGTGGGGTGGGTGAGCACACTGATGTACAACCCGCCCTTTGCCGAAAAGCGCTGGATGGCGGCACTGGTCTTTGCCATCTGCATCAGGCTGAAAATGCCCTCCTGCATCCGCGCGCCGCCGCTGGCCGAAAAGATGACCAGCGGCAGTTTTTTCGACGCCGCGTACTCGATGGCGCGGGTGATCTTGTCGCCCACGGCAGTGCTCATGCTGCCCATGAAAAAGCGGCTGTCCAGCACGGCAGCCACGCAGGCCACCCCGCCGATGCGGCCGGTGGCCGTTACAGCGGCTTCGCGCAGGCCGGTCTTGTTCTGGGCGGCGGCAAGCTTTTCACGGTAGCCCGGAAAATGCAGCACATCCTGCGGAGCAAGGTCGGCATCCAGTTCCCGGAAGCTGCCGTGGTCCAGCACCAGACTGAGCCGGTAGTACCCGCCAATGGGCATGTGATAGCCGCAGTTGGGGCAGACGTAAAGGCTTCTTGCCCACAGGGTGCGTGCGGCGCGGCGGCCGCACTGCTTGCACTCCACAAACTGCTGCTCGTGCCAGACGGCACCGGCATCCCGCTTGGCCTTCAGCTGGAAGGTGCGCTCCCGCATTCGGCCGGGGAAAAGATCTCGGATATCGTTCATTGCTTTTTGCCTCAGATATGTGCAGTGATGTAGTTGTAGATATCGCCCACGGTCTTGAGCTTTGCCAGCTCTTCGTCCGGGATGGACACGCCGCAGGCATCTTCCAGAGCCATGTTCAGCTCCACGGCATCCAGACTGTCGGCCTCCAGATCCTCGGTCAGGCTGGCCTCCATGGTCACCTTGTCCTCGTCGCAGTTCAGGGTATCGACAACGATCTTCTTCATTTCTTCAAACGTCATGGTAGTAGTCTCCTTTGATTTGTTTTGAATATCTAAATTTTTTGAAGTTTCTTGCGAACACGACCATTATAGCCGAATCGTTGGATAAGTCAAGAATAATAGTTAAAATATTTTATCTTTTACAATTCTGACACAGTTTTCTTCCTTTTATATATTGTCCTCTTTTACGCCGGTGTGCAGTGTGGTATACTTGACCCAGCAGTCTGAGAACAGTGTTTCCCTGTGAGGGAAAGGAGCCTTCCGATGATTACGATTTCAGAGCGCAGAGAGCATGAATCTGCAAAAAGTTTTGTTCTGCGGGTATTGATCGATAATATTATCAATACCCGTCTGGAGCCGGGTGAAAAACTGAACGAGCCGGAATTGTGCGAACAGCTGGGGGTGAGCCGCACCCCCTTCCGGGAAGCAGAGCTGGAGCTGGCGCAGCGGCGGCTCATTGAGATCCGGCCCAAGATCGGCACCTATGTTTCTCTCATCGATGCAGAGCTGGTGGAAGAAGTGCGCCATCTGCGCGCTGTGCTGGAAGCAGAGATCGCCCGCATGGCGTGCGAAAAGCTGACCTCGGCGGATATCGACCAGCTGTGGGAGAACGTGGCGCTCTGGCGCATGTACATTGAGCGTGCACAGGAAGAAAAGATCTTTGAGCTGGACAAGGGGTTCCACCGGCTGCTTTATGTGCAGTGCGGCTGCCCGTACTGGTACGATCTGGTGGAAAATCTGGCTCCGCATTTTGACCGCACCACCATCCTCAGCTTCCGCTGCAGGCCCGCAAAAACGATCTACGAAGATCACGTCAGCCTGCTGAAAGCCATTGAACAGAAGGATGCGGCGGCAGCACACCGCATTGCCGGGCAGCATATGCAGCGCTACACGGAGAACCTTTCTGCGATCCGGGAAGCATTCCCACACTATTTCAAAGCTTGAAACAACCGTATCACGTTCAGAAATGCCGTATCTATGCCAAAAGATGCGGCATTTTTTTGTGCAGTTTTTTGCCGGAAACGGCTTGACAGAGATTATGAAATGTTATATATTTTAGTCAATGAAATATATAACATAAAAGCCGGATCTCCAAATCAGGAAGAAAGGTGGATACCATGAAAAAACAATACGATGTGGTCATCATCGGTGCGGGTGTTGTGGGCAGCGCCATTGCACGCGAACTTTCGCGCTACAAATTGAGCATTGCAGTGCTGGAAAAAAATCTGGATGTCTGCAACGAGACCAGCGGCCGCAACTCTGCGGTGGTGCACGGCGGCTTTGCCAACCCCATTGGCAGCCTGAAAGCAAAATGCTGCGTGGAAGGCAACCGCATCATGGATCAGCTGGCCGAAGAGCTGAACTTCCCGTTCAAGCGTTGCGGCAAGGTGCTGGTGGGCAACACCCCCGAGGACATGGAGCAGCTGGAGCGCACCATGAAGCAGGGCACTGTCAACGGCTGCACCGGCCTGGAGATGATCGATGAAGCAAAGCTGCACGAGCTGGTGCCCGCCGTGGTGGGCAAGTTTGCCATGTGGTCCAAAAACAGCGGCATCATGGACCCGTTTCTGTACACGGTGGCTCTGGCCGAGAACGCACACGCCAACAGCGTGGACTTCTTCTTTGACCACAAGGTAGAGGCTATCACCCGGGAAAATGAGCTGTACTACCTGCATACTGCCCATGGCGATTTCTGCACCCGCTGGGTGGTCAACGCCGCTGGTCTGGGCGCAAAGCAGATCTCCGACCTGCTGGGCCTGACCGGCTACCGTGTCATCGGCTCCCGCAGCAACTACATCATCCTGCACAAGCGCATGGGCAAGCTGCTGCCCATGCCGGTGTACCCGGTGCCCAGCAACACCTATATGGGCATCCACATCACCCCCACCGTGGACGGCAACGTGACTGTTGGCCCGGACGCGGAGAACACCGATGTGCTGGACGACTACAGCGTGCCGCAGGCCAACATGGACAGTCTGGCCGTGGAGGGCGCAAAGCTGTGGCCCCACATCTTTAAAAAGGATCAGATCCGCACCTTCGCCGGCATCCAGCCCAAGTGGGTGGATGAAAACGGTGCCATTCAGGACTGGAAGGTGGAGATCCGGGACGACGTGGCACCCAATGCCGTCAACCTCGTGGGCATTGAATCCCCGGGCCTGACCGGCAGCGTGCCGCTGGCCCGCTACGTCATCGGCCTGATGCAGGAGCGCGAAAAGTTTGAGGAAAACCCAGACTTTGACCCGCACCACAAGGGCATCGTCAAGTTTGCCGAGTGCACGCCGGAACAGCAGGCAGAGCTCATCGCGCAGGACCCCGATTACGGCGAGATGATCTGCAGCTGTGAGGAAGTGACCAAGGCCGAGATCCTGCAGGCCATCCACAACCCGCTGGGCGTTTCCACCATGACCGGCATCAAGTACCGCACCCGCGCCATGATGGGCGGCTGTCAGGGCGGCTTCTGCCAGATGAAGATCGAACACTTCATTGAGCAGGAGCTGGGCACCGAGCCGGAGAATGTGCGTTACAGCCGTCAGGGGTCATGGGTACTCACCGGCAATATGCGGAAGGAGGAGAACTGAGCGATGGAACAGAAAGACGTTGTGATTATCGGCGGCGGCCCTGCAGGTCTTGCCGCAGCGGTGGAGCTGCACAAGCAGGGCATTCGCAACATGATCATTCTGGAGCGCGAGGCGATGCTGGGCGGCATCCTGCGCCAGTGCATCCATGACGGTTTCGGTCTGGGCCGCTTCGGCGAGAGCCTGTCCGGCCCGGAATATGCACAGGCGTTCATTGATGAAGTGAACAAGCGTGAGATCCCTTACGAGACCAGCGCCACTGTGCTGAGCCTGACGGCAGATCGTGTCGTCACCGCCTCCACCCGCAGCGGCCTGCGCCAGTATCAGGCAAAGGCTGTGGTGCTTGCCATGGGCTGCAAGGAGCGCAGCCGCGGCGCACTGGGCATTCCCGGCGAGCGTCCGGCGGGCGTGTTCACCGCAGGCACCGCGCAGGCTTACATGAACCTCTACAACCGGATGCCCGGCAAGGAGGTCGTCATCCTCGGCTCCGGCGATATCGGCATGATCATGGCACGCCGCATGACGCTGGAAGGCGCTCATGTGCAGGCAGTGTTCGAGCTGATGCCTTACCCCTCCGGCCTGCCGCGCAACATCGTGCAGTGTCTGGATGACTACAATATCCCGCTCTATCTCAGCCACACCGTCACCGAGATCCATGGCCGTGACCGTCTGACCGGCGTGACCATCTCCGAGGTGGACGCGAACCGTCGGCCCATCCCCGGCACCGAGAAGGAGTACAAGTGTGATACGCTGATCCTCTCCGTGGGCCTGATCCCGGAGAACAAGCTGCTGGAGGATGCCGGCATCGCCATTGACCCCCACACCAACGGCGCTGTGGTGGACGAGAACCTGCAGACCAACGTGCCCGGCGTGTTCTCTGCCGGCAATGTGCTGCATGTGCATGATCTGGTGGACTTTGTTTCCATGGAGTCCGAGGCACTGGCACGCCACGCTGCCGCCTACGTTGAGGGCAAGGGCATCGACTCCTGCACGCTGGACGTGAAGTGCGGCGAGGGCGTGGGCCACACCATTCCGCAGAAGGTCAGCGGCAAGAACGACTTTAGCCTGTCGCTGCGCGTGCGGAACCACTACCGTGACTGCCGCATCGTGGTGCGCCAGAACGGTGTGGAGGTTGCTGCCAAGAAGATGAAGAAAGCCATTCCTGCGGAGATGATCCAGTTCAAGGTCTCTGCTGCCAAGCTGCAGGAAACGGGCGCACTGGAGGTGTCGGTGGAATGAAAAAGCAATTTACCTGTATCGTCTGCCCCAACGGCTGCGAGATCGAAGCCGAAGTTGAAAATGGTCAGGTGATCTCGGTCACCGGTCACACCTGCCCCCGCGGCGAACAGTATGTCCGTCAGGAGCTGACTGCGCCCCGCCGCACCATCGCCAGCTCGGTGCTGGTCAAGGGCGGCGAGCTGCCTGTTACCAGCGTCCGCCTGACCAAGGCCGTCCCCAAGGATATGATCTTCCCGGTGATGGACGAGATCCGCAAGGTGGTGCTGACCGCCCCCGTCAAGGCGGGCACCATCGTGCTGCACAACGTCTGCGGGCTGGACAGTGACGTGATGGTCACCAAGAATGTGGATGCCTGCTGACCGGCTGAAATAAAGAAATACGGAAAAACAGTCCTGATCGTCTGCCTGCTTTTACAGCGGACACGGTCAGGGCTGTTTTGATGCTATAAACCTGTTGACATGATATGAAAATGGGCTTGTGATGGCCCCGACGTGGGAAAGGACTGCGGCAAACGCCAAAAGCGGGCAATGCCGCAGCACATGGCTGGTCTGTACAGGCGCGGCCCATGCACTGGGTGTGGAGCCTGCCGGCATTGCAAAAATACGGGCACAAAAAGAACTGTTTGCATTTTGGAAACGAGATGCTATACTATTGATTGTACATACAACGATGTAGATACAACTTCCTGCAATGAAGCCCGGAGGAGCCTATGGATATTACGGAACGAAAAATCACAAAGATCGCACGCGAAGCGGAAAAACTGGTCCTGCTCACGATGCGGGAGGAAGGGGTCGGCACAGCAGAGATCGACCTGATCCATGCAGTGCGGCATCACCCCGGCTGCACGCAGGCGCAGCTGGCGGAACTGCTGCACGCAGATAAGGCTGCCATTGCGCGGCGGACAAAAAATCTGGAAGCAAAGGGTCTTCTGATCCGCAGAGATGCCCCCAGCGACCGGCGCAGCCAGCTGCTGTACCCCACCAAAAAGGCGGAAAGCCTGAGATCCTCCAAGGCAGAGATCGAAGCGGCCTTTTACGAATACCTGACCAATGTGCTCACCGCCGAGGAAGCCGCTGCCTTTGCCGCTGCGCTGAACAAGCTGTACACAGCATCCAAGACCGAGAGCCGCGCGGGCTTCCCGCATTTCCGGAAAGCTGCAGGAGGTGAGGCTGCTCATGAAAAAGGATAAAACGTTCCGCCCGGACAGGGTGCTCTCCTATTTCAAAGCAGAGTGGCTCCCGCTGGTCTTTGTCACGCTGTCGGGCCTTGTGTATAACATCGGCCTGCTGGCAACGCCTTGGTTCGAGGGCCGGCTGGCCCAGTGCCTTGCCGACATTCTGGGCGGCAGCGAGACGGCGGCAAAAATGGCCATGCTGGTGCTGGCCTATATCGTGGTCACGCTGGCGGTGCAGGCGGCGCGCTTTATCAAGCGCTTTTATGTCCGCCGCTTTGCCAACAACATCAACCGCCGGATGAAGGGCATCCTGTATGCCAATCTGGTGCGGCAGAGCCGGGCGGCGCTGGAAAAAGAAGGCGCCGGTGAACTGATGACCAAGGCCATCTCGGATGTGGACGACTGCGTAGAGGGGATGCGCAAGTTCACCACCGAGATCTTTGATACCGGCGTGGCGCTGGTGGGCTATGCTGTGATGCTGCTGGTGTACGACTGGCGGCTGGCGCTGCTCAGCCTGCTGTTCACGCCGTTTTCCTACATGTGCGCGGCATGGATGAAAAAGCCGGTGCAGCGCGCCGGTGCGGCGTACAAAAAGGCGGCAAGTGCGCTGAGCGCTGCCACCCTCGACCGCGCCCGGAATGCTGTGACCTACCGCATTTACGGCTGTGAGGATGCCCGCGTAGAAAAGTACGAGGAAGCCCTGAACACCTACGAAAAAACAGCCGTGCGCAACAATGTGTGGCAGTCCGCTCTGCCGCCGCTGTATCTGGCAGCGTCTGAGGCAGGCGTGCTGTTCATTTTGTGGTTCGGCGCTAAAAATGTGCTCGGCTCCGGCTGGAGCACATGGGATATTGCGGCGTTCACCACCTTCCTTTCCTGCTTCACGAAACTGGTGGTCAAATCCTCCAAGGTGGCAAAGCTGTTCAACTCGGTGCAGAAAGCCGAGGTCTCGTGGAAGCGCATCAAGCCGCTGATGAAGCAGCCGGAACAGCTGGAAGCATTGAATATCCCGGCGGCGCAGGACGTGACGCTGGAAAACCTCTCCTTTTCCTATGGCGAAGGACCCATCTTTTCCGGCCTGAGCCTGACGGCGCACCCCGGTGATATCATTGGCATCACCGGCCCGGTGGCCTGCGGCAAATCCACCTTTGGCAGGGTGTTCCTGTGCGAAGCACCCTACGGCGGCTCGGCAAAATTTGGCAAAACGGAATTTGCTACCCTGACCCCGCGGCAGATCTCTGCCACCGTTGGTTACTTGGGCCATGATCCGGAGCTGAGCGCCGATACGGTGCAGAACAATGTTCTCTGCGGCAGTGAACAGGATGCCATGCCGTGGCTTGCTGCCGCCGCGTTGGACGGCGAAGTGCTGGCCATGGAAAACGGTGTGGATACCGTCATCGGCCCCAGCGGCACCCGCCTTTCCGGCGGTCAGGCCCAGCGCTTGGCACTGGCAAGAACGCTGGCCCACCCGCGCCCGGTGCTGATCCTGGACGACCCGTTCTCTGCGCTGGACCGCCATACCGAGGATACCGTGTTTGCCGATTTGCAGAGCGATGCAAAGGATAAGGTGGTCTTCTTCATCTCGCACCGGCTGTACCACTTCCCGCAGATGCAGAAGGTGATCTTTATGGACGGCGGTAAAACCACCGTTGGTACCCATGCCCAGCTGATGGAAACGGTTCCGCTGTACCGCCAGCTGTACGAGAGCCAGACGGTGCAGAAAGAAGGCGATCTGGATGAAGAGTAAAAAGGATAACGGCGTATTTGAAGCCATCCGCATGGCCGCTATGTCGCATCATCTGCTCACGGCGGGCACCATCCTGTGCGTGGCGGCATCGGTGGTGGCATCACTGCTGCCGCCGCTGCTGCTGGCCGGTATCATTGACCGGCTCACCGCAGGCATCCCGCTCACCATTGCAGCAGTGCTGCTTTACTTTGGCAGTCTGGCGCTGGAAGGGGGGCTTTCCTCCGCGCAGGAAAGCCTGCTGGTGCTCTTTGGCCAGAAAATGACCCACGCGCTGCGGTCGGAAATGTCCCGGAAGCTTACCCGGCTGCCCGCAAGCACGCTGGCAGGCCAGAACCCCGGCGAGGTGGCGGCACGCTTTTCCGGCGATGTGGACACGGTGGAAGCGCTGTTCACCTCCGGCATCATCAGCATGGCGGCAGATGCCTGCCGCATCATGGCGGTCATCGCGGTAAAAAACACCGGCATTGCGCTGGTGCTGCTGCTGGTGCTGCCGCTGTTTGCGGTGTTCACCCACCATGTGCAAAAGCGGATGCTGGCCGCACAACTGGATAACCGCCGTGCCGTTGCGGCTGTCTCCGGTCAGGTGCCGGAGACGCTGCACAACATCCGCACCATCCGGGCACTGGGGCTGGAAAGCTATAGGGAACGCCGCTATGACCGCTGCATCGGCGAGAGCTACGCCGCTATGGAGCGCACCAATTTTTACGATGCCATCTATTCGCCGGTGGTGCTGGCGCTGAACGCGGTGGTGGCAGGCATCGTGATGCTGCTTTCCGCTTCCGGCAATGCCATGGTGCTTACATTCTTTGGGATGTCGGTGGGTACCTCGGTGGCGATCATCAACTACATTTCCCGCATTTTTGCTCCCATTGAAAGCCTTGGCATGGAGATCCAGACCATCCAGTCGGCCATGGCGGGCGTCAAGCGCATCGATGCCTTTCTCGCTCAGCCGGAGCGCACGATCCCTGCCGAGCGCCGGACCGCCGCGCGCGGGGATGTGGAGCTTGCGCATGTGACCTTCGGCTATGGCGAAAAGCCCGTCCTGAGTGACTTCTCCATGACGGTAAAGCAGGGCGGGCAGGTCACGCTGGTGGGCCGCACCGGTGCGGGCAAGAGCACGGTGTTCAAGCTTCTGCTGGGCCTGTACCAGCCGCAGGCGGGCTCTGTTACCATTGGCGGTGTGGATGTGGCACGCATCACCGACCGCGAGCGCCGCACCTGCATCGGCTGCGTGGAGCAGCATTTCTCCCGTGTGCCGGGCACCGTGCTGGAGCAGATCACGCTGGGCGATCCGCAGATCACTGCAGAGATGGCACGGAATGCGGCAAAGCTTGCGGGCATTGACGAAGCCATTCAGGCCCTGCCGGAAGGCTGCGACACCGTTTGCAGCGATGGCATGTTCTCGCAGGGCGAGTGGCAGCTGCTGTCCATTGCCCGTGCCGCTGCCGCAGATCCCGCCGTGCTGCTGCTGGATGAGATCACCGCCAATCTGGATGCCGAAACGGAGGCCCGCGTGCTGGAGGCTCTGCGCCGCGCGTCCGCGGGCCGCACGGTGCTCTCCGTCTCCCACCGTGTTTATGAGGATCTTGGCGGCAGAACGATCGAGATCAGGACCCGGGAATAACACACAAAAACGCCCCCTGTGCGCCGCAGCAGGCACACAGGGGGCGTTCTGGTATGCTCAGTTCTTTTCGATGTAGACGCTGGTGGAGGGGAAGGCGAAGTCCACACCGTCTGCCTGCATCACGTCCATGATGTTCAGATTCAGGTCGTTCTGCTGCTGCAGGAAGGTGGCATAGACGTTGGTGGTCAGGTAGGCCGAGATGAGGATGTTGATGCTGGAATCGCCAAAGCTGGTCAGCCGGACGATGTTGGTGCCCTTGTTGGTGTAGGGGCTGTTGTCCAGCATGGCCTGCAGGTCAGCCATCAGCTTTTCCAGCTGGGCACGGGTGGTGCCGTAGGTGACACCCAGTGTGAACTTATAGGGCCGCATGGTGCGCAGGGCTGTGTTCTGGACAGTGGAGGCGCAGATCTGGCTGTTGGTGATAATGACCACGCTGTGGTCCATGGAGCGGATGCGGGTGGAGCGGAAGTTGATATCGATGACCTCGCCCTCCACATTGCCCACGGTGATCCAGTCGCCGATGGAAAAGGGTTTGTCCAGCAGGATGACGATGCCGCTGAACAGGTTGCTGGCGCTTTCCTGCGCGGCCAGCGAGATGGTCAGGCCCACAAGACCGGCACCGGCTACGATGCTGCCGATGGGGAAGCCGACGATCTGCGCGCAGGTGGCAACGCCCAGAATGATGACCAGCACTTTGTAGGTGGTGTCCAGCAGGGAGCGCAGGGTCTTGTTGCTCCGGATTTCCGGGCTGCAGGAGGCCAGCAGCAGGTCGGCTACCTCAGAAGCGTTGTACAGGCCCTGGCAGAACAGGAGGGTCGTTGCAATCTTATAGGCCGTGAACAGAAACTTTGTCAGGCCCGGAATAGCCCACGGCAGGCTGGTCAGGGCCAGGTACAGGCCGCTGTAAAAAGCCATCCGCTCCAAAGGGCTCTGTAAGCTGCGCAGGAGGATGGGCGTGGCGGCAAAGTGCCAGCTGCGGGCCTGCAGGGCGGGAAAGATCTTCCGGCGCAGCAGCCAGCCGAGCAGAAGTCCCGCAAAAACGATGACAGCGGCGCAGACGGCCCGGGCAGCCAGCGCCCACCAGCCCTCCAGCAAAAAAGGCCCGATCTCGAACCCGAGGTCACGAACGGTAAAAATCATGGCAAAAAGCTCCTTGTATCAGAAATTGTAACATCCTGTCCCACAGTATACCATATCCGGCCCGTGCAGGGCAAATAAAAAAGGGGTTGACAAGGCGGAGCAGCCGCGTTATACTCTTGGCCAGAAAGTTCGTTTCAGGGCGGGGTGAGATTCCCCACTGGCGGTACAGCCCGCGACCACCCGCAAGGGTGCTGACCCGGTGAGACTCCGGGGCCAACGGTATAGTCCGGATGCAAGAAACGGCAGACAATTTGATTTGTTTGTGCGCGCCCTG
>ENA-OPCA01001992-OPCA01001992.1-human-gut-metagenome-genome-assembly--contig:-NODE-1992-length-13985-cov-3.795908_pt1 | contig 13985 bp, 10 predicted proteins | sample MGYA00241076_ERZ501468 | MGnify/ENA primary metagenome ERZ501468 (study PRJEB25962, sample SAMEA2042633) | human gut metagenome | biome: human gut; feature: human-associated habitat; material: faeces... | reverse complement strand
CTGGAGCCGGAAAAGGATTCGACCGTGTGAAAGGTGACCAGATGGGTATGCTGGCTACGGTTATCAACAGCCTGGGATTAAGTTCTGCCTTGGTAGCAGCCGGTGTAAAAGCCCGCGTGCTGACAGCCATCCGCATGGAACCCATCGGCGAGTTTTACACCAAATGGAAAGCCATTGAAGCCATGGAAAACGGAGAAGTAGTGATTATGTCGGCCGGAACAGGTAATCCGTTCTTTACTACAGACACTGGTTCTTCATTGAGAGGTATTGAAATTGAAGCCGACGTGATGCTGAAGGGTACGCGCGTGGACGGTATCTATACAGCCGACCCGGAAAAAGACCCGACTGCCACCAAGTTCGATGACATCACTTACGATGAAGTACTGGCAAGAGGACTGAAAGTAATGGACCTGACCGCTACTTGTATGTGTAAGGAAAACAACCTGCCGATTATTGTATTCGACATGGATACAGTGGGCAACCTGAAAAAGGTAATGTCTGGCGAAAACATCGGTACGCTGGTACACAACTGATTATTCATTTGAATCAAAAAATATACGGCAAGACTGGAAACGCATCCTGGTCTTGCCGTTTTTGTTTATTCACGTGTCAGTTCATAACGGTGAAGTTCTGCATTTTTCATCAGTGGAACCGTACGCAGTTCCTCCAGCGGAACGCCTGTAATACGGGCTTCCAGGCAACGGTTGATTTGTCCGTGTGCCACCACTAATACCCGCTTCCCGTCATAATGCTGCCACAGATAGTCCAAGAAAGCACCGGCCCGGTCGTACATCATCTGGCGAGTTTCCACTCCAGCAGGAGGATTGCTTAAATCGACACTCCCCACGGGCAGCCCGGTCCAAGGTCCCCAGTCTATTTCCCTCAACAACGTAGTCTGCTGCCAAGGCAGCTGCCGGTCGCCTACAGCCAGTTGCACGGTATCCACCACCCGTTGCAGATCACTGCTGACCACTGCATCCAGTGCAATATTCCGCAGGGACTCTCCTAAATCCATCGCCTGCTTTTTTCCTTCTTCTGTCAATGTGCCGGGCAAGTGCCCTTGAAAAATACGGCTCAGGTTTTCCACCGTCTGCCCGTGGCGCGCCAAATAAAGTGTAATCATACAACCGTGCTGTTTTATAGTGATAAAACAAAGATAAGAAGTTTTTCAGGATATTTCCGAAACCGGAAGACACAAACTTATTTTCAGAAGTATTGCAAGGAAATAAAAAATAGCTTATTTTTGTTCACATAAATACTTATCAACGAATATAAAACCTATAAATGCAAGAAATATATGGCAGATTCTAAAACAATTATCAGCGAAGCTGAAGAGAAAATGGATATGGCAGTCATGTACCTGGATGAGTCACTGGCTCACATCCGTGCCGGAAAGGCTGACGTACGTTTGTTGGACGGTATCCGCGTAGATTCTTACGGAAGCATGGTGCCCATCAATAACGTAGCAGCAGTAACTACTCCTGATGCGCGCAGCATCGCTATCAAGCCGTGGGACAAGAGCATGTTTCGCGTAATTGAAAAGGCTATCATCGACTCTGAACTGGGTATCATGCCGGAAAACAACGGTGAAATCATCCGTATCGGTATCCCGCCGTTGACAGAGGAACGCCGTAAACAGTTGAGCAAGCAGTGCAAGGGTGAAGGTGAAACTGCAAAAGTAAGTGTGCGCAACGCACGCCGCGACGCCATCGACGCTCTGAAAAAGGCTGTGAAAGATGGTATGCCGGAAGATGAACAGAAGAACTCGGAAGCCAAACTGCAGAAAGTACACGACAAGTACATCAAGCAGATTGACGACATGCTGGCTGCCAAGGACAAAGAAATCATGACAGTATAATCTTATTCACCATACACGAGGAGAGAGGAGTCCTGATGGTCTCTTCCCTCCTCTTTTTTTTAATTTTGCACATATTCATTTTGGAAAAAGGTCTGGTCATTAAAAATACGGGAAGCTGGTACCTGGTCAAGACGGACGAGGGAAAGCTGATTGAATGTAAGATAAAAGGAAATTTCCGCCTGAAAGGAATACGCAGCACGAACCCCATTGCGGTAGGCGACCGTGTACAAATCAATGTCAATGCGGAGGGAACCGCATTCATTACTGAAATTGAAGACCGGAAAAATTACATCATCCGCCGTTCTTCCAATCTTTCCAAACAGTCACACATCATTGCAGCCAATCTGGACCAGTGCATGCTGGTGGTTACAGTGAACTATCCGGAGACTTCGACAGTCTTCATCGACCGTTTTTTGGCCTCAGCAGAAGCCTATCGTGTGCCAGTCTGCCTGGTATTCAACAAGGTAGACCGCTATACGGAAGAAGAACTGCATTACCTGGATGGCTTGACAAACTTATACACGCACATCGGCTACCCGTGTTACCGGATTTCGGCCTTGGACGGTACGGGAGTAGACGAAATCAAACAGGCATTAGAAGGAAAAGTAACCTTATTTTCCGGCCACTCCGGTGTGGGAAAATCCACCCTTATCAATGCCATCCTGCCCGAACAGAATGTCAAGACAGGAGAAATCTCCACCGCACATAACAAAGGTATGCACACCACCACATTCTCAGAAATGTTTCCGGTGGCAGGCGACGGATACATCATTGACACACCGGGTATCAAGGGATTTGGTACGTTCGACATGAAAGACGAAGAAGTGGGACACTATTTCAAGGAAATCTTTGAATTCTCTGCCCAATGCAAATATGGCAACTGTACCCACCGCCATGAACCGGGATGTGCCGTACGGGAAGCCGTAGAAAATCACTACATCAGTGAATCAAGGTACACTTCTTACCTGAATATCTTAGAAGATAAAGAAGAAGGGAAATACCGTTCCGCATATTAACAAAAAGATTACGAAAAACACATGGACAAACGAATTAAATGGGGAATTATCGTTTTGGTAGGTGCAGGGCTGACCGCCTTGGGCATTCATACATTTACTCCCGGAGAGAACAAGGAACTGGCTGCTGCCGAGAAGAAATCGCCAGTCGACAAAAATAAGGCGCTGAATGTTAATGCAAAGATTATCAAGCCTCATCTGCTTACGGACCAATTGTTCGTAAGCGGAAAGCTGATGCCGGACGAAGAGGTAGATCTGTCTTTTGAAACCTCCGGAAAAATCACCAGCATCGAATTTACGGAAGGTAGTTTCGTATCAAAGGGACAGTTGCTGGCCAAGGTGAACGACAGCCAGTTACAGGCTCAGTTGAAACGCCTGGAAGCCCAGATGCCGCTGGCTGAGGACCGCGTGTTCCGTCAGAATGCCTTGCTACAACGCGATGCGGTCAGTAAGGAAGCCTACGAACAGGTAAAGACGGAACTGGCCACCCTCAATGCCGACATCGAAAATGTGAAGGCCAATATTGCCATGACAGAGCTTCGCGCTCCATTCGACGGTATCATCGGATTGCGACAGGTCAGCTTGGGAGCCTACGCCTCTCCGACTACGGTCATTGCCAAACTGACTAAAATCACTCCGTTAAAAGTAGAGTTTGCCGTGCCGGAACGTTATGCCCGACAGATTCAAAAAGGTACCAACCTGACCTTTAAAATTGAAGGCCGGCTGGAAACCTTCAATTCGCAAGTATATGCCACTGAATCGCGCATCAACGAGGAAACACATACCCTAACCGTACGTGCTCTCTATCCGAACCGGAACGGAGAATTGCTCCCCGGACGTTATGCGGACATCGCGCTGAAACAACAGGAAATTCAAGATGCCATTGCTATCCCCTCGGAAGCCATCGTGCCGGAAATGGGAAAGAACAAGGTATTCTTGTATCGTTCGGGACTGGCTGAACCGGTGGATGTAGAAATAGGTATCCGCACGGAAGCAGAAGTGCAAGTCTTGAAAGGCCTGTCTGCCGGAGATACCATACTGACCTCCGGTACCCTGCAGTTACGTACTGGCATGCCGGTGATTCTTGACCAAATCAACTAACCTTCTGCCGTATGAACATATCCGAACTTAGTATACGAAGACCGGTACTGGCCACCGTACTCACCATCATCATCCTGCTATTCGGACTGATTGGTTATACGACTTTGGGAGTACGTGAATATCCGTCGGTGGATAACCCGATTATCTCTGTGACCTGTAGTTATCCGGGAGCGAATGCAGAAGTCATTGAAAACCAGATTACGGAACCTCTGGAGCAGAACATCAACGGTATTCCCGGTATCCGTTCCCTGTCGAGTACCAGCCAGCAAGGACAATGCCGTATTACAGTAGAATTCGAGTTATCTGTGGATTTGGAAACAGCCGCCAACGACGTGCGCGACAAGGTATCACGTGCGCAGCGTTACCTGCCACGCGACTGTGACCCTCCTACCGTTTCCAAAGCCGATGCAGATGCCAGTCCCATCCTGATGGTGGCCATCCAAAGCAATACCCGTTCGCTGCTGGAACTGAGTGAAATAGCCGATTTAACGGTCAAGGAGCAGTTGCAGACCATTCCGGATGTCAGCAGCGTGTCCATCTGGGGAGAAAAACGCTACTCCATGCGTCTGTGGCTGGACCCGGTAAAAATGGCTGGTTACGGAATCACACCTGTAGACGTCAAGAATGCCATCAACGACCAGAACCTGGAACTTCCTTCAGGAAGTATCGAAGGAAATACCATGGAACTTACTCTGCGTACCATGGGACAGATGCACACGGCTAAAGAATTCAACAACATCATCTTAAAGGAACAAAATGGACAGGTAGTACGCTTCAGCGACATCGGTTATGCCGAGCTGGGACCGGCCGACATCAAAAGCTACATGAAGATGAACGGTGTGCCCATGGTCGGTGTGGTAGTTATCCCTCAGCCGGGTGCCAACCACATTGATATTGCAGATGCCGTATACGAACGTATGGAGCAGATGCAGAAGGACTTGCCTGATGACGTAGAATATACCTACGGTTTCGATAATACCCGCTTTATCCGTGCTTCCATTGCGGAAGTAGAGAGTACGGTATACGAAGCTTTTGTACTGGTTATCATCATCATTTTCCTCTTCCTGCGCGACTGGCGCGTGACACTGATACCCTGTATCGTGATTCCGGTCTCCCTGATTGGAGCATTCTTCGTGATGTACGTGGCAGGATTCTCCATCAACGTGCTTACGATGCTGGCTGTCGTCTTGTCCGTGGGACTGGTTGTGGATGATGCCATTGTCATGACGGAAAATATTTACATCCGCATCGAACGGGGAATGAAACCTTTTGAAGCCGGTATTGAAGGAGCCAAAGAAATTTTCTTTGCCGTCATCTCTACCACCATTACACTGGCCGCTGTATTTATCCCGATTGTGTTCATGGAAGGAACCAGCGGACGTTTGTTCAGGGAATTCAGTTTCGTGGTGGCCGGTTCGGTTATCATCTCTTCTTTTGCCGCTCTGACATTCACCCCGATGCTTGCTACCAAGCTTTTGAAGCACAGGGAAAAACAGAACTGGTTCTACCGGAAAACAGAACCTTTCTTCGAAGGAATGAACCGTATCTACTCCCGTTCACTCAATGCCTTCCTACGGAAACGTGTCATTGCCATTCCGTTTACCATCATCACACTAGTGCTCATCGGTTATTTATGGGGAGAAATACCTGCCGAGATGGCCCCGTTGGAAGACCGTTCGCAAATCAATATCCGAACCCGTGCGGCAGAAGGTGCCAGCTATGAGTACATACGCGATTATACGGAAGAAATCAACACATTAGTAGATTCTATCGTACCGGATGCCGCTTTCGTCTCTGCCCGCGTATCCAGTGGTAGCGGAAACATCCAGATTACCTTGAAAGATATCAAAGAACGCGACTATACGCAGATGCAGGTGGCCGAACAAATTTCGAAAGCCATCCGTACCCATACCAAAGCCCGTTCATTCGTGCAACAACAGTCTTCTTTCGGTGGACGAAGAGCCAGTATGCCGGTGCAATACGTACTGCAGGCTGTCAGCATCGAAAAGCTACAGGAGGTACTGCCGGAATTCCTGGCACAAGTGTACGACAACCCGACCTTCCAGATGGCCGACGTAGACTTGAAGTTCAGTAGTCCCGAAATGCGTGTCACCATCAACCGCGACAAAGCGGGTACCATGGGAGTAAGTGTACGCGACATTGGAGAAACCTTACAATACGGATTGAGCGGACAGCGTATGGGGTATTTCTATATGAACGGGAAACAATATGAAATTCTCGGTCAGATTAATCGCCAGCAACGCAACCAGCCTGCCAATATCAAATCCATCTATATCCGCAGCGACAAGGGTGAAATGATTCAGCTGGACAACTTGGTGGAATTCATAGAAGCCGTAGCGCCTCCCAAACTGTATCACTACAACCGCTTTATATCGGCTACGATTTCTGCCGGACTGGCTGAAGGAAAAACCATTGGTGACGGTCTGGACGAGATGGATAAGATTGCAGCCAACGTACTGGATGATACCTTCCGTACGGCTTTATCGGGCGACTCAAAGGAATATCGTGAAAGTTCTTCCAGCCTGATGTTCGCCTTTATTCTGGCACTTGTACTGATTTACCTGATACTTTCCGCACAGTTTGAAAGTTTCAAAGACCCGTTCATCATCATGCTGACTGTCCCTCTGGCCATTGCCGGAGCGTTGGTATTCATGTATTTTGGGGATATTACCATGAACATTTTCAGTCAGATTGGTATCATCATGCTGATTGGTCTGGTAGCCAAGAACGGTATTTTGATTGTAGAGTTTGCCAACCAAAAGCAAGAAGCAGGTGAAGACAAGATGCAGGCCATCCGCGATGCCGCCCTTCAGCGTTTACGCCCCATCCTGATGACGAGTGCTTCTACCATCCTGGGCCTGCTTCCATTGGCTTTTGCCTCGGGAGAAGGAGCCAATCAGCGCATTGCCATGGGAGTAGCAGTAGTGGGTGGTATGCTGGTATCTACCTTCCTGACCATGTACATTGTGCCTGCTATCTATTCGTATATTTCGACAAACCGTGCTAAAAAAGAAAGAAAATGAGAAAACGGCTTATTTATTTCATGATATGTCTGCTGGGAGGTGGAATAGCCACACAAGCCCAGTACACCTATACGCTAAAACAGTGCCTGGAAGAGGGACTGGCGAACAACTATTCACTCCGCATCACCCGCAACGAGGAGCAGATGAGCAAAAACAATGCGACGTTAGGGAATGCCGGTTACTTGCCCACAGTGGATCTGACTGCCGGATATACCGGAAATGCAGACAACAGCAATACGCAGGCACGGGCTACAGGTGAAACTACCAAGCTTCGTGGCGTGTATGACCAAACCCTGGATGCTGGAGTAGATTTGAACTGGACCATCTTTGACGGCTTCAATATCAGCACCACTTACAAACAACTGAAAGAACTGGAACGTCAAGGTGCCACCAATACCCGAATTGCCATTGAAGATTTCATTGCCAGTCTTACTGCAGAGTATTATAATTACATCCAGCAGGAAATCCGTTTGAAAAACTTCCGCTATGCCGTGTCGCTGTCCAGAGAACGCCTGCGTATCGTAGAAGAACGTTATCACATCGGAAATTTCTCCCGACTGGACTATCAGCAGGCCACCGTCGACTTCAATGCCGACCGTGCGCAGTATATCAAACAAAGGGAACTGGTGCACACTTCACGCATCAATCTCAATGAGCTGATGGCCGCCAAAGACATGGATCGCCCGCTCAGTGTCAAAGATTCTGTGATTGACGTAAACGAAAGCCTGGAATTCAATGATTTGTGGGAAGGGGCCCTTCAGACCAATGCCTCCTTATTACAAGCCGACCAAAATACCGTATTGGCTCAGTTGGACTATAAAAAGGTATTGTCTCGCAACTATCCGTACGTACGACTGAATGCAGGTTACGGATACACCCTCAACAAATACGACGTAAATGCCACACGCCAACGAAGCAACTGGGGGTTCAGCGGAGGCGTCACTATCGGATTCAATATCTTCGACGGTAACCGGAAACGGGAAAAACGAAATGCCAGCCTGGCCATCCGCAATGCACAATTTGCCCGCGATGAACTGGAACAAAGTTTACGGGCCGACCTGAGCAACCTGTGGCAGGCTTACCGAAACAACCTTCGTCTTCTGGAACTGGAACGCCAAAACCTGGTTTCTGCCAAAGAAAACCATGAAATCGCCAAGGAACGTTACCTGCTGGGCGACTTATCGGGTATTGAAATGCGTGAAGCACAAAAAAGTCTGCTCGATGCCGAAGAACGAATTCTTTCTGCCGAATACGATACCAAGATGTGCGAAATCTCTTTACTACAGCTCAGCGGAAAGGTTACACAATATCTGAAATAAGATATTCAGTAATTTTTCCTACCTTTGTCGGACAATAAAAAAACAGACAAAGAAATGGGGCTTTTTATTCGAAAAAGTATAGAGGCTTTACAAGCAGAAGCCAAAGAAACTGGAAGTGGTACCCTTAAACGAGTGCTGGGTCCTGTCAGCCTGGTAGCTCTCGGGGTAGGTGTAATTATCGGAGCCGGATTATTTTCAATTACCGGAACCGTAGCTGCATCGTATACCGGACCAGCTATCACACTTTCCTTTATTATTGCAGCCATCGGCTGTTGTTTTGCCGGACTCTGTTATGCAGAATTTGCTTCCATGATTCCGGTATCCGGGAGTGCCTATACCTACTCCTATGCCACCATGGGAGAACTTATTGCCTGGATTATCGGATGGGACTTAGTATTGGAATATACCGTAGCAGCCACTACTGTCAGTATCAGCTGGAGCCGCTATATGACCGTATTCCTGCAAGGAGTAGGCATTGATTTACCCCATGCATTTACAGCATGTCCATGGGATGGAGGTATTGTCAACATTCCAGCCATGATAATTGTGGTCCTCATGAGCTTAATTCTGATGCGAGGTACCGCCGGAAGTTCTTTCTTTAACGGACTGATTGTCTTTCTGAAAATAGCTGTCATCCTGATTTTTGTGGTACTCGGCTGGCAGTTTATTCAAAATGACAACTATACTCCTTACATTCCAGCCAATACCGGTACATTGGGAGAATTCGGTGTTTCCGGTATTTTCCGTGGAGCAGCGATTGTCTTTTTTGCCTTTTTAGGATTCGATGCGGTAAGCACGGCGGCACAGGAAACCAAGAATCCGAAACGGGATATGCCCATCGGTATTCTGGTATCCTTGCTGGTCTGCACCATCTTATATATTCTCTTTGCCCATGTCATGACAGGAGTAGCCCATTACACTGACTTCAGTGGACAGGTGGGAATTGCTCCGGTAGCTGTAGCCATTGAAAAGATGGGGCATCCCGATGCTGCGGGTGTCATACAACCCGCTTATCCGTGGTTGAACAAGGCCATCATCCTGGCTATTCTGTTCGGATACTGCTCGGTAATCATGGTCACCCTGCTCGGACAAAGCCGTGTATTCCTGAGCATGAGCCGCGACGGTCTTTTGCCACCGTTCTTTTCCAAAATTAACCAGCGTTTCCGCACACCGGTACACAGCAATTGCCTGTTTATGGTACTCGTCAGCCTGTTGGCCGGATTTATCCCGGCACAAGTAGCCGGTGAAATGACCAGCATCGGCACACTTCTGGCATTCACCTTGGTCTGTGCAGCCATCCTGATTGTACGCAAGACCATGCCCGACGTACCTCGTGCCTTCAAGACTCCCTTCGTGCCCTTCGTTCCGATTATGGGTATCCTCACCTGCCTGTGCATGATGAGCTTCCTTCCGGCCGATACCTGGATACGTCTGGTGCTGTGGATGCTTATCGGACTGGATGTCTATGCTTCATACGGAATTCATCACAGCAAACTGGAGTATGGGCAAAAGCACCGTAAGGGAGATATTGTATTAAACCTGACCGGACTTATTTTGTCTATTCTGAGTGTGATTACCGGACTATGGCATCAGCAAACCGTAGGATGGGACGCAGACAAGACCCTGCTGACCATCTCTTTTGTGTTCGCCTTCACACACTGCGCTTTTTACATGTGGCGAATCTGGAAACATCCGCACAATCGGACCAAGGTTTCTTAAAAGAAGTTATAAAAAATCGTCAGGAACAGAAAAAACGAATAATAAACCACAACCAACATATAAAAAAGCAGTTATTTTACAGCGATTTATACTATTATGGATAAGAATATATTGTACACGGCCATTCAGGCCGCCCTTGCTGCGGGAGCTGAAATTATGTCTGTCTACACAGACCCGAAAGCAGATTTTGAAATAGAAAAGAAAGCGGACAATTCTCCGCTGACCATTGCCGACCGCAAGTCGCATGCAATTATAGCCCAAGCACTGGCTGCGACTCCTTACCCCGTTTTGAGCGAAGAAGGGGCTAAAATCGCTCCAGAAGAAAGACAACAATGGAAAGAGCTGTGGGTAGTCGACCCACTAGACGGCACCAAGGAATTCATCAAGCGTAACGGAGAATTTACCGTAAACATTGCCTATGTAAAGAATGGTTGTCCTGAAGCGGGAGTCATTTACATTCCGGTAAAGCAGGAACTCTATTTTGCCGACATTGAACTGGGAGCCTACAAAATCAAAGACATTACCGATACAGAAGCTTATCCGTCGCTGGATGCACTGATAGAGCAAGCCGAACGTCTGCCGTATGCCAACCGGACAGACGATACGTTCATCATCGTAGCTTCACGCTCACACCTGACTCCCGAAACGGAAGCTTACATCCATGAAATGCAGCAAAAACATGCACACGTGGAAACAATTTCAAAGGGAAGTTCGTTAAAGCTGTGTCTCATTGCCGAAGGAAATGCCGACGTATATCCTCGTTTTGCTCCTACTATGGAGTGGGATACAGCAGCCGGACATGCCATTATCCGTGCTTCCGGGAAGGAAGTATACCAAGCAGGAAAGACAGAACCGCTACAATACAATAAAACAGACCTGCTGAACCCCTGGTTCATCGCAGAATAACCCACTAATTTATGTCTATCGAGATTATCATCGTACTTCTTTCACTTGTGGCCATGCTGACCGCATTGATTATGGATAAGATGCGTCCGGGAATGATTCTGTTCTCGGTGGTCGTCATTTTCCTTTGCACGGGTATTCTTACCCCAAAAGAAATGCTGGAGGGCTTCAGCAACAAAGGAATGATTACCGTTGCCATGCTGTTCCTGGTAAGTGAAGGTGTCCGCCAAAGCGGTGCCTTGACCCAGCTTATCAAGAAACTGCTTCCTCAGGAAAAGACTTCCGTATTCAAGGCACAAGTACGCATGTTGCCCAGTATCGCCTTCATCTCGGCCTTTCTGAACAACACACCGGTTGTAGTCATTTTTGCCCCTATCATCAAACGGTGGGCCAACTATGTCAAGCTTCCGGCTACCTACTTTCTGATACCTCTTTCGTATGTAACAATTTTAGGAGGTATCTGTACCCTGATAGGAACCTCTACCAACCTGGTGGTACACAGCATGATTCTTGATGCGGGAATGAAAGGATTCAGCATGTTCGAATTAGGAAAGGTCGGTATCTTCATTGCATTGGCAGGTATTATCTACCTGTTTCTGTTTTCCAAGAAACTGTTGCCCGCCACTCGTCCGGAAACGACAAATGAAGAAGATGGCGATTCCTCCCTACACCTTGTAGAAGCCGTTATCGGTCCCCGATTTCCAGGTATCAACAAGACAGTCGGTGAGTTCGATTTCAAGCGCCATTATGGAGCCGAAATCAAGGAACTTCGCCGTAGCGGACGTACCTATACCAACCTAAGCGAAGTCAGCTTCCGAGAAGGAGATACACTGGTGGTACTGACCGACGACAGCTTTATCCAGACATGGGGAGAATCATCCGTCTTCCTGATGCTGGCCAACGGAAAGGAATACGAACCCGCCGGAAAAAAGAAGCGCTGGTTTACCCTTTTCCTGCTCTTGTTCATGATTGTGGGAGCCACGGTAGGTGAACTGCCGGGCATCGAGAAATACCTTCCTGAAGGCATCAAGCTGGATATGTTCTTCTTCGTATCCATCACGACGGTCATCATGGCCTGGAGCAAGATATTCCCTCCGCAGAAGTATACCAAATATATTTCATGGGATATTCTGATTACGATTGCCTGTGCTTTTGCCATCAGCAAGGCCATGGAAAACTCGGGAGTCGCGGATTTACTGGCCGGATACATCATCAGCCTGAGTCACGACTATGGCCCCTATGTATTGCTGGCCGTATTGTTTATCATTACGAATATCTTTACGGAGCTGATAACCAACAATGCAGCGGCGGGACTGGCTTTCCCTATAGCCTTGTCCCTGTCCACCCAGTTAGGTGTCAACCCGATGCCTTTCTTCGTGGTCATTTGCATGGCAGCCTCAGCCAGTTTCTCCACCCCTATCGGCTATCAGACCAACCTGATTGTACAAGGTATCGGAAACTACAAGTTCACCGACTTCGTCCGTATCGGATTGCCGCTGAACATCATCACGTTCCTGATTTCCGTTTTCCTCATCCCGCTGATATGGCCGTTTTAAAACAGATTTAAATACGCTTTAAAATATGAACAACCAAGAAACAAATCATATCTATCCGATATTCGACCGCATGTTAGGGCGTGCCGACAAAGAAGAATTGCTGAAACAACACGGACTCATGATCTGGTTTACCGGACTGAGCGGTTCTGGTAAAAGTACCATCGCCATTGCCCTGGAACGTGAGCTACAGCAGCGCGGCCTGCTGTGCCGTATTCTGGATGGCGACAACATCCGGAGCGGCATCAACAACAACCTGGGATTCTCGGCAGAAGACCGTGTAGAAAACATCCGCCGCATTGCAGAAGTCGGCAAGCTGTTTGTCGATACCGGCATCATCACTCTGGCTGCTTTTATCAGCCCCAACAATGAGATACGTGAAATGGCTGCCGGAATTATTGGAAAAGAGGATTTCTTAGAAATCTACGTCAGCACGCCGTTAGAAGAATGTGAGCGTCGTGATGTAAAAGGCCTTTATGCCAAGGCACGCCGTGGAGAAATCAAGAACTTCACCGGTATCTCTGCTCCGTTCGAAGCTCCGGCTCATCCGGCTCTTTCGCTTGACACATCAAAATTATCCCTTAAAGAATCTGTCGACCAGCTGCTCGACCTGATTCTTCCGAAAGTAATCAAAAAATAAACATATATAACCATGCAAGAAGAATACAATTTAAGCCACCTGAAAGAACTCGAAGCCGAGTCTATTCACATTATTCGTGAGGTGGCTGCCGAATTTGAAAATCCGGTGATGCTCTACAGTATCGGAAAAGACTCATCCGTCATGGTCCGTCTGGCTGAAAAAGCCTTCGCTCCGGGAAAAGTACCTTTCCCACTGATGCACATCGACTCCAAATGGAAATTCAAGGAAATGATTCAGTTCCGCGATGAATATGCCAAGAAATACGGCTGGAACCTGATTGTAGAAAGCAACATGGAAGCTTTCAAGGCAGGCGTAGGCCCCTTCACTCACGGAAGTAAGGTACATACCGACCTGATGAAGACACAGGCCCTGCTTCATGCTCTCGACAAATATAAATTTGACGCTGCCTTCGGTGGGGCACGCCGCGACGAAGAGAAATCACGTGCCAAGGAACGTATCTTCTCTTTCCGCAACGAATTCCACCAGTGGGACCCCAAAAACCAGCGTCCGGAACTCTGGGACATCTACAATGCCCGCATCCGCAAAGGAGAAAGCATCCGTGTGTTCCCGCTGAGCAACTGGACAGAACTGGACATCTGGCAGTATATCCGTCTTGAAAATATTCCAATCGTACCGTTGTATTTCGCTAAAGAACGCCCGGTAGTCAACATGGACGGACAGCTAATTATGCCCGACGACGACCGTCTGCCGGAAAAATACCGCGACAAGATTGAAATGAAGAAAATCCGTTTCCGCACCTTGGGATGCTGGCCGCTGACAGGAGCCATTGAAAGCGAAGCCGATACCATCGAAAAGATTGTAGAGGAAATGATGA
>ENA-OPCA01001989-OPCA01001989.1-human-gut-metagenome-genome-assembly--contig:-NODE-1989-length-14017-cov-10.652056_pt1 | contig 14017 bp, 10 predicted proteins | sample MGYA00241076_ERZ501468 | MGnify/ENA primary metagenome ERZ501468 (study PRJEB25962, sample SAMEA2042633) | human gut metagenome | biome: human gut; feature: human-associated habitat; material: faeces... | reverse complement strand
TTAAACTGGTTCCAATGTCAAGGACAATTTTTTGACAGTAACAGATACAAAATAACCACCGTTACTGGTGAAAAAAGCGTAAGCACAGCATGGCCGCCATATTAATGCCGGCCATGCTGTGCTTATAATAGGGGGTGTTTTTTTTTGCAGATTTACTAAGTCTGTTGCGGCAACGGGGTTACTGGGTTCACTCTATCGCATTGATAAGTATCACAAAGGCGAATAGAGAAAGTACCTTAAAAAAGTTCACGCATTTTGTAAATATAAGCGAGTTCTGGATGGGCTCCCCAGTTTTCTCCATTGTATAGCTGCAAAATCAGGTCAGCTGATGCGGTCATCAAATAGGCCCTTGCTTTTTGGGATAGTTCAAGAATTTCTCTCAGATGGGATATCTGTTGAAGCGCAAGTTCTTTGGAGCGGGTCCACTTCGCTATTTCGCGGCGCAAGATGCGTTGATCCCTTGCTATGACGAATTCTGGGTCCTTTTTCTTTCCTTGAGCCATAGCGCGTTTCTTTGCGCTGGCCTCTCTGTACTTTTTGGCCTTCTCCTCTGCCGCGCGGCGACGGGCGGCTATCAACGCCTGGATTGGCATAAGTTCTGTCGCCTTGATGCCGTAGTAGTTGTCCACCGGGTAGATACCAGTGGTAACATAGGTGTAGTATTCAGATGGAGTTAGCCCCGCCAGCGCATATTGGTAATGTCGATGGTTATAGGCATCAATATAGCCGCTGATCATCCGGCTTACAGTTGACGCGTCTGGACATAGCGCCACGAGGTCAAGCAATTCACATTTCAGCCGTCCGAAAAATGATTCCATGGGGGCATTGTCCTGAGAATTGCCCCTATCGGAAACAGACTGGAGAAAACCGTCATCTGACAGCAGCCTCTGGAATGTGGTCGAGAGGTACTGAGAACCTTGGTCGCTATGGATCACACATGCAGCACCTCGCAGTTCGTGTCCATGGTTCTCCATCATAACGTCATAGGCGGACTTGACAAGCGAGACTGTCATGCGGGAGGACACGCAATGCCCCAAGATCTCTTTTGTATAAGCATCCTTAAAAGCGCAAAGATAAATCGGTGTACGCACAGGGCCATAATACAAATAAGTGATATCTGTCAAAATAACTCTGCGGGGACCAACGGAGAAATTCTGTTTCACCGCGTTTTTCGGGGAGGAATATTCGTGATTGTGTGTGGCCTGATTCTTATAAGCGTCCTTCCTGGGTCTGTTGGCCACGAGATTCATTTCTTTCATAACCTTTCGACAGCGTTTTATACTGATACTGATATTGAACTCGCGCCATAGATGGGTCTGAAAGGTCCTTTTTCCCGGAACATATCCAAGTTTTCTCACGATTTTCCTAAACTTTTCTTTCAATTGCTCCTGTTGTTCTTTCTTTGCGGCACAGGAGCTGTCTATATCTTTTTTACGCCTGACCCACGAATAGTAGCCGGATCTGGACACTCCAAATATGTGAAGGCATTGCACGATAGACAGACCGTCCGCTCTATCCGCTTGTCTACGGATAAAGGAATCTACCATATAGAAACGGTCGGCGCTTACACCTTCGGATTCAATGATATAGTTGTGTCCTCCAATGCGGAACGGAGTTTTTTTTGAGCTGCAACCAGCTCCTCCAAATAGGCATTTCTGGCTTTTAGATAGGCCAGTTCTTCCAGAGGGGACATGGCCCCCATAGCCTCTCTGGGTACAGAGCCATCATAGCTGGAGGGATCTGCGGTGAACAAACGACCCTCCCGGCCCAACTGCATCGCCCGCTTTCCTGCGGAATTCGCGCGGTCCTCTCCGAGTACAGCGGTGGAAAACCCAAGGCTGTTATACGCTGCCACATAGGTCATATGCTCCTCGGAGATCTTCTTATACATGGCAACATAAAAGTCCTTCGTGTAAATAATATCCCGCCCACGAAAATCCTTTAGGAACGGATTATCCAGAAACGGCTGAATCTCCTCTGGCGGCTGCCTGGTCATTCTGTTTTGTTTCATATTCCCTCATCCGCCCACCTTTCTCATACTCCTAAATTTTTTGCCCGTTCAATGGCTCGTTGGGCAGCTTTTTCTTTCATCTGCTGATACTTTTCTTCTTCCTTTGCGATGTAGAGCGAGAATTCAGCTTCGTTCATGGCCAGAAGATACTGCTCGTACTCGACTGGCGTCATGCGGCCCTTATCCCACATGCGGCGTTCATAATTGTAATACTCTGCATATCGCGCGACAAGTTCCCTCAACTCCTCGATATCTTTGCATTCCGAATACGGACACTCATCTTTAAAATGTCCAAAGAAAGACTCTTGTGGGGCGTTGTCCTGGCAATTTCCTCGTTTGGACATCGATTGTGTGTAACCTCTTTTGCTTACTTCCTGCTGGAATGCGCCAGACAGATAAACTGTCCCCTGGTCAGAATGATAAAGTCCACCGCTGACACATGGGTGAAGATCTGATTGACGCAGTGTGGCAAGCGCCAGTTCCAAGTCATTGTGTTCGCTGACTAAAAACGCAACTAACTTGCTGGTGACGGGATCGAGCAGTGCTGAGCCATATGCCTTGCATCCGTCGCCATAGAGAAGATGTGTAACGTCTGTCAGCCGTACTTCATTGGGCCGGTAAAGGCGGAATCTGCGCTGCAGCAAATTAGGTCTCACATTCTTTTTCAGTGCCGCTCCACCCATGCGCTTGGAAGGCGCTGCCTTCCGAATCGACGATGTGAGGTTGTACGTTTTCATAATACGGCGTATCTTTTTCAGCCCCATACGCTTTCCCGTCAGAGCTGGCATCATCATATAGATCTGCCTTGAGCCTTTGGCAAACCCCTTGTATTCCATAACGGTTCGAATCAGTTCGGCATCCTGCTCGTCTTGTGCGTTTCTCTGTACTACCGACTGTCCATAGGTGCCATTCTTCAGTATGGCATAATATGACGCACGAGAAATCTTCATGAGAGAGAGTATTTTTCTAACGCTATACTTTCTTCCTGGGTCTGGCGGAAGATCCCGGAGCCACAGGCAGAGCGATTTCTTCTGCAGAACATTCAGAGAAGAAACAATATCTCCAATTTGAAGAAACCCTTTTTCTACAATACTGTCCAATGCCCGCATCCTATTTCTAAGGATTTTCCGTGTGGGAGAGGCGTTTATTGTCTCTCCGTCAGCCGGTGTAGCCCATGCAGCCAAAACTCGGCTCATGCGATATCGCTCCGTTACTGAAAATATCTCCGGGTCAATATCAAACACACGGAGGATGTCGTCGAATGCCAGTACTGCAATAGGTGCGGCAGCCTCAAAGAATGCCTTATTCAACTCTATTTTTTCACGGGTGGCTGTTTGGACATAGGGATGTTTACGATACTGCTCTACCGTGGCGGCAGTATAATAAGCTGTACGGCCCCTTGTAGCACTGCGGTTTGTGTCCTGCCCAGATGAATGTTCAAATTTTTCTTGCAGCCAGTATATTTTGTGGTAGCCCATGTCTGCTGGCGAAATCCCAGCGGACAGCAAACCATCTTCTATGGACTGTTGGGGATAGTTTCGGTATAGCTCCGCCTCAAAATCCGGATGTAAAATCAGTCTGTTGACATCCCAAACAAATTTTCCGCTTTCAACCAATTCCTCCGCAGTCATGGTTGGCATATATATTGTTTTGGCCCAGTTTGCCTGGGTTTCCGGCGATGCCTTTGAAAACTTCGGACGCCCACCCCGTTTAAAAACAGATTCCACTGACTTTGTGAAGTTTAGGCCAAGGCGCTGGGTATCAAATCCGTTTGCCTCCAGCATCCTTCTGACAGTTGACCGCTCTGGCCTCCGTATCCACGCCTCATAGACCTGCTGTCTGAACTCTATTGTCAGTAGCAAACGGTTTTCCTGTACCTCCAGCACATTTGGATTCTTTTTCAGGGCCTCTATTTCTCCAAGTGAATACCGCTTGGGAACAAATTTAACAGCCATTTTCCACCCATAGCCTCTGACCTATTTTGCACGATGATCTTGACCTCTGTCAAGGCAGTGTCTACAGCGTTTGCTCTTTTGCCAAACTTATTGTCTATTTTCTGTGTACCACTGTCAATCTCTGGTCTGTCTTTCGTAAGCGTCAAATTTTAGGGTGGATTGAATCACGGCTCTGGATGTGCCAGAATGTCTATGGAACTCACCGGGACTCACGGAGAGTCCCGGTGAGTTTTCGGCCTAGAAGGTAATAATCACCCTAAGTCACCGTCAGTGGGGGTGAGAGGATGCAGCGAGGGAGGTACACAATGAGCCGAGAAGTAAGCATTCAGAGCATGGGCCAGCGGCAGCGGCTGTTTGAGTGGAGTCAGCGGGTGGCCGACTGCAGACAGAGTGGAATGTCCGTAAAGCGGTGGTGCGAGGAAAATGGAGTGACCCCTAAGACCTATTACAGCTGGCAGAAGAAAGTATTTTCCTTTATGGTGGAGCAGCAGAAACTCCAACTGGAGGCGGAAGATCAAGAAAGCTGCTTCGTGGAACTACCGCCACCACAGCAACTGCGGCAGGCTGCCAGCGAACTCGTGGCTAACATCCAGGTAGGTCAGACATCTGTAAATATTTATTCCGGAGCTGACTCGAAGATGGTGCAGGCTCTCCTGCTGGCGCTGAAGTCATGCTGAATGATTTCGGCGGAGCGGATAAGGTGTACCTCGCCTGCGGGTACACAGACCTGCGGAAAGGAATTGACGGCTTAGCCACAATGGTACAGCAGCAATTTGAGCTGGACCCTTTTACCAACACACTGTTTCTGTTCTGCGGGCGAAAGCGGGACCGAATCAAAGGGTTGTACTGGGAACGGGATGGGTTCATTCTTCTCTACAAGCGATTGGAGCAGGGGGCGTACCAGTGGCCGAGGAGCGAGGCAGAGGTGAAGCTGCTGACGCCACAGCAGTAAAGATGGTTAATGGAGGGGCTGAAAATCGAGCAGCCGAAAGCCCACAAAACGGTGACAGGTCTGAGTATGGTTTAACTCTCCAAACCGAACAATTTTCACAAAAACCGTGGGAAAGGATGAACGGAGTTTCATCTCCCGCGAGGAATATGATGCGCTGCTTGCGGAGAATGCCGAGCTGAACAAGAAGCTGGATTACCTCATGGGACAACTGCGCCTGTTGAAGCAAAAGACCTTTGGCGTGTCCTCCGAGCAGGCTACAGAACAGCTTGTGGGACAGCTCAGCCTCCTCTTTAACGAAGCCGAAGCGTGGACGCCAAAAGAGGAGCAACCCACCAAAAGCACCACAGTGTCTGCCCACACCCGGAAGAAGCGCTCCAGCAATCTGGATGGCGTTCTGCCAGAGAACATTTCGGTAGAAGTTGTGGAGCATGGTATCCCGGAAGGAGAGCGGGTCTGTGATGCCTGTGGTACTGTGATGGAGCGAATTGGCAAAGAGACTGTGCGAACGCTGGTTCTGCGTCCTGCCACCGCCACGATCCGTGAGGATGTCTATTACACCTACGCCTGCCCCGAATGCAAAACAGACGCGGCGGAAACGCCGGTCCGAGAGACCGGCCGGGTTCCCAGTGTGATCCCAGGCAGCTTTGCCTCTCCGGAGGCGATTGCACATATTATGGTGCAGAAGTTTGTGATGGCCTCTCCGCTATACAGGCAGGGGCAGGAGCTGAACCGTTCCGGTATCCAGCTCTCACGGCAGACGATGAGCAACTGGATCCTGCGTGCCTCAGACGATTGGCTGATGCCGGTCTACGAGGAAATGCACCGCAGGCTGGTGCGGGAAGATGTGCTTCACGCGGATGAGACAACGCTCCAGGTATTGAAGGAGCCTGGGAAATCCGCCCAGTCCAAGAGCTATATGTGGCTTTACCGGGCGGGCGCCCATACCAGCTATCCGATGGTGCTCTACGAGTACCGACCGGACCGGAAAGCCGGCAACGCGGAGCGATTCTTGAAAGGGTTCTCTGGCTGGCTCCATGCGGACGGCTACCCAGGTTACCACAGCCTGCCGGAGCACATCCGAGTGGTGGGCTGCTGGGTGCACCTGCGGCGCAAGTTTGACGAGGCGGTGAAGTCTTTGCCGCAGAAAGACCAGCCAGGCTCTGCGGCACTGCAAGGGCAGGCATATTGCAGCAAGCTGTTCTTCATAGAACAGGAAATGCGGGACCTGCCGCCAAAAGAACGATATGAACAGCGTCTGCAACGGTCTAAACCCGTGATGGACGCTTTGTTGGCATGGGCATCTACAAACAGAGCCGCTCCAAAATCCGCATTGGGAAAGGCGCTGTACTATCTTGAAGAACAATGGCCCTACTTGATCCGTGCCCTGGAAGACGGACGGCTGGAGTTGAGCAACAATCTTGCGGAGCGTTCCATAAAGCCCTTTGTGATTGGGCGGAAAAACTTCCTGTTTGCTAACACGCCCCGCGGGGCACAGAGCAGCGCGGTGATATTCAGTATGATTGAAACCGCCAAGGCCAATGGCCTGGATCCGTACCGCTACCTGGTTTATATATTGACCAAAGCTCCGGTTCTGGCGGCCGCCCATGAGCCGGACTGGGCTGTGGGATTACTCCCGGAAAATGTTTCCAAGGCTTGTCTGGCACTCCAAAATTAAATACTGCCTGAGGGGCTGGAGAATTCCAGCCCTTTTTTATCCTCCCGAATGCCTCTGATTGAAAAGATGCAACCCGCATTTGTCTGCGGGGACAAATCACAAAATTTCAGATACACTTGGTACAGGAATATTTTTCCCTAAAATATGACAAGACCTGCTAAGTTTTGTCAAGAAGAAAAAGCAAACATTGTAAGTAGCTGAAAATCGGTGCACCTATTCAAGCCGCTTTGCATTTCAAAATGAAACGGCGGCCAGCCAACGCTATGCAACGCAATAAGGTCAGATCTGTTCTAATATTTCCAGATAGGCTTTCACTGTGGCGTAGTAGATCCGCAGGAATTTATTCGCGGATGCCATCATGTAGACGCGGTAGGGTTTGCCTTCGGCTCGTTTTCTGTTCATGAACTGGTAAATTGGTTCATTCGGCGGCGAGTTTTGCAAATAGACGCTCATGACAAGGAATAGCGTCCGGCGTAGCGACGATGCGCCTACCTTGCTCATGCTCTTGTGCCTACCGATCACATCACCAGAGTCATTCGGTGGGGCATCAATACCAGCATAGGCAACGAGTGCTTTCTTGGAGTAAAAACGGCGAACATCCCCAATTTCAGCTATGAGCTGCGGCCCAAGAGTCGGGCCAACGCCAAACATGTCCATGACAACAGGATATTCCGGCAGCTGAGAGGACAGAGATTGCATCTCCTGTTTGAGCACAGCAAGCGCAGCGGAAGTAGCGCTAAGCTGAGATACAGCCTGCTCCACAAGTAGCTTTGTGGTTTCAGATTTCGGCATGACACCAATGTGTCCGCTGGCTTCATCGTAAATGGCGTGTGCTTTTTCTTCACTGAAGTTGTACCCATGCTTTCGGCACCACCGCCAGTACTTGTTCACGAATGACTTTAGGGGGCGTTCAGAGACGCATTCACAATGCCAAAACTCCGCTACGAAATCCACCCACTTCTCACTTCCATCTGCACGGGCAGGGCTGTTAAACAGGCGATTTGCATTTGGAAAGGTCATATCCAGCAAAGAAATCAGATTGTTCTTCAACACAGTCTGCACCTTGGAATACTGTCGGTACTGGCGATAGCAGTTCTTCAGCAACAGCCGGGTATTTTCCTCCGGGATATATCTCGGCAAGGTAAGCCAGCGGTCAAGACCATAGTTCGCCAGCTTTATAGCATCCTTCCGGTCAGTCTTGACACGCCTCAAATCATTGTTCCCGTAGCCATGCACCAGCTTTGCATTGACAACGGAAACATATAACCCTGCGTCGTGAAGCTGCTTTGCCACCGGCGCATGGTAGTTTCCTGTGGCCTCCATGACCACACGCGTCTCACCGTTCAGGCTTTTGAGCCGCCTTGCCAGCTCGCTCAGTTCACTGTCGGTGTGACGCACTTCAAAGGGTGAGATGGCAACCTCTCCAAAGGGACGCATGACGGCAATCGTGCTCCTGCCTTTGGAGATGTCAATACCTACAGAGTTCATGTATCTGCCTCCCATACGAATTTGCAACCGGAATCCATCTTTTTTCTCATTGCCGATTCAATCTATTGGGTGACGCGAACTCTATGGCTCAACCTGCTCAAATCGAACACTGCAATAAGAGGGATGGCTGACAGTCTTATCAACGGACATCTAAGCCCAAGGAGGTGATGGTCAGCCAGTTGCTCCCCTTATTGTAGCTTAGGCATGAGACGGAAAGAAGCCCAGCCGGATGCTGGGCTTCCAACCAATAATTATTCTAATAGAGGAGGATACTAAGATGAGTAAGACATTTCAAAAAAAAAGGCGGGCATCCAGAAAACCCAATTCAGCGGGCGCGTGTGAAAGCCGGACTTACGCAGGTGGAGGCGGTGGAGTTCTTTCCGTTTGAACTGCGCACTTTGCAAGCCTATGAAGCGGGTGATTCTTCTCCGGTTTTGGAGGACGCGCGAATTATGGCTAAAGTCTACCACTGCCGGATTGATGAGCTTGTTGGAGACGAAACTACATAAGCGGGGGAATCCTTTTGTACCAATTCAAAGTGACTCAACTATACAGTCCAACCTTCCGCCGAATGTCCTACGGAATTATGGCCAGTACGGAAGAGAACGGCACATGTACATATACAGCCTATATTCCGGATATTTCCTGTAACAAAGATTTCGTTGATACTCTTGCCCAACGATGTGCCAGAGGACAACTCAGTCCTATGCATTTACTTGATGTTGTGTTAGACGCTTTACCTTGATCTTTAACACCAGGAGGGAACATGGCCTAGCCATGTTCCCTCCTCTATTTTTTGCCGTTTGACGCTTACCACAACAATTTGAGGAAATACGGAAAGGAGTCCATAATGGACAACAAAATGGCCTCATTTGGGGGTCGAAGGGAGTTCCAACGGAAATCCCACTGGAAGTTTTTCTTATTCCTGATTTTTTTGACGGCATTCCTGGTTTCCGGCGGTTTACTGCTGCGAAATTTGTACCGTTCCCAGCAGGAACAGGCGGCTTATGATGCGCTTGCCGAACAAGTGCATCAGATGGAGAAACAGATCGCGGAGGCGGGGGGCGGCGCTCTGCCTACAGAGGACGGCGTTCTTCCACAGTATCAGGCGCTGTGGGAGAAAAATCAGGATTTGGCCGGATGGCTTTCCATTGAAGGAACGGCAATCGACTACCCCGTGATGCATACCGCACAGGACGAGGAGTATTATCTTCGACGGGCTTTTGACCGAAGCAATTCTGTCAGCGGGACTCCATTCCTCGCAGCGGGCTGCTTTACAGGATGCGGAAACTATATCATATATGGGCATAATATGAAAGACGGCAGCATGTTCGCAGCCCTTCTGAACTACGCAGATGATACATTCTGGGAAGAGCATCCTACGATCCGTTTTGATACCCTGGAGGAGACTGGAACGTATCAGGTGCTTGCGGCATTCTACATAGACGTGTCACTTTCAGAAGATGGCGTCGCATTTCCCTTCTACGAATACACGGGTCTACGCGACGAAGCCATCTTCCAAGAGTATCTCGCTCAGGTAGGGGACAGGGCGCTCTATAGCACTGGCGTCACGGCAGAGTTCGGTGAGCAGTTACTGACACTTTCGACCTGCAGTTACAACACCTCAGATGAGCGATTTGTTGTCGTAGCAAAGCAAGTTGTGTAAGGTCTGGCTCTTTTGGCACCTTGCCTTTTATGCAGCTACTCTCCGGCATGGCATCCTATTACCATATCAGGGAAATGGCGTTGGATGACAACTGGCACAGGAGAGATCAGGAGAGGAATGTATTTCTAAACTGGTTCCAATGTCAAGGACAATTTTTTGACAGTAACAGATACAAAATAACCACCGTTACTGGTGAAAAAAGCGTAAGCACAGCATGGCCGCCATATTAATGCCGGCCATGCTGTGCTTATAATAGGGGGTGTTTTTTTTTGCAGATTTACTAAGTCTGTTGCGGCAACGGGGTTACTGGGTTCACTCTATCGCATTGATAAGTATCACAAAGGCGAATAGAGAAAGTACCTTAAAAAAGTTCACGCATTTTGTAAATATAAGCGAGTTCTGGATGGGCTCCCCAGTTTTCTCCATTGTATAGCTGCAAAATCAGGTCAGCTGATGCGGTCATCAAATAGGCCCTTGCTTTTTGGGATAGTTCAAGAATTTCTCTCAGATGGGATATCTGTTGAAGCGCAAGTTCTTTGGAGCGGGTCCACTTCGCTATTTCGCGGCGCAAGATGCGTTGATCCCTTGCTATGACGAATTCTGGGTCCTTTTTCTTTCCTTGAGCCATAGCGCGTTTCTTTGCGCTGGCCTCTCTGTACTTTTTGGCCTTCTCCTCTGCCGCGCGGCGACGGGCGGCTATCAACGCCTGGATTGGCATAAGTTCTGTCGCCTTGATGCCGTAGTAGTTGTCCACCGGGTAGATACCAGTGGTAACATAGGTGTAGTATTCAGATGGAGTTAGCCCCGCCAGCGCATATTGGTAATGTCGATGGTTATAGGCATCAATATAGCCGCTGATCATCCGGCTTACAGTTGACGCGTCTGGACATAGCGCCACGAGGTCAAGCAATTCACATTTCAGCCGTCCGAAAAATGATTCCATGGGGGCATTGTCCTGAGAATTGCCCCTATCGGAAACAGACTGGAGAAAACCGTCATCTGACAGCAGCCTCTGGAATGTGGTCGAGAGGTACTGAGAACCTTGGTCGCTATGGATCACACATGCAGCACCTCGCAGTTCGTGTCCATGGTTCTCCATCATAACGTCATAGGCGGACTTGACAAGCGAGACTGTCATGCGGGAGGACACGCAATGCCCCAAGATCTCTTTTGTATAAGCATCCTTAAAAGCGCAAAGATAAATCGGTGTACGCACAGGGCCATAATACAAATAAGTGATATCTGTCAAAATAACTCTGCGGGGACCAACGGAGAAATTCTGTTTCACCGCGTTTTTCGGGGAGGAATATTCGTGATTGTGTGTGGCCTGATTCTTATAAGCGTCCTTCCTGGGTCTGTTGGCCACGAGATTCATTTCTTTCATAACCTTTCGACAGCGTTTTATACTGATACTGATATTGAACTCGCGCCATAGATGGGTCTGAAAGGTCCTTTTTCCCGGAACATATCCAAGTTTTCTCACGATTTTCCTAAACTTTTCTTTCAATTGCTCCTGTTGTTCTTTCTTTGCGGCACAGGAGCTGTCTATATCTTTTTTACGCCTGACCCACGAATAGTAGCCGGATCTGGACACTCCAAATATGTGAAGGCATTGCACGATAGACAGACCGTCCGCTCTATCCGCTTGTCTACGGATAAAGGAATCTACCATATAGAAACGGTCGGCGCTTACACCTTCGGATTCAATGATATAGTTGTGTCCTCCAATGCGGAACGGAGTTTTTTTTGAGCTGCAACCAGCTCCTCCAAATAGGCATTTCTGGCTTTTAGATAGGCCAGTTCTTCCAGAGGGGACATGGCCCCCATAGCCTCTCTGGGTACAGAGCCATCATAGCTGGAGGGATCTGCGGTGAACAAACGACCCTCCCGGCCCAACTGCATCGCCCGCTTTCCTGCGGAATTCGCGCGGTCCTCTCCGAGTACAGCGGTGGAAAACCCAAGGCTGTTATACGCTGCCACATAGGTCATATGCTCCTCGGAGATCTTCTTATACATGGCAACATAAAAGTCCTTCGTGTAAATAATATCCCGCCCACGAAAATCCTTTAGGAACGGATTATCCAGAAACGGCTGAATCTCCTCTGGCGGCTGCCTGGTCATTCTGTTTTGTTTCATATTCCCTCATCCGCCCACCTTTCTCATACTCCTAAATTTTTTGCCCGTTCAATGGCTCGTTGGGCAGCTTTTTCTTTCATCTGCTGATACTTTTCTTCTTCCTTTGCGATGTAGAGCGAGAATTCAGCTTCGTTCATGGCCAGAAGATACTGCTCGTACTCGACTGGCGTCATGCGGCCCTTATCCCACATGCGGCGTTCATAATTGTAATACTCTGCATATCGCGCGACAAGTTCCCTCAACTCCTCGATATCTTTGCATTCCGAATACGGACACTCATCTTTAAAATGTCCAAAGAAAGACTCTTGTGGGGCGTTGTCCTGGCAATTTCCTCGTTTGGACATCGATTGTGTGTAACCTCTTTTGCTTACTTCCTGCTGGAATGCGCCAGACAGATAAACTGTCCCCTGGTCAGAATGATAAAGTCCACCGCTGACACATGGGTGAAGATCTGATTGACGCAGTGTGGCAAGCGCCAGTTCCAAGTCATTGTGTTCGCTGACTAAAAACGCAACTAACTTGCTGGTGACGGGATCGAGCAGTGCTGAGCCATATGCCTTGCATCCGTCGCCATAGAGAAGATGTGTAACGTCTGTCAGCCGTACTTCATTGGGCCGGTAAAGGCGGAATCTGCGCTGCAGCAAATTAGGTCTCACATTCTTTTTCAGTGCCGCTCCACCCATGCGCTTGGAAGGCGCTGCCTTCCGAATCGACGATGTGAGGTTGTACGTTTTCATAATACGGCGTATCTTTTTCAGCCCCATACGCTTTCCCGTCAGAGCTGGCATCATCATATAGATCTGCCTTGAGCCTTTGGCAAACCCCTTGTATTCCATAACGGTTCGAATCAGTTCGGCATCCTGCTCGTCTTGTGCGTTTCTCTGTACTACCGACTGTCCATAGGTGCCATTCTTCAGTATGGCATAATATGACGCACGAGAAATCTTCATGAGAGAGAGTATTTTTCTAACGCTATACTTTCTTCCTGGGTCTGGCGGAAGATCCCGGAGCCACAGGCAGAGCGATTTCTTCTGCAGAACATTCAGAGAAGAAACAATATCTCCAATTTGAAGAAACCCTTTTTCTACAATACTGTCCAATGCCCGCATCCTATTTCTAAGGATTTTCCGTGTGGGAGAGGCGTTTATTGTCTCTCCGTCAGCCGGTGTAGCCCATGCAGCCAAAACTCGGCTCATGCGATATCGCTCCGTTACTGAAAATATCTCCGGGTCAATATCAAACACACGGAGGATGTCGTCGAATGCCAGTACTGCAATAGGTGCGGCAGCCTCAAAGAATGCCTTATTCAACTCTATTTTTTCACGGGTGGCTGTTTGGACATAGGGATGTTTACGATACTGCTCTACCGTGGCGGCAGTATAATAAGCTGTACGGCCCCTTGTAGCACTGCGGTTTGTGTCCTGCCCAGATGAATGTTCAAATTTTTCTTGCAGCCAGTATATTTTGTGGTAGCCCATGTCTGCTGGCGAAATCCCAGCGGACAGCAAACCATCTTCTATGGACTGTTGGGGATAGTTTCGGTATAGCTCCGCCTCAAAATCCGGATGTAAAATCAGTCTGTTGACATCCCAAACAAATTTTCCGCTTTCAACCAATTCCTCCGCAGTCATGGTTGGCATATATATTGTTTTGGCCCAGTTTGCCTGGGTTTCCGGCGATGCCTTTGAAAACTTCGGACGCCCACCCCGTTTAAAAACAGATTCCACTGACTTTGTGAAGTTTAGGCCAAGGCGCTGGGTATCAAATCCGTTTGCCTCCAGCATCCTTCTGACAGTTGACCGCTCTGGCCTCCGTATCCACGCCTCATAGACCTGCTGTCTGAACTCTATTGTCAGCAGCAAACGGTTTTCCCGCACCTCCAGCACATTTGGATTCTTTTTCAGGGCTTCTATTTCTTCAGGCGAATACCGTTTGGGAACAAATTTAACAGCCATTTTCCACCCATAGCCTCTGTCCTATTTTGCACGATGATCTTGACCTCTGTCAAGGCAGTGTCTACAGCGTTTATTCTTTTGTCAAACTACTGTCTATTTTCTGTGTACCACTGTCAATCTCTGGTCTGTCTTTCGTGCTTTTTTGTCAGAGTACTGTCCTTTCTATAGGTACCATTTTA
>ENA-OPCA01001988-OPCA01001988.1-human-gut-metagenome-genome-assembly--contig:-NODE-1988-length-14019-cov-2.671441_pt1 | contig 14019 bp, 11 predicted proteins | sample MGYA00241076_ERZ501468 | MGnify/ENA primary metagenome ERZ501468 (study PRJEB25962, sample SAMEA2042633) | human gut metagenome | biome: human gut; feature: human-associated habitat; material: faeces... | reverse complement strand
AATGGTCACCCCTACGAAATGAGAGGGGAAAGAGGAAAGTGTGTAGGGGCGGTCATTGGCCGCCAGAGTGGAAAGTATATGAAGAAAAATGAGGGTGAGGAGTGGGGAATGGTGGATTGTTTTGTGAATAATATAATGATTTTGCATATAAATAAAATCTGCTATTGAAAAATAGATATAATTGCGGTATAATTATAAGATAAGGAAAAGTAAGAAAGGACTTGCGAAAAAAATGGATTTGGAATTAAAAGAAATTGAACTTGCGGCTAAACGTCTTGAGCCGACTATTCACAGAACTAAGATTGAATCGTCTAAAACTTTCTCTGACATGACAGGCGGAGAGATATATTTAAAATTTGAGAACCAACAGAAAACAGGTTCATTTAAAATAAGAGGTGCGTCAAATAAGATTGCCGCACTTGTTGAAAGAGGCGAAATTACTTCAGCCGTTGCTTCATCTGCCGGCAACCATGCACAAGGTGTTGCGTATGCGTCACACGTTCACAACATTCCCGCAACTATCGTTATGCCGAAGTCTGCTCCTATCGCTAAGGTGAGTGCGACAGAGGGGTACGGTGCCAAGGTGGTGCTTTACGGAGATTGTTATGACGACGCTTACAAAAAAGCGGTTGAAATTCAAGAAAAAGAGGGTGCAACTTTCCTTCACCCATATGACGATCTTGAAGTTATGGCAGGACAAGGTACAATCGGTATAGAAATTCTTGAGGATTTACCTACTGTTGATATGGTACTTGTACCGGCTGGCGGCGGCGGTCTTTTGGCCGGTGTTGCGGCTTGCATAAAGCAAATCAATCCGCGTGTACAAATTGTAGGTGTACAAGCTGAGGGCGCTCCTGCAATTTACAATTCATTTAAAGAGAAAAAACACGTTACTACCGATTCTGCCGTTACTATCGCAGACGGTATTGCGGTTAAAATACCGGGTGACAAAACTGTTGAACTTATCAACAAGTATGCAGATGATGTTGTAACGGTATCGGATGCGGAAATCTCAGAGGCTATTTTACTGCTTCTTGAAAGAACAAAGCAAGTTGTTGAACCTGCAGGTGCTACACCGCTTGCGGCTGTTCTTAACAACAAGGTTGACGTTAAGGGTAAGAAAATCGCTTGCGTACTTTCCGGCGGTAACATTGACGTTAGCTTTATTCACAGAATTATCGAACTTGGTCTTGTTACGCGTGAGAGAAAGCTTAAATTCAAGACTACACTTCTTGATATTCCCGGAAGTTTGGAACATCTTTCACACATTCTTGCCGAGGCAAACGCAAATATCGTAATGGTACAGCACGACAGATTGAGTGCAGAGCTTGATCCGAACGAGGCAATTATTCATATTGCTTGTGAAGTCGGCGGCAGAGAACACGGCGAAAGAGTTATTAAGGTACTTGAAAAGAACGGTTATAATATTGTGATGGAGTAAAATTAAATGATTAAAAAATCTCTTATTTCTCTGATGTATGAGGCGGCATCTATTCAGCGTTGGAACGACCATATCCGTCCTTGGACCGGCTTTACGGAGCTTGACAAGCAGGCACACAAGATGTTTTATGCTTATGTGCTTGCAAAGTGCGAGGGTGAAAGCGTTGATATGATAAAGCTTATTGAGGGCGGAATATTTGAATTTTTCCACAGAATTGTACTTACTGACATTAAACCGCCTATTTATCATAAACTTGTAAAAGAAAAAGGCTTTCAAATAGATAATTGGGTACTTTCCGAGCTTGAAGAACATATGGACGGTATCGGCGGCGGTTTCTTTGAGAGAATGAAAAAGTATTATCTTGACAAAGATTACGCATCTCTTGAAAAACAGATTTTAAAAGCCGCACATTACCATGCAAGCAACTGGGAATTTAAAATAATTTACCCTATGAATCCGCAGACTTTCGGTATAGAACAGGTTAAAACCGAAATGGCACAGGGATTGGCGGCTTGCGATACTTTTCACGGCTTCAGATATTTTGCCGGAAGTAAGTATCTTCAAGAGTTTTTGTCGCTTATAGGAAAGCTGAGATACCAACAAAGGTGGGCAAAAGCGGTAAGAATGCCCGAAACTTTTGTTATGGGGCATATGCTTGTCGTTGCGATTTTGTCGTACTTTATGTCGCTTGAACTTGACAATCCTTGCAGAAAACGTCTTGAAAACAACTTCTTTTCGGGACTTTTTCACGATTTACCCGAGGTTTTGACAAGGGATATTGTGTCCCCTGTAAAGAACAGCGTCAAGGGTTTGGACAGCATAATCAGTGAAATAGAAGATGAACAAATGCGTGAAGTTATTTATCCGCTTTTACCGCCAGCTTGGCACAGGGAGATAGAGTATTACACGCAGAATGAATTTGACTCTAAAATTATTGATGACGGCGAAATTGATATGGTTACGTCGGACTTGATAAACGAAAAGTATAATGAAGACAAATACAATCCGATAGACGGACAGATTATACGCGGATGTGACCACCTTTCCGCATACATTGAGGCATATATGTCGCTTAGCTATGGCATTAAGTCAGAGCAAATGCAGAGCGGATATGACCATTTGAAAGGCAAATACAAGGATAAGGTTATCGGCGGAATTAATTTTGGAGAATTATTTGATTACTTTGTATTATGAGATATAACAGAGAAAAAAAAGAACTGACCTTTGATGAGGCTAAAGACAAGGCTTTGAGATTGCTTGAATTTCGTTCGCACAGTGAGCGTGAACTTTCGGATAAGCTGAAAAGAGCCGGCGCAAAGGAAGAAGATATAGATGAAATTCTTGAATTTTGCAGAAATTACAGTTTTTTGGACGACAGAAAGTATGCGATTGCAAAGGCAAAGGATTTAAAGAATTTGAAAAAATACGGTAAAAGACGTATTAAGTCCGAGCTTTACAGCAAGGGTATAGATGCGGAATACGTTGAGGAGGCGGTTTCGTATCTTGATGAGGACGAAGAGGATATGCTTTTGCCTCTTGTTGAAAAAAGGCTTAAAGGTGACTTTGAAAAGAAAAACATTGATAAATGTATACGATATTTTATGTACAGAGGTTACGGCTTTTCTGACATTAAAAATTGTATAGATAATATAAAAGAAGAATATGGAGAGTAAACTTATGTATAACATCGGTCTTGTTTCGCTTGGCTGTGCGAAAAATCAGACAGATGCCGAAATTATGCTCGGTATATTGGCAAATGATGGTTTTAATATAACGTATAATCCGTCGGACGCCGATGTCATAATCGTAAATACTTGCGGTTTTATCGAGTCGGCTAAACAGGAATCAATAGACGCTATACTTGAAATGGCTCAATACAAAAACGGAAGATGTCGATTGCTTATTGCGACAGGTTGCTTGGCAGAACGATACAGCGGTGATATTTTAATCGAACTGCCCGAGGTTGACGCAATAGTCGGAACAGGTGATTATGATAAAATCGCGGAGGTTATCCGCGAGGCGTTTAAGGGCGAAAAGCCTGTAATATGCGGTCATAATGACAGAACTCCGGATGAACGGCTTCCGCGAATTTTGTCAACACCGTCATATACGGCATATTTGAAAATTGCCGACGGTTGTGACAATAACTGTACTTATTGTGCTATTCCTATGATTAGAGGACATTTTAGGAGCAGAAAAATTGAAGATATAGTTGAAGAAGCTGAAAATCTTGCGAAAAACGGTGTTAAGGAACTTATACTTATTGCACAGGATACTTCACGTTACGGAAAAGATTTGTACGGCGAATATTCGCTTGATAAGTTGCTTGAAAAACTTGTCACGGTTGACGGTATCAAGTGGATAAGAGTGCATTATTTCTATCCCGAGGCTATTACGGACAGTCTTATTGATACAATGGCTAAATATGATAAAATATGCAATTATATCGATATGCCCATACAGCATGGCAACAATGAGATTTTAAGACGTATGGCAAGACGTACAACTCAAGAACAAATGGTTGAGAGAATCAATAAAATAAGAGAAAAAATGCCTGACTGCACAATCAGAACGTCTATAATTGTAGGCTTTCCGGGTGAAACGGAGGAACAGTTTAACGACCTTTATGAATTTGTTAAAAAGGTGCGTTTTGACAGAATGGGTGCTTTCACATATTCACAGGAAGAAGATACTCCTGCGGCTGATTTTCCGAATCAGGTTGATGAGGAAATCAAGGAAGAACGTCTTGACAGACTTATGACACTTCAACAGGGAATATCGCTTGAACTTAACAAGGCTAAGCTTGGCAAAACACTTGAAGTTTTGGTTGAGGGATACGATGAAGAAAGTTTCTTGTTCTACGGCAGAAGTCGCGGCGACAGTATTGATGTTGACGGAAAAGTATATTTTGCAACGGAGGAAGAAGTTACTCCGGGCGATATTATAAAAGTGAAAATTCTTGACGCAGATGAATATGACCTTACAGGTCAAGCGGAGGTGATTTGATGAATACAGCTAATAAAATTACAATGATTCGTGTAGTTCTTGTACCGATATTTATGGTGTTGTTTATGATAGATAACGTAATGTGTCATTATGCGGCACTTGGTGTTTTTGTACTTGCGTCGATAACTGATGCAATAGACGGTCACGTTGCGAGAAAGTATAATCAAGTAACGACTTTCGGCAAATTCGTCGATCCGCTTGCGGACAAGGTACTTACAACGGCGGCATTTTTGATATTGATGTACTATGACCGTATGAGTGTGTGGGCATTGATGATTGTGCTTGTAAGAGAATTTGCGGTTGCGGGTATAAGACTTGTTGCGGCGGGTGAAGGCAAGGTTGTTGCCGCAAGTATGTGGGGCAAACTTAAAACCGTTACGCAAATGGTTGCAATTATCGTTGCAATGCTTTTGCTTCCGATTCAAAATACATTCTTGGGTGTACACCCTAAATTGATTTCAGATATACTTATTTGGATTTCAGTTGTATTCACAATAATTTCGGGTGTGGACTATATAGCAAAGAATTGGGACTTGATGGAAATGAAATAAATTTGTTTTATATAAATTGAAAGGGGAATTACATAAATGGAAGAATTAATAAATACTCTTAAATTTGACGCAAGCGGACTTATTCCGGCAGTTGTGCAGAATATTGAAACTAACGAGGTGCTTATGGTTGCATATATGAATGCGGACACGATTAAGCAAACTCTTGAAACCGGCAGAGCAACTTTTTGGTCAAGAAGCAGACAGGAAGTTTGGGTAAAGGGCGATACTTCGGGTAATTATATGTACGTTAAAGAAGTTCGCGTTGACTGCGACTGCGATTGTCTTGTTGTGCTTGTTAATCCTGCCGGCCCTGCGTGTCATACGGGAAACAGAAGTTGTTTCTTCAGAAAGATTGAGGACGGCAAGCTTGTTGAGGACGCAAAGGAACAGACTAAGACAGATGTATTTGCGCGTGAACAGGCTGTAGTTATGGACAGAAAAGAACACCCTGAAGAGGGCAGTTATACAAATTACTTGTTCGATAAGGGCGAAGATAAGATTTTGAAAAAAGTCGGTGAGGAGGCTGCCGAAGTTGTTATTGCAGGTAAAAACCGCGATAAGGACGAAATCAGCTACGAAACCGCTGACCTTATTTATCACCTTACTGTTATGCTGGTTGACAACGGTATGACTTGGGAAGATATTTATAAGGAAATGGAAAGAAGAAGTAACTAATCAAAAATCGGCTGCCGAAATTTTGGCAGCCGATTTTTTTTGTTTTGAGAGGTGCAACGTTTTGGTATTGTAAAATGTCGGTATTTGTGATATAATAAACTATTATAGAAAAAGGAAGAATCACTGTATGTGGCATTTTATAAAACATTTTATGACAATCACAAGGCACCGTCACAAGGTAATGTATCATTGCCTAAGGTGCGGAATTTTGTGGCAGGGGATGCGTCACGATTTGTCGAAATATTCACCGACTGAATTTTTACCGGGAGCAAGATTTTATCTCGGTGACAGAAGTCCGACAGAGGGCGAAAGACGTGAATACGGTTATTCAAAGGCTTGGATGCACCACAAAGGAAGAAACAAACATCACTTTGAATATTGGACAGACTACAATCCCAAAACAAGACGTATGGAGGCGGTCGAAATGCCGTTAAAATATGTTAAAGAAATGTTTTGCGACCGTGTTGCGGCAGGAAAAATTTATTTGGACGACAAATATACAAACGATAATCCGATAGAATATTTCTTAAAGGGAAATGCTAAGACAAGTATGCACCCAAACACTGCAAAGCTGCTTGAAGGGTGGCTTATGATGTTGCAGCAAGAAGGGGAAGAAAAAACGTTTGCGTATATAAAAAATTTAAAATAGCCGTTTGAAAGGAGGATTTTGAATGAAAAAGATTTACAGACTTTTATATTCAAACAAATTCGTTGCAATGGTAATGCTTTTAATGCAAATCATTACGTTTGTTGCAATGTATATATGGATTTCCGACTATTCAAAGGTTTTGTTTGGTCTTTCGACTGTTTTGAGTGCCGTACTTATAATATTTGAAATTAATCGTACAGAGGAATCTACTTTTAAAATGACGTGGATAACGCTTATTGCGATTATACCTATATTCGGTGCGTTGTTTTATCTGTTTACAAGGGCACAGGGAGTGTCAATGAATATAGGTGACGATTACAAGAATATTCAAGAGGCAAACAAAAAGTATCTTGTTCAAGACGAAGATGTTATGAAAAATATTTATCAGACCGACAAAAATCAGGACGGCTTTGCAAGGTATTTATCGAAGTACGGCGGTTCTCCTGCTTACACAAATACGGGTGTGCAGTATTACAGCATAGGTGAGAGAATGTTTGAGGATATGAAAAAGGAACTTTTGAAAGCGGAAAAATTCATATTTTTGGAGTTCTTTATTATAAATCACACGAGCCGTATGTGGAATGAAATTCTTGAAATTTTAAAGAAAAAAGTCAAACAGGGCGTTGAAGTTCGCGTTATGTATGACGGTATGGGCTGTATCGTGACGCTTCCGAGAAAATACAATGAATATCTTGAAAGACAGGGTATTAAATGTCGTATATTTTCGCCGATTGTACCGCTTTTGTCAACTCACCAAAACAATCGTGACCACAGAAAAATAATGGTTATAGACGGTGCGACAGCATTTTGCGGTGGGATAAATCTTTCAGATGAATATATTAATGAAAAGATGCGTTTCGGGCATTGGAAAGATACTGGATTTATGCTCAGAGGCGAGGCGGTCGCGGGATTTACGGCGATGTTTCTTGAAATGTGGAATGTAAATGATGAACACATTGAGGATTGCGGTGAATATATCCAAGCGTCAAAAAAATATTCCGTAAGTACGGATGGATTTGTAATACCGTTCGGCGATACTCCGCTTGATGAAGTTTATGTCGGAAAGCGTGCGTATATAAATAATCTGAACAATGCGTCGGAATATACTTATATAATGACACCGTATCTTGTTATTGACGACGAGATGTATGAGTGTATGAAGTATGCGGCTCAAAGGGGCGTTGACGTTAAGATTATAATGCCGCATATTCCCGACAAGAAATATGCGTTCTATCTTGCGAGAACATATTATAAGGAACTTTTGAAAGCGGGTATAGAAATATACGAATATACACCCGGTTTTGTTCACGCGAAAATGTCGATAAGCGACGGTAAAAAAGCCATTGTCGGTACGGTAAACCACGATTACAGAAGTTTGTATCTTCACTATGAATGTGCGGCTTATATGCTTAATGTACCGGCGGTTATGGATATTGAACGCGATTTCAAAGACACGCTTGAATTGTCGCAGCAGATTACATTAGAGGACGTTAAGCATTTTAATATTTTCACAAAAATTTTGGGGCATATTATAAGGTTAGTAGCACCACTGCTATAAAAAAATGCGGTCATACAGACCGCATTTTTGTTTGTTATAGTGAGGTGTACATACTGTATAGGTTGTAGTACAATCCTTTTTTATCAATCAATTCTTGGTGTGTGCCTTGTTCTTCGATACCGTTTTCGGTGAGGACAAGAATCATATTTGCGTTACGGATTGTTGTAAGTCTATGGGCGATTGTGAACACCGTTCTGCCTTTTGCAAGTTTTTCAAGTGAGTCTTGCACGATTTTTTCACTTTCATTATCAAGTGCGGAGGTCGCTTCGTCAAGAATAAGTATAGGCGGATTTTTTAAGAATACTCTTGCGATACTTATTCTTTGCTTTTGACCGCCCGAAAGTTTAACCCCACGTTCGCCGACATATGTGTCATATCCGTTTTCGAGGTTTGAAATAAATTCATGTGCGCCTGCAAGTTTGGCGGCGTTTATAACATCTTCGCGTGTTGCACCGTTTAATCCGTAAGCAATGTTTTCAAAGACCGTTCCCGAGAACAAGTAAACGTCCTGTTGAACGACACCGATTGAATTTCGGAGCGAATTTAATGTGACGTTCTTTATATCCTTGCCGTCAATTAAAATACGTCCTTCAGTGACGTCATAAAAACGTGGGATAAGGTTACAAAGCGTTGTTTTTCCGCCGCCTGACGGACCGACAAGTGCAACGCTGTCGCCTTTTTTGATGTTAAGATTTATATTTGACAGCACGTTTGTGTCATCGTCACTGTAATGAAATCCGACGTTTTCAAACGTTATATTTCCTTGAACATTTTTCAATTCGTCGGCATTTTCTTTTTCTGTTATTTCGGCAGGTGCGTCCATAATTTCAAGGAAACGCTCAATACCTGTCATACCGCGTTGGAATTGTTCGGTAAATTGAATGATTGTACGCAAAGTGGCAAGGAGCGTGCTTACATACAAAAGATATGCGGTAAGGTCGGCAGGGGAGATTTTGCCGTTAATCATAAACAACGCACCCGCAACAACGACTATCAAATACATTACACCCTCAAAGGCTCTGTTTGATGTTTGAAAACCTGCCATATAAAAATATCCGAGTTTTTTTGTATCAAGAAATTTTTTGTTGCCGTCCTCAAACTTTTCAGCTTCGAGTTCTTCTGTCGCAAATGACTTTACCACTCTTATACCGAGCAATGTATCCTCAACCTGTGAATTAATTTCGCCGATTTGGTTACGCTGTTTCTTGAACGCTTTACGCATACGCGTATTAAAGAATTTTACAAAACAGAATATAAGCGGAAGTGACGCAAACACAATGACCGTAAGCGGTACGTTTACTCCGCAAAGAATTATAAATGAAACGATTATTTTCAGTGCGGCGATGAAAAATTCTTCGGGGCAGTGGTGCGCAAATTCTGTTATATCAAACAAGTCGCTTGTTATTCGTGCCATAATTTGTCCGACTTTGTGTTCGGCAAAGTATGAATGTGAAAGCGTTTCAAGGTGCGCGAATAAGTCACGGCGCATATCTGTTTCGATTTTTGCTCCCATAATATGTCCCGTGTCAGCCATATAGAAATTTGCCGCAGAGTCGATTATTCTTAAAATCAGATAGAAAAGTCCTATTTTTAAGATTATTCCGACGGTTAATCCTGCTATATTATTGATACCCATATTTGTTATGTAACGCACGAGCATTGGGAATACAAGCTCACAAACCGTTGTCAGTGACGCACAGATTAGATCGAGTATCAGTATCCATTTGTATTTTTTGAAATATGGTACAAAGCGCTTTATAAGATAACTCATCTTCATTTGTTTTTCTTCTGTCTGCATTGTTTTACTCCTTTATAAAAATTCACATAGTAAAAAAAGAATGCGGATTAAAAATCAGCATTCTCTTTGGCGGAGAAGGTGGGATTCGAACCCACGTGCCCGTTAAGGCAAACGCATTTCGAGTGCGCCCCGTTATGACCGCTTCGATACTTCTCCAAAAGTACCTTAATATTTTACCATAGTAAAACAAAAAAGTCAAGCGAAAAACGAGGTTTAAATTGACTTTATAAAAATTGAGTGATATACTGAAATTAAAGCAATTTGAAAAACGGAGCTATGGTTATGAAAAGGTTTATATATATTTTTTTTGCCACGTTATTGGCTATGATGTGGCTGGGGATTAATGTTTATGCAGATGAATATGACGGGTTGGATTTTGATTACGGAAGTGTGCTTGTGCAGTTAAAACCGCAGATTACCGATGCTGTTTCAATGTGTTCAGACCCGTTTGACGAATTGAATATCAGTGATGCAAAATGTATTTTCGGTGACGATGCAAGCAGTATCAGTTTGTTTTCTGATAAAACAGAGCCTATTATATATGTACTTGATTTGGAAAATCCGAGCCGTGAAAATGTTATAGATACGATTGAAAAGTTAAAGGCTATGCCGAATATTGAATATGCAGAGCCTAACTACAATGTATATGAGTTTTCCGAACCTAATGATACGTACTATCAAAACGGAAAACAAGCTGTGCTTGATTTAATCGGTGCAAAAAAGCTTTGGGATTTTGATATTGATTGCTCTGATGTGACTGTCGGAGTTATGGATTCGGGTATACAGACAAATCACGAGGATTTAATTGATAATATATGGGTGAATACGGGAGAAATTGTCGGTGACGGCATTGATAATGACGGTAACGGCTATATTGATGACATATATGGTTGGAATTGCGGCGACAGTAACGGTGATGTGTCATATGTGAGTAATCACGGCGTTCACGTTGCAGGTATTGTGAGTGCGGTGACCGACAATTCCAAGGGTGTGGCGTCTGTTGCACGTAATGCCAAAATCGCATCAATAAAGATTTTTAACAGCAGTGGTAAAAGTACTTTATCTTATATAATAGAAGGGATTAATTACGCAAAAAAGAATGATATAAATATTATTAATTGCAGTTTTGGCGGTGCAGGTTGGGGAAGTACTTCGGTGAGTATCGTTAAATCGGCGATTGAGGCGGTGCCGGATATATTCTTTGTTATTGCGGCGGGAAATATTGCGACAAGTACACCGCAACCTGATAACGATCGAACGGCGGTATATCCGTCACAACTTACAAAAGACCTTGACAATGTAATTTCTGTTGCAAACACGACAAGCAGTGATGAACTCAGCAGTACGTCGCATTACGGTGCAACAAGTGTTGATATTGCAGCACCGGGTACAGTTATTTACAGTACAATTCCGACAAGCAGTTACGGAACAATGTCGGGAACTTCTATGGCTACACCTATGGTTGCAAGTGCTGTTGCGGTAATGCGTGCAGTAAATCCGAATATTTCGGCAAAAGAAATTAAAGAAACTTTGTGTTCGAGTTCAGACAAACTTTCGGCACTTACAGGTAAAGTTATAAGCGGCGGAAGATTGAATGCGTATAATGCGGTTAAGGCAATTATGCCGACAGCGACACCAACGGCAACACCAACAGTAAAACCAACAGCAACGCCTACGACAGTACCGACGCCGACAGTAACGTCAAGTCCAACGGCAACACCAACGGCTGCTCCGACAGTCACACCAATGCCGACTGTTTTAACGAACAATAAAATTGAGTGTGAAATAAAAGATAACAAACTTATCGTATCGCTTAATTTTGAAGAAGATGACGAAGTGATGTATGTTGCGTTCAGAAAAGGTAATGAACTTAAAAAGATTGTGACACCTGACATACATGATATGACGGCGGAGGTTGATTTGAGTGATACGGAATATGACGGTATAGATGTATATGTGTGGAATGGAAATATGAAGCCGTATGCAGAGGTAAAGCAAATAGAAAAATAAAAGAAAACCCAATCGAATTTCGTTCGATTGGGTTTTGTATTATTCTTTGTCTTTTAATAAATCGCGTATTTCGGCAAGAAGTTCTTCTTGGGTAGAACCCGCAGGAGTGACTTCTTCCTCAACTTTCTTTTTGAATTTATCATTTAGTTTATTAAGTCCCTTAACTACGCAGAAAATTATAAATGCAAGGATAAGGAAATTAATAATAGCCGAAAGGAAATTACCGATATTTATTGATGTACCCGGAATTATCCATTTAGACATATCCATAACCGATTCAACGGCACTTGTGTCACCGACTGTACTTGTAGCGGCTGTTTTGAGTGCACCTGTTATAAGAGATACAACGTATGCAATACCCGGGTTGATAATGTCGGCAACAAGTGAATCGACAATGCTTTTAAATGCACCACCGACAACAACGCCGACTGCCATATCAACTACGTTTCCACGAGATATAAAATCTTTAAATTCATCAACAAATTTCATAGCAATTTACCCCCACCAACAACATTATTAAAATTCTAACTTCTCTTCCAAGAACTTTTCAAGTTCGTCAATCTTAATTCTTTGCTGTTCCATTGTATCTCTGTCACGGACTGTAACCGAGTTATCTTCTGCTGATTCGAAGTCATATGTGATACAGTACGGTGTACCGATTTCGTCTTGTCTTCTGTAACGCTTACCTATTGAGCCTGCATTGTCATACTCACAGTTGAACTTCTTTGAAAGCTGTTCGTATACAGCTGTTGCACCTTCGTCAAGTTTCTTTGAAAGCGGAAGAATGGCAGCCTTTATCGGTGCAAGCGCCGGATGCAAGTGCATAACAACTCTTGTGTCGCCGCCCTCAAGTTCTTCTTCGTCATATGCCTCAACAAGGAATGCAAGTGCAACTCTGTCTGCACCAAGTGATGGTTCAATAACATATGGAATGTATTTTTCATTCTTTGTATCATCAAAGTATGTCAGATCTGCTTTTGATACGTTCTGATGCTGTGTCAGATCATAGTCTGTACGATCTGCGATTCCCCACAGTTCTCCCCATCCGAATGGGAATAAGAACTCGAAGTCTGTGGTTGCTTTGCTGTAGAATGCCAGCTCTGCCGGATCATGGTCTCTGAGTCTTAACTCATCTTCTTTCATTCCAAGGCTTAACAGCCAGTCACGGCAGAAACTTCTCCAGTAATCAAACCACTCTAAGTCTGTTCCAGGCTCGCAGAAGAACTCTAACTCCATCTGCTCAAATTCTCTGGTACGGAAGGTAAAGTTACCCGGTGTGATCTCGTTACGGAAGGATTTACCGATCTGACCGATACCAAATGGAATCTTCTTACGGGATGTTCTCTGTACGTTCTTGAAGTTTACAAAAATACCCTGTGCTGTCTCAGGTCTTAAATATACAGTATTCTTAGCATCCTCAGTTACGCCCTGGAAGGTCTTGAACATCAGGTTGAACTGACGGATGTCTGTGAAATTGTGTTTGCCGCAGGAAGGACATGGAACATTATGCTCTTCGATGAAATTCTTCATCTCTTCCTGAGACCATCCGTCTACAGAACTCTCAAGCTCAATGCCGTGCTCCTGGCTGTAGTCCTCGATGATCTTGTCTGCGCGGAAACGCTCATGGCACTCTTTACAATCCATAAGCGGATCAGAGAAGCTTCCCAGATGTCCGGATGCAATCCAGGTCTGCGGGTTCATCAGGATGGCACAGTCAACACCTACGTTGTACGGAGACTCCTGAATGAATTTCTGCCACCATGCGCGCTTTACGTTATTCTTAAGCTCTACGCCAAGGTTGCCGTAATCCCATGTATTCGCAAGACCTCCATAGATCTCAGAACCCGGGTAAACAAATCCTCTTGCTTTTGCCAGAGCAATAATCTTGTCCATTGTTTTTTCCATGATATCTCTCCTCATTGTTTGATAGATGATTTTCTAACATTATACTCGTATCTTTTCTTTTTGTAAAGTTATACCGCGTACTCAATTCCGTACATTCTGCCGCAAAAACACAATTTCCGCACTTTTGGACAGCAAATCATGTGCTGCTATCGAAGTATAGAGCAAAGCACGTTAATCAACTTTCCTGTTATGTGCAACATCCAATCCACTTACATCATAACTTCTAATATCTGCAAACTCTTAAATTTCTTATCCGTATTCCCTGCCACATAAGGCTGAATATGCCGTTCCAGCTCCCACAGCACCTCATCGGTCACTGTAAAGCTATATAGCTTCGTCATGGGCGAGCTTACAATGTACTGCATGGTATAAAGTGCTGCCGGGGAAATCCGGCGAGCGGTTCTGGCTTCTCCGGGGCTTGCTTTC
>ENA-OPCA01001982-OPCA01001982.1-human-gut-metagenome-genome-assembly--contig:-NODE-1982-length-14042-cov-7.254093_pt1 | contig 14042 bp, 10 predicted proteins | sample MGYA00241076_ERZ501468 | MGnify/ENA primary metagenome ERZ501468 (study PRJEB25962, sample SAMEA2042633) | human gut metagenome | biome: human gut; feature: human-associated habitat; material: faeces... | reverse complement strand
GCACAACGATATCCCGGAAAGACAGTTCGCCAATGTACCGGCGGTTCTTCAGCATGGTATTTACGCTGCTGTGGGTCATTTGGCCGCCCAGCATATTGTGGACACCCTTGTCGTTGAGAAAGTTTACGATCTCCACCATTTTATCGCCGTTGTCATACCGCTGAAAGGCTTCCAGCACCAGCGGCGAGGTCAGCGGGTCAAGATGATAGAACTTGTCATCGTCGATTTTATAGCCGATGGTTCCCGTACCGCCAGTACACTTCCCTTTCAGAGCGTTCTCAGTTTGACCACGGATCACCTTTTCGGACAGCTCTGCCGAATAGTATTCTGCCATACCTTCCAGAAGGGTTTCCATCAGAATGCCCTGTGAGCCCTCGGCAATGGGTTCCATAACGGAAATCAGATGGACGCCGTTCTTTTTCAGAATCATCTTATAGCTTGCGCTATCAAAACGATTCCGGGCAAAGCGGTCAAATTTCCAGACGAGAACAACATCAAACAACTTCTTGCCGCTGTCTTTGATCATCTGCTGGAACTCCGGGCGATTGTCCGTTTTGGCAGAGAATGCACGGTCAATGTAGTGCTTGATGACCGTGATGCCGTTCTTTTCCGCATAAGCCGTACATTCTCGAATCTGGCCTTCAATGGATTCTTCGCGCTGGTTATCTGATGAATAGCGGGCGTAGATTACGGCGGTCATAGACTCGCTTCCTTTTTCTTATCGAACAGACGGGTAGCTTTTTGCGTACTTGTAAATCTGCCGTGCACAGTCAAGGCTCATTTTGCTGGAATCGTTGTGTTTGAGCCATGCGTTCACGTTGCCCGGATTCAACTTTAAGTCCGTATAGAGACGATAATTCGTCAATTTCTTTTTCTGCTGAAGTTCCAATACCCGGCGATGGATCAGCTCTTTTGTGTCATTGTCTGCAAGGACGGCATCCCGCACCGAACAATAGCTGCGCCAAACCTTCAAATAGCCTTCCGGCAGTTCATGGGACTGGTTTTCTAAAAGCAGCAGCATTTGCGCCAGCGAGTAGCGGTTGGAAAGCTGCTCATATTCCGCAGCAACAGCGCTGGTTGCAGTATGGCGGAGCAACAAATCTACTTTATCAAAGGCCAGTGCATAGAGAAACAGCGGTTCTTTCAGGCGGGGATTTTCGGTCATGCAATCTGCCAGCTTATGGACGCTTGCCGTCTGCACCCCGGCAAGCTCCGCCACATACTGTTTCAAAAAGCCCTCAAATGTCAGCTTTCTCACGGTCTCCACCTCTCCACATACTCCTGATAACGGATATAAAAATCCCGCTATCGCCAGTCGTTCAAGATGCTGGCTCTCAACTCATCCTCATCCGTTGCAAGGTGTTCCAGCAAATCCCAATCCAACGAATTCCGCCGAATTCCGCACAGCCTCACTCTCTACGTCTGCTTTGTCAGTGTCCCGAAAAGAGCACAGCTTTGCAATCACCAAGTCCTCCAGACTGGGTGTATAGAACTGCACCTTTGTACCACCAAAGGGTAGCGGCTGAAGCCGGTCTTGGAAGTTATACGGGAAATTGTCGATGTAGACTTCCACACCGGTGTTGATGTCGTACTTTCTAAGCAAACTGTACAGTTCTTTCGGGACACTCAAGGCATCAATGTCATGAGTAGCGCGGGTCAGCTTGCCCAGCAAAATGAACGCACTGCCGCCTACGATCACCATCTGATAGCGGTCTTATTGTCGATCATCAGGTCTGCGTCTTCGTCCAGACGTTCCAGACGCTTGCGGAGGTCATCTAAGATCATCTTTCCCATAAAACAGCCTTTCTTATTTTCAATAATAGTATTTTCTAAAATCATTTTACAGAAAAGGAATCCGATTGTCAAGCACAAATCAACGACATTTCATACAATTCATACTACCATGTTGTCAGTCCACATCTCACACTGGCTAATGACCGTGCTGATTGCCGTATCATAATCTTCCGGTGGATACTTATATTTTTTCAGCAAGTGCTTCACCATCTTACGCATACTCGCACGGGCAGTTTCTTTTTTCTGCCAGTCTATCGTCCGATTTTTGCGCAGCATTTCCGTAAGTTCTCTGGTCAAGTCAATCAATTCATTATTTTGATAGAAGTCCTTTATGTTTTCCGGCTTTGTCAGAGCATCGTAAAAAGCCAGTTCTTCCTGCGTCAAGCCCAGCTTTTTACCGTTGTTATACAGTTCTGTAATCTCCTGTGCCGTTTTCAGAAGTTCCTTGATGACCTCCTCGTTTGTAATCAAGCCATTGTAGTAAGAGTTCATCAACTGTGTAATCTTTTCTGAAAACTTCTGAGACTGCACAACATTTGTCCGTTTATACAGTGAAACCTGCTCTGCCATAAGTTTTTTTAAAATTTCTACGGCAATGTTCTTTTCTTTCATTTTTGAAATTTCATCCAACACCGCCGGGTCAAACAGGCTGATATTTTCATCTGCCTTCTTACTGTCAAACAAACTGATAACACCTTGACTCTGGATACTTGCTTTCAGCAGTTCATTGATTTGAGCATTGATTTCTTTCAAAGAAAGTGCCTTGCCGCCACTCCCACCATAGGTGATCTTCACCACCGTAGAACGGACTGCTTCCATATAGGCCGCTTCATGTCGCTCCCGCTCCGTGGTCATGCTGGAACACAGCGAATGCGACTGTTTCAGCAACAGAGCTTCTCGCAGGAACAGATCTTTGCGCTTGGGTGCTTTTGCGTCCAGAACAAAGTTTACGCCGCCAGTGACCAGCTTTGCCATCATCAACGGAGAACCGCCAATAAATCCGCTGAAATCAAAGCCGTGCAACAAATCTTTGCACACCTGAAGCTTTTCCTGAAACTTTGGATAAGCAACTTTGGCAATGTCCATATCGCCATATCGGGACTGGTCACGCTTGGTATACTCCTTCATAGCGGCTTTGAGGGCAGACGCAATGCCAACGTAATCTACAATCAAGCCGCCCTCTTTGTCCTTAAACACGCGGTTGACACGCGCGATGGCCTGCATCAGATTGTATCCGTGCATTGGCTTGTAAACATACATCGTGGCCAGTGAAGGCACATCAAAACCTGTCAGCCACATATCCACAACAATGGCAATCTTCATCGGGTCATCGTTGTCTTTGAATTTCCGGGCAAGTTCTTCTTTGTGAGATTTTGTACCGATGATTTCTTTCCAATCCTCCGGGTCATTGTTGCCACCCGTCATAACTACGCCGATTTTTTCGTTCCATGTCGGGCGCAGCTCCAGAAGTTTTCGATAAATCTTCATCGCAATCGGGCGCGAATACGCCACGATCATCGCCTTGCCCGTCAAAAGATTAGCGCGGTACTTTTCGTAATGGTTGACAATATCTTCGCACAGGGATTGAATGGTAGAATCTGCCCCCAGCACACTCTCCATCTGCCCCAACATCTTTTTGCTTTTTTCAATCGTTGCAGCGTCCGATTGCTGTTCCAGCGCATCGTAGGTCGCATCAATCAAGGCCAGCGTATTTTGGTCTAGGTGGAGTTTGATAACGCGGCTCTCATAGTAAACCGGACGCGTTGCACCATCTTCCACCGCCTGTGTCATATCATAAATATCGATATAATCACCAAAAACTTCACGCGTATTTCTATCTTTTGCCGAAATAGGTGTTCCTGTAAAGCCTATGTAAGTTGCATTCGGCAGGGCATCATGAATGATACGGGCATTGCCAATGACCGTATGTGCTTCTTTTTCACCCTGTTCATTTTCTTTAATGACTATTTTTTCATCAAAACCATACTGTCCGCGGTGGGCTTCATCAGCCATCACCACAATATTCCGCCGTTCGGAGAGCGGCTTCTCGCCATGCTCGAACTTGAACATCGTGGTGAAGATGATGCCGTTTGCTTCTCGGCCATCCAGCAGCTTGCTTAGATTGTCCTTGCTGGTTGCCTGTACAGGTGTCTGACGCAGGAAAGGTGCGCACTTGGCAAACTGCGTGTAAAGCTGGTCATCAAGATCAATGCGGTCAGTCATCACAACGATGGTGGGGCTATCCAAAGCTTCTTGCAGCAAATGGGCATAGAATACCATCGACAGTGATTTTCCGCTACCCTGCGTATGCCAGAACACACCACCCTTGCCATCCGTTTTAGTGGCAATCTTGGCCTTTTCGATAGCTTTTCGCACTGCAAAATACTGGTGGTACCCAGCCAAAATTTTAATCGGCTTCTGCCCATCACCGGAAAACAGGATAAAATTTTTCAGAATGTCCAGTAGCCGTGCTTTCTGGAACATCCCCTCATAGAAGGTATCAAACTGCGCATACGCGGTGTTTTCATAATCACCGTCTTTTGTTTTCCATTCCATAAAACGGTCAAGTCCAGAAGTAATTGTTCCCGCCTTGTTGGTCGAAAGGTCGCTGATTACGCAGATTGCATTATAGTAGAACATCGAAGGAATATCCTTCATATAGTTCCGAATCTGGTTGTATGCGTTTTCTGCACCCACTTCGTCCTTGGAAGGACTTTTCAGTTCCATCAAAACCAACGGCAAACCATTGATAAACAAAATAATATCCGGACGGCGGTTGTTTCCATTTTCCACGAAGGCATACTGGTTTACCACATAAAAATCATTTTTGTCTGCATCCGCATAATCAATCAGCTTTACTACCGAAGACCGTTCTTCACCCTTGACTGCATATTTGACCGTGATACCGTTTTGCAGATAGTCCATAAAAATAATATTCTTCTGCAACAGGCTTCCGGCATCAAAATCATTCAGTTTCAGAATCGCTTCATCAATCGCCGTTGCCGGGAGGTTACGGTTCAGCCGCACCAGACAATCTCGCAAAACATCGTCCAGCAGAGGGCAGCTGTAATCTGTTCGGTTCATATCAGGAGCATAAATGTGGGTGTAACCCATATTTTCAAATAGCTCTATGACCGCTTGTTCAAAGGTATCTTCGGTAAATGAAAGCATGATTTTTCTCCTCAACTATTATCCGAAGTTGCTGTATTCGATTCTTGCGCAATGGCATTCACAATCTTTTCAACGATAGACTGTGCTGCTCTTTTTGCCATCGCGCGTCCTATCGGCGTACCATTATCCAATGTGTCCGTCAGTGCCAATCGAACTTTACTGAGTCCAATTTCCTTGCGATACCAATCTGGCATCAGATTTTCCTGAATTGCAATATAGGACTCATCAAAAAACGCTGGATTTATTTCATCCCGCAGTACCCTCTGAATAATCTCATCCACTTTATCGTCTGAAATATCTAAATCACATACTTCTCTAATATTTGTTACCGGAACTTCTATTTTCACAAACCTATCGGCCATAGGCTTTTGTATGTTCGCATAATTGCTTTTAATATATGCCATCTGGTGCTCAAGTTCCGGGAAAAGTGTTCCTTCATTGATATTGTAAAAACTTAGTTCTTCTAAAATTGCACTTTTTCTTCCCGCTGGTATTCTAAAACTTTGAAGTTCAAATTCATCTTGGACATCACTATATGCCCGTTTAACAATGCTCTGCCTGATTTTTCCTTTCAGCTGAACATTATATTTCCCGCTAATCAGAAAAGAGCCGCTTTGCCGTACCAATCTTTCATTATTCAAGTTGGAAATCACAAAATAATTTCTTTGAATAATCGAAAGCAAGCTTTTATACTCGCTTGCCTCGCACTCTTTTACCTCTTTATCTGTATAAATTCCATACTTGTTCAAATCCGAGAGCAGCTTTTCTAATGTATAATCGCCCGAAATTTCATGACTCGCTAAATATGCCAACACTTTGATCTCTATGTCACTATAACTTTTTCCGTAATCGCGCTTATAATAGATTTTCCCATCGGTCGGCGGCAATAACGTAGTCTTCCCGTCAGTTATCTTTTTCTCTTGATTGTTTTGGCAAGCAAAATACAGTGCCACCAGTGGGTTTTCCGTCACATCCAACAGTCTTGTTGGCAACCCATAGTGTTGCAATTTTGCGAGCTTTTCAAAATCTGTTGTCAGTTTTCGGAAGTCGTCAGGATTCCGTGTGTAGGCAGCGTTTATCAATTCTGCTTCGTGTGGCAGCATCCCACCACGGAACACTCCCGGCATGACGTTCCATTCGTTGCTGGCCTGTCCACGGAAGAAAAAGTGCTTTGTGCTCACTTCCGCGCCTTCCTCTTTCTTTATGGTTTCCTTTATATCAGAAATGTAGGTCAGGTAGCTATTAAGGTTTGTAACAACGCATTCCCTCGAATTTCTTGTCTTAGCATTATCAGAATCTTCCATATTATTCCTTCATTTCTTTTATAAACGATAATTTAGAGCAGCAAGCCGTCACCTATTTTCAAGAATTATATATCAACAATGCAAATCCCATGTGGCAAATCGGCACAATAAGTGACCTTGGAACTGTTGTGGGCGGTAGTACGCCTTCAAAAACCAAGCCTGAATACTATACAAACAATGGTATTGCGTGGATAACACCAAAAGATTTATCTATCAACAAGTCCAAATTCATATCCCATGGCGAAAATGATATTACAGAACTTGGTTTGAAGAACAGTAGCGCAACAGTCATGCCTAAGGGCACAGTATTGTTTTCATCACGTGCTCCCATCGGGTATATTGCAATTGCATCTAACGAAGTTACAACCAATCAAGGCTTTAAGTCTGTTATACCTTACTTGGAAATTGGAACAGCATTTGTATACTTTTTCTTGAAACACAGACTTCCGGTTATTGAGAGTGCAGCATCAGGCTCGACATTCAAAGAAATTTCAGGAAGTGCCATGAAGAATATTCCCGCCATCATTCCTGATCGGAGCACACTTGACCAATTTAATAGTTTCTGTGCGCCAATCTTTGCACAACAAAAAAACTTGGAAGCCCAAAATTATTCGCTTGCTATGCTAAGAGATAGTCTGTTGCCCAAACTAATGTCTGGCGCAATTGATATCGCAAGTATCCAGCTCTAAGACACTAAATTATCGTTTATCTTTTGATTCAGTTCTATCTTTCTATCTATGGACAAAAGTAGAGAGGCTATTCTTTCTTGTGTAGTATAATCGGGAAGGTTAATGGCTATATTTTGAATATTTTTGATTGGCAACTTGGCTTGAACAGCTCCTACTGTTCCACATCTGATTTCTTGTTGCCCACAATCAGACCTTAAATAATAATACAAAAAGTCCCGGTTCACACCATGAAAAGATGACAGTTTAACACAGTTTTCAGTAAGATTTGCTCCATCTAACGTTCTACCAACAATAGCCACAAGACCAATCGTACCCACAATAGACAATACCACATCGCCCGTCTTAACTGTATATTTTGAAATCACCTTTTGTGTTTCGTTGTCCACGTACTCATACGAATTGTCTAATTCGAGTAGTCGTTTATTATTCAAGTCTCGTACCCGAATATACGGATGTCCATTTGGAATGTTAATCAATCCAATCCCTTTAGGAATTCTTTTTCCACCTTTAACATTGGCAACTTCGCCCAATTTTACTTCTCTGGTTTTCATTTTATCCTCTCACTCATCCAATAAATTTCCTGTGTGCCAATTTCACATTTTGCTGTTTTACCATCGCATAGTGCATCGTTGTGTCGATTTTCTGGTGTCCTAAAAGCTGCTGCACCTGTTCAATCGGCATTCCCTTGTCAATCGCTGACGTTGCCAATGTCCGCCGGAATTTGTGTGGATGCACTTTATTTAGCTTTAATCGCCGCCCCAATTCACGAAGCATCGTTTCCACACCGCCGATCATCAGTCGTTCATGCGGCTCTTTCAATGTCACAAAGAGTGCTGGATTGCTGTCTGACCGTTCATCCAGATAATTTTGAAGGTGGATCTTCGTCCGTGCGTCAAAGTATACCAATCGTTCCTTGTTGCCTTTACCAAATACCACGCATTCACGCTCATTAAAGTTGATATCCTCCCGATTAAGTGTCACCAATTCCCCGACACGCATTCCGGAAGAAGCCAACAAATCAATAATTGCTAAATCTCGCACTGTCGAGCAGTTGTCACGCATCAGTTCCAATGCCTCATCCGAATATGTTTCCTTGATGATTTTGGCGGTTTTCACTTTGTGAATCCTGCGGACAGGGCTTTTCATAATAAAATCTTCATCTTCCAGCCACGAGAAGAAGCTGGAAAGAATACGCCGGATATTGTCAATTGTAACTTTGCTTGACCGCCGCTGTGTTTGATAATCCGTCAGATACCTTCGCAAATCGTCCGTTGTAATTTGCTGCGGTGATTTTCCCACGCCATTCAGCATCGCTGCAATAGTTTTTGAATAATAGGTCAGTGTTTTCTCGGAACATCCTTCTATCCGCTTTGCCGTAATGAACGCTGCTGCCGAATCTTGTTCCTCAGCCTTTGACTGCTCTTCCCCCATTTCAATTATGACACCTTGAAATGACACTTCCAGTACTGCTTTCAAATGTAGCAACTGTTCGTTATTGAGATACGGCAGCATTTTTCGCTGTATCTCGTTGATAATTTGTTTTTTCATCGCCGTATCTCCTTATTACGATTTCAGAGAACGGCACCAGTGGCAGTTTCTCCGTAGAATCTCCCGCCACTGGTGAGAGTTATTGAAATTCAGGTAAACGATAATTTAGCGGCTTAAAACTGGATATTGGAAACATCAATCTCGCCGGACATGAGCTTTGGCAGAAGCGTATCTCTGAGACTTGCAAGTTTTTGATTTTCTTCTTGATTGGAAATAATCGTAGAAGCCATCGGGGTGATTATGGAATTAAATCGACTCAAGCTGATATTGTCAGGTAGAAGCAATTTTAGCATTTTTACTCGATCTCTTGGCAATTCTGTCTGCCCTGTACTGCCTGTGTGAAGCGATTCGATCTCTTTCTCGTGTAAAATTCCCCAAAGTCCGATATAGAAAATCAGTTCTTCTCGCGCTGGCCGGACAATAGTCACATGAGAATCAACAGTAAGGGCTTTAGGGGCGAACCAGACTTGTGCAACTCGCCCTAAAGTGCCATCACCAGTAGAATTAATCAATAGATCACCAAATTTGAGCCATTTTTCATTGATGGCTTTCGGTGTATGGGTTCGAGCAAGCGAAAGATCGATTGTATGATTACGAATACATTTTTGATTGACAACTGTTTGATCAGAATTATCAGAATATTTAGGTGCGATTCCACGCGTTATCAGTGTCGTGATATTTTCCAGTGTGGTATCTTCCCAATTTCCAGGAACAGTACCCCCGAACAAGCTAAAATCTACAAACCAAGACTTGAAAAGAGCAACTGCTTGCTGCTCTAAATTATCGTTTATCTTTTGATTCAGTTCTATCTTTCTATCTATGGACAAAAGTAGAGAGGCTATTCTTTCTTGTGTAGTATAATCGGGAAGGTTAATGGCTATATTTTGAATATTTTTGATTGGCAACTTGGCTTGAACAGCTCCTACTGTTCCACATCTGATTTCTTGTTGCCCACAATCAGACCTTAAATAATAATACAAAAAGTCCCGGTTCACACCATGAAAAGATGACAGTTTAACACAGTTTTCAGTAAGATTTGCTCCATCTAACGTTCTACCAACAATAGCCACAAGACCAATCGTACCCACAATAGACAATACCACATCGCCCGTCTTAACTGTATATTTTGAAATCACCTTTTGTGTTTCGTTGTCCACGTACTCATACGAATTGTCTAATTCGAGTAGTCGTTTATTATTCAAGTCTCGTACCCGAATATACGGATGTCCATTTGGAATGTTAATCAATCCAATCCCTTTAGGAATTCTTTTTCCACCTTTAACATTGGCAACTTCGCCCAATTTTACTTCTCTGGTTTTCATTTTATCCTCTCACTCATCCAATAAATTTCCTGTGTGCCAATTTCACATTTTGCTGTTTTACCATCGCATAGTGCATCGTTGTGTCGATTTTCTGGTGTCCTAAAAGCTGCTGCACCTGTTCAATCGGCATTCCCTTGTCAATCGCTGACGTTGCCAATGTCCGCCGGAATTTGTGTGGATGCACTTTATTTAGCTTTAATCGCCGCCCCAATTCACGAAGCATCGTTTCCACACCGCCGATCATCAGTCGTTCATGCGGCTCTTTCAATGTCACAAAGAGTGCTGGATTGCTGTCTGACCGTTCATCCAGATAATTTTGAAGGTGGATCTTCGTCCGTGCGTCAAAGTATACCAATCGTTCCTTGTTGCCTTTACCAAATACCACGCATTCACGCTCATTAAAGTTGATATCCTCCCGATTAAGTGTCACCAATTCCCCGACACGCATTCCGGAAGAAGCCAACAAATCAATAATTGCTAAATCTCGCACTGTCGAGCAGTTGTCACGCATCAGTTCCAATGCCTCATCCGAATATGTTTCCTTGATGATTTTGGCGGTTTTCACTTTGTGAATCCTGCGGACAGGGCTTTTCATAATAAAATCTTCATCTTCCAGCCACGAGAAGAAGCTGGAAAGAATACGCCGGATATTGTCAATTGTAACTTTGCTTGACCGCCGCTGTGTTTGATAATCCGTCAGATACCTTCGCAAATCGTCCGTTGTAATTTGCTGCGGTGATTTTCCCACGCCATTCAGCATCGCTGCAATAGTTTTTGAATAATAGGTCAGTGTTTTCTCGGAACATCCTTCTATCCGCTTTGCCGTAATGAACGCTGCTGCCGAATCTTGTTCCTCAGCCTTTGACTGCTCTTCCCCCATTTCAATTATGACACCTTGAAATGACACTTCCAGTACTGCTTTCAAATGTAGCAACTGTTCGTTATTGAGATACGGCAGCATTTTTCGCTGTATCTCGTTGATAATTTGTTTTTTCATCGCCGTATCTCCTTATTACGATTTCAGAGAACGGCACCAGTGGCAGTTTCTCCGTAGAATCTCCCGCCACTGGTGAGAGTTATTGAAATTCAGGTAAACGATAATTTAGCGGCTTAAAACTGGATATTGGAAACATCAATCTCGCCGGACATGAGCTTTGGCAGAAGCGTATCTCTGAGACTTGCAAGTTTTTGATTTTCTTCTTGATTGGAAATAATCGTAGAAGCCATCGGGGTGATTATGGAATTAAATCGACTCAAGCTGATATTGTCAGGTAGAAGCAATTTTAGCATTTTTACTCGATCTCTTGGCAATTCTGTCTGCCCTGTACTGCCTGTGTGAAGCGATTCGATCTCTTTCTCGTGTAAAATTCCCCAAAGTCCGATATAGAAAATCAGTTCTTCTCGCGCTGGCCGGACAATAGTCACATGAGAATCAACAGTAAGGGCTTTAGGGGCGAACCAGACTTGTGCAACTCGCCCTAAAGTGCCATCACCAGTAGAATTAATCAATAGATCACCAAATTTGAGCCATTTTTCATTGATGGCTTTCGGTGTATGGGTTCGAGCAAGCGAAAGATCGATTGTATGATTACGAATACATTTTTGATTGACAACTGTTTGATCAGAATTATCAGAATATTTAGGTGCGATTCCACGCGTTATCAGTGTCGTGATATTTTCCAGTGTGGTATCTTCCCAATTTCCAGGAACAGTACCCCCGAACAAGCTAAAATCTACAAACCAAGACTTGAAAAGAGCAACTGCTTGCTGCTCTAAATTATCGTTTATCTTTTTGTTTACAACTATTTTCTGATCAATGCATTCAAAAATTGTCACTATTTTTTCTTGTACAATAATGGATTCCGGATAGCATATCATAATTTCATCTAGTAAGCGTTCTCTATTCAACTCGGTCTGACCAGTAGAGCCTTCATCTAGTTGTAAAATCTCGCTCTGATGTGCTTTTATTGCATATCCAAGATACCGTTGCATGACTTTTTCATTCGCACGAAGAATAATCATATGTCCATCAACCGTTGTTCGGCAAGGGACACTTCTAATTTGCGCAACGCGTCCTGCTGTTCCAGTACCTGTCGAATTAATAAGAATATCATCTTTTCTTATAAGCCGTTCGGCAGGCACCTTCTTTTGAGTCATATTATGTAATCTTGCTTCGGCATAACTTATCTGAAAATTTCTATTACATTTTTGGTTCAAAACGCTTATTGTTGTACCCGTTGACTTTTCCGAATAAATCGGTGCAATTCCTTTAGATATATATCCAACCAATTCACGAAGCGGAACTTTATGCCATTCAGATTTCATACCCAATCGCCCCCAACTTCTCCTTGATTTCCGCTTCCAGCTTATGCGACTGCTTGAACAAATCCGAAAGTTCAGAAGTCAGTCGAGCCATTTTTTCTTCAAAAGGTTCACCATCATCTTCCTGTTCCTCAACGCCAACATAACGACCCGGTGTTAAAATATAATCTTGCTCCGCAATTTTCTCTGTATCAACAACTGCGCAGAAACCTTTTACATCTTCCAGTGTACCATTAACATAGGCATTGTAGGTATCGGCAATCTTTTTGATGTCATTTTTTAATGTACCATCTTCGTTTTTGTATTCTTCTTTTGTGCCATCTGTAAGTTCACGCAGTTTGCGGCTCACCATAACGCCCATCTTACGGGCGTCAATAAACAGCGTTTTTCCGGCTTGTTTCTTGCGTTTGGAGATAAACCAGAGCGAAACCGGAATCTGCGTCGTATAAAACAGCTGTGTCGGCATGGCAATGATGCAGTCCACAAGGTCAGCATTCACAATATTTTTGCGGATGTCACCTTCACCGCCAGACTGAGAGGAAAGAGAACCATTTGCAAGCACCATACCCATGCGGCCGCCCGGTGCAAGATGATAAATCATGTGCTGAAGCCATGCAAAGTTCGCGTTGCTTGCAGGCGGCATACCATACTGCCAGCGAACATCATCTTTGAGCTGCTCTGCACCCCAGTTCGACAGGTTGAAAGGGGGATTCGCCATAATATAGTCTGCCCGCATGGTCGGGTGCTGGTCATCAAGGAAGGTGTCTGCTGCATACTTTCCAAGGTCAGGCTCAATGCCACGGATGGCAAGGTTCATCTGCGCCAGCTTCCACGTTGTAGGGTTGGAATCCTGACCATAAATCGAAATATCATTGATGTTGCCGCTGTGGTTTTCTACAAACTTAGCCGACTGCACAAACATACCGCCGCTGCCACAGCAAGGGTCATACACACGTCCCTTGAACGGTTGCAGCACTTCCACCAGTGTCCGTACAACGCAGGACGGCGTAAAGAACTCTCCGCCACGCTTGCCTTCCTGTTCTGCAAACATGGACAGACAGTATTCATAAGTGCGCCCCAGAATGTCCTTTTCGCTGCCGTGTTCAATCATTTTGATGTTCGTAAACAGGTCAACGACTTCGCCCAACCGACGTTTATCCAGTTCTGGACGCGCAAAATTTTTCGGCAGGATATCCTTCAGGCGCACGTTTTCTTTTTCGATAGCGCGCATTGCATCATCGATTACCTGACCGATTTCGGGATCATGTGCCTTTGCAGAAACATCGCTCCAACGCGCACCAGCAGGCACAAAGAAGATTCCTTCCGATGTGTACTCGTCACGATCTTCCTCAAAGCCATCACCGTCTGCAACCAGCTGATTGTACTTATCTTCAAAACGATCCGAAATATATTTCAAGAAAATAAGACCAAGGACGACACCCTTATACTCTGAAGCATCCATATTGCCCCGAAGCACGCAGGCAGCATTCCAAATCTGCTTTTCAAATCCAATGTCGGCGGTGTTTTTCTCTGCCATGGTTCAATACCTCCGTTTTAGCTCAACAAATTCTGCTTTGAGTATAGCACAGATGTGCTGATTTTCCAATTTGTGCGTAAAAATTCTCTGTAAGATGTTTCAATTTCTAGCAAATAAGTCCTACTATCACAACTTTATCGCAATAAATTTCACAAAACCATCTTGACGCACCTTGCGAAACATGATATTCTCTGTCACAAATCCCACCGATTTTGTGGATTGGTTTGAAACCATCCACAAGATGTGGTCGTGTTCATTTTGAACACTGCCTCGCCGTGGATCATCCCTGAAAGATTAACCGCCCCGCAACACACCCGATTCATTTTGCCGCCGTTTCACCCCGACAAAATCCATC
>ENA-OPCA01001980-OPCA01001980.1-human-gut-metagenome-genome-assembly--contig:-NODE-1980-length-14051-cov-7.221563_pt1 | contig 14051 bp, 9 predicted proteins | sample MGYA00241076_ERZ501468 | MGnify/ENA primary metagenome ERZ501468 (study PRJEB25962, sample SAMEA2042633) | human gut metagenome | biome: human gut; feature: human-associated habitat; material: faeces... | reverse complement strand
GGACTTCTGGTGGGAAGTGCCTGTGAAGCAGGGGAACTGTATCAGGCAATTCTGAGAAATGCACCGGATACTGAGATAGCCAGACTGGTAAATTTCTATGATTATCTGGAGATCCAGCCTGTTGGAAATAACAGATTTATGATAGCAGATGATAAGCATGATATGATCAGTTCCGAAGAAGACCTGAAGGAGATAAACAGAAAGATCGTTAAGCTTGGAGAGCAGTTTAAGAAACCGGTAGTTGCAACCTGTGATGTGCATTTCATGGATCCACAGGATGAGATTTACAGAAGGATCATTATGGCCGGAAACGGATTCTCAGATGCAGATGAGCAGGCACCGTTGTATTTACGTACCACAGAGGAAATGCTGGAAGAATTTGCTTATCTGGGAAGCGAGAAAGCAGAAGAAGTTGTCATTACAAATACAAATAAGATCGCAGATATGATTGAGAAGATATCACCTATTCATCCGGACAAATTCCCGCCGGTCATTGAGAATTCCGACCAGGATCTGAAGAATATCTGTTTTACAAAAGCGCATGAAATGTATGGAGATCCATTGCCGGAGATTGTGGAAAGCAGGCTTGACAGGGAACTGAATTCAATCATTTCCAATGGGTATGCCGTAATGTATATCATTGCACAGAAGCTTGTATGGAAGTCAAATGAAGATGGTTATCTGGTAGGTTCGCGAGGTTCTGTAGGATCTTCTCTGGCAGCTACCATGTCCGGTATCACAGAGGTAAATCCTCTGCCGCCGCATTATCTCTGTCCTAATCCGGACTGCAAATACAGTGATTTTGATTCACCGGAAGTAAAGCAGTATGCAGGTATGGCGGGGTGTGATATGCCGGATAAGATCTGTCCGAAATGTGGAACCAGGATGAAAAAAGAAGGGTTTGACATTCCTTTTGAGACATTCCTTGGATTCAAGGGAGATAAGGAACCGGATATTGACCTTAACTTTTCAGGAGAGTATCAGGCTAATGCACACAGATATACAGAGGTTATTTTCGGTAAGGGGCAGACATTCAAGGCAGGGACTATCGGTACGCTTGCGGAGAAAACTGCATTTGGTTATGTGAAGAATTATTTTGAAGAGCGTGGTGTGCATAAACGTTACTGTGAGATCAACCGCATCGTACAGGGATGTACAGGCGTGCGGCGTACAACAGGACAGCATCCGGGAGGCATTATCGTACTTCCTGTAGGTGAGGAGATTGAGAAATTTACTCCTGTCCAGCACCCTGCGAATGATGTGAACAGTGACATTATCACCACACATTTTGATTACCATTCTATTGACGGAAACCTGCTGAAGCTTGATATACTTGGACACGATGATCCCACTATGATCCGAATGCTGGAGGATTTAACGGGAATCAGTGCCAGGGATGTTCCCCTGGATCAGAGGGATGTCATGTCATTGTTTGCAAGTACAAAGGCTTTGAAAATTGAACCGGAAGATATTGGCGGATGTAAGCTCGGATGTCTGGGAATCCCGGAATTTGGTACAGATTTCGCCATGCAGATGCTTATTGACACCAAGCCGAAATACTTCTCTGACCTGATCCGTATTGCAGGGCTTTCTCATGGTACGGATGTATGGCTGGGTAATGCCCAGGTGTTGATCCAGGAGGGTAAGGCAACCATTTCCACAGCTATCTGTACCCGAGACGATATTATGATCTACCTTATCGGAAAAGGAGTGGAAAGTGGCCTTGCGTTTACGATCATGGAGAGCGTCCGTAAGGGAAAAGGTCTTCGTGACGAGTGGATCGAGACCATGAAAGAGCATGGAGTTCCGGACTGGTATATCTGGTCCTGTAAGCTGATCAAGTATATGTTCCCGAAGGCCCACGCAGCAGCATACGTTATGATGGCATACAGAATTGCGTGGTATAAGGTGTTTCAGCCACTGGCATACTATGCGGCATATTTCAGTATCCGCGCCACAGCGTTCTCCTATGAGCTGATGTGTATGGGAAAGGAACGCCTGGAGTATTATATGGCAGAAATTCGCAAAAAAGGTGATTCAGCATCTAAAAAAGAACTGGATACCCTGAAGGATATGCGTATTGTACAGGAAATGTACGCACGTGGATTTGAATTTGTACCGATTGATCTTTATACTGCCAAGGCACAGAGATTTCAGATCGTGGATGGGAAACTGATGCCGTCACTTGCAACTATTGACGGACTGGGAGATAAGGCGGCAGATGCAGTGGTTGATGCTGCAAAACAGGGAAAATTCTTGTCAAAAGACGACTTCCGCGACAGAACAAAGGTCAGCAAAACGGTTATTGATCTGATGGATGATCTGAAATTATTCGGAGATATCCCGCAGTCGAACCAGATGTCATTATTTGACTTTACAGGATGAGCATAAATTCTGTGACCGCAAAGTGTGTTGCAGGGCATGGTGCAGACAGCAACATAAAATGCTCTGACATCATAATATATGATAACAGGAGATGGATATGAAGAAAGACGAACTTAGATATTTACAGAGACTTGCAGAAATTTATCCTACAATCGGAAAGGCATCTACGGAGATTATCAATCTTCAGTCAATCCTGAATCTGCCGAAGGGAACGGAACACTTTATGTCAGACCTTCATGGGGAGTATCAGGCGTTTTCACATGTGCTCAGAAATGGTTCCGGTGCAGTGAGGAAGAAGATTGATGATGTGTTTGGACATACATTAAGTAACAATGATAAGCGTTCTCTGGCAACTCTGATCTATTATCCGAAAGAGAAGATGGATCTTGTCAAAGATACGGAAGAAGATATGGAAAACTGGTATAAGATCACGCTCTACCGTCTTATTGAAATCTGTAAGACAACAGCCTCCAAATATACCAGATCCAAAGTACGAAAAGCTCTTCCCGCAGATTATGCCTATGTGATTGAAGAACTGATCACAGAGAAAGCGGAGGTTCTTGACAAAGAGGCATATTATGATTCCATTGTAAATACGATCATTGAGATCGGCAGTGCGGAGAATTTTATCATTGCGCTTGCAGAACTGATCCAGCGTCTGGTCGTGGATCATTTACATATTCTGGGGGATATTTATGACAGAGGTCCTGCTCCACATTTCATTATGGATCGCCTGATGCAGTATCACTCCCTGGATATTCAGTGGGGAAACCATGATGTTGTCTGGATGGGTGCGGCAGCAGGACAGAAAGCCTGTATTGCAACAGTGGTAAGAAACAGTATCCGTTACGGAAATCTGGATATTCTTGAGGATGGATACGGAATCAATATGCTTCCTCTGGCGACCTTTGTGATGGAGGCGTATAAGGATGATCCCTGCGAGATTTTTGCTATGAAAGGTGCTTCCAATTATAATGTTCTTGAGGAAGAACTGGGCAAAAAAATGCACAAGGCTATTGCTGTGATCCAGTTTAAATTAGAAGGTAAACTGGTGCGCAGACATAAAGAATTCCAGATGGAAGACAGAGCACTTCTTCATCGGATCAATCCGGAAAAAGGGACGATCACACTGCCTGACGGAAAAGAATATCCGCTTCGCGACAATAATTTTCCGACTATTGACTGGAAACATCCATACGAACTTACAGCCGGAGAAAAAGAAGTTATGGACAAACTGTCCTCTGCATTCAGAAACTGTGAAAAACTGCAAAACCACATCCGTCTCCTACTTGACAAAGGCGGGCTTTATACAGTATATAACGGAAATCTTCTGTTTCACGGAAGCATTCCTCTGAATGAAGACGGAACATTCCGGGAAGTACAGATTTATGGAAAAAGCTACAAGGGAAAAGAACTGTACGATGTACTGGAAACCTATGTGCGCAGAGCATTCTATTCTGTAGGAAAAGAAGAACAGAAGAAGGGCAGAGATATTATGTGGTATATCTGGGCAGCTCCGAATTCACCATTGTTTGGCAAGAGCAAGATGAGTACTTTTGAAAGATATTTCATAGAGGATCCTTCTACACATGAAGAGAAGAAGAATGCTTATTACCGCCTCTGGGAGAATGAAGAAGTGGTAGATAATATGCTTCGTGAATTTGGTCTGGATCCGGAAAAAGGGCATATCATCAATGGCCATGTTCCGGTACACCAGAGTGAAGGAGAAAGTCCTGTAAAATGTGATGGAAAGGTTATCGTGATTGACGGTGGTTTTTCCAAGCCATATCAGAAAGTAACGGGAATTGCCGGATATACGCTGATCTATAATTCCTATGGACTGAATCTTACTGCTCATGAACCGTTTACGTCCAAAGCAGATGCTGTGGCAAGAGAGACTGATATTGTATCGAACCGCGTGGCAGTCAGCTACATGTCCAGACGCCAGCTTGTGGGTGATACAGATACAGGTCATGCGCTGAAAGAGAGAATACAGGAATTGATCCAGCTGCTGGATGCATACAGAACAGGTATCATCAAGGAAAAGAAATAAGATTAAAACTCTTTACTTCTAAATTTTCATTCTATATAATGGGAGTGTTGTGTGATATAACTGTTTTTACAGCAATTTGGCAGGATAAGAACTGTTATAGTGAAGGAAAACGTTATGAAACGGGCTATAGTAATCTTTTTAAATGGATTATCGAAGAGGATTATGATAAAAGTTGCCTGAAGATGATGAACAAAAGGAGAATACGATAATGGGTGGAATTTTTGGAGTAGCATCAAAGTCCAGTTGCATTCTGGACCTTTTCTTCGGAATTGATTATCATTCCCATCTGGGAACACGCAGAGGCGGAATGGCAGTGTATGATAAGAAACGTGGTTTTGACCGCGTGATTCATAACATTGAAAATGCGCCGTTCAGGACCAAATTTGATGGTGACATTGGTGAGATGGAGGGAAATCTGGGAATCGGATGTATTTCAGATAATGAACCTCAGCCTCTTCTGGTGCGCTCTCATCTTGGCAACTTTGCAATTACTACAGTTGGAAAGATCAATAACATGGATGAACTGATTGCCAACTGTTTTAAAAACGGATGCACTCATTTTCTGGAAATGAGTGGAGGAAGCGTAAATCCCACAGAAATGGTAGCTGCACTGATCAATCAGAAAGACAACATGATTGAGGGAATCCGTTATGCGCAGGAAGTGATAGAAGGTTCCATGACCATGCTGATCCTGACACCAAAGGGGATTCTGGCAGCACGTGACCGTCTGGGAAGGACTCCACTGATCGTGGGAAAGAAAGAAGATGCCTGTTGTGTATCTTTTGAAAGCTTTGCATACCTGAATCTTGGATATGAAGACCTGAAAGAACTGGGCCCCGGAGAAATTGTTGCAGTGACTCCGGACGGTGTGGAAACCCTGCAGAAACCAGGGGAAGAGATGCGAATCTGTTCTTTCCTCTGGGTATATTACGGATATCCTACTTCGGCATACGAGGGTGTGAATGTAGAAGAAATGCGTTATCATTGCGGTGATATGCTGGCCAGGAGAGACAGGGGAGAAGTAAATCCCGATATTGTAGCCGGTGTTCCGGATTCCGGTATTGCCCATGCAATCGGATATGCGAACCAGTCCGGTGTGCCTTTTGCCCGTCCGTTTATCAAATATACACCAACCTGGCCAAGATCATTTATGCCTACACAGCAGAGCCAGAGAAATCTTATCGCAAGAATGAAGCTGATTCCTGTACATCGCCTGATCAAGGATAAGAGTCTTCTGATGATTGATGATTCTATTGTACGTGGAACACAGTTAAGAGAAACGACGGAATTTCTTTACAGAAATGGTGCGAAAGAAGTACATATCCGTCCTGCGTGTCCGCCTTTACTTTATGGATGCAAATATTTGAATTTCTCACGTTCTAAATCAGAGATGGATCTGATCACAAGACGTGTGATCGCCAAACGTGAGGGAGAGAATGTCAGTGATAAAGTCCTGGCAGACTATGCAGATCCAAATTCAACAAATTATAAAGAAATGCTGGAAGAAATCCGTAAGGAGCTGAATTTCACATCACTGAAATTCCACAGACTTGATGATCTGAAAGCTTCCATTGGAATTTCACCATGTAAACTCTGTACCTATTGCTGGGATGGAAAAGAATAAGTAACGAACAAGAAACAGAAGAGGAGATGCAGATTTGTCGGTAACAAACAACGGGAAACAGAAACGGAATAAAAAGAAAAAAAGACTTATAAAACTTCTGATAATTGTAATTATCCTGTTTATCCTGCTTATGCTGGCAGGCACTCTGCTGCTTCAACACAGAAAGAATGTGGACAGAGAGCAGAGAAAAGCAGAAGCGATCGCGGCACTGGAAAGAGTTCCCACTGTAACACCGACACCTGCAGCTACGCCCACACCTACCCCAACACCGATTCCTACGGTAACGCCCACACCGGTTCTGGAACGGGCTTATGTTTTTAATCCGGAGGATTATCTGGGAACCTGGCGCAGTAAGAACGGCAGGGTTAAAATCAAAATTAAGAAACTCAGTCAGAAGTCGGTTACCTTTACTTATTCACAGACAAATAAGAAAAAGACAGCCACCTGCAAGGCAAAAGTAAAGAAATCCGTCGCAGGAAATGCAACCAGATTCTCGTTTACAGACTCGCTGGGAAATGTAGCAAAGGGTTATCTTACCTTTGATAATGGTCGTCTTTATGTGAATATTAAGACAAAAACAAAAGCGGAGGGTGCAAAAGTCCATCCTTCTGTGGATACTGTTATGATAAAAGAATAAAAGATACAAAAAATATAAAAGGATTCAGTAACATAAACAGTTACAGGAATCCTTTTATATTAAAAAAAGTGATTTTACTTATTTATTCATCTCTTTTTTATCAGTGCGTCCTACCAGATAATCAACACTTATATCGTAATAATTTGCCAGTCTGATAAGCATTTCAACCGGGATATTGCGTGAACCTGTCTCATAGTGAGAGTAGGAACGCTGGCTGATGTGAAGAATTTCGCTGAGCTGTTTCTGTGACATGTCAGCATCTGTACGTAAATCCTGAATACGCTGAAATTTCATATAGTTCACCTCTCTGTTTTGTAGTGTACTCCCAAACATGATCTGTGAAAAGCCTTCGCAGATTATGTACTGAAAAAAGTATAAAACAGAACAAAATGAACGGTTGCAAAACAGAGCAAAATGGTCTATTATAAAAATAATCTTTTTTCTAATCTGATTTCTGAAATAATTTCCAATACAAGTTAAGTGATGTAACTATTCAGTCGTCCGCTGTTTGGCGAGCATAAATATCGGGGGAGATTTATGCCGGAAGAAAGGAGTTTATATTTGTTTGCAAGTGTATTATCAGCTGCAATTTTTGGGGTGGAAGTATGCCCTGTGCAGGTAGAAGCTGATGTAAGTAACGGACTTCCTTCCTTTATCATGGTAGGATTTCCTTCTGCGCAGGTAAAGGAAGCGCAGGAACGGGTACGCACAGCACTCAAGAATAATGGTTATCAGTTTCCACCAAAGAGAATTACCGTCAATTTTGCTCCTGCAGACATGAAGAAAGAGGGAGCCGGTTTTGATGTACCGGTGGCTGCGGCAGTGCTGGCGGCTTTTGAGATGATCAGCCCTCAGGTTGTCAGCAGAGTTATGATGGCAGGGGAGATCGGTCTGGACGGAGAAATCCATGGGATATCCGGAATCCTGCCGATTGTGTTGTGTGCAAGAAGTTTGGGCAGTCGTTTTTGCGTAGTTCCCTATGAGAATCTGAAAGAAGGAAGACTGATCAGGGATGTGCCGGTAGCAGGAGTAAAAAATTTACGGGAACTGGTCGAGTGTCTTAAGAATCCGGAACCCTATCTGAAGAGGGAAATACAGGAAGAAATTCCTTCTATTATAAATACAGATATGGGAATGGATTTTTCAGACATTGAAGGACAGGAAGGGGCAAAAAGAGCGGCGGAAATTGCAGTAAGCGGATTTCACAATCTTCTCCTTATCGGACCTCCGGGAACGGGCAAAACCATGCTTGCCAGAAGACTGCCGACGATCATGCCTGGGCTTGGCTTTGAAGAAAAGCTGGAGCTTACCAGAATTTACAGTATTGCAGGACTTCTTTCAAGAGAACATCCTCTGATCGATGAGAGACCATTTCGCAGCCCTCATCATACAAGTACTCCGCAGGCAATTGCAGGAGGCGGGCGTAATCCCAGACCCGGCGAAATCACTCTTGCGCATAAAGGTGTACTCTTTCTGGATGAAATGCCGGAATTTTCCAGAGCAAGTCTGGAACTTCTGCGACAGCCCATGGAGGATAAAGTGATCCAGATAGCCAGAGCAAGCGGAACTTACAACTTTCCGGCGGATTTTATGTTATGTGCAGCGATGAACCCCTGTCCCTGCGGTTATTATCCGGATTTAAACAGATGCACCTGTACAGCAGGTGAGATCACACATTATATGGGAAAGATCAGTCGCCCTCTTCTGGACAGAATTGATATCAGCACTGAGGTACCGCCGGTTTCTTTTTCACAGCTTCACTGTGGAAGAAAGGGAGAAAATTCCGCTGCTATCAGAAAAAGAGTGGAAAAAGTACAGAAGATCCAGGAAGAACGGTATAAAGATGAGAAAATAAATTTTAACGGGCAGCTGAAGAGCAGTCTGATCGATAAATTCTGCCCTCTTACAGACAGCGCATCCCGACTTCTGGCAAGAGCCTTTGAAAAAATCGCATTCAGTGCCAGATCCTATCACAGGATCCTGAAGGTAGCCAGAACAATTGCGGATATGGAAGGGGAAGAAATGATTGCCGGTCATCATATCGGAGAAGCACTTTCGTACAGGGCATTTGACAAAGATTCTGTCATAAAATAAAGGTCAGAGAGGTATTTTATATGGAAAGAACTGATGTGAAAAATAATCATACAGAAGAATACAGTACAGGTCAGATACGATGTATTGAGAAATCAGATCCGGAATATCCTCAGATAATGAAGCAGTATTCCTCCATGCCGGCAAAGCTTTATGTAAAAGGCAGACTTCCTGATCCTAAGAGAAGAACGGTGGCAGTGATCGGTGCCAGAATGTGCAGTCCTTATGGAAGGATGCAGGCATTCCGGTATGCGAAAGCGTTAAGTGTAGCTGGAGTCCAGATTATCAGCGGTATGGCACTTGGCATTGATTCAGAAGGACATAAAGGCGCACTGGAAGGAAAGATGCCTACATTTGCGGTGCTTGGAAGTGGTGTTGATGTATGCTATCCGAAATCTAACAGAAAACTTTATGAGAGGATCTTATGGGAAAATGGTGGGATCATCAGTGAATGTCCACTGGGTTCAGGACCTGTTTCCTGGCATTTCCCGGCGCGAAACCGGATCATCAGTGCTTTGTCAGACGCGGTTCTGGTAGTGGAAGCAAAAGAAAACAGCGGTTCGCTGATCACTGCGGGATTTGCACTGGAACAGGGAAAGATGGTCTATGCGATTCCGGGGGCAGTGACAGATGAACTCAGCAGAGGCTGCCATAAGCTGATCTACGACGGCGCAGGGATTGCATACTGTCCGGAAATTATGCTGGAAGAACTTGGAATTTCGATGGAAAAAGTAACACAAAACGGTGAAAAAAACAACTTGGGACTTGCAAGAGATTTGAATATGGTGTATAGTTGTCTCGATTTACGACCAAAAAATCCCGACTACATTGTGAGAAAAACAGGCTTTTCCCCGGCACAGGTAAGCAACTGTCTTGTGGAACTGACACTGCGGGGGCTCATAAGAGAGAGCGGGAGACATTATTATGTAAAAGACAGTTGACGATTTATGATTATTGTGCTTCACGTTTCTGCGGCGCAGGGCGATTTTTATATGTAACAATATCGCTGTCAGGCAATGTGCCCGTTCAGGGACACTGTGAAGAATAACAGATTACGACTAGGAGAGGTAGCATGGCGAAATATCTGGTGATAGTAGAATCACCTGCAAAAGTGAAAACAATAAAGAAATTTCTCGGTGCGAATTACGATGTGGAAGCTTCTAACGGACATGTCCGTGATTTCCCGAAGAGTCAGTTCGGAATTGATGTTGAGCATGATTTTGAACCCAAATATATAACGATCAGAGGAAAGGGAGAACTGCTTGCAAAGCTTCGCAAGGCTGCAAAGAAAGCAGATAAGATTTATCTTGCAACTGACCCTGACCGCGAGGGAGAGGCAATTTCCTGGCATCTGATGCAGGCATTAAAAGAAGATCCGAAGAAGATGCACAGGATTACCTTTAACGAGATTACCAAGACAGCAGTAAAATCATCAATCAAACAGGCCAGAGACCTGGATATGGATCTGGTAGATGCACAGCAGGCAAGACGTATGCTTGACCGTATGGTAGGTTATACCATCAGCCCGCTTCTCTGGGCAAAAGTCAAGAGAGGCTTAAGTGCGGGGCGCGTACAGTCTGTTGCGCTTCGTATCATCTGTGACAGAGAAGATGAGATCAATGCGTTTATTCCGGAAGAATACTGGAGCCTGGAGGGAGATTTTCAGGTGAAGGGTGAGAAGAAACCGTTGCAGGCGAAGTTTTATGGAACAGATAAAAAGATGGATATCCACAGCAAAGAGGAAATGGATAAACTTCTGGCCTCTCTGAAAGATAAAGAATATGAGATCAATGAAGTAAAGAAAGGCGAGAGGATCAAGAATGCACCGCTTCCCTTTACTACAAGTACCTTACAGCAGGAAGCAGCCAAGACCTTAAACTTTTCCACACAGAAGACAATGCGTCTGGCACAGCAGCTGTATGAAGGAATTGATATCAAAGGAAATGGAACGGTAGGTGTGATCTCTTATCTGCGTACAGATTCCACCCGAATCTCAGAGGAAGCAGATGCTGCTGCAAGAGAATATATCACTGCTCAGTACGGAGAGGATTATGTTTCAAAGTCTGAGAAAGCTGTGAAAAAGGGACAGAAGATCCAGGATGCTCACGAAGCGATCCGTCCTACAGACATCAGCCGTACACCGGCTGTACTGAAGGAATCTCTTTCAAGAGATCAGTTCAGACTGTATCAGCTTATCTGGAGACGTTTTGCGGCCAGCAGAATGGCTCCTGCAAAATACGAAACAACATCTGTAAAGATTGGTGCAGACCAGTATATTTTTACAGTCTCTGCCTCCAAGATCATATTTGACGGATTTATGTCTGTATACACAGATGAAGAGGACCAGAAAAAAGGAAATGTTCTGAATCAGAGTCTTGAAAGAGGAATGAAGCTTAGTCTTAAGGAACTGAAACCAGAACAGCATTTCACGCAGCCGCCTGCACATTATACAGAGGCATCTCTGGTCAAGACTATGGAAGAACTGGGGATTGGACGTCCAAGTACCTATGCGCCGACGATCACAACGATCATCAGCCGCCGTTATGTTGCAAAAGAACAGAAGAACCTGTATGTTACAGAGTTGGGGGAAGTTGTCAATAATATTATGAAACAGGCTTTCCCGAGTATTGTAGATGTAAACTTCACTGCGACTATGGAAGGGCTTCTGGACTGTGTGGCAGCAGGAACTGTAAAGTGGAAGACAGTAGTAAGCAACTTCTATCCGGATCTGAAGAAGGATGTAGATGCTGCAGAGGAAGAACTTGAAAAGGTTGATATTCAGGATGAAGTGACAGATGTGATCTGCGAAAACTGTAGCAGACATATGGTGATTAAATATGGTCCTCATGGACGATTCCTTGCATGTCCGGGATTTCCGGAATGCAAAAATACCAAACCATATTTTGAGAAGATCGGGGTGGCATGTCCGAAATGTGGAAAAGAGATTGTGCTTAAGAAAACCAAAAAAGGACGTAAGTACTACGGATGTGAGGATAATCCGGATTGTGATTTCATGTCCTGGCAGAAACCATCAGCAAAGAAATGCCCGAAATGTGGAAGCTATATGGTGGAAAAGGGGAATAAGCTTGTCTGCAGCCAGGAGACATGTGGATATGTAGAGGCAAAGGACGAGAAAGAATAATAACGGATTGTAAATGTTATAAATGGGACTGTTGCAGCAGTTGAAAATGAATTTCATTAATGCAACAGTTCCGTTTTTTGTCTTACAGTCAGTGACTTTCTGACTTTTTGTCTTCAATCCTTTGAACTTTTGATGATGATATTTATTGAATAATATTATAAAAGGAATCTATTTTCAGAAAAGCAAAAATAAATAAAAAAATAGTAAAATTTGTCTTGTAATTTGACTTTAAAACGTGTAAAATCAAAGTATCAGTAATGTTAATAACCATGTGTGTCTGAATCTTCCTTGCGAGCAAAAGAAAGTGACTGCTCATTTATGAAATAATGACAGAAAGATTTCGGATATGTACAGGGTGAAAGGAGGACAATATGAGTGTTCAGCTGCTGGATAGAACAAGAAAAATTAATAAACTTCTGCATAACAGCAGTTCCAGCAAAGTGGTATTTAATGACATCTGTCAGGTTCTGATGGAGACACTGAGTTCCAACATTCTGGTTCTCAGTAAAAAAGGAAAGGTTCTGGGTGTCAGTTTATGCCCGGGAGTAGAGGAGATCACTGAACTGATCGAGGACAAGGTTGGCGGATATGTAGATTCCCTGTTAAACGAGAGATTTCTGGGTGTCCTGTCAACAAAAGAGAATGTAAATCTTCAGACACTGGGATTTGAACATGTATCAAGCAGTTATCAGGGAATCATTAATCCGATAGATATTGCAGGGGAACGACTGGGTACTGTATTTATGTATCGTTATGAGAAACCATATGACATTGAAGATATTATTGTCAGTGAATATGGAACAACCGTTGTAGGGCTTGAGATGATGAGAGCGGTTCATGAAGAGAATGCTGAGGAGGACAGAAAGCAGCAGGTAGTGAAATCTGCGTTTAATACTTTATCTTTCTCCGAACTGGAGGCGATCATCCATATTTTTGATGAACTTGACGGAGATGAGGGAATCCTGGTTGCAAGTAAGATCGCAGACCGCGTGGGAATCACCAGATCTGTTATCGTAAACGCTTTGAGGAAGTTTGAAAGTGCCGGTGTGATCGAATCCAGATCTTCCGGTATGAAAGGAACCTACATTAAAGTGCTGAATGAAGTCATCTTTGATGAACTGGAAGAGATTAAAGCTCAGAGAAATAAGAAATCCTGATATAGAAGCTTCCATAAATAATGAATGCAAGAAGGCTGTCTGCTGTATGGTGGACGGTCTTTTTATTATGTTACAGGAATTATAGCAAGCCTCTTAATTAATGTATTTGAAGACAATTCAACTGAGTGCGAAAGACAAGGAAGATATGACAAAATTATTTGCAAATTAAGAAAACAAAAGAAAAAAAGAGAATATATAAGTAAAAAAGAGAATATAGATTATTTTATAATGATAAAAGCACTTGCGAAATCGACTCATTTTCAATAATATAAGGACAGTGATTAGCACTCGAAGTAAATGAGTGCTAGCAAAAATCGGCAGAATTAGACAGAGTGCCGAAACAGTTGCCGGATATTTTGCGATAACGGAAAGAGTACGGTAACAGGAAAGCTTTAGTTGGAGAATAAAGGAGGATATAGATCATGACATTAGTACCTTTAGGTGACAGAGTTGTATTAAAACAGGTTGAAGCAGAAGAAACAACAAAATCCGGAATCGTTCTTCCGGGACAGGCACAGGAGAAACCACAGCAGGCAGAAGTTGTAGCTGTAGGACCTGGCGGAGTTGTTGACGGCAAAGAAGTAAAAATGGAAGTAGCTGTAGGTGATAAAGTTATCTACTCCAAATATTCAGGAACAGAAGTAAAAATGGATGGCACAGAATATATCATTGTAAAACAGAATGATATTCTTGCAATTGTTAAATAAGCAATATCAAAATAGAAAACATAAATGAAGATACTTACAAGATAATATTTACAGGATGTAACATGAAATACCGGATAAGTATCAGAAAGAATTCATAGAGATCAAAATTTGAATCAGGAGGTCATATTATCATGGCAAAAGAAATTAAATTCGGCGCAGAAGCAAGAGCTGCACTTGAAGCTGGTGTAAACAAACTTGCAGATACAGTAAGAGTAACAATCGGACCAAAAGGACGCAATGTCGTTCTGGATAAAT
>ENA-OPCA01001935-OPCA01001935.1-human-gut-metagenome-genome-assembly--contig:-NODE-1935-length-14319-cov-3.707235_pt1 | contig 14319 bp, 10 predicted proteins | sample MGYA00241076_ERZ501468 | MGnify/ENA primary metagenome ERZ501468 (study PRJEB25962, sample SAMEA2042633) | human gut metagenome | biome: human gut; feature: human-associated habitat; material: faeces... | reverse complement strand
CGGCTTCCGGCTCGCCCGCGTCACCGAGCGCATCACTGATGAACTGCGGCACCTGTTCGCGCGTCATACCCAGCGCAACGGCCAGCTCCCCGTGGAGCATCTCCTCGGCGCGCTTCATATAGCGCTCATCGACGAGGCCGAGCTTCTTGCCGCGCTCGATCATCCGGCAGCGCTTGGCGCGCACGTCCTTGATCAGCTGCAGAAGGTCGGCGCAGGTGTAGTTCTGGAGGCATTGCTGATAGTGCTCATTGAGAAAACGGAGATTGGCGTTTTCATAGACCTCCGCGGTCATCGCCGGGATGCGGTCAATGAGCGCCAGCGCCTCCTCGCGCGAGATCACCGGGCGCATGAACACCTTGCTGTCCACGGGCGTGAACACCTTCCCCTCGCGGTAAATGGGCGCAAGCGTATAGTAATCGCGGTGCTTGTCCACACCGGAGATCTTCGGCGTGCCGATCTCCTCCACGCGGCAGACGCCCTCGTTTCCATACACGATCAATTGACCAATCTCGTACATTTGACTATCCTTTCCTCCGCCAAGCCTCAAAAACAAACAAATCGGGCGGCCATGCGGCCGCACTGCGGCCGCAAACCTGCCCCCTTGAAATAGTGTAACACAAATTTTGAGAAAATGTAAGCTTTTTTTCATTTAGGTCTTGATTTTTTTGTGAAACCGGATAGAATAAACAATTTACAGAGCAAAACGACGCAATGGGCGCGCACATTTGCCGCCAAAGGGAGGAAGAACGGAATGCAGATCGAATGGCGCCGCATCTGGAAGGTGCTGCTGGGCTGCGTGTGCACCGCCGCCGGTATCGCCCTGCTCACCTGCGGGCAGCTCGGCTGGGGTCTTACCGCGCTGGAGGCGGCCGTGCTGCTGCTCGCATTGCAGTACGCACCGCGCGGCACACGGCTTTGGAAAACGTGGTGGTTCGTGGAGCTGGTGCTCGCGCTCGCCGTCACGGCGGGATGTGCAGGCGTCGCCACCGTCCGCGAGATGCGCTCGCCGGCGCAGGCCGTCGTCATCACGACCGAGCGCAACGTGCTCGAGGTCGCCCGCAACAACGGCATCGACATCCCCTCGCTTTGCTACTGTGAAAACCTGTCCATCTACGGCGGCTGCCGTCTGTGCCTTGTCGAGAATGACCGCGGCAAGATGGACGCGGCCTGCTCCATGCAGCCACGCGACGGCATGGTCGTCAACACCCACACCAAGCAGGTGCTCGACAGCCGCCGCACGACGCTGCAGCTGCTCATGAGCAGCCACCGCGCCGACTGCCTGACCTGCGATCAGAGCGGCCGCTGCAAGCTGCAGGAGTACGCCCGCCGCTACCATGTGGACGAGCACCGCTTTGAGCCCAACACCTACTGCACCGAGCCCATGGATCTCTCGTCGCCGAGCATCGTGCGCGATCCGAGCAAGTGCATTCTCTGCGGTCTGTGCGTGCGCACCTGCGCCGAGATCCAGAACATCGGCGCGGTCGATTTCAGCGGCCGCGGCAAGAAGGCGCACATCTCCGCCGACTTCGGCAAGACCCTCAAGGATACCGACTGCGTCGGCTGCGGCCAGTGTGCCGCCGTGTGCCCGACCGGTGCGATCACGATCCGCAACGAGACCGAAAAGTTCTGGTCGATGCTGCAGGATCAGACCCGCAAGGTCGTCGTGCAGTACGCGCCCAGCGTGCGCGTCGGCATGGCCGAGCGCTTCGGTCTGCCCGCAAACGAGCCCTGCACCGGCAAGCTCGTCGCCGCGCTGCGCCGCCTCGGTGCGGACGTGGTGTATGACACCAACCTCACCGCCGACCTCACGATCATGGAGGAGTCGGCAGAATTCCTCGAGAAGGTCAAGACCGGCGCGAAGCTGCCGATGTTCACCTCCTGCTGCCCCGGCTGGATCCAGCACGTCGAGAACCGTCACCCGCACCTCATGCCGCAGGTGAGCACTTGCGGCAGCCCGATGGCGATGTTCGGCTCGCTCATCCGCAAGCAGTTTGCGGGCGAGGACGTCTATTCCGTGGCCATCATGCCCTGCACCGGCAAAAAGTTCGAGGCTGCGCGCCCCGAGCTTGAGAAGGACGGCGAGCGGCTCATCGACCTCGTCATCACGACGAGCGAGCTGTGCGACATGATCGAGGAGGCCGGCATCAACTTTGCCGCGCTTCCGGATGAAGAGCCCGACGCTCCGCTCGGCGACTACACCGGCGCCGGCGTCATCTTCGGCGTGACCGGCGGCGTGACCGAGGCCGTCATCCGCCGCGTGCTCGACGATGCCAGCCCGAACACCCTGCAGACCATTGCCGAGTGCGGCGTGCGCGGGCTCGAGGGCATCAAGGCGTTCACCGTCACGGCCGGCGACCTGACCATCCGCATCGCGGTGGCGAATGGCCTGGCCAATGCTGATAAGCTCATCGCCAAGGTCGAGTCCGGCGAGGAGCAGTTCGACTTCATCGAGGTCATGGCCTGCCCGAACGGCTGCATCGGCGGCGGCGGTCAGCCCCCCGCCTGCAACAAGCGCAAGGCCGAGCGTGCCGAGGCCATCTTCAAGGCGGACGCCGCGTGCGCGCTGCGCATCCCGCAGCAGAACCCCGATCTGAGCTATGTCTACGACAATCTGCTCAAGGGCCGCGCCCACGAGCTGCTGCACATCCACTACCCGGCACACGGCGGCCACGCCTGAGCCGCGGGCAAACACAGATAGAAAACGTGCATGGAAGCGAGCTTCCATGCACGTTTTTGCTTGTGGGCGCGGAGAGAGTGTCTGCGTGCCTCTGGTCGAGCGGAAAGGTGAAAAAATCTCCGGTGTCCGTAACGTCGGAAAGCTTTGCAGAGTTTCGCCGCCGGGGCGGCGAGAGAGCGTCTGCGCACCTCCGGTCGAGCGGAAAGGTGAAAAAATCTCCGGTGTCCGTGACGTCAGAAAACCCCGCGCCGGATGGCGCGGGGTTTTGCATGTTTTGGTGTTTGCTCAGGCAGAGCGGGCAACGGCGTCACTCCGTCGCGTCGGAGATGAGACCGTAGCCGCCGTCCTTGCGCCGATAGACCACCGACACCGCCCCGTCGGCCGCGACATCGCGGAAGACGAAGAACGTGTGCTCGAGCAGGTCCATCTGCAGGATCGCCTCCTCGACGCTCATAGGCTTGATGGGGAAGCGCTTGCGGCGCACGATCTCGAACGCGCCGGCCTCGGCCGCGTCGTCCGCGGGGAGGAAATCGGGCTGCACCTCGCGCTCAAACGCACCGTCGCGCAGCTTCTTGGCGAGACGGGTCTTGTTCTTGCGGATCTGGCGCTCGATCGTCGCCACGGCGGAATCGACGGAGGCGTACATATCGCTCGTCGTCTCGTGGGCGCGGAAGAACGTGCCGTTGTTCTTGATCGTGATCTCGGCCGTGAAGCGGCCGCGCTCCGTGCTGAAGGTGACGTTTGCCTCACTTTCCGTGCGGAAGAGCCGGTCGATCTTGCTGACCTTTTTCTCCGCGTACGCGCGCAGGGAACCGGACGGGGCCATTTTCTTTTCGATGAACGTGAACTTCATAAAACGCCACTCCTTTCAGGTTTGCACTCCGGGTCATCCCGGATCGTTATATACATGATAACCGATTTCGCGGCAAAAGGGAAGTGGATTCTGTGAATTTTTTCTCAATCGCCGCACGATCGGCAATTTTCCGGCGGAAAGCGCGGGGCTCAGCCCTTTTTCGCCTCCGCCTTGGCGAGAAACTTCTCGGCCATGATGAGGAAACGCTCGTGCGTGCCCTGACCGATCGGACCGGCATCGTCGGACGCCGTGACGCGGAACACGAGGCGGCGGCGGTCGACCTCAACGAGCTCGGCCCTGGCCGTGACGTGCATACCGACGGGGGTTGCCGCGTCGTGCGAGACGTCGAGCTTCGTGCCGACGCTGCTCTGGCCGTCCTCCAGAGCGTCTGCAATGGCGTTGCAGGCGGCATTTTCCATCAGGGCGATCATATACGGCGTTGCGAACACCGGCAGGGAGCCGGAGCCGACAGCGGCCGCAGTATTTTCAGGCGTCACGACGGTGGAAGCGGTACCGACGGCGCCAACGGAAATGGACATTGGAAATCTCTCCTTTACTACGTTTGTGAGCCACCGGCGACGTCCGACGTATGTGCGTTTGTCAACCGGGGGTAAGGTTAGTTTAACATGATTCCGGTGGGAACGCAACAAAATTCCGCGCTGCGCGCGCGGCCGTGTTAACGTTGTGTCAGTCCTTGCAGGGCGGGCATTTGAGTGCTATAATACTTATTTGTCCGGTCGTGTTATCTGCGCTCGGGCGCGTCCCGCCGAAGCCATCGGCGGAGAACATTTGGCTTCCGCCATCGCCATTGGCGGAGCAGGGAGGAAAATCATGAAAAACACCGAAAAGACAATGGACAAGATCGTCGCCCTGTGCAAGAACCGCGGCTTTGTGTACCCCGGCTCTGAGATCTACGGCGGCCTCGCCAACTCCTGGGACTACGGCCCGCTCGGCGTGGAGCTGAAAAACAACGTCAAGCGCGCATGGTGGCAGAAGTTCGTGCAGGAAAACCCCTACAACGTCGGGCTCGACTCCGCGATCCTCATGAACCCGCAGGTCTGGGTGGCTTCCGGCCATGTGACGACGTTCAACGATCCGCTCATTGACTGCAAGTCCTGCAAGATGCGCCACCGCGCCGACAAGCTCATCGAGGGCTGGCTGGCCGAGAACCCCATGCCCGACGTGAACGTTGAGGCCATGACCAACGACGAGATGGTCGCCTTCATCCGCGCCCAGCAGATCCCCTGCCCGGGCTGCGGCAAGAGCGACTTTACCGATATCCGCAAATTCAACCTCATGTTCAAGACCCACCAGGGCGTGACAGAGGACACGGCCGCCGAGGTGTATCTGCGCCCCGAGACCGCGCAGGGCATTTTCGTCAACTTCAAGAACATCCAGCGCACGACGCGCCGCAAGATCCCGTTCGGCGTCTGCCAGATCGGCAAGAGCTTCCGCAACGAGATCACGCCGGGCAACTTCATCTTCCGCATCCGCGAGTTTGAGCAGATGGAGCTGGAGTTCTTCTGCGAGCCGGACACGGATCTGGAGTGGTTCGACTACTGGCGCAGCTTCTGCCACGAGTGGCTCAAGGGTCTGCGTATGCAGGACGAGAACCTCCGCCTGCGCGACCATGAGAAGGAGGAGCTGAGCTTCTACTCCAAGGCCACGACCGACTTTGAGTATCTGTTCCCGTTCGGCTGGGGCGAGCTCTGGGGCGTCGCCGACCGCACGAACTACGACCTGAGCCAGCACCAGAAGTTCTCCGGTCAGGACATGGACTACTTCGATCAGGAGAAAAACGAGCACTACATCCCCTATGTCATCGAGCCGTCGCTTGGCGCAGACCGTGTGACGCTGGCCTTCCTGTGCGAGGCGTACGACGAGGAGGTCGTGGACGAGGCCAAGAACGACACCCGCGTCGTGATGCACTTCCACCCGGCGCTCGCGCCGTTTAAATGCGCGGTGCTGCCGCTGTCGAAAAAGCTCTCCGAGCCCGCGACCGAGCTCTACCACCAGCTGCAGAAGCGCTTCATGTGCGACTATGACGAGGCCGGCTCGATCGGCAAGCGCTACCGCCGTCAGGACGAGATCGGCACGCCGTACTGCGTGACGTTCGACTTTGACTCGGCGGAGGACGGCTGCGTGACCGTGCGCGACCGCGACAGCATGCAGCAGGAGCGCATCCCCATGGATCAGCTCGCTGACTACATCGCCGCGCGCATTCAGTTTTAAGCCATGCCGAAGATCGTCCCGCCGCCGGATCCGACCGAAAAGGAGGAGCCCGGCGCGCAGATCGCCCGCTGGCTCGGACCGGTGGGCGGCGTCTTCGTGCTGCTGCTCTCGGCACTGATGGTCGTGTTTTGCTTCACGGCGGGGGCAAACCCCGTGCCGGGCTACACGCCGCCGCACGACAGTGCGTATTATGCCGGACACCTCGACGAGCTTGCGCAGGAGCTCAACGCAAATTTCCTGCCCGTGCTCGACGAGACCGCGCACGCCGAGGCAGACGGCGGTACCGTCACCGTGACGGCCTCTGCCAAGGAATACGTGCCCGTGCGCGGCGCGGTGCTGAAGTTTTACGATGCGGCGCTCTTTACGTTTGAGAAAACAAATTAGAATAGAAGAAAAGGAAGAATCAACATGAAACACGGATTTATCAAGGTTGCAGCGGCTGCTCCCGAGATCCGGGTAGCAGACCCGATGTTCAATGCGGATGCCGTCATCCGCGCCATGGACGAGCACGCGCGCCTCGGCGTGAAGGTGCTCGTGTTCCCGGAACTGACGCTCACGGGCGCCACCTGCGGCGATCTGTTCTACCAGAACACCCTGCTCGCGGGCGCGGCGGCCGCGCTCGAAAAGGTCGTCAAGGCCTCCGAGGGCAAGGACATGCTCGTGTTCGTCGGCCTGCCGGTCGCGCAGGGCGCGAAGGTGTATGACGCGGCGGCCGCCGTGTGCAACGGCGAGCTGCTCGGCGTCGTGCCGGCCAGCTGCCCGGGCGACAAGCACTTTGCGCTGCCCGGCGCGCTGCTCGACGATATTCAGATCGGCTCCCTCGGCCCGGTCGATTTCCACCCGCAGCAGCTGTTCCAGCACAGCGCGGTCAGTGAGCTGACTGCCGCCGTGCTCGTCGGCGCGGACGTGTCCGCCCCGGTGTCCCCGGCTGTGCGTCATGCGCTCGCCGGTGCGACCGTGCTCGTCGAGATGGCGGGCTTCCCGATGGCGACGGACTCCGCCTGCCGCGTGACCACCGCCGTGCGCGCCGAGAGCGCGAAGCTGCACGCCGGTGTCGTGCTGGCGGCCCCCGGCTTCGGCGAGTCGAGCACCGACGCGACGTATTCCGGCCTGTGCCTCATCGCTGAGGACGGTAAGGTGCTCGAGAGCGCCGAGGACGGCTGCTCCGACGTCGTGACCGAGCTCGACGTGCAGCTGCTCATCGCCGCGCGCCGCAAGGACGCGACCTTCATCGGCGACGCTGCGTCCTACGTCGTCACCGAGTGGGGCGAGGGCGTGGAGGAGACCGTGCTCACCCGCCCGTTCGGCAAGTACCCCTACCGCCCGGACGATCCGGCGGATTACCACGCGGCTGCTAAGCGCCTGCTGCACATGCAGGCCGCCAGCCTTGTGCGCCGCATGCAGTACGCCAATCTCAAGCACCCGGTCGTCGGCATCTCCGGCGGCGTGGACTCCACGCTCGCCGTCATCATCTGCGCCGAGGCCGTGAAGATGATGGGCCTGCCGGCCAATTATGTGAACGCCGTGACCATGCCGTGCTTCGGCACGACCGACCGCACGAAGTCCAACGCCATCATCGTGTCCGAGCAGCTCGGCGCGACCGTGCGCGTGATCGACATCGGCGAGAGCGTCATGCAGCACTTCAAAGACATCGGTCACGACCCCGAAAACCGCAACGTCGTGTATGAAAACGCGCAGGCGCGCGAGCGCACCCAGATCCTCATGGACGTGGCCAACGGCTTTGCCGACGGCGGCATCCATGTCGGTACCGAGGACATGAGCGAGTTTGCCGACGGCTGGTGCACCTACAACGGCGACCACATCTCCATGTACGATGTCAACGCCGGCTCCACCAAGACCATGGTGCAGATGGTCGTGCGCTACGTCGCCGAGACCACGGACGACGACGTGCTGTCCAAGGCGCTGCTGGATGTGCTCGACACGCCGGTCAGCCCCGAGCTGCTGCCGCCGACGCGCAATGGCGAGATCGCCCAGAAGAGCGAGGACTCCGTCGGCCCGTACAACCTCCAGGACTTCTTCCTGTATTACCTGGTCGATCACGGCTTCGCGCCCGAGAAGGTGCTGCGTCTGGCCGACATCGCCTACGGCGACGAGTTTGACCACGCAACGCTCAAAAAGTGGCTGCGCAGCTACTGCCGCCGCCTCTTCAGCCAGCAGTTCAAGCGCTCCTGCCTGCAGGACGGCCCGACGCTCAACGGCTTCAGCTTCTCGCCGCGCACCGGCTTCAGCATGCCGTCCGACGGCTCGGATGCGCTGTATCTGGCGAGCGTGGACGCGCTGAAGTAAACCCCGTTATAAAAAACTGTCATGAGCGGATGTGCAAAGTTTGTACATCCGCTCTTGATTTTTTGCGCCGGATTGGGTATCATACTCGTGCGCTATATCCCGCCCGGAGCGGGAACAGCAGCTTAGGAGGTATAAAAAATGAACAACAGCAATGGTAAGACCCGGCGTCTGGCTGGGCTTGCACTCTTCACCGCCATCGTCGTCGTGCTGCAGCTGCTCGGCAGCTTCATCAAGGTCGGCCCGTTTGCCGTGTCGCTCGTGCTGATCCCGATCGTGGTCGGCGCGGCCGTTTACGGCGTGAAAGCCGGTGCCTGGCTCGGCTTCGTGTTTGGCGTCGTCGTCACGATCGCCGTCGTCACCGGCGCAGATGCCGGCGGCTACATCATGTTTTCCGCGCGTCCGGTCATGACCGTGATCGTCTGCCTGCTCAAGGGCACCGCAGCCGGTTATGTCGCGGGCCTTGTCTATCGCGCCATCAGCAAAAAGAATGCACTCGCCGGCGTGATCGTCGCGGCCGCTGCCGCGCCGGTCGTCAATACTGGCCTGTTCGTGCTCGCCATGCTGCTGTTCTACCAGCCGCAGCTTCAGGCGTGGGCGGGTGACACCGCTGTGGCGACCTATATCGTCACGGGTCTCGTGGGCGTGAACTTCCTGCTCGAGCTGGGCGTGAACCTTGTCCTGAGCCCGACTATTACCCGGCTGATCGCAGCCGGCAAGAAGGGTCCGGTGGACTGATATGCTTCTGGCTCTGGACGTTGGCAATACAAACATTGTGATCGGTTTTCTCGATGCGTCGGGCATCCGCAACATTGCCCGTCTGGAGACCGACCGTGATAAGACCGCGCACGAGTATGCGATCTCGCTGCGGCAGGTGATCGAGTTTTCCGGCATTGCGCCGGAGGATATCGACGGGGCGATCCTGTCGTCCGTCGTGCCGCCGATCAACGGCGCGCTCGTTGCCGCCGTGCGCATGATCACGGGCATCCGCCCGCTCGTCGTCGGCCCCGGCATGAAAACGGGGCTGAACATCGCGCTCGACAACCCCGCCACCATGGGCAGCGACCTTGTGGTCGGCGCGGCCGCGGCGCTTGCGATGCACGCGCCTCCGCTCATTATCATCGACATGGGCACGGCCACCACCATGACGGTCATCGACCGTGAGGCGCGTGTCCTCGGCGGCGCGATCATCCCCGGTGTGGGCATCTCGCTCGAGGCGCTCGCAAGCGGCACGTCGCAGCTGCCGCACATCTCGCTCGACGCACCGAAAAAGTGCATCAGCACCGACACCATCGAGGCCATGCGCTCCGGCAGCGTCTACGGCACGGCCGCCATGCTCGACGGTATGATCGAGCGCATGGAGGATGAGCTCGGCGAGTCTGCGACCGTCATCGCGACCGGCGGCCTCGGCGGCATCGTCATCCCGCACTGCCGGCGCGAGGTCATCTATGAAAAGAACCTGCTGCTCAACGGGCTGTGGGAACTGTACCAGAAAAATAAGCGCAAGCGCTGAGCGCGCGCATCGACGCACCGGCGTCACGGAGGCAGCTCCGTGACGCCGATGTTTTTTTAGCCCGCGCGCCCGGTGTTGATTCACATTATGTAAACCGGCTTCCGATGTCTGCGTCGAACCCTGTCGAACGTGATTACCTAGCCGACAAATGCGGGCAGGATGTGAATTCTTAGCATATCTTAGCACAGAATTTGCGCGAGTTTTGCGCATAAGGTAAGCGGAAAGCACGCAGAGGCAAGCGAACCTGCACGAAGAGCCGCCCGAAAGGGCGGCTCTTCGTGCAGTGTATATCCGCTTTTTTGGCGCGATCGCCGCGCGTCTTACGCGGGGTTGACGTGCACGGTGCAGTGCTTGACGTCCGGGAAATCGTGCTCGAGCTCATGGTGCACGCGCTCTGCGATGGCGTGCGCGTCGCGCAGCGGCAGCGCACCGTCGACCGCGATCTCGGCATCGACATACGTCCGGCTGCCGAACAGCCGCGTCTTGAGATCGTCCACGCGCACGACACCGGGGGTGCGCAGCATCGTCCGGCGCATGGCGGCGACGGTGTCGGTGTCAGCCGCGCGGTCGACGAGACGGTCGATGCTCTCGCGGAAGATACCGAAGGCCACCTTGAAGATGAACAGGCAGATGACGATCGACGCGATGGGGTCGAGGATCGGCAGGCCGAGCACGCCCGCAAAGCTGCCGATGGACGACAGCGCATCCGAGCGGTGATGCCATGCCTCGGCCTTGAGCGACACGGAGCGGATGCGCTTGGCGGCTGCGATCGTGTACCAGTACAGCGCCTCCTTGACGACGATGGACACCACCGCCGCGATGAGCGCGAGCATGCCGGGGGCGGCGAGCGTTTCGCCGTGGATGATTTTTGTGATGCCTGTGTAGCCGATGGCGGCGCCGACGAGCACGAGAATATTGCCGAGCAGGATCGAGGCGATGCACTCGAGCTTTTCGTGCCCGTAGGGATGGCTGGCGTCGGCCGCCTTGTTGGAAAAGATTGCGCCGATCATCACGATCAGCGAGCCGAGGATGTCAGACGCCGAGTGCACGGCGTCGGCCACTATGGCCGACGAGTGCGCCACGATGCCGGCGACGAGCTTGAACACCGTCAGCGCGGCGTTGCAGACGATGCCGACGGTGGATACCTGCATGGTCACGCGCTTGGCATCATCGGGTGCGGAAGCGGTTTCACGCATGAAAAAAGACTCCTTTCTGAATAAAAAAGCGCCTGCGGGGCATGAAGTCCCACAGACGCGGTGATCTCTGTCTGCTGCGGCGCGGACGCCGCCCGGCCGTTTCCGGCCTGTCATTAGACGCGAGTATAGCACGGGCGCGGCCCGCCGTCAAGCGGTAGTTTTGCTTTTTCACCGGCGCAGCCAGTGCACACCGGCGCGGCGGAGCTTTGCCCCCAGGATGAGCGCGATCTGCACCGGAACGCCGACGAAGAACACGGCCCAGATGTTATATTCTAGGTACTGGAAATAAAACGCGGTGATCATGCTCCATACGAACAGTGACGCGAACACGCACTGCAGCACCGCCTCACCCTTCCAGTGGCGGGAGAAAAGGAACGCCACGGCGAACGACACCGGCACCGCCCACACGAACGCCATCCAGTACATCTTGCCGATACTGAACTGCGAGTACAAAAACACGACGACCGCAACGACCCACACCATCGTCACCCACATGGCGGCGATGAGCATTTTCTGCATCAGGTATGCGTCGCGCTTTTTTTCGCGGCCGGCCGCCTCGGCGAGCGCGCTGGCAACGCCGTCCTCGGTCAGCAGATCGTCCACACGCAGCCCGTAGAGGTCGGCGATGGTCTTGAGCATGACGACATCGGGCAGGGAATCGCCCCGCTCCCACTTGGACACGGCCTTGTCGGAGTAATTGAAGCGCGCGGCGAACTCGGCCTGCGTCAGATTTTCTTCTTTTCTCAGCTCGGCTAAATTGGCGGCGAGCGCGCCTCTCACATCTTCCATGGTATGAGTATACCACAGCGCGTGCCACACCGCAAGCCCGGCAAAATCCCAGATACAGGGATTCTCCTGCCGGTAGAATCGGCTTCTCTCAACATTTCTACCGGTCGAAAGGGGGGAGGATGCGTTTTCAAACCTCTTGCCGTATAATGAAAACAAGAAAAAACCGGGATTTGCCCGACGATGTGCACGCCGGGGCTGCCCGCAAGGAGTATGAGATCTATGCGCAAACAACATTTCCGTCTTCCGCCATGGCAGCGCAAGCCGACGGCGAGCGAAACCGCGCCGGACATCGCCGACAGCGAACTGGTGCCCTCCGAGAGCGCCGCGCAGCCGACGCGCCGCAAGCACGGCAAGCGCACCTATGTCATCGGCGGCGTGCTGCTGGCACTGGCGATCGCGGCGGCGGTGGCGCTGCCCGGTGCGGTCGATACCGACGACGGCGCCGGCGGGGCGAGCACCACGCTCGCGCGTCCGGACGGCGATCCCTCCGGTCAGAGCGCCGAGGACAACATTTATATTACGACCGGCGTCATGGATCAGGAGACCTACCGCTCCGAGACCGTCGGGCAGACGAAGGCGAAGGTCGGCTTCATCGACTATAACCAGAACGTGCACAACGTGCGCGTCGTGACGAGTGACAGCGTTTTCACCGAGGCCATCAGCACGAGCATGTTCGTCAAGCTCGGCGAGCAGAAATATTTTAAGGACGGTGCGATCCTTGTGCGCAAGGCGAGCTCCGTCACCGCCGACAGCGCGACGTGGGGCGACCAGATCGTGGCCATCTCGCAGCAGGACTATCAGGATGCCTACGGGCAGGATCCGCGCAACCTCAGCAACTACGTCATCAGTCAGGACACGGTGCAAAACCCGACCATGACCGCCAATGACGACGGCACGTACACCCTCACCTTTGACCTCGAGCCTACGGGCGCGAGCGCATACTATAAGCATCAGGTGCGCACGTACAGCGGCGCGTCGAAAAACCCCGAGTTTACGGCTGTGCACATGGTCTGGACGATCGACGCCAACTGGGATCTGCTGCAGATGGACACCGTGGAGAGCTATTCCGTGTCCATGTCCGGTCTCGGCAGCCTCAACTGCACGAGCACGCTCACGGAGACGTTCACGGACTTCGGCGCCGTGACCGACGACCAGACGGAGTTCCAGCACTATCTCGCCACCCAGTACGACCCCAACAACCTCGGCAAGCTCTCCGACGGCGGGCAGGACACGCAGGCCATGGTGCGCGACTTCTTCCGCCGCACCCCGAACTACAGCCTCACCGTCAGCGCGAACGGCCAGTCCTACAGCCTGACGGCACATATGGATATTGATCAGACCACCTTCCAGCTGCGCGGCAATGTCGCGGGCGTCGACCTCTTCGCCGCCTACAGCAACGAGCGGGTGTACATCGCCTTCGGCAGCCAGAAGATCACCCTGCGCGCGAGTGACACGCTCGACGCGGCGCGCACGGTGGCGGGCTATCTCGGCGTGCAGATCCCGGACATCTCGCTCGATTCCGCCGGCATGGCTGCGCTGACGAAAAACGTCACCATGCAGGAGACCGCCAACGGCATGAACATCCGCCTCAACGACCCGATGATCTCCGGCACGGTGCAGCTGACCGATCCCGACGCGCTGCGCCTGACGCGTGCGGACGTGTCGCTCAACATCGGCGGCGCACGTATGCGCATCGCGGCCACGCCGTACTACGGCGGCTTCCGGGTGCAGCCGCTCGACGGCTACACCGATCTGACCGGCGCGCTGAGTCTCGTCAGCCCCCTCATGGATGCGGCCACGGCCAAGACCGCGACCTTCGACGTCGCGCTCAGCGGCCCGATGCGTCTCAGCGGTACGGCCACGGTGACCCGCACCTCCGGCGGCTATGACGCCGCGCTCACCACCTCGGTTGACGGCGTGACTGTCACGGCCGAGTACATCGGCGGCACGGTCTACGTCTCCGCCGGCAACATCCACGTCAGCGGCACGGGCAGCGAGATCAAAGACCTCGTCGCGTGGGCGGGCAAGCTCGCCGGTGCGAGCGGAGCGGACGCCGCGGGCAGCGCTTATGCGCAGTTTTTCCGCGAGCTCACGCCGCAGTCCGCCGTTGACAGCATCCGCGGGCTGACGTGGTCGAACAATGCCCTGCATGCGCAGCTGAACATCGCGGGCACGGATGTGTCCGCCGCCCTCTCGGCCGACAGCGTAAGCGTTACGGCTGCGGGCTGGACGGTGCGCGTGACGATCACCTCGACGTCCGGCAATGCCGCCGCGCTCAGCCCCACGAGTGGAAATTATGTCACGCTCTCGCAGCTGCAGCCCTTTGCCCCCGTGCTCGAGCGCTATGTCGGCGCGCAGGCCATGGGCATGGACGCGACCGTGAGCGTCAACGGCTACAGCCTTGACACCGATGTCGTGCTCTCGTTCGGCAAGCCCGTCGCGGCGCGCGCCGTGTCGCAGATCCTCGGCCGCGACCTGACCGTCACGTTCTGGAACGACCGCGTGTACATCGACTATGGCTGGCACCACGTCGATGGATTCGCTCGAGCGCGCGCTCTATGCCGTGCTCACCGTCACGCCGGGCGTCGACCGCCAGGCGGTGCAAAACGCCATCGAGGCGTACACCTACTTCTTCGAGCACCTGTCGTTCGCGAGCGTTGTCGGCGCGATCTCGGACTTCGGCTATGCCGACGGTGCGCTGAACATCACGGCGAACATCGCGGCCTCGCCGCTGTACATCTCGCTCACGCCGAGC
>ENA-OPCA01001934-OPCA01001934.1-human-gut-metagenome-genome-assembly--contig:-NODE-1934-length-14319-cov-5.127384_pt1 | contig 14319 bp, 11 predicted proteins | sample MGYA00241076_ERZ501468 | MGnify/ENA primary metagenome ERZ501468 (study PRJEB25962, sample SAMEA2042633) | human gut metagenome | biome: human gut; feature: human-associated habitat; material: faeces... | reverse complement strand
ATATTCTTTTTGACCCTTCTTCCGTTTCTCCTCAAAAGTAAATGCTGTTGCCCTGCAGAAAAACAGAGAAAACCTTGACAAAGTTTCAGCCGTGTGCTATACTACTTTTATATTGTCCTATTCCAAAAAAGTTGTTTGGATGGGAAAAAACACACACAGAATCAAAGGATTCGTGTAAACGGAGGAACGAGATACCATGATCAAATGGAAAAAACTTGCGGCTACGGTTGTAGCTGCTGCAGCTGCTGTTTCCTGTGTTGGATGCGGCAATCAGGCACTTGCTTACCCGCTGACAATTGACGGCGTAAAAATCAAAGCTGGTATTTACATCTACTATTCTTATCAGGCTTATACTGAAGCAACCAGCACCATTCAAAAGCAGAATTCCGACTTGGATACCACAGATGAAGAAGTGGTAAAGGCACAGACCATTGACGGCAAAGATGCAGAAACTTGGATCAAAGACCGTACCATGGAATATTGCAAGGAATTCGTTGCGATTCAGAAAGACTTTGATGCAAAGGGTCTGGAACTGAGTGCTGAACAGACCAATCAGGTGAAAAACTACATCAGCTCTGCTTGGGACAACAGCGGCGAAACTTTTGAAAAGAACGGAATTGCAGAATCTTCCGTTCAGGACATTTTCCTCTCTACTTATAAAGAACAGGAATTGTTCCAGCACTATTATGGTGTAGATGGTGAAAAGGGCGTTACGGAAGACGAACTGAAAGAATATTATGAAGACAATGATGCTCGTGTTCGTTACATCACCTTCGATCTGAAAGACGGCAACGGCGATTTGCTGAAGGATGATGGCAAAAAAGAAATGAAGAGCATGCTAGAAGATTACCTGAGTGTTCTGAAAACGCTGAAGGATGAAGATGCCATCAACGACAAGATGGACACCATTCAGGAAGAATACAACGCTTATGTAACTTCTATTTCCGAAGAAGCTGCTGCTGCAACTGCAACTTCTGCAACAGATGAAAACGGAAATGAAATTCCAGCAACCACCACTGCAACGACTGCAACAACCACTTCTGCAGAAACAACCACTGTTACAACCGTTGCAGCAGATGCAGAATCGGACTCCGAAGCAGAAACCACTGCGGACACAGAAGAAACAGTAACACGTGCAGCATCTGACGCAGACAGTTCCGATGAAACAACAACCACAACCGTTTCCGGTGCAACAGAGGAAGAAAGTTCTGACACCACAGAAACCACCACGACCACTGCACCGTACGCAAACGAAAGCATTATCACAAAGGTTTCCACAACAGACGAAAAGGACAAGGATAACGAAGATTCCATCAACTATACACCGTCTAAGAAAGCCTATGAAGCAATTTTCAATGATGCAAAGACGAATGTTCCATTTATCGTAGAAGATGACGAAGCTTATTACCTGATTGTTCGATTTGACATCACCAAGCGAATGACAGACGATGACCTCTGGACAGAAGACCAGATGAAGGCTGTTGCCTCTAGAAAGTATTTGGATAATTTCACCGATGACAAGAAGGAAATGGCAAACGCTTTGAACATCGACCAGCAGAGTGACCGGGCACTCAAAAAGTATGACCCGTTCAAGTTGGACTTCTCTACAAGTTCTAGTTCTAGTGCTAGCAACTAAGCAAAACCAATCTGATTGTTAAAACCAAAAAGCGTATCCGCTGAACATTCCATTTGCGGATACGCTTTTTCTTTTTCATATTCCAATTTCACATGGACAAGAATCAACATCCCAGTACGATACTTGAAAAACAAAAAACCAGATGCAATGCATCTGGTTTTCATTTGGTTGGGGTGGAAGGATTTGAACCCTCGGAATAACGGAGTCAGAGTCCGCTGCCTTACCACTTGGCGACACCCCAATATTTCATTTTGTCATCTGTTGTTCAGCGACTTGTTTATTATATCACACTTTTTTGTATTTGTCAAGTCTTTTTTTCAAATTTCTCAAAAAAATTTTTTCTGAACTTCTTTCAGATTGTTTTGCATCTTACTCATGACGACTTATATAGTATATCACATTCCGCTGTATTTGTCAAGCGTTTTTTCAAAAAAAAACCTCGAATTTTGTTTTTTTCTGTATCGTCGCATTGCTACAGTAAAATTAAAACAACAAGCAGGCGGATTTCATCTTCCTGCCTGCTTGTTACTTAAAAAATTAAATCACCGTTTATTCGTCCAGTGCTGTCCGCAGGGACTTTACAAATTCATACACCTTTTCCGGTGCTTGTTCCTGATACTGTTCAACCATGTTGACAATGGCACTGCCCACAATGACCCCATCACAATACTGGCTCATCTGCTTTGCAGCTTCTGGGCTGGAGATTCCAAACCCAACCATGCACGGAATCTTTGCATACTTATGAATCGGTGTAAAGAACGCAGAGAAATCCGTCTGGAACTTTGTCCGCATACCTGTTACACCATTCGAGGAAACACAATACAGGAATCCGGTTGCATCCTCTGCAATCATCTGAATTCTGCCTTCACTTGCCGGTGTTACCAAGCTGATGTTGTGAATGTGATACTTGTCAGCACTGCCCTGAATCTCGTCCTTTTCTTCAAACGGCATATCCGGCACAATGACCCCATCAATGCCAATTTCCTGACAGGTGCGGAAAAACTGCTCTGTTCCATGAGAGAAAATCGTATTCAGATACATCATCAGCAGTAAGGGCATATCGGTTTTTTTCCGCAACCGCTTAACCAGTTCAAAAATACCTGCCAAGGTTGTTCCCTGCTTCAAAGCCTGTTCGCTGGCGTGCTGAATAACAGGACCTTCTGCAATCGGGTCAGAAAACGGAACGCCTAGTTCAATAATATCTGCACCGGCTTTTTCCATCTGCAATACCAGCTGTTCCGTACGGTCATATCCGCCGTGTCCAGCTGTTACAAACGGAATCAGTGCCTTTTTCCCCTGTTGTTTTAATGCCTGCAAAGTGCGGTCAATTCGATTCTCAGTCATCAATCTTCACTCCTCTGTATTGTGCGATTTGCTGCATATCCTTGTCCCCACGACCGGACAGGCAGATAATCATAATTTGGTCTTTTCTCATAGTCGGTGCAATCTTCATTGCAGCTGCAACAGCATGTGCTGATTCAATTGCCGGAATAACACCTTCTTTTTTCGACAGATATTCCAACGCCTGAACAGCTTCTTCGTCCGTAATGGCAACATAGTCTGCCCGTCCGGTTTGATAAAGATTTGCGTGCTCTGGCCCGATGCCCGGATAATCCAGTCCGGCAGAAATCGAAAATACCGGTGCAATCTGTCCCTCCTCATTTTGCAGGAAATAGGACTTCATGCCGTGGAAGATTCCCAACTTGCCCTTTGCAATCGTTGCAGCGTGCAGAGCAGTATCCACGCCCTTTCCGGCAGCTTCTGCACCGACCAGCCGAACGCTTTCATTCGGGATGAAATCATAGAACATACCCATTGCATTCGAGCCACCGCCAACGCAGGCAACGACACAATCCGGCAGCACGCCTTCTTTTTCCTGCAACTGCTGCTTTGCTTCTTCGCCAATAATCTTCTGGAAGTCCCGAACCATCATCGGATACGGATGCGGCCCCATTACCGAGCCAATCAAATAATAAGTGGTGTCAATATTGGTGACCCAATCCCGCATTGCTTCGTTGATGGCATCTTTCAGCGTACCCGTTCCGTTGTCAACGCTGCGAACCTTTGCCCCCAGCAGTTCCATCCGGTAAGCGTTCAGCTTCTGCCGTTCTACGTCCTCTTTCCCCATGAAGACTTCGCATTCCAAGTCAAACAGGGCACAAGCGGTTGCCGTTGCAACACCGTGCTGACCAGCACCGGTTTCCGCAATAATCCGCTTTTTGCCCATTCGCTTTGCCAGCAGAATCTGACCCAATACATTGTTGATTTTGTGTGCACCTGTGTGGTTCAAATCTTCCCGCTTCAGATAGATTTTGCAGCCGCCCAAGTCCTTTGTCATCCGTTCTGCATAATACAGCAGGGATGGACGGTTTGCATAATCCCGACAGAGTGTGCGATATTCTTCCCAGAAAGTCGGGTCTGCCTTTGCTTCTTCATAGGCAGTTTCCAATTCGTGTACCGCATTCATGACCGTTTCGGGAACATACTGTCCGCCGAACATTCCATATCTTCCTACTTTACCCATAATTCTACGCTCCTCGTATCAATGTCATCAATTGTTTCATTCTTCTCAGTGATTTTACGCCATCCTCTTCAATGCCGCTGGAAAAGTCCACGCCCGTGGGAGAAACCGTTGCAATTGCCTCCAAAACATTTTCCGGTTGCAACCCACCTGCCAAAAAAAACGGACGATTCCAGCTGTGTCGGGCGAGCAGCTCCCAGTCTGCACAAACACCTGTTCCGCCAATCCCTGCAACCGTCTTTCCCTCTAGAATCAGGCAATCTGCCGGATTTGTTCCGGCGGCTTCGAGCTCCTCCAGCGTGCCAATGCGGAGAGCTTTCCAGACTGGCAAGCCGGTTTTCTGCTGCAAGGTTTGAATCCGCTCTGCCGATTCATTGCCATGCAATTGAATCACTTGCAAGTGCAACTGCTCCGCCATACGGCAAATGATTTCTGATGATTCATTTACGAACACCCCAACCGCTGCAATTGCATCCGATTTTTCCTGTACCAAGCGTTGTGCCTGCTCCTGAGAAATGCTCCGGCGAAAACCACCGCTTAAAATCATACCCATATAATCCGGCTGGCAGAGATTCACGGCTGCAACATCCTCCAGCCGCCGGATTCCACAAAACTTAATCTTCATAAGTTCTCCCGCAGCTGCTGCATGGCAACGGCAACATTTCCGCTCCGCATCAAGGTTTCCCCAATCAATACCGCATCTGCTCCATATTTCCGGACAGCTGCCAAATCTTCATGCGTCTGCATACCGCTTTCCGAAACCAAAATGCAATCGTTCGGAACCATTGCTGCCAGTCGTTCCGTGGTCTTTAAATCAACCACAAAATTTTTCAAGTTGCGGTTATTGATGCCGCAGATTTTTGCACCGCAAGCAAGCACCTGCTCCATTTCTTCTTCGTTGTGTGCTTCAAACAGACAATGCAGTCCCAATTCCGTTGCATATTCGTAAAAATGCCGCATCGTTGGAGCATCCAGAATCGCTGCAATCAACAGAATAGCATCTGCTCCCATAACCCGTGCTTCATCAATTTGATAGGTGTCAATGATGAAATCTTTCCGCAGCATCGGAATGGAAACTGCTTCTCGAATCGCCCGAAAATAATCGCTGCTGCCCTGAAAATAATGTTCCTCGGTCAGGCAGGAAATCGCATCTGCTCCGGCACGTTCATAAGCAGCTGCCTGCTCGACCGGATGAAAGTCCGCACAGATGACCGACTTGGAGGGCGACGCTTTCTTGACTTCTGCAATAATGGAAAGCCGTCCGGTTTTCAGAGCATCCGGAAATGAATATACTTCCCGTTCCGTCTGCAACGCCAGTTTCCGCATGGTTTCCCGGTCGGTTCTCTGTAACTCCCGTGCAAGCTGTTCTTTCCGCTTTGCAACAATTTCATCTAAAATCATAAGCCTGCTCCTTTCTTATGCCAGAGCATTGGTAAACTGCTTGAGTTCCTCTAACTTTGCCAGTGCCGCACCGCTGTCAATCATTTCTGCTGCCAGTGCAACGCCATCGCCGATGCTGCCAGCCTGACCAACCACATACAAGGCACAGCCAGCATTCAGCAGAACGATGTTCCGCTTTGCATCCCGAATCGTTCCAGCCAGAATGCCTTGTGTAATCAGTGCATTTTCTTCCGGCGAACCGCCAATGACTTCTTCCTTTTCTGCCAGTGGCAACCCGAACTGTTCCGGTGTGATGGTGTATTCAAAAATACCGCCGTCCTTGATTTCTGCAACCTTTGTCGGAGCGGAAATTGAAATTTCATCGAATCCATCTTCTCCGTGTACGACCATTGCATGACGAATGCCCAGACCGCAGAGCACCTTTGCCATCACCGGAATCAAGTCATCGCTATAAACGCCCAGCAAAATATAATCGGTTTCAGCCGGATTTGCAAGCGGTCCTAAAATATTGAATACGGTACGAGTTTCCATTTCTTTTCTTGATTTGGCAACGTATTTCATCGAACCGTGATAACTCTGTGCAAACAGGAATGAAATGCCGATTTCGTGAATGCAGTTGGCAGCCTGTTCCGGTGTGGTCTGAATTTTTACACCGAGCCGTTCCAACACATCTGCTGCACCGCTCTTACTGGACACACTGCGGTTGCCGTGCTTGGCAACCTTTGCTCCAGCTGCTGCAATGATGAAAGAAGAAGTGGTAGAAATATTGAACGAGTTCGAGCAATCGCCGCCCGTTCCGACAATATCAATTGCATCCTTGCAATTGGGAACGGTCTTTGCCTTTGCACGCATGCCCTTTGCAAATCCAGTGATTTCTTCAATGGTTTCGCCCTTCATTCGCAGAGCAGTGAGAAATTCTGCAATCTGAATATCGGTTGCCGCATTGCTCATAATCAAATCCATTGCTTCCATGGCTTCGGTTTCGGTTAGATTTTCGCCGTTCAGAACCTTTTCTGCATACGGGAGCAGGGCTTTCTTCGGCTGCTGCGGTGTCTGCTGCTTGGTCGGAATCGAAACGCCCGGCAGCAGGTTCAAGAATCGAATCAGGATTTCCTTTCCGTCTTCCGACAAAATGGATTCCGGATGGAACTGCAAGCCATAAATCGGGAACTTGGTATGTTCCAGTGCCATAATTTGCCCATTTTCATCCCGTGCGGTGATACGCAGGCAAGATGGCAGCGATGCTTCTTCCACAATCAGGGAATGATAGCGACCGCAGGCGATCACTGGCGGCAGCCCTGCAAACAGAACCGACTGATTGTCAATTGCAATGTTGCTTGCTTTGCCATGCATGAGGTGTTCTGCCTTGACAATCTTTCCGCCGAATGCCTCTGCAATTGCCTGATGTCCTAAGCAAATACCCAGAATCGGCATTTTTCCGGCAAACTTCTGAATCGCTGGAATCGAGATACCAGCATCTTTCGGATAGCCCGGCCCTGGAGAAATCAAGAGTGCATCCGGATGCATGGCTTCGATTTCTTCCAATGTGATTTCATCGTTCCGAACTACCTGAATATCCGGATACAATTCCCCGATATACTGATACAGGTTGTAAGTGAAAGAATCATAATTATCCAAAAACAGAATCATTGTGCTGCCTCCTTAATGGCATTGATGACTGCCAATGCTTTATTTACGGTTTCATAGTATTCATTTTCCGGCACAGAGTCCGCTACAATGCCAGCTCCTGCCTGCACATATGCTTTCTGATTGGTAAAAAGTACTGTCCGGATGGCAATGCAGGTATCCATATTGCCATCGAATCCGAGATAACCAACCGTACCGCCATACAAGCCACGCTTTTTCGGTTCAAACTGGTCAATCAGTTCCATTGCCCGTACCTTTGGAGCACCGGAAAGTGTTCCGGCTGGCAGAATTGCCATCAGTGCATCCAAAGCGGTCAAGTCTTTCCGCAGTGTTCCCTCTACATCCGAAACCAAATGCATGACCTTGGATGCCCGTTCCGTCACCATATAGCGAGTTACGGAAACGCTGCCAAATTCAGAAACCTTACCGACATCGTTTCTTCCGAGGTCAACGAGCATCGTATGTTCTGCCCGTTCCTTCGGGTCTGCCAGCAAATCGGTTTCATTCTGCATATCTTCTTCTCTGGTCTTGCCCCGTGGCTTTGTTCCGGCAATTGGGCGATTGTGAATCGTGCCATTCTTTACGCTTGCCAGCATTTCCGGAGAAGCTCCGGCAACATCATAAGTTGGTGTGTGGAAATAATAGAGATATGGGGATGGATTGCTGACCCGCAATTTCCGGTAAACATCAAAGCTATCCGGCGGATTCTGGATTTCAAACCGCTGGGAAAGAACAATCTGGAAAATATCGCCGTTCACGATGTGTTCCTTTGCCTGCCGAACGATGTCCATATAGGCATCCTTGCTCGTGTTGGAATGCACGATGGCAGTTCCTGTTTTCAAGGTTGGCTTTGGTGTTGGGTTATAAGTGCGAATCTTCTGTGCCAGTTCTTCGGCTCTCCAGAGAGCTGCTGCATACTGGGCATCCAAGTTGCCATCTGTGTGCAGGTTCTGAATCACAATGCCGTTGTGTTTCAGGTGGTCATAGGCAACCAGTTCTTCATACAGAAACAAATCGCAGTCTGGCATGTGAATGTCATCTTCCGGAACATTCACCAATGTTTTTTCCATATACCGCACGGTATCATATCCGAAATAGCCAATCAATCCGCCTGTGAAATTCGGTGCATCCGGCAAAACCGGAGCGGAATACTGTGCCATTCGTTCTTTCAAGAACAGAATGGGATGTTCCACCATGAATGTTTTCTTCTGATTGTTTTCCAGAATGCAAGCCGTTGTGCCGTGCATCTGAATTTCCTGTTTCGGATTTGCTCCAACAAAAGAATACCGTCCCCACTGTTCGCCGTTGTTCACACTCTCGAAAATAAAGGCATTTTTTGCTCCCTCAGACATTGCCCGATACAAATTGATGGGGGTCTGATTGTCCGCAGAGAAATCATAGAAAACGGGAATGGTATTATACTGTTTGGCAAGCTGTTTCACTTGTTCCAATGATGGTGTAAGCATATGCTTTCCTCCTTATAAGAAATGATGAATATTGTTCTATATTGTCAAATGAAAGTCACGATCGTCCTTGATGGAGATGCAGAAAAAACAAAAAACGCCTGACATCCCACTGCTATGGGACGTCAGGCGTAAAATCCTTAACGTGTTGCCACCCAATTTCAGAAACATCATTCTACTTTGCCGGAATGCTGTTTCCCTCTTTCCGAATACGCCGGACTTTCACCGGATATATTCTTATCCCGATAACGTAGGACATACGGCGACAGTTACTACCAAATTTTTTGGATTCCCTGTGCTTCTCACAAATCCATTCACCATACCGCTTCCATATCAGGATTCCACCATCCCTGACTCTCTCTGTTGCCGCTCAGCAGGTTACTTGCCTTTGCTCTAAGAATTTTAAGATGCTTTTATTATAGTCACTTCGTTCGGATTTGTCAAGAGGATTCATATTTTTTTTACATTTTTGTTCGTATGTCATTATGACGCAGACCGCTGCACCACAGATTTCACAAACTTCACAATCTGAATCAGAATCATTGAACCAAAGCTGAAAATGTGAATCCATGCATACTGCAAACCAGTCAGGCTGGCAATGCTGAACAAGCTCTTCAACGGCGGAACTAACAGAACTGCATTGATTAAAATCATGCCGGCAAAGAATGCCATCAAGCCAAATGGGTTGTTAATCATCTGCTTCCGGAACAGTACCGGTTCTTCGGACTTGCAGCTGAAGCCATGCCACAGACGGGACATACAGAGTGTTGCAAATGCCATTGTCATGCCCAGATAATCGCCGCCCTCACTTCTGCCGAGCACATAAGCAAGAAAAGTCATAATTCCGATAATCAAGCCGGAATATCCCACGGAAATCAAGAATGGTTTTGTCAGAATGGATTCATTTGCAGGACGGGGCTTTTTCCGCATAACGCTTGCCTGATGCGGTTCTAAGCCCAAGCCGATTGCCGGCAAAGAGTCCGTCAAGAGGTTGATAAAGAGCAGGTGAATCGCTGCAAACGGCTGCCCCAGTCCAGCAAGAGCACAAGCCAACACGACCAGAATTCCTGCCAAGTTACCGGAGAGCAGGAACAAAATGGCACGCTTGATATTTTCATAGAGGTTTCTACCGTTTTCAATTGCCTTGACAATCGTTGCAAAGTTATCGTCTGTCAGAACCATTGCTGCAGCATCTTTGGAAACTTCCGTTCCGGTAATGCCCATCGCTACGCCGACATCTGCCTGTTTCAGTGCCGGAGCATCGTTTACGCCGTCCCCTGTCATGGCAACCATACAATTTCGAGCCTGCCAAGCCCGTACAATCCGGATTTTGTGTTCTGGAGTAACACGGGCATAAACGGACTTATCCTTGACAAAGTCCACCAGCTGTTCATCTGTATAGGCATCCAATGCAGAACCCTCTACCGCTTCTGTTTCCTGCTCCAGAATGCCGATTTCCTTTGCAATTGCCGCAGCAGTTACAACGTGATCGCCTGTAATCATCACTGGCTTAATGCCTGCTGCCTTGCAGGCTGCAACTGCCTCTGCTGATTCCGGACGTGGCGGATCCATCATGGCAATCAAGCCCATATATTGCAAGTCTGTTTCGTCTTCCAGCGAGATAGTATCGCCATCGAATGGCTTTCCTGCAAAGCAGAGTAACCGCAGCCCCTGTTTGGAGAGGGCTTCCACTTGCTTGTGAATCTTTTCCTTTTCTTCCGTAGTAATCAGCATCCGTTCTGTCAGAACATCTGCTGCACCCTTTGTGAAGAGAATCTTTCCCTGTGGGGTCTGGTTCAAGGTGGACATCAATTTTCGGTCAGAATCAAACGGAATTTCTGCAAGACGGGGATACTGGCTGCGAAGGTCTTCTGCCTGCATACCGTTTTTCTGAGAAAAGCGAATCAATGCCGTTTCTGTTGGGTCACCAATTTCAGTTTCTCCCTGACAGGTTGCATCACTACACAGAACAGATGCAATAATCAACCACTTTTCATCATCGTTTTCCAGATTCACATCTTCTTCTGCAATGCTGTGTCCATGGGCAACGATTTTCCGAACAGTCATTTTATTCTGGGTCAGTGTTCCGGTTTTATCTGAGCAAATAACAGAAACAGAGCCTAATCCCTCGACTGCCTGCAATTTTCGCATAATAGCATGTTCTTTTGCCATCTTCTGTGTACCGAATGAAAGCACGATGGTAACAATCGAACTGAGGGCTTCCGGAATGGCTGCAACTGCCAGAGCAATCGCAAACATCAGAGCATTCATAATGCTATCGAAGTTCAGAACATCGACACGGAACAATTCCAACAAAAAGACAATCGCACTAATAATCAGAATCGCAATTGACAGTTTCTGTCCGAACTGGTCAAGCGTCCGCTGTAAAGGCGTTCTGCGTTCCGAAGCGTTCTGCATCAATGCTGCAATCTTTCCGACTTCCGTTTCCATGCCCACATTCGTGACCAGACAGACACCCCGTCCATAGGTGACAAAACCGCCGGAATAAACCATATTCTTCCGGTCGCCCAACGGAACTTCCTGCGGAATCTCACAGCATTCTTTTTCTACGTTGGTACTTTCACCTGTCAGTGCACTTTCATTGGTCTGCAACGATGCAGCCTCCAAAATACGAGCATCTGCCGGAACTTGGTCGCCAGCCTCCAGCAAAATGACATCACCAACGACCAATTCTGCTGCTGGGAGCAAAACCGTTGTACCATCTCGCAGAACTTTTGCATGCGGAGCAGACAGCGATTTCAAATTGTCCAGAGATTTTTCCGCTTTGACCGTCTGCACGGTGCCCAAAATCGCATTCATGGTGATGACAACCAGAATGACAATGGTGCTTTCCAGTTCTCCGGTAATTGCAGAGATAATAGCAGCAATAATCAGGATAATAACCAGAAAATCTTTGAACTGTTCGAGAAAAATCATCCAGACTGGCTTCTTCTTTTTCTGTGCCAGCTGATTTTTACCGAACTGTTCCCGGTTTTGGTTTGCCTGTGCGGTACTCAGACCCTCTCGGCTGGAGTGGTACACTGCATACAGGTCGTTCAGGGGTTGTTGATAGGGGGATTTGTTTGCCATGGGAAAACTTCCTTTCATCTTTTTTTGGCAGCAAAAAAGGCAAGGCTCTTACTGAATAAATCGACACTTCATCCGTTAAGGCTGCCATTTATTCAGTAAAAGTCTTGCCATTTTCCACATATGCCATTCTTGCGAGGCATAGCTTTGAACTTATGAAGCGGATCGCAGAAATCTGCAATCGTATTGACGCCGCATAAACAAGAAACAAATTCTTGTCAGCTACTCCCTTTTACAGATTTTATTATAACGGTTTTTTTGCAGTTTGTCAAGTGAAACTTGAAAAAAATTATTTTTTAGAATCCAAGATCCGATCCGCCTGCGTCGCCCTCGCTTGGAACAGGTTCCGGATCTGGAATCGAGTCATAATTCGGTGCATCAGTTGCCGGCTCGTAATAACCATTGCCATTATTATAGCCATTGTCGTAGCCATTATTATAATTATTATCATAGCCGTTGTTATAGCTGTTATCGTAACCGTAATTATAATTATAATCATAATTGTTATTGTAATCGTTGCTGTAGAGGTCGTCTGAATTGTTTTCTTCTGTCATCATCGGTTCTTCAGTTTCTATCAGTTCTGTTTTCACAGTGGTCTGTGTGGTGGAACGAGCACGTTTCTTATCAGTTGTTTTCCGTGTCCGCTTGAATGTTGTTGTTTCCTCTGCCGTTGTGGTTGCGGTTGGAGCACTGGTTGTAATGGCAGACATCAGGTTTTCGTTGGCATGGTTGGAAAGATTTTCTTTCTTGACCGGACAGAGCATTAAAAATACTAGCAAGAATCCTGTTAATACCAAAAAGCACCCACAGCATAGAACGGTAATCCGCGTTTTTGCAGAAAGGTCATGGCAAAATGTTTGAATCGTTGTTTTTAAGGATGTTTTCATAAAAAGCCTCCAGATGGAAAAGGATGTTAGTCGAATTTTACTATTATTTTAGTACTTTTTTGAAATGCTGTCAATCAAACGACAGAAAAAAAGCATTTTTCACAATCAACCAGCTTTATTTCTGCATAGATTCAGTGATTTTCACAAAATTCTCAAGAGGGACTTGCTTTTCTGCAAACGGCATGGTATACTATAAAAGTAGTATGCGTTCTTTTCTAGACGCTATTCCAATAGTATGGAGACGTATCGAAGTGGTCGTAACGAGCTTGACTCGAAATCAGGTTGTCCGCAAGGGCACGTGGGTTCGAATCCCACCGTCTCCGCCAAAAGGCCACCGTAATTTTAATCGAATTACGGTGGTATTTTTTTAAGTGGTATTTTGAAAGATAACGGTTCAGAAATGGCTTTTCAGAGGAAGAGAATCGCTGTATTCCATAAATCCAAATCTGGAGGAGATACAAAAAATGAAAATAAACGAAATGCAAAAAGAGATATATCAAAACAAGCTGAATAAGGGTTTTAATGTTACAGATGTTCACGAAGAATTTTGTTTACTCTATGGTGAAGTTGCAGAAGCATATGACGCATGGCGTAAAAATAAAACAACCGTCGGAGAAGAACTTGCTGATATTGCTATTTATCTTATGGGATTATCCGAAATTCTTGATATTGATTTAGAAACGGAAATAGAGAAGAAGATGGCAATCAATAAAGATAGAGTTTATCAGTTGGTTGATGGTGTATTAACAAAAACATCATCCGATAATTAAATCGGAAGTTGTAAGGAGGATTAATAATTGAGAGAACACATTATGAACTTAACCCCTTCTCCGATGCAGAAGATAAAAGATGGAAAGAAAACGATAGAACTGCGTCTGTATGATGAAAAAAGAAAACGAATTTCTGTTGGAGATACTATAAAGTTTATAAACACAGAAAATTCAAATGATACCTTATGTGTAAAAGTCATAGGTTTATTTGTATTTACTTCATTTGCTGAACTATATGATAATTTACCGTTATTGAAATGTGGTTATAATGAGGATGACATAAATACTGCCTCGCCCGATGATATGGAAAAATATTATTCTAAGGAAAAACAAAATCAATTTGGTGTAATAGGAATAGAGATTGCACTTTAGTAAATTCCAATTTACCCCACGATAAAGAACCAGCCATTCAGATGAATTTTCTCGGATGAAAAAACAGATGCGTTTGACAAATCGGAATTTAAGGAGCATATATGAAGAAACAACAACTTTCAGCGGAACAAAAAAGATTAGAAACAGATCTTTGGATTATAGCTTTGGTAACATTGGGAGTTTTCCTATTTTACGCTGCAACAGGTAAACAACTAATGAGTTTTGTTGCGAACAGCAATATTTCAGTTATTCCAAGATTATTACTTAATGCAGGAGTACAATTTGGCGTAGCTGGATTGGGAATTACAATCGTTTGCATTTTACGAAAAGAAAGTTTCACGCATTTTGGATTGATACGAAAAAATATTTTCAAAGCAATCATCGGGACGATTATATGCTTTGTCCCATCCATCTGTTATATTTTTTTATCAGGTCAATTCAATGGCTACCAACCTTTCAGTATTTTAATCACAGATGATGTATACCAACCTCTACATCAAATCAAGCACGTATTAGCATCTAAACACTGGAAATT
>ENA-OPCA01001933-OPCA01001933.1-human-gut-metagenome-genome-assembly--contig:-NODE-1933-length-14326-cov-4.441174_pt1 | contig 14326 bp, 11 predicted proteins | sample MGYA00241076_ERZ501468 | MGnify/ENA primary metagenome ERZ501468 (study PRJEB25962, sample SAMEA2042633) | human gut metagenome | biome: human gut; feature: human-associated habitat; material: faeces... | reverse complement strand
AAGACAGCGGCCTCTCACGCCGTTAACGTGGGTTCGATTCCCGCACGGGTCACCAGGAAGAGCACTTTAGCGTAAGCTAAGGTGCTTTTTTGTATGTCTAAAATCACTCGCTAGGCGAGTGGTTCGATAAAGATTATATCGATGAGTAATGAAACTCAAACGAAAAATTTTGGAATAGTACCAGTGGGGCAATTCCAGACTGGGTTATTGGTGTATCGCCGGTAGTCCTGTATTAAAAGGTTCCATTGCAAACGAAAGACTCGCAGAAGCAGGATATTTTAGTATCCTCAGGCGCTACTACGAGTCCTTGCACTTATGCGGTTGAACCGCCGTGTACCGGTCGGTACGCACGGTGGTGTGAGAGGTCGGCTCTTTAGTTAAGAGAGCCTCCTACGCGATTCTTTTAGGTAAAAAAGCAAACAAACAGAACACTTCATTCAAATGCATATAGCGGCTATTTATTTCATATAGAGACAAATAGCGGCACAGAACAGATATAATAAAAGAAGCTATAAAAAGCAGGTATTCACGTGGAGGACGATATCGTTTCTACATGAACACCTGCTTTTTTATTTATTATTTACTGGTGGAATAAATAGTGGTAGCCAAGTATTCATCACTGACCCAACCATAAATCCCATTGTAATATACAACAACCCAGTCAGGCACATTGCTGCTATAGCCGCATTCCCATACGATGATACCGTAGGGGATATTATCCATTTTTTCATAATTTGTACCGGGACCTTTACGCATAACCAGCCCATGATCAGCAGTGGTGTAGGTACAAAGGCTATCAATTCGGCTAAGCGTTACATCTGGTGCAACGCATCCATCCGGCAGAATAACGTTGGCATTGTTTTCGGTATAATCCTGTACTTGCAGCAAGCCCCAAAGGCCATTCTGTTTTGCCCATACGCAGCCATCGCGCGCGGGGGCTAAATCTTCATATTGCCCAGCGGAAATTATCTCATTGCCGTAAACATCCAGAACCAGCTTTTGTCCGGATTGATTTTTCACAACTACCATGCCAGATAAGTCTGCGTAAGGATATTCAACAGTTTCGTTCATGATGGACAAACTCATCTGCGGCTGATAAATGCAGGGGATTACTAAAGCACCGCTTTGGTCGCAATATCCCCAGTTACCGGCTGCATTCTTTACCGCGATTAAAGATTCACCGGCCATGCAGGCATCCTGGTAGTCGAAATCGGTTAAAATTGTACCGTTTTTATCCGCAACGGCAAAAGGTGCAGAATTGTCAACAAGATAACCGGCATATTCATCATCCCAAATGCCTTGCTGGATGCCAACCAAATCAGGAGCATACACCTGTTCGATGGGCGTGCCACTAAATGTATAGACACCAATAGCAGAACGGTAAATCTGGCTGTCACCTAAAATCCACTGGATGCCATACCCGCCGTGCCCGCCCAGCATGGTTGTAAAAGGCATTTGTTGGGCAACCAGCTCCTGGTTAATCTGTTCTTCCAGGGCATTCAGCTTCTGGTAATCGTATGTATCATCTACCCCAATGGAGAGCTCCTGCTCACCATACAGGTACGGGATGCTTTCTGACAAATCTTCCAGAAAAGCATTACAGTTGGCAGCATTAAACAGGCTCCAGCGTTCGCCCTTGCGCACAGCGTACAGATTTCGGGCAGCGGCGTAACCGGCAGTGTGGGTTTCGCGGGAGAAGAGAGGAATCATCTCGTCAAAATCATATTGCGGCGGTAACTTCCAGTTGGCATTGCTAGTGGATGGTATAGCTGTGGCAACAGCTTCACTGGTCGGGGAAAGAGCAGCGGAGGAAGCAGGTTTATTTTCTGGCGCTGCAGCACAAGCGGTAAGCATTATTGCGGTGATAACACTGGCGGAAAATGAGAATAACTTCCTATTCATGGCTTTTCACTCCTTGCGTAAATAATTTTTCGGTAAGATGAAGAAGTAATATAAGAAAGTGAATTCATAAACCCTATAATATCTTATTTTATCAAAAATATCTGCTAATGGGAATAGCTAACAATTCTACATGGATAAATTTGGATAGTATGACAAAGATTGCAGAACCGGAGTGAAAGTCCGAATTATGGGATGAGTGATCTGCTATAATAAAAGAAACAAGGAGATGATTACCATGCTACTCGGTCATACCAAACAAATCAATGGCGTCTGGAAAATACAATCCCTAAAGCAACACAGTGAAAACGTGGCCGAGTACTGCGCACGGGCGTGCCAACCGCTGGGACTTGAAAACTTGGGCCGTCTTACAGGCTGGCTCCATGACGCTGGGAAATCTCATAGCAACGTGCAAAAACATCTAAGAGGCCAGACAAACGAAAGAATCAATCATTCCAGCGCCGGAATGCGGTGGCTATGGGAAAATTATGGCGGAGAAACAGCTTCACCACCTTCTCGCTTGACTGCGCAAATGGCAGCATTGGCAATCGGATCCCATCACTCTGAACGTATGGATGTTTTCGACCTAGGTGGAGTAGAACCCTGGATAAAACATATGTATTCAGAGCAGGCTCAAGAGCTATATGAAGAAAGCTGCCGGGCCTTTTTTGCGGATTGCATAAGTGAAACAGAGATACGGCAAATGTTTGCCAAAGCTGCGCAGGAGGTAGAATGTCTTGTGCGGAAAATCCGAACGCAGGAAGGAAAGAAGCCGCGGCTTTGTATCTATCAGGTCATGTTGGGGTTGGCACACAGATTTTTGTTTGCAGCCCTGATCGATGCAGACTGGTTGGATTCAGGCAACTATTATAATCAAGAAGGATGCCTTCCCCCGGAGCAGCTTCCGCCATGGGATCTGATAGAAAGCAATGTTGAAAGATTCCTGAACAATTTGCAGCCCCGACATAAAATAGATACCTTGCGTGCAGAAATTTCGGAGCAATGCAAGACAGCAGGCGAATGTGCAAAGCAGGGTATTTACCGCTTGTATGTGCCAACAGGCGGAGGAAAAACATTTTCCGGGCTGCGATATTGTGTGCATGCGGCCAAAAAACTTTCGGCCCGGCATATTTTCTATGTTGCACCGTTCCGGTCGATTATCGGACAGAATGTACAGGAGTTCAAAAAGGCATTAGGCGGCAGTGAATATCTGTTGGAGCACCATACGGATGCGGTGCTGGATACAGAGGACCCCGAAATTCTCCGCCAGCTGGAACGCTGGCAGGAAGCGCCGGTGATATGTACAACTATGGTACAGATGCTGCAAACCCTGTTTTGCAGCAGGCGGCAGAATGTGCGCCGCATGGCAGCACTGGCAAATTCTATCTTGGTGTTTGACGAAATACAGTCCCTGCCCATTTGCCATACATACTTGTTCAACCAGGCGGCAAATTTCTTGGCGTACTATTTGGGGTGCGTTGTTGTTTTGTGTACGGCAACACAGCCAGCGCTAAACGAAGTAGCAAACCCTTTGCGGTTTGCATCGCCGGTGGACCTGGTCCCGGATTACCAGCTGCGCTTTGCGCAGTTCCGAAGGACAAAGATTGAAGTGCCCGAAACAGGAAATGGATTTCAGGCAGGAGAACTCGCAGAATTTGTACGGAGCAAGCAAGACGAGAATGGCAGCATTTTGATCATCTTGAATACCCGTTCGGCGGTCGAAAAGGTGTTTGAGGCTTTGAAACAATCCCAGCCGGAACATACACAACTTTACTGCCTGACCACGCACCTGTGTGCAAAGCACCGTGCAGATGTTATCGCAGAAGTTAAGCAAAAATTAAACACCTTACACGGTCAGGAACGTTTGATCTGTGTAAGCAGTCAGCTGATAGAAGCAGGCGTGGATGTAAGCTTTGATTGCGTCATTCGAAGTATGGCTGCGCTGCCCAGTGTGGCCCAGGCTTCCGGCCGATGCAACCGCAATGCGGAAAGGAAATGCCGCACGGTGTATCTTGTTAAAACCTACAATCTGGAAAATCTGAATCGACTTCCGGAACTGCGCAACGGCAGGGAAGCCACACGGCACCTGCTGCAGCAATTACAAAGGGATGCGGACCTGTTAGAGCCGGAAAGTATTTTGAGGTACTACCAGCTTTATTATGCAGAGTCCCAACAACAGGAATGGATGGGTGATCCGGTTGAATTAAAGGGGTACATTCCCCCAAAAACAGTGAATTTGTTTGACCTTTTGTCAGATAATCAGGAAAGTGTGCTAGCCTGGAAAGAGACAACAGGAAAACAAAAGTTCCCCAATTACTTGCTCCGGCAGGCGTTTGCCACGGCAGAAAGGAATTTCCATGCTTTGGAGGACATTACAACGCCGGTGGTGGTTCCCTATGGGGAAGATGGCGCGGATATGGCAACAAGACTTTCGTCCAGTAAACCGCTTACCCCCAAAATGCTGCGGGACGCACAACGCTTTACCGTTGGTATTACAACAAATGAAAAAATACGCCTGGCAGATCAAGGCGCACTGTACACAGTAAAAGAAGGGGCAGTGACAATTCTTAACAAGGAATATTACGATGACGAAAAGGGAATTCAGATAAGCCCCGGATTTATGCCAATACAATTTGCTTAACAAGGAGGGTTAGACTTTGCAATACGAAAATTCAATATCCATGCAGGTATATGGGCGTTATGCATTGTTCAGCGACCCAATTACCCGCGTAGGCGGCGAAAAATTCAGCTACCCGGTGCCCACCTACCAGGCATTGAAGGGCATTTATGAAAGCTGCTATTGGAAACCAACGTTCACCTGGGTAATTGATGAACTGCGCGTGATGAACCCGATTGAAAGACAATCAAAAGGCATCCGTCCCATTATGTACAACAATGGAAAAAACGATCTTTCCATCTATACGTACCTTTCCGATGTTTGCTACCAGGTGCGGGCACATTTTGAATGGAACGAACATCGCCCAGACCTGGAAAAAGACCGCAATGAAAACAAACATTACGCTATTGCAAAGCGTATGTTGGAACGCGGCGGCAGAAGAGATATCTTTTTGGGAACACGCGAATGCCAGGGGTATATTGAACCCTGCATTTTTGGCCTGGGAAAAGGGCATTATGATGATGTTTCATCCCTGGACCTAGGCCTAATGGAGCACGGCATTACCTATGCGGACGAAAACGGGAAAGGCGTGATGCAGGAACGCTTTTGGCACCCGGTAATGCAGAACGGAAAAATCTGTTTTTGTCGCCCGGAAGAATGCGAAATTGTGCGTGATATCCACCCGCAAAAGATGAAGACCTTTACGCTGGGTGAAACAGTCAGCGACTGCGATGATTTGTACAGGGAGGTGATACAGGAATGAGCTGGCTTAGCTATTGCTATAAAACCTACCAGAATAGCGTGTCAGAAATTGGAAAGCAGCAGCCTGGGAAAGTTCCACTACTGCCGGTGGCTCACACGACGCAGCAGGTCAACATTGAAGTGGAGCTGGACAAGGACGGAAACTTTCAGTATGCAGGCTTGCTGGCACAAGATCAAAGGACAACGATCATTCCTTGCACAGAGGAATCTTCGGCGCGGACATCCGGCATGGTGCCGCACCCGCTAGTGGATAAACTGCAATATATTGCGGCAGATTATCCCACTTTTGGTGGTAGTAAAGAATCCGGATGGCCGCTTTACCACAAGCAGTTACAAGCGTGGTGTACATCTCCTTATGCCCACCCGGCTGTGTGTACAGTCCTGCACTACCTAGAAAAAGAATGCCTGATCGCAGACCTGGTCAAGGCAAATATTTTGTTTATAGATGAAAATGGAACTCTGCCAACAAAATGGCAGGGAAACAAAGAAGACAAGCCCCCTATTTTGGATACGCTGACCGGTAGTGACCAGACGGAATCTTTTGTCCGGTTCCGCGTTGACAATGTTGATTTGTCGCGTGATACAACAGTCCGAGAAAGCTTTATCCGCTTTTATGAAACACAGTTAAAAGATATTGACTATTGCACAGTTCAGGGAATCAAAATGCCGATTTCTACATTAAGCCCGTATAAGATCCGCAACCCAGGTGACCGTGCAAAGTTGATATCCAGCAATGACAATACGAATTATACTTACCGCGGGCGCTTTGCGGATGCAGCGCAGGCACTTTCGATTGGTTATGAAACAACCCAAAAGGCACACAGCGCCTTGCGATGGTTGGTCAGCAAGCAAGGGGTAAATACAGGGGACCAGACTGTACTTGTTTGGGGAACACAGAACGAAGCAGTACCCAATGTGCTGGGGGATACTCTCGATATTGCCCAGGAATATAATCCACTAGCAGGCGATGATTGGGACGATTTTGAGGAAGATACAGAAAGGTTGCCTGCGGATACCCAAGAAGAAATTGCACGGCAGTTTAACCGGGCCATTCTGGGGTATCAGCACCAGTTGAAGGACAATTCCCAAACGGCGGTCATGATTTTGGATTCTGCTACACCTGGCCGGTTGTCCATCCGGTACTATCAGGAACTGCAGGGCTCTAAGTTGCTTGCCAATATAAAGGATTGGCACGATGCGTTCCAATGGCAGCTGGAATACCGCAGTGTAGAGGAGCCGACGGAACTGGGCAAAAAGCCCAAGATCAAGAAAGTTGTCTTTGTTGGTGCGCCTGCCCCGGCGGACATTGCAAAAGCAGCCTATGGCGAAAAAGTGGATGCAAAGCTGAAACAAGCCACAATCGAACGACTGATTCCCTGTATTACCAATGGGGAGCGCTTCCCGCGGGATTTGATGATCAGCGCGGTAGATCGGGCAACAAACAGCATTGGCCTGGATTATTGGGAACAACAAAAAACACAAAACATTGCCTGCGCCCTTGTGCGTGGGTACTATCATAGAAATAAGAAGGTGGATTATCCGATGAATGTTGATGAAACCATTAAAGACCGAAACTATTTGTTTGGGAGAATTTTAGCCTGTGCAGAACAGATTGAAAGACGGGCGTTGATTCAGCTAGGAAATGAGAGCGAAAAACGTTTGACAAATGCAGAGCGTTTAAGAACCGCGTTTGCTCTGCACCCGGCAGCAACAACACTTCTTTTAGATAAAAAATTAAATCCGTACCTGAACAGAATGAAAAACCGTAACGGAATGGATAGCCAAAGGTATGCGATGATGCAAGAATTATTACATAAGATTGGCACAGAAAACTTTACGAACAAAAGACTTGGTGAGCTGTATCTGGTTGGCTATGCCGACCAGATGATGGACTTTAAGGCCGAAAATGCAGAATATAAAGCGAAAGCAAAAAAGCAGGAGGAATAAAAGATGGCTGTGCTGCAGAATAAAATCGACTTTGCACTTGTGATTGCTGTAAACCATGCGAACCCGAACGGTGACCCGCTGAACGGAAACCGCCCGCGCGAAACGTATGAGGGACTGGGTGAAATTTCGGATGTGTGCCTGAAACGCAAGATCCGCAACCGCATGATGGACCTTGGCCAGAATGTGTTTGTCCAGTCGGACGACCGCTGCAATGATGGCTTCAAAAGCCTGAAAGACCGTGCAGACGGCTGCCCAGCAGTGAAAAAGGCTGAAAAAGATAAAGATGCTTATGCAAAGGCTGCCTGTGAAACCTGGCTGGATGTGCGCAGCTTTGGCCAGGTGTTTGCCTTTAAGGGGAAAGAATCCAAGGGCGATGGTGTTTCCGTTGGCGTGCGCGGCCCGGTATCTATTCATCCGGCTTTCAGCGTGGACCCGATTGATGTCGATGATATCCAGATCACAAAGAGCGTGAACGGTACGACTGGCGAAAAGAAGTCAAGCGATACCATGGGCATGAAGCACCGTGTGGCTTTTGGCGTGTACACAACCTTTGGCAGCATTAACTGCCAGCTGGCAGAAAAGACCGGCTTTACAGATGAAGATGCAGAAATCATCAAAGAAGCGCTGCGCACACTGTTTGAAAACGATATTTCCTCTGCCCGCCCGGATGGCAGTATGGAGGTGGTTCGCCTGTATTGGTGGCGTCATAACTGCAAAAGCGGACAGTATTCCTCGGCAAAGGTCCATCGCTGTCTGCATGTGGAGCTAAAAGAAAGTGTGGCACAAGCACACCGGGTGGAAGATTATAATATTACTTGCGATACCCTGAACGGATTGACACCGGAAGTGTATGATGAATACTGATGACTATCTGCAAATGTCTGGCATCCAGCACTTTGCATTCTGCCGCCGCCAATGGGCACTTGCGTACCTGGAACAACAATGGTCCGAAAACCAACGCACCGCCGAAGGCCGCCTGCAGCATACCCGCTGCCATGATGTTACCCTGACGGAAAAACGCGGCGATTTGCTGATCGCCCGCGGTATGAGGGTCGTCAGCCACCGCTTAAAACTGACCGGCGACTGCGATGTGGTAGAGTTTCACAAGGATCCAAACGGCGTGTCATTGCAGGGCCGCCGCGGCCTGTGGCAGCCCATGCCCGTGGAATATAAGCATGGCCGCAGCAAGGTAAACGATGCCGATCGTTTGCAGCTCTGCGCACAGGCCATGGCGCTGGAAGAAATGCTGGTGTGCGAAGTGCCGGAAGGGGAAATCTTTTATGAAGAAACCCGGCAGCGGGAACATGTTTCCCTGACACCGGAACTGCGCAGCACCGCGCAGACCATGGCGGATGAGATGAACCGCCTGTTTGCGCGCGGCTATACCCCAAAAAGCAAACCCGGCAAGCATTGCAATGCCTGCTCACTGAAAGAACTTTGCCTGCCGGCGCTGTATCAGCAGGCAGACCCGGCGGCGTATCTGCGGGAGCATATTGAGGAGGGCGCGCCATGAGAAAGCTGCTCAACACCCTGTTTGTCATCAATGAGGACGCTTACCTGACATTGGATGGCGAAAACCTTGTTGTTACCCGCAATAAGCAGGAAACCCACCGCTATGCCCTGCATACGCTGGAAGGCATCGTCTGCTTTACTTACGCGGGTGCCAGCCCCGCTTTGATGGGAGCTTGTGCCCGGCGGGGCATTGACCTTTGCTTTTTTGACCCGTATGGCAGATTTCAGGCCCGCACCGTGGGGGAAGAACGCGGCAATGTGCTGCTGCGTCAGACGCAGTACCGCGTGTCGGATGACCCGGCCCAGAGCTGTCGCTATGCCCGGAGCTTTATCCTTGGTAAAGTGTATAACGCGCGCTGGGTGCTGGAACGCGCAACCCGCGATCATCCCCAGCGTGTCCCGGTCGAAAAACTGAAACGCACCTCCACCCAGCTAGCCGCCGCGCTGCCGCTGATACAGACCAGCGATGATCCGGAACAGCTGCGCGGCCTGGAAGGCGAGGCAGCCCAGCGCTACTTTGACTGCCTGAATGACCTAATTCTGCAGCAAAAGCAGGATTTTGTGTTTGAGGGCCGCAGCCGCCGTCCACCGCTGGACAATGTGAATGCGCTGCTTTCGTTTGCCTACAGCATGCTGGCGCGGGAGTGTGCATCCGCCTTGACCGCTGTGGGCCTGGACCCTTATGTTGGCTTTATGCACCGCCCGCGCCCCGGCCGCAAAAGTCTGGCACTTGACCTGATGGAAGAACTGCGGGCGGTTTATGCAGACCGGCTGGTCATCAGCTGCATCAATCAAAAGATCATCACGGCAAAACACCTGCAAAAACAGGAAAATGGTGCCGTACTGCTGACGGATGATGGCCGCAAAGCTTTCCTGACCGCATGGCAGAACAAAAAGAAGGAAGAGATCACCCATCCGTTTTTGAAAGAAAAACTGCCCTGGGGGCTGGTGCCCTATGTTCAGGCGCTTTTGCTGGCCCGTGCTCTGCGCGGCGACCTGGAAGTGTACCCACCGTTTTTCTGGAAGTGAGGTGCCGTTATGTTGGTGCTTGTAACCTATGATGTCAACACCGAAACAGCCGCCGGTCGTCGCAGGCTGCGCAAAGTAGCAAAAGTCTGTGTAGACTACGGCCAGCGGGTGCAAAACTCCGTATTTGAGTGCCTGCTGGATGCCGCGCAATACACGATGTTCAAAGCAAAATTGACCGAACTGATCGATTCGGAATCGGACAGCCTGCGCTTTTATCAACTGGGAAACCATTACAAAAGCAAAGTCGAGCATGTGGGTCTGCACCCGGATTTTGATCAGGATGGAATCTTGTTTGCTTAGTGCGAGGGGAAGGCAATCATAAATTTCCCGGTTCCTTCGCACCAGAAAATATGGAAAAAACAGGGGCAGAAAGGGTAAAATACAGCCTTGCCTGTCAGCATGAAGATGCAATCTCCATAAAATTTGTTTCATATGCGCAAAAGTGCCCCACTGTTTTGTGCACTTTTGCTGTCGCTCTCCGCAAGGAGAGCGTGGATAGAAATAACGTTATGTCCGTTTCTGCTGTGCAGGAACTTAGTCGCTCTCCGCAAGGAGAGCGTGGATAGAAATTATATGGGTGTTACAGTCTTAGGTATTCAGCATCGTCGCTCTCCGCAAGGAGAGCGTGGATAGAAATAGGCGTATTGCAATGTAACACTGTCATTGATGGGCAGTCGCTCTCCGCAAGGAGAGCGTGGATAGAAATTTTCGTGCCTTTTGACGTTATCCGCCCGGCTATGTCGCTCTCCGCAAGGAGAGCGTGGATAGAAATTCAACGTATGTCACACGACTCCCCCGCGCCCAAGTGTCGCTCTCCGCAAGGAGAGCGTGGATAGAAATTTTGGAATCGAAACAAATTGACCCGTCCGTTATGCGTCGCTCTCCGCAAGGAGAGCGTGGATAGAAATGCAAAAAGGTTGAAAACACCTTGAGTAATGTTATGTCGCTCTCCGCAAGGAGAGCGTGGATAGAAATGTTTTTCTGACGCTCACGGTTCGCAATGTTCCGATTGTCGCTCTCCGCAAGGAGAGCGTGGATAGAAATTTGATGAGCAGACGGAACAAGATTCTACTGTTGGTCGCTCTCCGCAAGGAGAGCGTGGATAGAAATGTGTAAAACGATTCCATGCGGCGGACATATCAGCGTCGCTCTCCGCAAGGAGAGCGTGGATAGAAATATGCCCAGAATCGGCACCTTGCGCAACACCCACAGTCGCTCTCCGCAAGGAGAGCGTGGATAGAAATGTTTAGACGCTAAAGCTGATAGCGTGTCAAAATGGTCGCTCTCCGCAAGGAGAGCGTGGATAGAAATAATCTGCATTGTGTTGAAGAAGTATCCGGTGATAGTCGCTCTCCGCAAGGAGAGCGTGGATAGAAATCTCAACGTCGCGACTTTAAGGCTTTGGGCTTGCGTCGCTCTCCGCAAGGAGAGCGTGGATAGAAATATGTGGTGGGGCGTCCGCAAAGCTGTTGGTAGCCTGTCGCTCTCCGCAAGGAGAGCGTGGATAGAAATTTTTGTGTTGTATCATTAAATTATAAGGAGGTGCGTCGCTCTCCGCAAGGAGAGCGTGGATAGAAATTGTTCCGTTTGATGTTATCCGCCCGGCTATTGATGGTCGCTCTCCGCAAGGAGAGCGTGGATAGAAATGCCAAAATTACGAGTGTTTCGAATGGATAAAAGCGTCGCTCTCCGCAAGGAGAGCGTGGATAGAAATGCTTATGGTGTTATGCCTGTTTCTTTGCAGATCAGTCGCTCTCCGCAAGGAGAGCGTGGATAGAAATTCATGTTGTTCTTGTTGTTCCGGCTGGTTGCTGGTTGTCGCTCTCCGCAAGGAGAGCGTGGATAGAAATGCAGTGTAATTTCAGAAGCTCCATCAAGCGCGCCATAGTCGCTCTCCGCAAGGAGAGCGTGGATAGAAATTCTTCCAGGTACGCATTGTAGCTCGAGGACTGCTCCGTCGCTCTCCGCAAGGAGAGCGTGGATAGAAATAACGTGGTTGTTCATTCCACCCACCCCCACAAGTCGTCGCTCTCCGCAAGGAGAGCGTGGATAGAAATATATTTTCAAGATAAAAAACAACAGAGAACATAAAGTCGCTCTCCGCAAGGAGAGCGTGGATAGAAATAACGGTGTCCACTACGATAATTACAATCTGCATTGTCGCTCTCCGCAAGGAGAGCGTGGATAGAAATTGCATATGTATCATACAGTTGATAGAGAGCGGGCTGTCGCTCTCCGCAAGGAGAGCGTGGATAGAAATTTTATTACAGCGACAAGGACGCCGATTGGGTGCGGTCGCTCTCCGCAAGGAGAGCGTGGATAGAAATGCGACGTCATCGCAGTGATAACAGAAGCCCAATCCGTCGCTCTCCGCAAGGAGAGCGTGGATAGAAATGTTTCGATTCAAGCGAGTTAAACTCCAACTGGATTTGTCGCTCTCCGCAAGGAGAGCGTGGATAGAAATCTCGGTTATCCGTCCGGCGATTGATGTGTTCTTGTCGCTCTCCGCAAGGAGAGCGTGGATAGAAATCGGCCTGGACTGGCGTGCTCCGCGATATGCACCACGGTCGCTCTCCGCAAGGAGAGCGTGGATAGAAATAGGCGGCACGAAGACGGCAGTCTCCGCTTGGATACCGTCGCTCTCCGCAAGGAGAGCGTGGATAGAAATGCCGCCTGGACTGGCTGCTTGCGTGAGATGCACCAGTCGCTCTCCGCAAGGAGAGCGTGGATAGAAATGCGAACGCCCCACCAGAGGAACACCAGACCAATTCGTCGCTCTCCGCAAGGAGAGCGTGGATAGAAAACTATATTATCAAGATAACAGAAACACCCCTGCGGCGTCGCTCTCCGCAAGGAGAGCGTGGATAGAAAAGCAGTTGATCCCCCTGGAAGGGCCCACTACTACTGGTCGCTCTCCGCAAGGAGAGCGTGGATAGAAAAGACGCTAAGGCTGACACTGTATCTAAGTATAATGGTCGCTCTCCGCAAGGAGAGCGTGGATAGAAATCTTGTTATGTGGACCCGGTGCCCGTCAACTACAAGTCGCTCTCCGCAAGGAGAGCGTGGATAGAAATTTGCCATACCAATGGGGAGTGTGGACCACGGCCCGTCGCTCTCCGCAAGGAGAGCGTGGATAGAAATAGAATAGGAGGCGCCAGACAAATGGCAGTATATGTCGCTCTCCGCAAGGAGAGCGTGGATAGAAATAACGTTACGGCGGGCAACGTATTTGCAGATTTTGGTCGCTCTCCGCAAGGAGAGCGTGGATAGAAATACGATGACCAGCAGGATTTGATTGCCGGTGCTGACGTCGCTCTCCGCAAGGAGAGCGTGGATAGAAATATAACAAACTTGGCGCGGAATATGAGACCAGCCACGTCGCTCTCCGCAAGGAGAGCGTGGATAGAAATATTTTGAATAAGGAGTTGATTATAAATGGCAAGCTGTCGCTCTCCGCAAGGAGAGCGTGGATAGAAATGCAATCATGCCCTTACGTTCACGCTTAAAACGGGCGTCGCTCTCCGCAAGGAGAGCGTGGATAGAAATTGCAGTATACCGGCAATCCGACAGCGTTTGGCAGCGTCGCTCTCCGCAAGGAGAGCGTGGATAGAAATGTTGCGGCCCCCTGCGTGCTCTTTGCCGGCGGAATGTCGCTCTCCGCAAGGAGAGCATGGAATGTTTCTCTTTCTGACTGTTCAGGGTGGTTTTGTTCATGCGGATATCCGCTTTAATCTTAAAAATTGCTATAGTAAAAAACTCTCGCATAAAATAATATAAAAATATTATATTATCTACTTGACAAGGTACCCCGGCGGGGTATATAGTGAATATACCCCGCCGGGGTACCTTGCATATGATGGGAGGGTAACATAATGCAGGAAAACGAAAAGAAGGAACCGTGTTGCTGCTGTGCACACAAAACAAAGCATCGCAGTGAAGAAGAGTATAAAAGCCTGGTCCACAGACTGAATCGGATCGAAGGGCAGATTCGGGGCATCCGTGGGATGGTGGAAAACGAAGTGTATTGTCCGGATATTTTGGTGCAGTCGGCGGCGGTAACGGCGGCGATGAACGCGTTCAACCGTGAGCTGCTGGCAAACCATATCCGCACCTGTGTGGCGGATGGTATCCGTGCCGGGAATGACGAAGTTGTGGATGAGCTGCTGAAAACGCTGCAGAAACTGATGAAATAAGCATTGCCTGCACAAAATAGCAGAAGCAGAACATGAAATAAATGCACGAGTGTTTGAGCCAGCAAAAATGCCATGCCAGTGCCCAGTATGATTGTTTTTCTGTTCACAAACCATCGGTAAAAGTTTGTGTAACATTACCAGAGCCATGAATAAATGTCAGTCATTCCCTGTGAGAGGGTGTGGATAGAAATGCCGCATCGGCCTTGGTTGCCCCCAACGTATCGCTCTCCGCAAGGAGAGTGTGGATAGAAATGGTAACCTCAATAATATGTCGAATTGCAGGCTAGCCGCTCACCAAAAGGGGAGTGAGGATAGGGCAACACCGCACAATTCCCGCCTTGCGGCTTAAGCACCGCTCCGGCAGCTG
>ENA-OPCA01001924-OPCA01001924.1-human-gut-metagenome-genome-assembly--contig:-NODE-1924-length-14364-cov-3.174715_pt1 | contig 14364 bp, 12 predicted proteins | sample MGYA00241076_ERZ501468 | MGnify/ENA primary metagenome ERZ501468 (study PRJEB25962, sample SAMEA2042633) | human gut metagenome | biome: human gut; feature: human-associated habitat; material: faeces... | reverse complement strand
GCAGGTGCTTGGCAAAGGCCGCCGAGCCAATGGCAAGCACGGTAAAGATGAGCACGCGCATGGGCACCTCGACCTGGTTAATCGCGGCGGCGCCGGCCGAAAGCATAATGCACCAGGCATAGATGAGCAGCACAGCCTGTTTTTGGTTGTAGCCTTCTTGGATCAGGCGGTGGTGGATGTGGCCCTTGTCGGCCTGCCCGATGCTAATGTGGGCGCGCTTGCGGCGCACAATGGCGCTAAACGTGTCGATGATGGGCACGCCGGCAACGATGAGCGGGATGATGAGCGAGGTGAGCGCGGCGGTGCGGCTCACGTTGAGCAGCGAGATGGAGCCCAGCGCAAAGCCCAGAAGCAGCGACCCCGAGTCGCCCAAGAAGATGCTTGCGGGGTTGAAGTTGTAGCGCAAAAAGGCCAGACAGGCGCCAAAGAGCGCAATGGAGAGCGCGGCGGCGTCGATGCGGCCCGAGAGAACGGCCATCGAAAACATGGTGAACGACGCGATGCCGCAGATGCCCGTGGCCAAGCCGTCGAGGCCGTCGATGAGGTTAATGATGTTGGTGAATGCCACCAGATAGATCACGGTGATGGGGTAGGCGAGCCATCCGAGCATGATCTCGCCGGGGGCAAACGGGTTGACGATGACGCCGATTTTTAGGCCGCCGATACAGGCGATAAGCGCGGCGAGGACTTGTCCGGCCAGCTTTTGCTTGGGCTTGAGCTGGAAGACGTCGTCGATAGCGCCGGTCGCAAAGATGACGGTAAAGGAGAGCGCCAGCATGGGATAGCTAATGTGAAGGCGCGGGTGCGGCACCAGGACGGGTGGCCAGCCTAGGTACCAGGTGCCTAGGATTTGCACAATGCAGGCAACGACCAGGCCCAAAAACACCGCCGTTCCGCCCAAACGCGGGATGGGCTTGGTGTTGATGCGGCGCTTAGAAGGATAGTCGACGGCATCGAGCTTAATTGCCAAGCGCTTGACCAGGGGCACCGCGAGGAAGGTCGTGATAAAGGCCGCCGCTGCCACGCATAGGTACGGTATGTAGCTCGGGGATGAAGCCATGAATCTAAAAACCGCCAAGCGTCGAAGGAAAAGGTCAAAGGTTGCTACGCGGAAATGGCATAGCTGTCCCATGATACTCGACCGAGGGGGGTGCGGAGGTTTGCACCGTGCGATTATCACGCGCATACCAGATATTGGGATGTTGTCGATGGCTTGTCGGGATGCCGGCGGGGATTCATATGGACTGTAATGGTGATTTTCGGCAAAAGAAAACCACCCCCCACGTTACGAAAATGAACCCACCTAAAACAGGTGGGTGCCCTCATCGACTGTTCCAGCGTCCTTAACAACGAAGGATACCTGTACTAGGTACGACTGTGTGGGCTCCCTAAATAAACGCGACGGTTCACCCAGTTGCTCCGCGGGGGGCGGAATACCTACATCATAAAGCGGCACTTTATCGATTCCAGTCTTGACATTACAAAAATCGTGTCGGACGATTACGGCGCCTTAGGCTTGGAGCCGTCTGCGCGGTCCGGGCCTTAATGTTTGAGCTGCTGAATCGTTGTTTTGGAGCATTTTTTTATGCCGATGTCGTTGACCGAACTTTTTTCGCCCGCCTGCCATTTGTGTCCGCGCCGTTGCGGTGCGGCGCGTGATGAGGGTGCGCGTGGCGTATGCGGTGCCGACGACACGCTTAAGGTCGCTCGCGCGGCGCTTCATATGTGGGAGGAGCCGCCGATTTCGGGTACAAATGGCTCGGGCACGGTGTTTTTCTCTCATTGCTCGCTCGGCTGTGTGTTCTGCCAAAACCGCAAGATCAGCCGCAGAGAGGCCGAGGGACAGAACATTACGGCAGATGCACTGGCGAAAACCTTTCTCTCTCTGGAGAAAAAAGGTGCGCATAACATCAACCTTGTTACCGGCGCCCATTATGTGCCGCAAATTATCGAAGCGCTGCAAATTGCCCGAAAACAGGGGCTTTCGCTTCCTGTTGTATACAATTCCAGCGGATATGAGCAGGTGGAAACGCTGCAGCTGCTCGATGGTCACATTGACATCTATCTGCCGGATTACAAGTATTATAGCAGCTACTATGCAGGTCTGTACTCGCATGCGGAGGATTACCGTGAGTTCGCCGTTCCGACTATTGATGAAATGGTGCGCCAGACAGGTGCACCGCAGTTTGATAAAAATGGTCTGCTGAAGCGCGGCACCGTCATCCGGCATTTGATGCTGCCCGGACTGGCCGGCGACACAGCGCAGGTGCTTCGGGATATTGCCTCTCGATGGGGCGACAGCGTGCTTGTCAGCCTTATGCGGCAGTACACGCCGTTTGATATGCAGGATTATCCCGAGCTTGACCGCACCATCACCGCAGAGGAGTACGCAGATGCCTGTACGCTGTTCGGTGAGCTTGGACTCGGCGGTTTTTTTCAGCAGGACGAATCCATCAGCGAGAGTTTTATTCCCGCCTTTGACGGCACAGGATTGGAGGAAAATTAACATGAAAACCGTTCTCAGCATTGCAGGCACCGACCCGACAGGCGGCGCAGGTATTCAGACCGACCTGAAAACCTTTGAAGCCTTCGGCGTGTATGGCATGGCCGTTATCACTGTCGTGTGTGCACAAAATACCACTGGTGTATTCGGTATGCAGCCGGTTTCCGCTGAACTGGTTGGCAAACAGATTGACTGTGTGTTTGACGATATTTTCCCGGATGCTGTCAAGGTCGGCATGCTGTATGACGCAGAGATTATTCACACAGTAGCGGAGCGCTTGAAGGCGTACCACGCCAAGAATATCGTACTCGACCCGGTAATGATGTCCTCAAGCGGTACCGCGCTGCTGCATCACAATGCGGCAAAGGTTCTGCAGGAGGAGCTGTTCCCGCTGTGCACACTGGTCACGCCTAATCTGCATGAGGCAGCCGCTGTCTGCAGCCATAACATCACCAATCGTGAAGATATGGAGCAGGCGGCACGCGAAATCGTCGGCAAGACCGGCGGTGCCGTTCTGGTCAAGGGTGGGCATCTGGCAGACTGAGATAACAGATGTTTTAATTGATTGTGAGAATGACTTGGAATATCGTTATCCAGCGAAGAAAATAATCACCCCGAACACGCACGGTACCGGCTGCACGCTATCCAGTGCAATCGCATGCGGACTGGCACATGGCGTGTCGCTCGTTGGCAGCGTCAAGCGGGCCAAGCGGTATCTGACCGCCTGCATTGACTTCAAGCTGGATCTTGGTCACGGTTCCGGTCCGCTGCAGCACCGCATTGCGGATTGGGAGAACTGGCATGCGTGAACTGCGGTGCATTCCCGACGCAGGCCAAGCATTTCAATTTTTCAAAATGTAAGCAGGAAAAAGTGCAAAGAATACAGGGGCAAAAGTCTGAAGAAGGCTTCTTGTCCCTGCACTCATTTACACTGCACCGGTGTTGTTTCACATCTTAATCTAAAGCAAAAAAGACGAGTAAGCAAACCCCATTCGGAGAAACTTACTCGTCTTTTCTTGCGCGCTGTTTTCAGCGCGCCCCATGTTTTATCCGTTTGCGGTGCTGCTCCATGCCTGATGCAGATCAGGGAACGGAGCAAGCGCACGATCGAGAATGCCGTGCATATGAGCGATGGCAATGCCATAGTTGGTCATCGGCACATTCCGCTCGGCGCTGTGCCGCAGACGATACTGCATTTCCCGCTCGTTCAGCATGCAGCCGCCGCAGTGCACGACAAGTGCATACTTGCTCACGTCCTCAGGAAACTCATTACCCGCGGTAAATGAAAACTGCACATCCTTGCCGGTAAATCTGCGAATCCAGTTCGGCAGTTTTTCCGTGCCGATATCGCCGCACTGGCGGTGATGCGTGCAGCCTTCGGAGATGAGCACAATATCGCCATCCTGCAAAGAATTCAGCTGTGCAGCACCGAGAATCGCCTGCCGCAGATTGCCTTTGTATCGGGCAAACAGGATGGAGAACGAGGTCAGCTGGACATTTTTCGGCACCAGCTTGTCCACAATGCCGAACGCCTGCGAGTCCGTGATAACCAGCCGCGGCGGCTCACGCAGGGATTCCAACGTGCGGGTCAGCTCGGTTTCGCGGGTGACAAGCGAAATTGCGCCTGCTTCCAGAATATCGCGGATGGTCTGCTGCTGCGGCAGGATCAGCCGGCCTTTCGGTGCGGCTGAGTCGATCGGCACGACCAGTACGACTGTGTCATTCGGCGCAAGCAGGTCAGCAACCAGACGTTTTTCCGGCTCAGTCGGCTTGACGGCTCGTGCGATTAGTTCCTTGAGTTCACGGATGTTGCTGTCGGCTGCTGCGCTGACGTAAATCTCGTTTTCCGGCACAGAAGCCGGAACGGACGTCAAATCTGCTTTGTTATGGGCGATAACAAACGGAAGTTCCCGCTTGCGAAACAACTCAAGCAGTTCCTGCTCGGCAGGCTGCAAACCGCGCGTGCTGTCCGTGACGAGAACCGCAATATCCGTCTTTTCCAGCACGCGGAGCGCCCGGCGGACACGTTCCTCACCGAGCGTGCCCTCATCATCAATGCCCGGCGTGTCGATGATAACCACCGGACCGATAGGGAGCAGTTCCATCGCCTTCTGCACCGGATCGGTGGTCGTGCCCTTGACATCGGAAACGATGGACAGTGTTTGTCCGGTCACGCGGTTTACCACGCTGGATTTGCCCGCATTGCGCAGACCGAAAAAGCCGATGTGTACGCGCTCGCCGGAGGGCTGTGCGTTCAGTCCCATAGGAAACCCTCCTTAGAAGCGGAAATCACGGCGGTTGGAGCTGCAGATATCCTTGATATGCTCGGCTGCAATTTCGCGTACCTTATCGCGCGGGATTTTTTTAAGTTCCTCCTGAATCAGCTCCATGCCAACGCGCTTGGTGTCCTCGCTTGCGTAATCTACCAGATACTCCGCGAGTGTCATCAATGCGTTCGGGTGGCAGCAGTTGAGGATCTGGCCGCTCTTGCACAGGCTCATGAAACGGTCGCCGGTGCGCCCCTCACGGTAGCAGGCGGTGCAGAACGACGGAATAAACCCAAGCTGCATGAGCCAGTGAACAACCTCATCGAGCGAGCGCTGATCGGATACATCAAACTGCTCAGAGTCGTGCGGACGCTCCTCTTCTTCATAGCCGCCGACCGAGGTACGGGAAGCACCGCTGATCTGCGAAATACCCAGACCAAGCGCCCGCTCACGCACCTGCTGGCTCTCGCGGGTGGAGATGATCATGCCGGTGTACGGCACGCTGATGCGGATGCAGGCAACAAGTTTTTCAAAAATATCATCGCTTATGCTGTTATCGAAAGCAGACGGGTCAATATCATCTGCCGGGCAGATGCGCGGAACGCTGATAGTATGCGGGCCAACACCGTGAACTGCTTCCAGATGTTCTGCGTGCATTAAAAGCCCTGCAAATTCATAGCGGTAAAGTTCAAGCCCGAACAATACGCCGAGGCCCACATCGTCTATGCCGCCTTCCATTGCCCTGTCCATTGCTTCGGTATGGTAGGCATAATTGCTTTTCGGCCCGTAGGGATGAAGTTTTTCATAACTTTCTTTATGATAGGTTTCCTGAAAAAGAATATAGGTGCCGATACCGGCTTCTTTTAATTTGCGGTAGTTTTCAACCGTAGTTGCGGCAATATTAACGTTTACCCTGCGGATTGCGCCGTTTTTATGTTTAATGCTGTAAATTGTTTTAATTGATTCAAGAATATATTCAATCGGGTTATTAACCGGGTCTTCACCGGCTTCCAGTGCCAGGCGTTTATGCCCCATATCCTGCAAGGCAATAACTTCGGCACGGATTTCATCCTGCGTGAGTTTTTTGCGCGCAATGTGTTTATTTACGCTGTGATACGGGCAGTATACACAGCCGTTAATGCAGTAATTGGAAAGATACAGCGGTGCAAACATAACAATGCGGTTGCCGTAAAAATCTTTTTTTATCTGTTCTGCCAGCGCAAAAATTTCCGCGTTTTTATCCTCCAGTTCGCAGTCCAGCAGTACCGCTGCTTCGCGGTGGCTTAAGCCTTTGCGCAGTTTTGCCTTTTCAATAATCTCGGAAATAAGGGCAGCGTTGTTTTTATTGGCTGCGGCATATTCCAATGTTGCCATAATCTCGTTATGGTCAATAAATTCTTCGGCCTTCATTGATTTTGCATCATACATTTGATTTTCCTCCTTAAAGGTCAGGACGAACCTTCCCTGTCAGTATTTCTCCTATAAAAAAGCCCTAAGGCATTAAGGACTAAGCCTGTTTTCCGGCATAAAGCGCTTTGGCCGTAACTCCCGGCAGCATGCCGATTTTTCCTGCAAGCGCGCTGATAATGTTCTGCGGCGCATCAAGAACTATGCTGATAATATGCAGATTTTTTTCGCGGTAGGGCAGCCCCATGCGTCCGATAATATAACTGCCGTAATTATGCAAAATAGCATTCAGTTCTTCAACAGCGGCAGTGTTTTCTACAATAATGCCCAAAAGTACCACTCTTGTATCCATAACAATGCCCCCTAAAAGTTTGCGGTACGTTTTGTAATTAACCGTGCCAGCAATATGCCGCAAATACCTGTTACCATCTGCGGCCAGCCCATCATAAAGCCAATGGCAAATACCATTTTTTCAGGCAGCGCCAGCACTTTTAAAAGCACAAGGCTTGACGTAAACATGCAGATTGTTTTGGCAAGCGGCGCCAGCATAAGCCCGCGGTGCCATGCCCAATGGCAGATAAGCACAAACACGGCGTTGCCGCCGATAACTACCGGTATTAAAAGCGGTATCGGCAGCTGCCCCTGCAAATATGCAAAAAACGGAAGCAGAACAACTGCAAGAAGCGCCGGTTTTAAACCCGCAAGGCGCACGGTAACGGCAAGCATCATATTAACAAGCGTACCTATAAAAAACATGCTTGCCATTGGCGGCAGCGGTATAAAAAGGCGCAGCGACTGCAAAACAACCGTCAGAGCAATAAGCATTGCCCCGCGCACTAAAGTTTTATCCATAATTTATTACCTTGCCGGGCATTCTCTGGCAACAAAATTTTTATAAGCCTCTAAAAGCTGCGGCACTACTTTGCCCACTTCACCGCCGTTCAGCAGCTTGCGGTCTATTTTAACTACGGGCACAATTTCGCAGCGCGGCCCGCAGATAAAGGCTTCTTCTGCTTTTAACGCAAAATCCACGTCAAAATTTTTCTCTACAACCGGCATGCCCAAATCCAGCGCCAGGCGTTCTTTAATTACTTTGCGCGTAATATTTTTATGAATGTTTTCGTTTTCGGGAGCCGTCCACAAAACTTCATCTTTTACAAGCATAAAGCTGCTTTCGGTGGTTTCGGTAATTTTTCCGTCGCGCACAAACAAAGCGTCAAACGCGCCGCTGATAGCGGCTTTCTGGCGTGCCATTACCTCCGGCAGGCGGTTTAAAGTATTAACGTCGCAATGCTGCCAGCGCAGGTCTTTTTCGGTAATAAGTTTTACACCCTTCTGCTGTGCCTCCGCAAGCTGAGAGCGGTCTGTAAAAACAGGCTGCATTACAAGCTGCGGCACGCTCATTTCCGGAAAAGCCAGCCCGAACGGCGCACTGCCGCGTGTAATCTGCGTATAAATTTCGCCGTTTTCCATACCGGTGGCTTTTATTAACGCTTCATGAAACTCAACCAGTTCTTCTACCATATAAACGGCAGGTATCTTTAAACGCGTTACGGAAGTAAAAAGATTTTCCATGTGCGGAATCATGCCAAAAACCTTGCCGTTATAAACCGGCACAATTTCAAAAACACCGTCGCCGAACTGATGCCCGCGGTCGCAGTATTCAATAAGCCCTTCTTTACGGTCAACTATATCGCCGTTAATCAAAATCAAATCTGTATTCATGCTTTGCCTCCGTATTTTCAAATATTTTGCAAACAGTATGCCTTGTTAAAAAGTACTGTGTCATTGTATAATAATATAGCGGCGTTTTTTACTGCCGCTTATAAACATTAAACCTATTTTATTATACAACATTTCTTTTTATTTGTCGCTTATCTTATTTTACAAAAGTAAGGAGGAACCTTAGATGGCGCATTTACCACCAATCGTTTCCGACCTCGCTATGATTTTGCTGGTAGCAGGCATTACTACCATTCTTTTTAAAAAGCTCAATCAACCGCTTGTACTCGGATACATCGTTGCCGGTTTTATTACCGGCCCGCATTTTTCCTTTTTCCCGACGGTTACGGATTTTAACAACATCCACACCTGGTCGGAAATAGGCATTATCTTTTTAATGTTTTCGCTTGGGCTGGAATTCAGTTTTAACAAACTGAAACAAGTTGGCAATACCGCCTTTATTGCAACCATAGTGGAAATTGCCGGCCTGCTCTCACTTGGCTACGGCGCGGGCACGCTTATGGGCTGGAGCCATATGAACAGCCTGTTTTTGGGCGGCATGCTTTCCATGTCATCCACAACCATCATTATAAAAGCCTTTGAAGATTTAAAAATGAAGGGCAAACGCTTTACCGAAATGGTTTTTGGCATATTAATTGTAGAAGACATTGCCGGTATTATCATGATGGTTCTGCTTTCCACATTTGCTGCATCAGCAGGCATTTCCGGCACGGAGCTTTTGGCCAGCGTTATGCGCCTGCTGTTCTTTCTTGTATTGTGGTTTGTGCTTGGCATCTACCTTGTGCCTACCTTTTATAAACGCTCGCTGAAACTGATGAACAACGAAACAATGCTTGTTACCTCCATCGGCCTTTGCCTCGGCATGGTTGTTCTGGCAACGCATCTCGGCTTTTCCGCTGCGCTTGGCGCATTTATAATGGGTTCGCTTATTGCTGAAGCGCCGAATTCCGAAAAAATCGAGCACCTTTTCACCCCTGTAAAAGATATTTTCGGCGCAGTGTTCTTCGTTTCCGTCGGCATGCTGGTAGACCCGACACTGCTTGTTGAATACTGGCTGCCCATTATCGTGCTTATTATCGTTACCATTGCCGGCAAACTTATTTTTTCCGCCGGCGGCGTGCTGCTTTCCGGGCAAAACCTGCAAACTTCAATTTTGTGCGGTTTCAGCCTGGCGCAGATTGGTGAATTTTCCTTCATTATTGCTTCTTTGGGCATGAGCCTCGGCGTTATCAGCGATTTTATTTACCCTATCATCGTTGCCGTATCCGTTATGACGACTTTTACCACGCCGTTCTGCATTATGGCTGCCGACCCGGCTTATAAAATTATCCGCCGCCTGCTTCCGCAGCGTATTAACGACTGGCTTGACCGTTACACTGAAAAAAATATCAGCACCAGAGCCACCACGGACTGGAGCAATTTTTTGCGGGAATATTTTACGCGCATGCTTATTTTTACAACACTGCTGACGGCGATAGCGCTGTTTGCGGAATATTATTTAAGCGGTTACCTGCGCGATAGTTTAAAACTGCCTTACGCAGATATTATTACCGCCGTGCTTACCTTCATTATAGCGGCACCATTTTTGCGTGCTATCCTTGTGAACCGTACCAGACGCTCGGAACTGTTTTCCGTACTGTGGTTTGAAAAACGCAGCAACCATATTCCGCTTATGGTGCTCATCCTATTAAAAATTATTGCTGCCGCAGGCTTTATCTTCTTTGTATTTGCCTGGATTTTAAACCTGTCTGAATTTTTTGCCGCCGCCGCAACTTTAATTACGGCTTACTTTATTTCTTCTTCCGACTGGCTGATGGGCGAATACCTGCGTATGGAATCGCGTTTTCTGGTTAACCTTAACGAGCGCCATATGTTAAAACACCGCCAGGCTTTAAAAGAATCGGGCGAGCACACACCTTACGGCTGGTTTGACGAAGATTTGCAGTTAGCCCACTATAAAGTGGAAGAAGGTTCCGTTACTGCCGGACAGACCCTGCTGAACCTCGCCCTGCGCGAATCTTACGGCTGTAATGTTTTGCAGGCCGATACCGGCAGGCAGATTCACGATATGCCGGGCGGCAGCTTTACAATCACCGCCGGAACAAAACTTTTAATTATCGGCACTAAAGCGCATTTTAAACTTTTAAATGCCGCCATAAAAAATAAAAATCTCGGCCTTACTATGCTCGATTCTCCCGTAAGCATGCGCCAGTTTATGCTTGTTAACGAAGCTGAAGGCCGCCACGATATTGCTTTTATGCCCTGCGCCATTACGGTCGATAAACATTCACCGCTGCTTGGCAAGTCCATAAAATCTACCGATATCCGCAACAAATGGCACTGCCTTGTAATAGGGCTTGAACGCGGCAGTTACACCATAGTAAACCCCAATATTTCGCTTGTGTTCGAAAAAGGCGATTTATTATGGGTTCTGGGCAAGCAAAAAATGATTAACCAGCTCGTCCGCGACGAAATTTTGTAAAACTTACGCGCAAAATAAAAACTGCACTTCTTTCCGTTTTATACGGATTGAAGCGCAGTTTTTTTGTTATCATCCTAAAAAGCTGCTGATGAAATAATAAATCAGGCCAATGCCTGCTATTATAACAAACAGCGGCATAAAGAAAATAAACAAGCCAATCAGTACGCAGATAACCAGCAAAGCTGTAACCAGCCCACCACCGCAGCCAAGGTTTTTAACGTAAATTTTAGGGCCTCTGCCGCTGCGCGCACCGCTGTATTCTTCGCTGCGGTATTCATAAGTCTGCCTGTATTCGGGGCTTCTTGTGCCATTATTTCCGGCAGCGTTTTCTTCATAACCGCTTTCGTCAATGGTTACGCCTTCAAACTCATCACGCTCGCGCGGATTAAGTATCGTTGCTTCCTGCTCGAATCTGTAATGGCAATATGGGCATTCTTCTGTGCCTTTAGGCACTTCCCTGCCGCAAAAATTACATTTCATAAAGTTCTCCTTTACATGTAAGCACTCATGAGCATTGCCAAAATGCCTTCTTCGTTGCTGTAACGCGGGTCATGCTTTTCTATTTGCAGCACTTCGCATATCGTTTCGGAAGCCTTTTGCATAGCATCCACTTCCGTTCCGCAAAAACCGGCAATGCGTTCATCAAAGAAAGTATAGGCACCGTTAAGTTTTACAAATGTATAAATTATGCCTGCTGCCCATACCGTTTCGCTGTAAGCAGCCAAATCTGCACCAACAGCCTGTAAATCGCACCACATCTGCGTTGCCAGCCGCACATCTGCAAGTGCAAAGTAATTTTTCAGCATAATATTTTTTAAAATACCGGCAACCAGCGTTTCATCACTGTAAGGCGCTGCCGCAAATGCGGTATGTTCCGTATAGTTGTTGAAGTTTTTATGCGCAATGCCCGCCGCATATAAAAACAGCATATTGCGCAGCACCATGGGATAATACTCGCTGAACCACTGCCAGTCCGGTTCCTTCTGCTGTACGCTTACCCATTTATAAGCGCGTTTTAAAGTATCGCGCAGGCATAAAGCGTTTATGTTGTCTATCTTGTAGCCACGCATATTTTCGGTAAGCATATTATCGTTGTAAAACAAATGGCCGATAAACAGCATATCAGTTGTATCAATATCTTCGGTTAACGGCAAATTAAGCTGATAAGTTTCGTTTGTAAGAAAATCGCGGCATAAATACATGCCTTCTTCGCCAAAACCTTCCACGGTAAACAACACCAGGCGCGCGGAAATAATTTCCTTTAAAATATCGCTGTTGCGCTTGGCAAAGCCTGCATCGTAATAACGGCTGTCACTGCTGCAGACAGTTTCGTAAAAATATTCCAGCGGGTGCATATCGCGCAGCATCAAACGGTAATCAAGCAAAAAATAATCCCAAAATGAATTAAAGGCTTCCTGCCTGCTTTTTGCCGATTCATTAATAGCATTGCCAAAAATTCCATGATACAGCACGGAAGCGCGTTCCAAATCAACGCTGAACCTGCTTTCAGTAAAAAATTCATGCATTGCCGCATAAATTTCCTGCATCCGTTCATTTACGTTTAAAAATATTTTATTGGAAGCATCCGGCACCGTAAACAGGCGGCGGTCTTTATTTTCATCAGTAAAACTTCCGTCCGGATTCACAATATTCATTTTTCCGCCTGCCAGCAGTTTTTCTTCCGCTTCAAGCGGAGCACCGGCGTCAGAAATTACATTTTTCTTCTGCAAATAGGCGTACAGCCTCACGCAGGTATCCAGAAAATATTTTGTATGCTCATAATCGGCGTCAAATTCGGATACGTTGCGGCCGCACCAGGCAATGCAGTCCACAAAATCATCCGCGCTCATATCGCCAAGCATAAGTTCCGTATTACCAAGGTAAAGGCACAGCATTGTCAGCTGGTCCCATATATCATACAATTCTTCCGGCGTTTTTCCATGCCATGCTTCTATACGCAGAAAGCCCTCGGCGTATTCCCGACGGAGCAGAAAATTCCAGCCCGGGTCATGCCCGTAAAAATCTTCCACTAAATCGTAAACATTATCCATTCTTTATAAAATACCTCTTTCTGTGATAGCTTATTATAACATATACAAGCGTGCAACTACAATAATGCTGCCCTGTATAAAAAAGAACGGCTTTGCAGCCGCTCTTTGAAAAATTTTTATTCTTCGCCGATAACCAGCACTTCCGGATGAAGTTCCACACCGGCTTTTTCCATAATTACTCTGCGCACATCCGCTATCAGCTGCAAAACATCTGCCGCCGTGGCGTTGCCGCAGTTTACAACAAAACCTGCATGCTTGGGCGAAACCTGCGCGCCGCCAACCTTATAGCCTTTCAATCCGGCTTCCTCAATAAGCGTTCCGGCAAAATATCCCGGCGGACGCTTAAACATACTGCCGGCACTTGGCATTTCCAGCGGCTGCTTGCTGATGCGCCTGCTGCTGAAATCGTCCATCATGGCTTTAATGGCGTCTTTGTCGCCGGGCTGCATATTCAGGCAAACTTCGGTAATAATATAACCGCTTTCCTGCAAACTGGTTTTGCGGTAGCCAAACTGCAAATCCGCAGCGGTAAGCACAAACTCCCTGCCGTTCATATCCATAACGGCTACGCTTTCAACTACGCCTTTCATTTCACCGTTATATGCACCGGCATTCATGTAAACGGCGCCGCCAATGCTTCCCGGAATGCCCACGGCAAATTCCATGCCGCTTAAACCGCATTCCCACGCTTTGCGTGACGCCAAAGCCAGCGAATAACCGGAACCGAAGAACAGCCTGTTGCCTTCACGGCGGAAACTTTTAAGTGCATTGCCAAGCTGAATAACCAGCCCGCGGATGCCCTTGTCGCGCACAAGCACATTGGAGCCGTTGCCGAGAATTGTTACCGGCACTTCGTAATCTTTGGCAGCTGCAAGGGCAAAAGCAAGCCCCTCCGAATTTTCCGGCTGTACAAGCACGTCTGCCGGGCCGCCGATTTTAAACGAAGTATGCCTGCTCATTGGTTCACAGCAATAAACCCTGCCGGGCATTTTTTCTTTTAAAACTTCTGCTAACAGATTAACGGAATTATTCACCGACAGCTTCCTTTACAACGTCATTAATCGTTTTGGTAATATCGGCCATCATCATCTGGAAGCGCATAAACGCATGCAGATATTCCATGGCTGTCGGGTTAAGGCTCAGCAAAGAAGAAAGCTTCTGCAGCTTTTCTTCTTTTTCTTTGTCAACTTCCTGTTTCTGATATTTTGCAAGTTCAATTTCAGAGCTTAATTTAATAAAATCATTGGCAAGTTCTTCAGCCTGAGCATCTTTTTTAAGGACAACTCTTGCTTCCTGTAATTTTTTAAATTCATGGCTTTCCTTTAATGCTTTAGCCAGTTCGTTAGCGCAATCATAAACGTTCATTATATGTCACCTCATAATTAATTATGTTTTTTCGTAAATATTATAACACATTTACAGATACTGTAAATGCCTGTTACTGCGGTTTTACATTCAAATGTGCAAATCCTTTGATATCGCCGTAATCAAAGTGCCACCATTCCGTTCCGCTTGCCGTAAAGCCTGCCATCTGCATGGCGCTGCGCAGCAAATCACGGCGGCAGCGTTCAAGTGTTGTGCCGCCTGCAAAAGATGCGTACTGACGCACGGAGGGTTCATCAAATCCGCTGATCATACCTGCATTTTCGCCGTTTGCAAGCAAATACAGGCTTACATCAATGCTGCGCCCGGTATTATGGCTGAAACCAACCTCCGGCGCGGGCAGCATGGATTTTTTATCTGCCGGCAGCGCGTCATAGGCAAGTTTGGAAACCGACCACGGGCGGTAAGCCTCCCATACCAGAATACCGTAACCATAGGGTTTTAAATATTGCTGTGCCTGGGCCAGTGCCTGTGCAGCGTCGGCATCCAAAAATGCACGCTGGTCATCTGTAAGCGCCTGGCCGAAGC
>ENA-OPCA01001915-OPCA01001915.1-human-gut-metagenome-genome-assembly--contig:-NODE-1915-length-14412-cov-2.836247_pt1 | contig 14412 bp, 6 predicted proteins | sample MGYA00241076_ERZ501468 | MGnify/ENA primary metagenome ERZ501468 (study PRJEB25962, sample SAMEA2042633) | human gut metagenome | biome: human gut; feature: human-associated habitat; material: faeces... | reverse complement strand
TTATTATAAGAAATTATCATAGCATTTACATTTATCGATAAATTCTTTCCTATATGATATAATAACATTCTGAAATGGTTGCAAACCATGCTGACACCACCTTGAAGGGGGTGTGCATATGAGTGAAGCTATTGTTTATTTAACTTTGGTTTTACTGCTTTGTATAGTGATAATAAAAAAATAGTTACCTATCGACCAAATAGGTAACTATTCCGTAGAAAGTATTTCTTCCTACAACATATCAACTGCAGCATGGTTTGTTTACCATTTCTTTTATTATATTATCACACAACGCTAAATTTGTCAAGCAAAAAGAACGGTCATACGACCGTTCTTTTATTGCTTTATAAATTATTCAGTTGCAGATGTTGTTGCATCACTTTCTGATACCTTGATATTATCAAGCATTGCACAATGGCTGTTGTTTATATAACCAAAAATATCAATTTGTGTTGCTTTTAAGTTTTCTGTTGTTGCATCAACAAAAGCCACATCTGTTGCTTTTGCTATTTCTGCACCATCTGCTTTATTTGTGATAGTATAGCTTACTTTCTTTGTTGATTGATTAACAACTACATTGACATGCATCCATTTATTTGTATAGTCACCTATAGCTTTAGAGCTGTCACCTTGAACTAATGCATTAGTTTTATTCGATCCTAAATTAAATATAGCACCTGTTGAATTGTAAGTAACTTTTGTACTACCACCAGTAGTTCCTCTTGTTGTTGCATCACCAATGCTCAATATTGCTCTACCACCGTTTGTATTATAATAATCAAAATCAAATGTTACTATATCTTTTGTTACTGTATCTGGTAATGCATAATGTGCAAATGAATATCCATTACCTGCATTACCTGCACAAGTGAATCCGACAACTTTTGAATTTAATGTAGCATCATCTTCAATTTTTACTGTAATTCTTGAATCTGCTTTGAATAATGGCTTTTCATCTTCAAACTTTTCATATACATTATATGATGCGTCTTTCTTGACAACAATTACAACTTTATTTTCTCCTGCTGCCAAAGTAATTTTATCAGTACCACCTGATACATAACTATATACATCATATAGTCCTGTGTCTGAATTTGTTACTACTCTTTCTGAAAGATATGATTCAGGAACAGTAACTTCATCTGCTTCAAATTTGTTATCGTCTTCAGTATATACGTCAACAGTTTCAACTACACCTGTTGTTTCATCACCTGTTGTATATATTGCCTTTAAAGTACCTTTGCTCTTTGCAACAACTTCAAAGTCTGCTGTTGCAGATATTTCTGTATCAGCGATTGTAGCCTGTACTTTGTATTTTCCGCCTATAACTCCGTTTGTTACTGATACAACACCATTTTCTACTGCAATATTAGCCGGTGTATCAACAACAGTCCAATTTACAGTCTTGCCTGTCATTACACGACCATCTTGGTCTTTAACTGTTGCTGTAAATGTAATAGGGCTTCCAACTACAACAATGTTATTTTCAGGAGACGTAATTTCAACTTTCTTTGCTTCATTTGCAACTACAGCAACATTTTCTGCTACAGCTGAATCTGCAACTTTTATAGAACCTGTTTTAATTGCATAATCAGCACTTGTTACTGTATATGTGTAATCACCTGATGGTAGAGCAACTTTTGCTACACCATCAGTATCAGTTGTTTCTGTTGCTACAACTGCATCGCCATTCTTAATTTCAACAGTTGCTTTTTCAACTTTTGTTTCGCCACTTGCAACATTAAAAGTTACCGCTTGACCTATTGTAAGAACTAACTTTGGAGCTTTCTTAACAACCTGTGTTCTTGCTGTTCCTACAGCTAATTCTAAAGAAAGTTTATCTGTTGTTGCAGACTTTACTAATGATGTAACAGGAACATTTGCTGTGGCGAATGCACCATGATCTTCAGTAGAAGCTGTAGTTGCATCCTTTGTTCCTGTCCATACCTTTGTATCTGTCAAACTATCACTTCTTATGCTTTGATAATCCGTATATACCGCTGTTGATGCATCCCAATCATTACTTGAAAGTGCACCTACAAGGAAGTAAGAATCTACCCAACGTTTTTGATTTGCATCATAGCTTGTTGATGCAACATCAAGGTTCAAATTAGCTGAAATAATTCTATCTTTATCTACATCTGATAGACCTGCATATCTAAGAAGTGTTGCTTCATTTGTGCTAAGTGTATCATCTTTACCCTTTGTCCATTGACCTAATTTTAGCAATTCATCACTGCCATGAGCTGTTGTGTCATCACCTTTTACCCATGTTGATGCTTCTGCATCAATGACTTTCATTGTCGGGTCTGCTGCGTATGCAACTGTTACTGTTACAGGGTATGCAGGCATTGTGAACTTGCCTTCTGCTACAGCTACTGTTGTTTCGGCATCGTCTGTCTTTGTTACTGTAATTGTCGGATCAGCAGCAAGGTAACCCAAAGCAGGTGTTTTAGCTGTTATTATAAGTTCTGTACCTTCAGCAACGCTTGACAAGTCTGTTGCGCCTGTTACTGTAGCAGTACCGCCTGTTACTGTAGTAGTTACAGCACTCTTAACTTTAGCAGTTGTTGTTACTGTGAATACACCTGCTAGATTGCCGCTAACTGTAATTTCTTGAGGAGTTACTGTTAAATCTTTGTAATCATCTTTAGCTACAGCTGATACTGTATATGTACCGGCTTTAACACCTGTAAATGTTACAGCTGTATCTTCGATTGTACCTGTAATTGTATTTTCAGCTTCTGCTTTATCTGTAAGAGTTACAGATTTAACACCTGCGTCTACAGTACCTGATACTGCATAAGTAGGAACAGGTGTAGCTGTCGGAGCCGGTGTATCTGTCGGAGCAACTGTTTCTGCAGGAGCTTCTGTCGGCTCAGTTGTCGGAGCATCTGTTGTTGCAGGAGTTTCTGCCGGAGCTTCTGTCGGAGCTTCTGTCGGAGCTTCTGTCGGTTCAGCTGTCGGAGCCGGCTTAGCTGTTGCTTGCGCTGCACCGTTCTTTACTGTACAAGCATTAGCAAGCGGTGTCATAGTCTTTAGACTATCCCAAACCATTATCTTATCATTCGTTGTGAATGTAGCTAAATCTGTTGCAGGAACTAGTTTAGCCTCGTTAGCTTTTAGTTCAAGATTAACAACTTTCTTAACTGAATCCAATGTATTATCAGTTCTGTATGATGCTTGAACAAGAACTGCATTTGTATCCTTATCTGATGTCAATGTAACTGTATTTGCAGTTTCATCAACGCTCATTGTAACCTTTGCAGGTATCGGAGCAGGTGTCGGAGCTGCTGTTTCAGTTGGAAGATACTTAGCATCAAGTGTATCTGTAATCTTATATGCAACTACATTATCAATCAAGGCTTTTGAATAAGCTGTACCACTGTCTGACTTTGTATTTTCAACTGCGAAGCTTGGAAGATGAGTTACTTGAGCTGATGTTGAACCGGAACCAACCTTAGTACCCTTAACTGCAGGGCTAAGTTTACCTTCACCATCTTTATATTTACCGTCAATAAATACTCTGTATGTACCTTCTGATACTGCAACAACTACAGTGTGCCAACCTTCTGTTACCTGAATACCGATTGGTGTATCACCGTTTGTATATCCGCTTGCATCTTCGGTTGTAATAACTGCAAGTATATCTCTTGCACAACCGTTACCATCAATATTTGTTGTGTTGTCAATCAAGAACAATCTCGGAAGACCACCTTCATCAGTACCCTTTGCGGCTGAAAGATATGTTGTAAATCCCATAATTGCAGTTTCGCCTGATGAAATTTCTTTTGTATCATCAAGAGTTACAACCGGTCCTCTACCATTTGTTGAGAATTGGTTTGCAGCAAGTTTTAGTGCATTATCGCCTGTAGCAACCTTTGCGATTGCGGCATATGTCTTTGTATCAGCACCTGTACTTCTTGAACCAACTTTAACTTTCATACCATCAACAACTGTTTTTGCATCTTGATCTTCTGTTTCGATTGATGCAACAGTTCCTACAGTAGCATTGTTAAAGTCAGCTGTATAAGCATCTGTTACTGATGCCGGGGCTGCAAGAGTTTGCGCTGAACCGGATACTGTTTCAGGTTCAGGAATTGGTGTGGCTGCTGCTACAACGCCTCTCAAACCATCTGTTGTAAGTGTTTCTGCCTCACCCGAATAAATTTTGATGTTATCAAGGCATACTTCACCAGGTCCTGTAACACTGTCATCACCACGACCGGCTGTTACATAAATAGTATCAAGTTTTGTTGCACTGTTGATATAATCAACACCATCAACTATTTTATTATTATTTACATCTATTACTGTTACTTTAGCTACATCACCTTTAACGTATGTCTGTACTCTAACCCACATATCATCAGCAATGCCTGTTACTGATGTATTATCAGCAGCCAATGTTTCTGTACCAGGGTCATTTACGATTGTACCGTCAAGTTGGTATCTTGCAGACAATGAAGATGCCACACCTGCTGTATATCCTTGACCTGTTTCAGTACTTGAATTACCGCCTGAGAACAATGCACCGTATGGGCCATAGTCTCTGGAGTCTTTAGCTGCATTTGACGAATCGATGAATGCAACTTGAGTATATCTTCCGTATCTACCCATACCATTTGACTTATGAAGTCTTGCATCGTATTCGATTGTGTAGCCGTCAGCACTTGTTAATTGTGCATCTGCAGGTAAAGTCAATGTTGCAGAATATGTACTGCTGCCATTAGCTTTAATTGAGAAATATTCACCCTTGTCATCACTCACTTGTGCAAGAGTTCCATTACCTGAAAAGCCTGTGATGTCACTTCCATCAAAGGTGTAAACAGGTGTTGCCGCGCTTGCTGTTACTGTCAAGCCTGCGAAAGCAGATGCTGACATAGCAGCGGCGCAAAGTAATGAAATTAGTTTTTTACTTTTCATTTCTTCTCTCCCTTTCTTTCCTTAACTTGTTTCCAAGTATTGTTTAATTTAACAGGTACAAGATGTCGAATTGATCATATAGTTTCTCTGTTTCGTCATTTTCTTTACCTGTCTTCCTTGTATTATCTCTTTTTTTATATTGTATCATATTTTTTTTATATGTGCAATATTATTAAGAAACTTTGAACTAAAATATTGCACAAAAAAGCACATCATTTTTTATTTAAAATGCAAAATTCAAGTTGTATATTTTTTATTTTTGTAGATTATTTTTACCAAAAAAAGACCGCTTTCGCGGTCTTTTAAGCGTTATTATTTTATAACTGTGAAATTGCTTATACCGATTGCTCTGTCCTCCGGATTCGGAACTGAGCTTGCTGACGCAAAATCAACACTCGCAATATCTCCTGCATTGTCTGCAAGAGTTGTTGTTGCAGATTTTGCACCGTCTGTTACTGTTACAACCTTTGTTTCAGGATCAACTGTAACAGTTACTGTGGTATATTTATTTTGTTCAACAGCCGCCGCTTCAAGTCCGTCTGTTGCGGTACTTCCGGCATACAAAGTCCCCCATTTATAGGTCATTGAGAATATTGTTGTACCTGATGAATTCTTGAAGTTAAGAGTTCTAAGCTGACCGCAAGTCTTACTCTTTGACCACACATGATCAAACTTAACTGTTGTTGTCTTATCAAGGGTTACAGGTGAGCCGAATGTAAATGTCTTTGTCTGTGATGAGCCAGGGAAAACTATTGCTGTTTTACCGCTGATAGTCATAAACTGACCTGTATAATTAGTCGAACCCTCTGCCATATCTTCGTAATATTCATAACCGAATACTGTCAATATTGCTGTCTTTGTTACGCCGTTTAGCGTACCCTTAATTGTAACGTTCTTTGTCAATGAATCGCCCATTGAGAAACCGTCACCGATTGTAACAGTACCGTCTGCGGCTATTGTCACACCCGCCTCATCGCAAGACCATGTAACATCTGTATTTTTAACAGCGTCCATAGGTGTTCCTACCGCGTCTTTGGCATTTTTAATTGAAACAGTCGATGTTGAACCCGATGTTGACTTAACACTTGCAGGTGATAGTGAAAGTTCAAAATCTGTAATATCCGCAACTGTTGGTGCGTCTACAAAATTAGCTACAATTCTTGAGTCACCGCGAAGTCTGAATGTATATTCATCATCCATTGAAAGTGTTGTTCCGCTTTCAGTCTTCCAACCACGGAATACATATCCTTCATTTGCTGTCGCCTTTAATGTTACAACATTGTTTAGAGGAAGTGTTTCCATTGTATACTCACTGTCCGGAATCGGTGTTGCAGTCGGAGCAACTGTCGGAGCAGGTGCCACACTGCTTGCTGTCAACGGAGTCATTTTTTGAAGTGAATCCCAAAGCATTACCTTACTTCCTGTTGTAACTGTGTAATCTTGTACACCTGCTTCTTCAAATGTCACAGGAGTTGTTGTAACCTTTTTAATTGTTCCGTTTTCTGCATATTGTGCCTCAACAAGAACTGCTGTCAAAGCCTTTGTTGCAGTTACAACAGCTTTATCGGCAGTAACAGTCAATGTAACGTCACCGTCTGCCAAAGTATTTACTGTTGCTGTTGCAGTTGTCGCTGTTGGTTCTGTTGTTGCTGTTGGTTCTGTTGTTGCTGTTGGTTCTGTTGTTGCTGTTGGTTCAGGTGTAGCATATGAAAGTGTAACGCTGCCCTTTACCGTATCATTACTTCTTACACCAATAGTATAGCTTGGAAGTTTTTGATCCTTTAATTTTGCAACTGAAAGGTTTGCTACTTTATTATCAAATGCAACCTTACTTCCGCCGAATAGGAATTGAGTAATCTTTGACGGTGTAACTGTCAATTCTGTTGTTTGATAATTGTCAAGTGCAATTTCAACAGGTGTTCCGCCGCCTACCGATACAGTCGCTGTACCTAAATCCATATCAAGAATATATTGTACGTTTGTAAGTGCAGTTGCAGATATTGTGCCAACTGTCTTATCTCCGGCAGTTATCACACCGCCTGAACCGATTGTGAACAAGCTAATGCCTTCTGTACCGCCCAAATGTTTATCGTTATGACCCGTTACAAGATTGAATGTCATACCGCCGCCCGATACATACTGAACATCGGCTGAAACAAGGTATCTGCCTGTTGTACCGATTTCAGTTGAAAGGTCTTTTGAATAGTAGAACGAACCTTGGTTGGCACTGCCGTTCTTAGCACCGTCTGATGTGATTTCAACATATTTTGTTTCATCACTTGTTTGGTTAAGATATGCTGTTATTCCGGCACTGCCGATTTGTGTCCAATCATTAAATTCTTTCAATGATGATGTTTTACCGTCATATGTTGCACCGTAAAATCCGAATTGTTCGTTTCCGTCTTTATCTTCATTCAACAGATACTGTTCTTCTACATCTGTCGGAATATATTCAGCCGAATATTGTACATTTTCAGGGTCAACGGTAAGACCTGTGTCACCGCCGTTGTCCTTAGCTTTCCATACTGTTGCTGTGTATGTATCGCCTTCTTCAAGTTTTACGTCTGTCGTAAAGTGTGTAATTTCCTGTGTACCGTTGCCTGTTGAGTTATCAACCTGGTCTATAGCATAAATCTTACCCTTTTCCTCACCATTCTCGTCTTTAACCGTAATAACGATAATACCGTAAGCACCAAGGTCTATTTTTGCGTCTTGTACAAGTACCTTAGCATAATTCGCCTCACCGGCTTCGTTGAATTTAATATCTTTAATTACAACAGGATATTCGTTATCTGTCGGAACAACGTATTGCGGCCAAGCAGAGTTAGGTGCACTGCCAAGACTTGTGATTTCTGTTGAAACAAGGTTTGGTGTTTCGTCTGTAAAGTTATTTACAACAGGTGCCAAAGCAGCCTTTTGCGTTTCGTCCGTTACAGCCTTTGCAGCCTTAACGAATTCATATGCAAGATTTTCAGCACCTGCATCGTTAGGGTGAGTTTGGTCTGTTCCGCCACCCTTAGCTGTTTGGAAATAGAACTTAATGGCACCCGAATCACCGCCGTTATCAGTTGTAATCTTATTATAGAAACCCAAACTGTATGAATTCAAATCAACATATGCAATATCTGTTGCACCGGCTGTCACCTTATCTGCAACATACTTTGCACCGGCTGTCGCAAAACCGTCCAATGTGTGCTGATATGCACCGTCTGTGAATGTGTTAATTCTTTCGATCGGGCTGACGATAACAAGCGTTGCACCTACACTGTGACAAGCATTGTAATACTTATCAAGGTTTGATACATAACCTGTAGGTCCGTCACTCTTATGGTTGTGACCGTATTCAACGTATAGGTAGTCGCCTGCTTTGATACGATCCTTTACCATATTAAAGTGGTAGTTATCGGCAGCATTAAGACCGCCCTCACCTTCGTTTACCATTGCATAATTTCTCGGCAAATATTTTGTCAAGCCTGTACCTACACCTGTGTAGTTTTGAAGTCTGAAGAATGGCAATGAACAGTTACCGTCTGTAACTGTTGAGTCACCAAGCACCCAAAATACAGGGTATTCTTGTACTTTTTGAATTTCGATAGATGCGATTGCAGAGTTTTTACCCGCTACGCACACATTTACCATTCCGTCTGCTATAGTGCCCTTAGGCTCAGACTTTTCGTAGTAAATCGGAGTAGGTCTTACAGAAAACTCGACTGTCTTTGTCTGACCCGCCTCAACCTTTGTATCTGTGAATATAGGGTGCTTTCTTTCTGTGTAAAGTGAAATTTCAGCATCCTTTGTTGTATCAAGAGTTGTTACTGTTGCACGAACTCTGTAATATGCCTCATCATCTGCTTTTAGTGCAAAACGTGTAGGATAATATACGTCACCGGCATTTCCGAAGCTGTCCTCTCCCACTGAACCGATTGCGTCATTAAGACCTGTACCGCCACCGGCTTTAAGCTTTATAGCCTGTCCTTTTTGGTTACCGAAGCCGTCCAAACGGTTTCCAAGCTTGTATGAGTCCACGTCAATACCGAGAAAACCATACTCCTTATTAGTAACATAATTTGTGTCCGGTGTTACAAGTGTATAACCGTCTTCCGCATCTGTTCCTGCCGCACCGAAGTCGAATTTCCACTCTTGCTCAACGGTATCACCGTCAAAAATAGGTGTTGTTTCCGCACTTGCTGTCATAGGCAATACGATACTTCCCGCAATCATTGCCGTTGACAATGCCGCACAAAGCAATTTTTTAACATTGTTTTTCATAAAACCTTCTCCTTTTTTATAAATTTCCTCTCTCAAATTTGCCGTTATAAATTATATTATCATATTCTCTCAAAAAAGAAAAGCAGATTAATAAAAAAAGTAGTTTTTTTATTAAATCTGCTCTGTTTTTTTACTTTTTCTTTCTAAGCATTGCACCCTCGCAAACAGGCTGTGCCGTTTTAAATTTAACTATCTGCTCTGCGTGATTTGCAACTTCGATTTCATTACCGTTTTCGTCGCACATACTGTCAACCGTCTGTACAAAAAACGGTTTCATAGGCTGAATTATCTCTATTTCGTCACCCTTAAAGAAACGGTTTCTCTGTGTAATCGTTGCAATGCCGTTTTCCGCGTCATACGACTTGACTATACCGATAAGGTCGTAATCTCTGATATACGAACTTGACGTGTAAACCTGTGAATTTTCATCCGGCTTGCCGAAATAAAAACCTGTTGTATACGGTCTGTGACTGACCTTGCAAAGTTCTTCGTATTCCGCCTCATTAAACACATAATTTTCGGGATCGGCACAATATCTGTCAATCTCGCGTCTGTACGCCCCGACAACCGTTGCAACATAATAAGAAGTTTTTACTCTGCCCTCGATTTTAAGGCTCGCAATACCGCTTTGCACAAGCTCAGGTATATGACGGATTGTACACAGGTCCTTTGAATTAAATATAAACGTACCTCTTTCGTTTTCAAACACGTCCATATATTCACCCGGTCTTGTTTCCTCGACAAGTTTGTAATTCCATCTGCACGGATGTGCGCAAGCACCCATGTTTGAGTCACGTCCCGTCATATAGTTTGACAAAAGACATCTGCCCGAATATGATATACACATAGCGCCGTGTATAAATGCTTCAAGCTCCAAATCTTCAGGAATTTTCTTTTGAAATTCCGCAATTTCTTTAAACGACATTTCTCTTGCAAGCACGACACGCGTTGCACCCATCTTGTACCACTTTATTGCCGAGCGATAATTAATGTTATTCGCCTGTGTACTTACATGAATAGGTATTTCCGGTGCAAGTTCCTGCATCATATCAAACAAGCCCAAATCAGCCACAAGCACTGCGTCAAAGCCGTAATTCTTTATATCTTTGACAAACTCCTCAAATTCTTCAATATCATCATTATGCGGAAGAATATTTGCGGTAAGGTACACTTTTTTGCCTCTGTCGTGAGCGTACTTTATACCCTCCTGCATATCTTCCATTGAAAAATTTTCCGCCGCAACGCGCAGCGAAAACATTTCACCGCCGATATACACCGCGTCCGCACCGTAATCTATCGCTGTTTTCAATTTCTCCAAGCTGCCGCCGGGAGCTAAAAGTTCTGGTTTCTTCATAATATATTCCTACCCTTTATTATTTCTTTACCGATATTGTAACACCGTCACCAAGCGGTAAAAGCGATGTTTCAAGCTCCTTATGCTCCATAAGCATATCAATATATTTTCTAAGACGTTTTACAATCGTGATTTTTCTTCTCACAACGTGGTTATCGTCCGCTGTCATTCCCTTGTAAAGCACATTGTCGGAAATAAGCACACCGCCTTTTTTCAGCAATCGCACGCACTCGTCAAGCATATAAATATAATGCGCTTTCGGACCGTCAAGGAATATCATATCAAAAACTTCATCATCGTCAATATACGAAAGATAATCCTTTGCATCTGCCTCAATAACCGATATTTTTTCCGCATATCCCGAAGTTTTAATATTCTCCCTTGCAATACGCACCATATCTTCGTTACATTCAAGTGTTGCTATTTCGCAGTCATCATCTGTAGCCTGTGCCATTAATATAGAAGAATACCCAATCGCACAACCTACTTCAAGTATTTTTTTCGGTTTAACTGTTCTGCACATCACCGACAAAAACCTTGCCGTTTCAGGCTCTACTATCGGAACACTGTTTTCTTCCGCATATTTTTCAAGCAAGTGCATAAATTCATCATTATGCACTGTTTTCGCACGCAAATATTCCGTTATATACGGCGGAACAATCGCGTCTTTATCATATTCTATCATTTATCAAACCTCTTTATTGTTTTAAACTGTCTTGATTTTCAATCGCACTGTCATCGACCGAAATATTTTGTTCGGTACTCTGCATTGCCGCAAGGTGTTCTTCATATGTCTTTGAGAAGATATGTGAGCCGTCCTTGCCAAGTACAAAGTAATACGCATCGGTTGCCTCCGGATAAAGCGCCGCCTCTATACATTCCGTTCCCGGATTGCATATAGGACCTATCGGAAATCCCGCATACATATATGTGTTATACGGTGAATCTATCTGCGTGTCGGCAATCGAAAGTACAGGCTTTCTTTCACCTAAAATATACTGTACCGTCGCACACGACTGAAACTTCATACCCGAGTTTCTTCTATTATAAAATACTCCCGCAACTTTTGCTCTTTCCGTTCCGCTGTCCGTTTCACGTTCAACGATTGACGCCATAGTTATAACTTCATCAACCGTCAATCCAAGCTCTGTCGCACGTTCATAATACTCCGGTTTAAACTGATTGTCAAATGCCGCAAGCATTAGGTCGATAATATCGTGTGCCGACATTCCGTTCGGAATTTCATACGTTGCAGGGAACAAATATCCCTCCATACGTCCGTCACGTTCAGGCAAGTTTTTCAAGAACGCATAATCATAATCGTCGGGATTTAAAGCCGCATAAAAGTCCTGCCAGCTTACAATACCTGCCTCATCAAGTTTCTGTGCTATCTGTTTGATTTCATAGCCCTCCGGTATTGTAATTTTCGCAGCCTCACGGCTCGGCGTTATTATAAGATTAAGTATGTCACTGTAACTCATTCCGTCATCAATCGTTGCCGCACCCGGCTGAAAATTACCGTCATATCCGCCGAGCTTTGACTGCACCTTAAACAAAAGCGGATACTTTATTATGCCGTTGTCCTTTAACAGTTTTGCAACAGATGACGTACCGTCACCTTCTGCAACCTCTATTCTCTTACTTCCTTCTTCTATTGAAACACCAAGGCTGTCGCTTAATAGTATGCCCGTTCCCGCAAGACCCAAAACAACTATAACAGCTATGATTATCACAGGCACTTTCCATTTGCCGTAACCTGTTTCATGCACCTTTACTGCCATAAAAGTGTCCTCCTTATTAATACATATTACTGCTATTCTATAACAAAATACACTTTTCGTCAAGTTTTGCGTTTTTTTTGTCAATTTATACGATAACTTTTCTTTAATTTTTACATATTCATAATTGAAAATTTTGAGAAAGTATTATATAATATTAATATGAGATTATTTTTAAGGAGGAGTTATCAATGGGATACAAGGAAACCTACAACCGTTGGCTTACAAGCGATGTGGTTGATGATGACACAAAAGCAGAGCTTAAATCTATTGAAAACAACGAAAAAGAAATAGAAGAAAGATTTTATCGTGAACTTGAATTCGGTACAGCCGGTATGAGAGGTATTATCGGAGCGGGTACGAACAGAATCAATATATATAACGTAAGACGTGCAAGTCAAGGTGTTGCGAAATACGTTCTTTCAAACGGTGAGGACGCCGCCAAAGCAGGTGTTCTTATCGGTTACGATACACGTAATTTTTCACGCACATTTGCCGAAGAAACAGCTAAGGTTCTTACTTGTGCAGGTGTAAAGACTTATCTTTTTCCTATCGTTCATTCAGTTCCGGAAGTTTCATTCGGTATTCGCGAACTTGGCTGCAGTGCCGGCGTTATGATTACCGCCAGCCACAACCCTAAAGAATACAACGGTTACAAGGTATACGGCCCTGACGGCGGACAACTTCCTCCGGACGCGGCTGATGTTGTTGTTGCCGCAATCGACAGCTACGATATATTTGATGATGTTAAGTTTATTTCGCTTGACGAAGCAAAAGAAAAAGGCTTGCTTGAAATCGTAAGCAGTGACCTTGACGAAAAATTCCTTGATGTTGTTCAAACACAACAGCAAAATCCCGAGGCAGTAGCAGAAGTTGCAGATACATTCAAGCTTATCTACACACCTTTCCACGGCACAGGCTCAAGACCTATCAAGGCAATACTTAACCGTATGGGCTTTAAAAATGTGCTTGTCGTTAAGGAACAGGATACAGAGGACGGTAACTTTCCGACTGTTAAGTCCCCTAATCCGGAGGACAAGGAAGGTTTTGAAATCGCTATAAAAATGGCAAAGGAAAATGACGTTGACGTTATCATCGGTACAGACCCCGACTGTGACAGAGTCGGTATAGTTGTTCGTGACGCCGACGGCATATACAGAACACTTACAGGCAACCAAACAGGTGCTTTGCTTGTTGAATACATACTTTCATCAAAGAAAGCCAAAGGCACTCTGCCTGAAAACGGCGTTGTTATCAAGACAATCGTTACAACAGAGCTTGCCGCCGCAATCGCTCATTCATACGGTATCGAAATTATGAACGTGCTTACAGGCTTTAAGTACATAGGCGAAAAAATGACAGAGTTTGCCAAGACAGGCGACCATACATATCTTATAGGCTTTGAAGAAAGCTACGGTTATCTTGTAGGTACTCACGCACGCGACAAAGACGGCGTTGTTGCGACAATGCTTATCGCAGAAATGGCTGCTTACTACAAAACAAAGGGTAAGTCACTTTACGAAGCACTTATGGATATATACAAGAAGTACGGATATTATTCAGAAAAGACAGTTTCATTTGTAATGCCGGGTAAAGACGGTATGGAAAAGATGTCACAGTTACTTACAGACCTACGTCAAACACCGCCGACAAAAGTTGCAGGTATGGACGTTGTACTTTACACCGACTATCAGTCACAAACAATTAAAGATACAAAGGGCAATGTTTCACCTCTTAAAGGTTTGCCTAAGTCAAACGTATTGAAGTACAACCTTTCAGACGAAAAGACTTACTTTATCGTAAGACCGTCGGGAACAGAGCCGAAAATCAAGTTGTATCTCGGCACATTCGCAGAAAGCTTTGAAACAGCCGAAAAGACTATCGAAAAAGTTCTTGAAGATTGCAAAAAACAACTTGGACTATAAACCAAAATGCCTTTCTCAAAGAGAAAGGCATTTCAGATTGTAGACAAAACCGTTATGGTTTTGTCTACTTTGTTCTTGGGTGTTTGAGGTTCAACCTCAATTTATAATCATTTCTGGCGACCTGTGCGACAGAAATGGCTTAAAATCTAAAGTTTCGACT
>ENA-OPCA01001898-OPCA01001898.1-human-gut-metagenome-genome-assembly--contig:-NODE-1898-length-14531-cov-3.169936_pt1 | contig 14531 bp, 10 predicted proteins | sample MGYA00241076_ERZ501468 | MGnify/ENA primary metagenome ERZ501468 (study PRJEB25962, sample SAMEA2042633) | human gut metagenome | biome: human gut; feature: human-associated habitat; material: faeces... | reverse complement strand
TAGGGCACTGAAAAGTGCCCTTTCGAAGGGGGATGCCCTAAATTGAGTGCTTACTTCTAAAGTAGTCCAAACTTTCTTTTATTGATTATGTTAAGACTGAAAACACTAAGCATCCTTGAAAGCAAGGAGGCTCTTTCAGTATTGCCTGAAGGCAAACTTCTAATAAACACCATCAACGCGCATTCTTACAACACAGCCTTGAAAGACAAGGCATTTGCCGAGGCACTGATGAAAGGCGACGTGCTGATTCCCGATGGGGCAAGCATCGTAAAGGCATGCAAATGGCTCAAGGCAAAATCGCGGCCGGAAGAAAGGATTGCCGGATGGGATTTGTTCGTGTTCGAAATGAACAAACTGAACAGCAAGGGTGGGAAATGTTTCTTCATGGGAAGCAGCCCGAAAGTGCTGAACCTGATAAAAGAAAGAGCCGCTGTGGATTATCCTAACATCACGGTGGAAACGTATTCTCCTCCCTACAAGCCGGAGTTCAGCAAGGAGGATAACCGCGCTATCATTGAGGTCGTGCGAACCCTGATTTGCTTTGGATAGGGATGACGGCTCCTAAGCAAGAAAAATGGACTTATACGCATTGGCATGAACTGGACATTCATTGCCATGTGGGAACTATCGGTGCCGTATTCGACTTCTTTGCCGGTACTTACCAACGTGCCCCGAAGTGGTGGCAGGAACATTCATTGGAATGGCTTTACCGCCTGTTAAAAGAACCACACCGCATGTGGCGCAGATATATTATAGGTAATCCTCTTTTCCTTTGGAACATAGGAAAAGAGAAAATGGCATAAAAAACACAAAACATATTGCTTTGCCGCAAAGATTTTCTACCTTTGCAAAAACAGGTTGCAATATTTAAAATCGATGAGTCATGGCTAACTATATCCGTTTTGACTGGGCTATGAAACGCTTATTGCGCAACAAGGCCAATTTCAGCGTGCTTGAGGGATTACTCACCACTCTGTTAGGTGAGAATATCACCATCCGCGACCTCTTGGAAAGCGAAAGTAATCAGGAAGAGGAGTTCGACAAATACAACCGGGTGGACATGCTTGCAGTGAACTCCCGTGGCGAACTGATTCTCATCGAAGTGCAAAACAACAATGAATATGCCTATTTCCAACGTATGTTGTTCGGAACTTCCAAATTGGTAACGCAGTATATCAACCGTGGAGAAAGTTACGAAAAGGTACGCAAAGTGTACAGTGTAAATATCGTTTATTTCTCTTTGGGGCATGGCAAGGACTTTGTCTATCACGGAAAAACAGAATTCCGTGGCATCCACGAAAATGACTTACTGGAATTGACTCCGTTCCAACGCCAGACCTTTAATGTGGACGAGGTAAGCCAACTCTACCCCGAATATTATATCTTGAAAGTGAACGATTTCAACAAAGTAGCCAAAACGCCGTTGGAAGAATGGATATATTATTTGAATACGGGAAATATCTCGGATACGGCGCATGCACCGGGATTGGCAGAGGTTCGTGAGCGATTGAAAGTGGACAACATGACACAAGGCGAACGGAATGCTTACTACCGGCATCTGGACAACATCGTGATTCTGCGCGACAACATTTACACAGAGCGAGCGGAAGGACGTGCAGAAGGCAGAGCGGAAGGCATAAACATCGGCGAACAAAACAAAGCTTTTGAAATTGCGCGCAAATTGAAACAGAAAGATTATACAATAGTTGAAATTACCGAGTTAACCGGATTGTCGCCTGACGATATAGCTTCTGCCTAACGGCAATACTTTCGGCCTGTCTTCCAACTAATAATCATCAACTCATTAAATACTTTAAAAACCGGACCTGATTTTTAAAGTATTTCCCTAAAAAGAAACCGCCAACCAGGCGGCTTCTTTATAATTCCATTATTCTTTTTATTTCGTTTTCATTTCCCATGTTCAAGAACAAATTGGGAAAAGAACTTTCGTTAAGAGACTATCAAAAAAACATCAAGCGACGTGTCTTCGATGCGTGGCGCAACCATGCTTGTGTCATGGTACAGATGCCGACAGGTACGGGGAAAACCCATCTGTTGGCATCCGTCATTTATGACCTCTTGAGCACGGAACCGGAACAGTGCGTCTGGATTATCGCCCATCGGCGTGAATTGGTAGAGCAAATAGAAAACACCGTCGCACGATATGGTATCCGTAAGGAGAATGGCCAGATAAGGGCGATATCTATCCAATGGTTGTCACGCCACTGGAATGACATCCACAATGCACCGGCACTGATTGTCATCGACGAAGCCCATCATGCCTTGGCTGAAAGCTATAAGGAACTTTGGGCGCGATACCCCCATGCCAAGAAATTGGGCATGACAGCCACACCGTGCCGACTGAACCGCAAAGGATTCACGGACTTGTTCGATACGCTGGTCACTTCAGACAGTATTGCCGACTTCATCAGCGAGGGGTGGCTTTCAGTTTTCGACTATGCTTCCATCAAACCGGACAGCGACGACCAAAAGCTGATTGACAGCCTGAGTAAGCGAAGTTGGGACGGCGACTTTCAAATCAAGGAGATGAATGCCGTACTCAACAAAAGGCCAACTATCGAAAAGTTGTATGAAAGTGTCAGGCATTATGCCGACGGAAAGAAAGGCATCGTCTATGCCATCAGCATCGGACATGCCCGAAACATCGCTTCTTACTACAGCGAGCATGGAATGAATGCCGTGGCGATAGACAGCAAGACACCCGCCCCGCAAAGAAAACAATTCGTGGAGGATTTCAAACAGGGGCGGATACAGATACTGGTCAATGTGGATGTATTCAGCGAAGGGTTCGATTGTCCGGACATTGAGTTCGTACAAATGGCACGCCCCACCCTTTCGTTGGCCAAATACCTACAGCAGGTGGGACGCGGATTGAGGAAGAGCAAGGGTAAAGAATATTGTATGCTGATAGACAATGTGGGACTCTACCGCATGTTCGGTCTGCCCATTGCAAACCGTGACTGGCAGGCCATGTTCGAAGGACGATTAGCAGGCAAGGGTCATACCCATGACATCGAAACAGGATACTATTGTGCTGCAGGAAACTTAACGGCAAATGATACCATACGCCCCAATGATACTCTTGAACTAGTAATGACCCACGACCAGCTTCCGGATTATTTGACCTGTGTAAAAGACAGCTTGGAGAATCGCCCTAATCATGAGACTCTGAATGCTTTTAAAGACAGGACAAGCGGTTTGTACGGACTGAAACACGGAAATAAAATAACGGCTCTCCCACAGTATGTTTCGGTATTCGACACAGATGACGGTTTTGCTGCCGTACGTTTCAAAAACTGGTCTGTGGGGATCGTAAACGAAACCGGCGAAATAAAGATGCAGTTGGGACATTTCAAGAAACTGAAATTTCTGAAGGACAAGCTCCTCGCTGTTACAGACAACAGAGGCAAAATGTCCTATATCGATCTGAGGAGCGGAAAGTCATACAAGCAAAGACCTAAGGTGCAAATTTTCGGAAAAGTGCAGATGCTGGAGGTTGACGGTATCTGCTACAGCCGGACGAAGATTTTGTACAAGAAAGAATCGAATATGAGCCTGCAACAGGTGTGCCAACACGGTTTCTGCCTGAGATTTTATGATTTTCTTACTATACCCCAATGCAGACAAGTAGACAAGGAAGATGACACATCGGGGTATGACAGTGTATGCCTGCTCGCTGACGATTACGAAACCTATTATCATTTTTGCGGAATGTTGCCAGACGGTAGTATAATCGTTGAGGACTATGAAGGTAAATATTATCTCGTCAAAGAAGGAGAAGGCAAGCAATACATCGCACACGAAAAGCCCCAAACGGAAGAAGAAAACTTTGATGTGGTTATACCTCGCCTGAAAGCCGAGGCTGCCCAACGCGCCTCCCAACGGAAAAACATAGAAAAACGGGAAAAAATCCAACGACGTAAAGAACGATTAAACAGGATTCAACATGCAGAACCTTTCAAATCAGGACTGAAATGGGGATTGAAACAAGGAGACAAGGTAATTGTCCCACCGGTTTATCGTAACCTTCAAACGCCGGTAGGTAACTACTGTGCCTTTGAAGGTAATCCTCGCCAATGGGGCGTCATCATGCTGGATGGCAAAGTCGTGGTTGAAGCACGATATATAAACGTGGAGATAAAAGAAAACGGTACGGCCCGCCTGACCATCATACCGGGAAAAACGAAAACAGTGAAACTACAATAAAATGGTTAAATAAAAAAGACACTCAAGAGTGGAAGCCTCTCAAATGCCTTATATCTAAGCTTTTACGCTTTGTAGCGGGACCCGGGATTGAACCGGGGACCTCATGATTATGAATCATGCGCTCTAACCAGCTGAGCTATCCCGCCATCCTTTCGTTTGCGGTTGCAAAGGTACGCATTATTTTCATTCCACCAAAAGAAAATTCTACTTTTTTTCATTTTATCCTCAAACAGTCTTTTTAAAAAGCACCTTGCACATCGGATTCCATCCTGTTTTCTCTCATTATAGCAAAGTCTAACCAACTTATAGAAGCCACCGAAAAGGCTCTTTTATAGGACACTGTTCCATAAAAACATCTAAAATATAAGGCTACAACATTTTTTTATACTAACTTTGTCCGTTGATTCGTACGAACAACAATGGGATGAAGTTCATTAAGAAAATAGACATATTCGTATTCAAAGCCTATTCTTTACTCTTTGTCGGCACGTTTTTCATCTGCCTTTTCATTTTCATGATGCAATTCATGTGGCGTTATGTAGACGAACTGATTGGTAAAGGTTTGACTTTGGACGTTTTAGCCCATTTCTTCTACTATGCGGGATTGACTTTGATTCCCATGTCCTTGCCTCTGGCTATTCTATTAGCCTCACTCATTACTTTCGGTAACCTCGGTGAGCGTTTCGAACTGCTTTCCATGAAAGCTGCAGGCATTCCGCTCATCCGTATACTGCAACCCATTATCATTTTCAACATCCTGCTTTGTATCGGTTCATTTTATTTTCAAAACGTAACCGGACCTGAGGCGCAAAAGAAGTTCTATACACTCATTTACTCCATGAAGCAGAAGTCGCCTGAGTTGGAAATCCCAGAAGGTATCTTCTACAGTGAGATTCCTGGATACAACATTTTCGTGGAGAAGAAAGGAAAGGAAAACGGTATGCTCTACGGAGTCATGATTTATAGTACGACCGACGGGTATGAAGATGCGCAAATCGTATTGGCCGACTCCGCTGAACTCAAAACGACGGCAGACGAAAAGCATCTTATGCTGACTATGTACGCCGGAGAACGTTTTCGCAACATGCAAGCCCAAGGCAACATGATGGCTCGTGCCAACGTTCCTTATATGCGGGAGACATTCATCCAAGAGACCGATCTGATTCCGTTCGATAACAATTTCAACATGATGGATGCCAACGTATTCAGCGGAAGCGCACAAACCAAGAATTTGCGGGAAATTGAAACCGGACTCGATTCTTTGGCACATAAAAGCGACAGTATCGGCCGCTCGCTTTTTGCCTACTTGCAGAACACGACTTATCGGAGAAAAGTAAACATTGCTTCACAAGACTCGGCCAAGATTGCCCGACAGACGTTGAACTTCGACACTTTGTACAGCCAACTGACCGTCAGCCAACAACAGAGTATTTTACGGAATGCCATGCAAAAAAGCACGGTAGCTACTAATGAATATGAGTTTCGCGGTTTGATTTCGAAAGATATAGACCAGTCTACCCGGACACACTGGGTGGAATGGCACAAGAAATTCACACTCTCATTAGCCTGCCTGTTCTTCTTCTTTATCGGCGCCCCTCTTGGAGCCATCATCCGCAAAGGAGGTTTGGGTGTACCGGTTGTCATATCCGTCACCATTTTCATCTTCTATTATATCATCAACGTGTCAGGAGAAAAAATGGCAAAAAGCGGAGAATGGGTTCCCTGGTTCGGTGAATGGCTTAGTTCCATGGTGCTCTGCCCTATCGGCATTTTCCTGACTTATAAAGCCAATAAAGATTCAGCCGTATTCAATATCGAAGCATATATCAATGTGATACGCAAGATTCTGGGACTTCGCATATCCCGTCATATCGCCCGTAAAGAAGTCATCATACACGACCCGGATTATCCCGTTGTAAAAACAGAACTCATGGCCTTGTCGCAAGAATGGCAAGCATACGCACAAAAGAGCCGGTTACGTCTGCCGCCCAACTACCTGCACATTTTCTTCCATAATATAGACGACCATGAGGTTATCAGCCTGAGCCGAAAAATGGAAAACCTCATCACCATACTGTCCAACAGTCGGGACGCGGCAATCTTGGATGCTTTGAACAAACTTCCTATCGTGTCTACACATGCACATACGCGCCCGTTCCATAATTATAAGTGGAATATGGTATTAGGCATCATATTCCCTGTGGGCATATTCTTTTATTTCCGGATTTGGCGATACAGGTTACGTCTTTACAAGGATATACAACAAATAAAAAAATACAGCGCGTTTATCGCCGAACGAATCAAGAAGATATCTGAAATCGAATAAAACATCATAAAGTCATGGATACATTCAAACTGAATACAATAGAAGAAGCCGTTGCCGACTTCAAAGAAGGCAAGTTCGTAATAGTAGTGGACGACGAAGACCGTGAGAATGAAGGTGACTTCATCACGGCTGCGGAAATGATTACGCCTGAAAAAGTAAATTTCATGCTTCAGGAAGGAAGAGGCGTGCTCTGTGCACCGATTACCATTTCACGTAGTGAAGAACTGGACTTACCTCATCAGGTCAGCACCAATACTTCTATCTTAGGAACCCCTTTCACCATAACCATAGACAAACTGGAAGGCTGTACCACCGGAGTTTCCGCGCATGACAGGGCTGCCACCATCCGCGCATTGGCCGACCCGTCTTCCCGTCCGGAAACCTTTGGCCGCCCAGGGCATATCAACCCGCTGTATGCGCAAGACAAAGGCGTACTGCGCCGTGCCGGACATACAGAAGCTGCTGTCGACCTGGCACGTCTGGCTGGCTTGCAACCGGCCGCTGCCCTCATCGAAATCCTGAATCCGGACGGTACCATGGCCCGCATGCCTGAATTACAAAAAGTGTCCGCACGCTTTGGAATCAAAATCATAGCCATACGCGACTTGATTGCCTATCGGCTCAAACAAGAGTCCATGGTGGAACGCGGCCCGGAAGTAGACATGCCTACCGACTACGGGCACTTCCGCGACATCACTTTCCGCCAGACCAGTAACGGACTGGAACACGTGGCACTTATCAAAGGAGAATGGGAACCGGACGAACCGATTTTAGTGCGTGTACATTCTTCGTGCGTCACCGGAGACATATTCGGCAGCCAGCGTTGCGATTGCGGAGCACAACTCCATAAATCCATGCGCATGATAGAAGAGGCCGGAAAGGGCGTTATCCTCTACATGAATCAGGAAGGGCGCGGCATAGGCCTTTTCAACAAGATGAAAGCCTATAAGTTGCAAGAAGAAGGTATGGATACCGTAGATGCCAACGTACATCTCGGTTTCTTGCCTGATGAACGCGAATACGGTGTCGGAGCTCAAATCCTGCATGAATTGGGCGTACATAAAATGCGCCTGTTGACGAACAATCCGGTCAAACGTGTAGGTTTGGAGGCCTACGGACTCGAAATCGTGGAAAATGTGCCCATCGAAGTTCCGGTCACCCCCTACGACGAAAAATATATGCGAACCAAAAAAGAACGTATGGGACACACATTGCATTTCAATAAATAACCCTACTCTCAAAAACAACAACATAATGGAAACTAAAAACATATATGCTTATAACCCGAAAGAGACGGAACAGGCTTCCGTGTTTTCCAAACTCATGCGTAATGTCTATCGGTGGATGACATTCGCTTTGGCCATTACCGGACTGACAGCCGCATGCGTGGCAGGCAATGCCACACTGATGCAATTCATATTGGGGAATCAGGCCGTGTTCCTCGGACTTATCATTGCCGAACTCGTCGTAGCCTTTACCCTGATAGGCCGTGTCAGCAAATTGTCATTCACCAATGCCTCTCTATTGTTTATTCTGTATTCCATCCTTACCGGAGCTACTCTGTCTACCATTTTTCTGGTATACGAAATAGGTTCCATCGCTTCTACTTTCTTCGTCACTGCCGGTACATTCGGAGCCATGTCCTTAGTAGGATATTTCACTCATAAAGACTTAAGCAAAATGGGAACATATCTCATCATGGTACTCATCGGACTTATCATCGCAACCATAGCGAACTGGTTTATAGCCAGCACTACGCTCGACTGGGGTATCACGTATGCCCTTGTGCTCGTTTTTGTCGGACTGACGGCATACGATACCCAAAAAATCAAGGTCATGTTGCGTGAGCATGGAATGGGACTGGACGAAAGCACACAAAAGTTGGCTTTAATGGGTAGTTTCACTTTGTATCTGGATTTCCTGAATTTGTTTCTCCAACTACTGAAAATCCTTGGAAAAAGAAAATAACGGCAGGGAATAAGATTGATTTTTCACCAAAAAGACACCTTTTTCATCGAAAAGGAGTTAAAAGTGTAGCACATATCCGCAGAATTGCCTAACTTTGCAACATCAAGCCACGAGAATCAATAAATTAAGAAACATATATGAATCAACTATCAGACCGTTTGAACAGACTTTCTCCCTCTGCAACTTTAGCTATGTCTCAAAAAAGCAGCGAGCTGAAAGCACAAGGTGTAGATGTAATCAATTTAAGTGTCGGCGAACCGGATTTCAACACTCCGGATCATATCAAAGCGGCTGCCGTCAAGGCCGTAGAAGAGAATTATTCACGCTATTCTCCCGTACCGGGCTATCCCGCACTGCGCGAAGCCATCTCTGCCAAACTGAAAAACGAAAACGGCTTGGACTATGCACCGGCACAGATTCTTTGTTCCAACGGAGCCAAACAATCTGTATGTAATGCCATCATGGCATTGGTCAATGCCGGTGATGAAGTGATCATTCCGGCTCCTTATTGGGTCAGCTATCCCCAAATGGTCAAATTGGCCGAAGGAGAACCCGTCATTGTAGAAGCGGGCATAGAACAAGATTTCAAGATTACGCCCGAACAGTTGGAAGCGGCCATCACGCCGAAAACACGTGCGCTGATTCTCTGTTCCCCCAGCAATCCTACGGGTTCTGTATATTCCAAAGAAGAGTTGGCCGGTCTGGCTCGCATCCTCGCACAACATGAGCGCGTGATAGTCATTGCCGACGAAATTTATGAGCACATCAATTATATCGGCAAACATGAAAGCATTGCCCAATTCGCAGAAATAAAAGACCGCGTAGTCATCGTCAACGGAGTATCGAAGGCATACGCCATGACGGGATGGAGAATCGGTTTCATTGCCGCTCCCGAATGGATCGTAAAAGGCTGTAACAAGCTACAAGGCCAGTATACCAGCGGCCCTTGCTCCGTTTCGCAAAAGGCCGCCGAAGCCGCTTATACGGGTTCACAGCAATGCGTAGAAGACATGCGCCAGGCTTTTGAACGCCGTAAAAACCTGATTGTCAAATTGGCTAAAGAAATTCCCGGATTGGAAGTGAACAACCCGGAAGGCGCATTCTATCTGTTCCCCAAGTGCAGTTCGTATTTCGGTAAGAAAGACGGTGAACGTGTAATCAACAACTCCACCGACTTTGCCATGTACCTGCTTGAAGTGGGACATGTAGCTACAGTGGGTGGCGACGCTTTCGGATCCCCCGAATGCTTCCGTATGAGCTATGCCACCAGTGACGAAAACATTGTCGAGGCCATGAAACGGATTAAAGAAACCCTGGCCCGACTGAGATAAAAAAAGAAGTACGTCTTTAAATAATCTAATGCAAAGTATCTCGTCGGAAAACACTGTCGGGGTACTTTTCTTTTTACATAAAAAACGAATAGTATTTTGGATTAAGACATAATTATAAGTATTATATAGAACACAAGGAATGAGAAAAAACATAATATGGATAAGCCTGTTTTCTTTCGCTATGACAACGATAGCGGAATCCTCTATCGCATCTGTAAATACAGGCATTTTTCCCCTCCTGGCAAAAAACAGAAAGAAAGCAGAGCCCAAAGACTCGGTTGCATCTGATTATAAAAAGCTGACGGGAAGAGACTCGGTTGCCCTCAAAGGAATTGCCAATATCATAAAGAAAAACGGCAGTTTCTATCTGGAGTTCCCGACCCGACTGTTAGGACGTGAATTTCTGGTTACCAACCGCTTGCAGAAAGTGCCTTTGGAATTGAATGAGGCCGGAGTGAACAAGGGTATCAATTATGAGAACCAAGTCGTCACTTTCGAATGGCAACGCGAAGGAAAGAAATTATGTATTCGCCAGCAACGTCTCACTCCTGAAGTTCCTGTCACGGATGCTTTAGCCTCATCTGTAGCAGACAACTATATCAATCCGCTTATCGCCAGTTTGAAAATAGAGGCCGTAGCACCGGACTCCAGTACCGTAGTGATTAAAATCGACGAATTGTTCAACGGGAAGCAAACTGGGCTCAACGACGTATTCAACAACATCAATCTCGGAACGTCTGCCAATGCCGACCTCTCCCGCATCCTGGACATCAAGGCATTTGAAAGCAATATCACGGCCACTTCGGAACTGACTACCATCGTAAGGGAAGGCATGAGTAAAGTAAACGTGACCGTAGTGGTCAGTTCATCGCTCAGCCTCTTGCCTGAAACTCCGATGAGAGGACGCAAAGAGAGCAGAAAGGTCGGATATTTCACGACCCACCGCCTCAGCTACTCAGACCGTCAACAAGAACTTGAAACCCGCCGCTACATCACACGTTGGCGTTTGGAACCATCAGACGAAGCCGCTTATTTACGCGGCGAACTGACCTCTCCGAAAAAACCGATTACATTCTATATCGACCCGGCTACACCGAAGCAACTGCGCCCCTATATCCGCAAAGGTATTCTGGATTGGAACACGGCTTTTGAACAAGCCGGTTTCAAGGATGCCGTGCGGGTGGAAGAATATACCGACAGTATGGCTGCAGAAGGAGACGATTTGAAATATTCCTTATTCACCTATGCAGCTTCGGACAAGTCCAATGCCATGGGGCCGTCGGTCATCGACCCGCGTACAGGCGAAATCATCGAAGCCGACATCATCTGGTGGCACAACGTCGTATCTTTATTGCGCGAATGGATTGTTGTACAGACCGGTGCTGTCAATTCAGCCGTACGGAATCCGGAACTGCCCGACAGCCTGATGGGAGATGCCGCCCGTTTCGTAGCTTGCCATGAAGTAGGGCATTCTTTGGGTCTCAAGCATAACATGATTGCATCCTGGGCCTACCCGACCGACTCCTTGCGTTCTCCCGAATTCATGTCACGAGTAGGCGGCACAGCGTCTTCCATCATGGACTATGCCCGCTTCAACTACGTGGCCCAACCGGAAGACCACGTACCTTACGTCTCCCCACACATCGGTCCCTACGACCGCTTTGCCATCGAATGGGGATATCGTTGGTATCCGGATGAGGAAACGGAAAAAAGACAGCTCCGTGCGCTGTTGGACAGCCATACGGAGAAAATATACAAATACGGGGAAGAGCAATCTCCACGCGAAGCTGTAGACCCACGTTCCCTCAGCGAAGACTTAGGCGACAACGCCATGAAATCGGCTGGCTACGGTATAGAGAACCTGAAACGTATCGTACCGGAAATCGTTGAATGGACTACCACCGGCGAAGAAGGGCAGACCTATAAAAACGCGGCCAAGCTCTACGCCGGAGCCGTCTTCCAATGGGGACTCTATCCTTATCATGTCATGGCCAATGTGGGGGGAATCTATTTGGAAAGCACAGAGGTCGGTGACGGCCAAAAGACTTATACTTTTGTGGAAAAGGAAAAACAGAAAGAAGCCGTACAGTTCCTGCTCGATCAGTATATCACTTATCCGGCCTGGTTGTTCGACACCTCTGTTTCCGACTACACTTACATACTGAAAGAAACTCCGCTCGGCACGTTGGAACAAAGCCCTAACGCCATGTACAAGAACACGCTGAACTACTTGTTGTGGGACTTGCTGGACAACAAACGTATGGTTCGCATGTTTGAAAATGAATTTCAGAACGGCGAGAAAGCCTTTACCCCCGTGGAAATGGTAGACATGCTGCACAAACACATATTCAAGCCCACCATGGCAGGCAAGAAGCTCGACGTAATGACCCGAAACCTGCAAAAGTCGTTCGTCGATGCACTTATCACGGCAGCCGCCGAAGAGGAAGGTGTGAAAATCAACAAACGCCTCCACGCCCCTCTGCCGGCTTTGAATACCACGGCCTTACCCTGCAACGCCCACGGATGCTCTTCTGCCATGAACGGCGATAATCGCAATGCCCGCCTCATCGACATGTATAGTACGCAAATCAACCGTGTCAGCGACGCTATCAGTGTCAAACGCGGAGAATTGATGAGCATCTTACAATTGCTGAAAAACAAACGAAACATTTCCGACCCTGCCACCCGTTTCCATTACGAGGACATGATCCTGCGTATCCAAACGGCACTCGGGTTGACTAAATAAAAACAACGAAAGGAATGAATATGAGAAGAATTGAATGTATCCTCTTGTGTCTGTTCATCGGGATTCTGTCCATGGCGGCACAGACCCGTACCGTCACCGGCTCTGTCTTCGACAAGGCAGACAACCAACCGGTTATCGGTGCCACCATAGCGGTCATGAGCGCACAAGGTACCGTGGCGCATGGCACAACAACCGACTTGGACGGTAAGTTCAAACTGGAAGTACCCTCAGGAACCCAAAACCTGACTTGCCGTTTTATGGGTTATACAACGACCACGATTCATCTTCAAACAGGAAAAGACAACTATACAGTCTATATGGAAAATGATTCCAAACAGTTGAATGAACTGGTCGTCACGGGTTATCAGGCAATCGACCGCCGCAAGTTAACCTCAGCCGTCACAACGATAAAGATGTCCGATGAGATTATCGGTGGAGTCAACAACATAGACCAGGCTCTGGCCGGACAGATTGCCGGATTGTCCAGCGTGACCTCTTCCGGCTCACCCGGTGCGCCGGTCAAGTTACGCATCCGCGGAACGGCCTCCCTCAGCGGAACGCAAGACCCGCTCTGGGTGCTCGACGGCATTCCATTGGAGGGTACAGACATCCCGTCTATGGAAGATTTACAAGACATAGATAACATCTATCAGACTTCAATCGCAGGTATTAATCCGCAGGACATTGAAAGCATCACGGTACTGAAGGACGCAGCAGCCACGGCCATTTATGGTGCCCGGCAAACGGTGTAATCGTTATCACCACCAAAAAAGGAAAAGCAGGCAAGCCGCAAATCAACTTCTCCATGAAGTTGACGTACAACCCCAAGACAGACATCGACCGCCTCAACCTTTTGAACTCTGATGAAAAGGTTGACCTTGAACTTGGTCTATTGCAGTCCGATTATACCTACCGCGAAAATAAAGGTGATGTAGCCCGCATCATTGCAGGCTACGGGCTGACCGATGCCTACAAGGCAGGAGGTTGGAACGCCCTCTCGCCCGAGGCACAGGCTGACATCAATGCCCTGCGGGCTGTCAATACGGATTGGAACGACATCCTCTTTCGGGGCGTGTTCAACCAAGAATACAATGTAAGCCTTTCCGGAGGTTCTGAAAAAGCTACCTACTACTCCGCCTTAGGCTACTATGTGGAACAAGGCAATGTGGAAAGCGTAAAAAACGACCGCTTCAACCTGACGCTGAAAACCGACTACCGTATCAATAGCAAACTGAAAGTGGGAGCCTCCGTATTCGCTAACCGTCGCAAACAAAGGTCTTATCTGACCTACAACGAAGGCTTCACAAACCCTGTTTACTACTCACGGATAGCCAATCCCTACATGCGCCCGTTCGATGACGAGGGGAACTATATCTACGACACCAATGTACAACACCGCCAAGGCGATGACATCGTACCGGATTTCAACATCTTTGAAGAACGTGCCAATACATCTAATGAGAATACCTTTACTTCTTTGATGTCCATCTTCGATGCCGAATTCAAATGGAACGAACATTTTAAAGTGACTTCACAATTCGGTCTGCAATGGGATGAAAACATGATTGAAAAATATGCCGGACAAGACAGTTATGCCATGCGGCGTGAAAAAGAACAGCACCAATACAACGGAACGACTGTGCTTCCGGAAGGCGGTTCCAATAAAATCACAGAGAACCACAGTTCCCAATGGACATGGAAAGCTATGGCAGAATATCAAAACCGTTTCAAAGACATACACGAACTGGAATTGATGGCTGGAACGGAAATCCGCCACAATGAAGATAAATCGCTCTATTCTGCCGTATATGGTTACGATGCACGCACATTAACATCCAAACCCATCATCTTTCCCAACGAAGAGAAAGCCGAAAGCGTCCCACTACATACGGAAACGTATCTCGAAAATGCCTTCGTTTCGTGGTTCGCCACC
>ENA-OPCA01001892-OPCA01001892.1-human-gut-metagenome-genome-assembly--contig:-NODE-1892-length-14572-cov-3.891920_pt1 | contig 14572 bp, 6 predicted proteins | sample MGYA00241076_ERZ501468 | MGnify/ENA primary metagenome ERZ501468 (study PRJEB25962, sample SAMEA2042633) | human gut metagenome | biome: human gut; feature: human-associated habitat; material: faeces... | reverse complement strand
ACAGCGGGAAGTATTAGGAAGTCGTGCGTCTAATGCCATGCAGTCACGTGAAAAAGGGCTGGCCGAAATTACGAAAGCCGAAAATCAGGCTGCAATCGAGGCTAATGAACGCTACCTGAAAAGCTATGGTACATTTATGCAGAAACGTGATGCAATCATAGCTGAGTACACCCGTAAAATCTCGGAGGCTGCTACTCAGGGAGACAAGGACATACTCCAGAAAGAAATGGATAAGGCACTCTCCTCCCTTGATCTTGAGAAGCTGAAACAGGGAATCAATTGGGAACTTATCTTCGGTGACTTGGATAAGGTCTCCAAAGAATCCTTGAACAAGGTAAAACAGCAGCTTAGGGATTTCAAGAACTCAGAAGAATACAAGAATATGGCTGTTGACCAGAAGAAGGTCATTGACGAGGCGTTAAGCAACATCCAGTCAACTCTTATCGACAAAGGAGGATTGCTGGCCGACCTACCCGAACAGTTAAGCGAATTGGCCAAGGCACAGGAAGAACTGTCACAAGCTCAGGAGGAATACAACGAAGCCATGAGAAGCGGAACAGATGAACAGAAGGAAGCGGCCACGAAGAAACTGAATGATGCCCAGAAAAGACAGCAGAACGCTCAGGTCAATGTACAAAAGTCGACAGATAAAACGACAAGCAACCTTGTCACATTGTCGAACGTCATTACCCAGCTTGGTTCAAACTCTGAAATTTCCCTCTCTCAGGTCGGTGATTTGGCCGGAAATATAGTAGACATATTTGCAGAAGAGAGCGAGAAACTTGGAGGTATAATTGGAGCTGCATTTTCTCTTTTAGATGCCATCGGGACACAGGGGTTGGATGGTTTCATAGGTAACATATTCAGTAGTGTCTTTAAGTCTGTAGGTGGAATATGGGATACCCTGACTTTCGGAGGATTCAGCAAACTCTTCGGTATTGGAGGAAACGAAAAAGAGGTGCAGGATACAATCAACAGACTCACGGACAGAAACGAAAAGTTGCAGTCTGCCATCGAATCCCTTACAGAAGAAATGAAATCCAGCAAGGGAAGCGAGAAATCCGTAGCAGAGTACAATAAAGCCATCAAGTATCAGGAGGAATACAACAAGAATGTCCTTTCAAAAGCGCAGGCCAATGCTGGCTATCACAGTAAACATCATAGCTGGGCCTATTACATGGGCTGGTCGGAAAGTGACATACAATGGATTCGGGAAAATGTCATGGCAGAGTTCACAGGTACAGATTCCTTGTGGCAGATGTCTCCGGAGCAGATGGATTTATTACGTCAGAATGTGGATTTGTGGCAGAAAATGGCCGATTCAGGGAAAGGAGGCTATGGGAATGGTGTCGTTGAAGCACTAGGTGAATATGCAGATCTGGCCGGAAACCTCGAAGAACTGAAAGAAGGGCTTTTCGAACAGCTTACCGGAATAAGTTTTGATTCCATGTATGACAGTTTCATAGATACTCTCATGGATATGGATGCCTCGGCGGAAGATTTTGCGGATAACCTATCCGAATACTTTATGCGTGCCATGCTTTCAGATAAAATCGGTAACATGTACAGCCAGAAGCTGGAAGACTGGTGGAACAGATTCGGTGAAAGTATGAAGGACGGAAACCTGAGTGAGAGTGAACGTAATTCACTCCAAAACGAATATATGGGGTACGTGAATGAAGCATTGAAACTACGGGATGAACTTGCCGCAGCTACCGGATACGACAAGGCTGGCAGCAGTTCCCAGCAGTCGGCCTCCAGCCGCGGATTCGGTACGGAAATGACGCACGAGGATGCCGGAGAACTGAGCGGTCGGTTCACTGCCGTGTATGAGTCCAATCTTAGGATAGAGACAGCAGAACAGCAGCAAACGGTAGCTATTACCGAACTGCGAGGTTCCATCGGTTCCCTGACATCACAAGTGACCGGTCTGTACAACATTGCCGACGAGACACGTACCATCCTGGCCAATTCCTATTTGGAGTTACAGCAAATCAGAGAGAACACTGGCGAAATTGTCAAACCTATCAAACAGATGCAGGCTGACATCGCCGAAGTGAAACGTAATACAGCAAGACTATGACAGGAGATTTATTTATTAACGGGAAGGATGCCTGGAGCACATGGGGTGTCCGCATGGGTGACGGTTTTCTCGATGCTATCGACGGATTCAACCAGATGAAAGACTACATCGAAGATGAGAGCCGTCTGGAGCACGGGAAGCGAATAATAACCGAAAATGCAAAAGTAGCATCGCGTGAAATCACTCTCCAGTTCACCATAGAAGGAAACTCAGAAGGCGACTATCGGACAAAGAAGAAAGCCTTTCAGTCAGAACTGGAAAAAGGTGCCGTAAACATCAAAATCCCCGCTCTTGGGAGCGAAGTCTACAAGCTGGTTTACCTGGGGAAAAGCATCTCTTACGGGTTGAGTATTGACAGGCGTTTCGGTAAAGTTTCAAGTAAGTTTTGCGAACCGAATCCCATGGATAGAAGTGAATAACGAACATTTCCTTTATTGTTTCAAATGGAAGTCCGGATTTTTAGGGCTTCCATTTTCTATTTATGAACTTTGGGGATATGATTGAAATTAAGGACATATCCGGAAAGACGAGGTTCTCCACCCCTATCAACAAAGGGGCGAAGGGAAAGTTTACACTGATGAAAGAGGACTACATCGTTCTCCCATTCTCCGTGCCTGAACCGATATATTTTAAACTTGGAGACTATGTAGACCTTTCTGGGGTTCTGGATGATTCACTGGGCGGCTTACTTTCAAAAGTATATGAGGTAACAGACCTGCAGAAACCTTCTTTCAATGCTTCTACTGGTGGATATGATTATGAGCTGAAACTGGATGCTTACTACTGGAAGTGGAAAAACAAAATTTTCAAATACACTCCTGAACATGCTGGATATGAAGCGTCATGGTCTCTCACCGCAGCCCTTGATGTACAGCTTGGTGTGTTCTTACGTAACCTGAAAGCTTTGGGATATACCTATAAGGGAAAGGAATTCGTATTTGAAATAGATTCAACAGTAGAGAATAAGGCAGTTGCAATGACGTATGACAATATGAACCTGCTGGATGCCTTATTCTCAATGGCGGGTGAGGATAAGTGGAACTGTGATTGCTGGATAACGGACAACGTAATTCATTTTGGGCGAAACGAATTCGGTGATGCCGTCAAAATCGAGTTAGGGGTTGAAGCGTCTGCCATGACTCGCAGTGAGAGCAAAGGCACTTATGCCACCCGCATTTATGCATTCGGATCTACAAGAAACATACCTGAGAACTACCGTCCCATTGAAGAGCAGACGGTAGTAAACGGAGTTGTGCAAAGACGACTTATGCTTCCCGCTGGTACGCCATACATAGATGTGTATCCTGACATGAGCCAGGAAGAAGCAATTGAAGACATCGTGGTATTTGACGAGGTATATCCCCGACTTGAAAATACGATGTCAAGTGTATCTACGAGGACGGAAACCGTTACAAATGAAGACGGAGGTCAGGAAACCGTGACTTACTATCGCTATCGTGATACTGGCCTGAATTTCTCCAAGGACTACATACTTCCGGGACAAGAGCTGACAATTATCTTTCAGTCCGGCAAAATGAATGGATTGGAGTTCGGTGTTATTTTTGACCCGGACAACAACGGAAGCCAGCTTTGGGAAATTGTCCGCAGCGAAGACTACGGACGTCCATTGCCGGATGATACCATATATCCTGAAAATGATGACAAGTATATCCTTTCCGGTTTTGATCCAAAGTTTGTTTCTGTACAAATGATTCCGGACGCGGAGCAGGAACTGAAAGAGAAGGCACAGAAGATAGCAGACCAGCGAAAAAAGGACGATGGTACATACTACACTACCCTCCGGTCAGAATGGGTTAATGAAGACAAGCTGAAACGCTTTTTCGAGTTCGGGCAAAAGATAAACCTGGTCAATAAAGCCTTTTTTGAGAATGGTCGTGAAAGCCGTGTTCTCGGATGGGAGTTTAACCTTGACATTCCATGGGATTCTCCGGTATATACTATTGGGGAAAGTATGCCCTACTCTCGCCTTAATGATGTGGAAGAGAAACTGGAGTCGATTACGTATAAAGGGCATACTTATGTTGGAGGCGGAGGAAGTAGCATATATGTGATTAAGACCAATGATTCTACTGCCCCATCGGACAGTAATGTATTTTCGGCAAAACGGTCACTTGCAACATTATTGAGAAAGGACAAGGAAGACCAGACAAACTATCTCATTAAGCTTCTTGGCGGTATCATATCTCCTTTCCTGGAATCAATTGACTTCGTGACAGGTATGATGGGTGCTGGTATGTCATTCTCTTCAGAAAAGGGCGGCGAGTCTGTCGGATGGATTGACAAACTGTACGTGCGCAAGAAAGCTATCTTCCAGTTACTTTCAATAATGGAGACCGAGCTGGCCGGAGCTTCCTTCATGTTCAACGCCAGCGGAGCACGGGCTACGATTACTAAGGTCGAGTTTATAGAAAAAAAGGGAATTCGTTTCAAGGATGGTAAAGGAGTCAAGTTCTCAGACGGGAAAAGAGGTTACTCATCTCCTGGAACTTATGGTTCTGTTTATCGCTGTTACTTCCTTGCAGATGATGGTGAGAAAGCCATAGAAAATCGTTTTAAGCCAGGGAATTTAGTACGCTCACAGTCCTTTAATATTAAGGAAGGCGCGTATGACGGCGTATCCAATCACTATTGGTGGCGTCTGGTGGAAAATGTTGGTGATAACTGGATAGATGTATCCGTGAATCATTGTGACGAAGGAAGCGATATACCCAAAGTGGGTGACGTGATGGTACAGCTTGGAGACATAGCCGACCCGGACTATCAGGCTGCAATCGTGTTGTCTGCATATGGAAATGGTGCGCCATATCTGACATTCTATCAGGGAATAAATTCTTATTCATTAAGCGAGAGAGACATACTTACGGCAAGGTATGACCGAGTTACGAAAGAATGCCGATTCCAAATCGGCCATGAAGGAAAGAATGGCTGTTTCCTTTATTCACCATCAAAGGGATTGCGTGTTGAAGGAATGATTGAAGTACTGGGCGGTAACGGTATGTCAAACTTTGACGATGCTTTGGACTTCGCCGAACAGGTGAATGACCGTATGGCCCAGTATATCGGATATGATGGATGGGAAAGCCTGGTTGGTGAAGCGCTGGCAGGTAGGACTATAATAAAAGGCGGGGTTATCAATACGGACTTGATAAATGCGGCTGTCATCATCACATCGGAATTGATTGCCGGTGCCATCAAAGCCAAGAAACTTGAAATTGGTGATGGGAAAAAAATCTATTCAACGATAGATACGGATGGAAGAGCAACATTTGTTGATGTTACAGCTATTAATGGATATTTTGAGGACGTGCTTATGCGCGGCTCCCTTAGAAGTCCATTTTCCAAGGTATCCGATTCATTTAACACGAACTACAATGATAACATCATTATTGAAGGTGGAGGTTCCTGGACAAAGGTATATTCAATACCAACAGGAAAAGAACAGATAGGAAGAAAGATTACCGTATGCTGCATTGGTACAGGAGAGGCGTCAATCTCATCAAGTAATGCAAAGTTCTACGAATATGGAAGAAGTTACAATGAGTTGATATTGAACAAGGAGATAGTTCAGCTGATTGGCTATGGTCTTGGTGATATATTCTACGGTTGGATTGTCACATGCCGGGAGGACTTGGATGTCAACTACGCAATGGGGCGTCCTGATAAGGTATTGGCCAGAGGTTATGTTGATTTAAGAGATGATTCAAAAAAGTATTACACATTCGATGGCAGTACATTGTCATTTACCAAAGTATCCAGCAAAGAATATAGAGTAACCATGCCAACCCAGTGGGGCACAGTTAAAGATGAATATATGGTAATGGTCACTCCGATGATGAGAGTCGGACTTTCATCCGGGACATATTACGTAAGCATCGAAAGTGATACGGAATTCTCCCTGAATTACATGGCATATGGTACCGGTCAGGGAGGTGCTTTCTTCTTTGAAGTAAAAAGAATGGGATTTTATTAGTTATAGACAAGGCAATTATAATCTATACAGCGTTGGAAACATCATTAATAACTATAAATTAAAAACAATTATGGCAGCAGAAGAAGATTTTGTATTAAGCTTTACAGGTGAAGAAACTGACAATCTATTGAAACATACAGAAAGTATGAAGAATCAGACAACGGAAGAAGATGGTGAAACGGTACAGGTGTACGATACAAACGGCGTGCCGCATAAGGTGTCGAAAACGGAACTTTTGAAGAAGTCTACACTGGCTCTCCCAGCTTTGGAAGACATCTCCAGTTTTGTGGCCGTGAATGCCGCCGGAAATGCCGTCGGAGTAATGACAAAAGAGCAGGTTGCGTCAGTTCTGGCGGGACTTATTGGAACAGTAACTGGGGCAAAAGACGGTTTAATGAGTAAATCCGGATTCATAGAAAGAGGGGATATATCAGATGCAAATACCCGATTTTCTGGATTTCTTCGAACTACAGGGATGCCCAATACCCCATACCCGTCTGAGCATGGTATCTTAGTATCTATTTCAACAAGTTCTGTATGTTTACAGTTCTTTTTGAGAGGTTGGCCTGTCGAATTGTATTGGAGAAGCCTTTGGGACAACTGGAATTCTTGGAACCGAATCGGTTAATCAGCTTAGTTGTCTCCATGCGCTCCAGTTGTTAAGCCCCCAGCTCATTCTTGTATATGAATTACCATCCGAGCTGACAGCTATCTGTGAAGTAGATCCACCAGCACCATCACGGAATACAATAATATGACCAAGCTCAATTGGATAGTGTTTGGATGATATATCCTGACCATAGCAATATACTGCATAGAACCCTGACTTGGTAAGATTATTAGCATCCGTATTAATATCAACACGGTCTCTGTAAGTGAATGGAAAAGAAATAAGTCCCGCCAGAACTGACGCAACCTGCTCTTTTGTCATTACCCCAACAGCATTTCCGGCCGCGTTAATAGCGACAAAAGCGGATATGTCTTCCAGCTTGGGAAGAGCCAGTGTAGACTTCTTCAGTAGCTCCGTTTTCGACACCTTATGCGGAACGCCGTTTGTATCGTACACCTGTACCGTTTCACCATCTTCTGCTGTAGTCTGTTCCATTATAGCCTTTGCATTGTCCAGAATTTTATCTGTTGTTTCGCCGTCATACCTTGAATCGTATTTTTTATCGTCCATATCGTTTTCAATTTATCATTAAGATTAATAAGATTACTAACACTGTGTAGATTATAATTGCCTTGTCCATCAGCTTGTATAATTGATTAAAAAATATCCGAAATATGGAACCTTAGCCACCAGTAGTATTATTGAATCGCCGACAGCCAAAGTATAACTTTGCACACTTCCGTTCTGGTCGTATATTCCGGCCAACGTGACGTTTTTAGAGCCTGCAAGGCATCTGAAAACCAACATAAGTCCGAAATCAGACGGAAGGCTGCTCATACCAAACATGCTTGCGACCTGCGACTCATCCGGAAGGGTCACATTATATGCGCTGCTGGCATATATAAAGAAGATATTATTCTGTGAGAAATCAATCTTGTAGGTGCTGCCTGTAATGTTAAGCCTTCCGATCTTGGTTCCAATAAACGCAGTTGCCATCAGTGGAGCATTGCTTTTCAGCCCATAGTTTTTCGTTCCACCAGATACTTCAATAAACAGCCCATAATTGGCCACGTCAAAACCATATCCGCCATACGTATTCGTCTGATTGTTTATGATTCTTCCCGCAGCTGTAAAACCTGAAGCTGTCGCCGGAACAACATTTTTACCTATTAATACATAAGAGCTTGTGCCACCTACACGAATCATGTCACTATAAATTGACAAACTACCGCCACCTCCGGATGCCGTTGCTTCACTACCGATTCGGCCATTTGCCAGTTCAAATCCTCCGATAGACCCCCTTTCCAAAGATCCATCCGCACCATCAAGATGCTTCACCTTCAGGTTTTCTACGTCTATGTATTCGGCCTTCAGCACGGGACGTCCATTTTTATCAGTAGTAAAAACAGCGATTGGATTACCAGACGTATTGGTTACAAAGAAATTATCTGCATGTACCGTTACAGTCCTATCTTTGACGTTGATTCCTGTATCTTCCAGTTCAAGGCTTATTTCGTCCTTTGCTACCTCTACAACTGATTTACCAGACGATAGCATGAGTTCGCTAAATCTTCCGACTAACTTTCCATCAGACAGACTGAGGTAATTCGTTTGTTCCCTGTTACCGAGATAGGTACGTCCATACACATTGAAGTATCCCTCTTTTTTCACACGGTCGTATCCAATCGTGACTATATCTTTCCCGGAGAGGGAGTAACTGTTGATTCCCTGATAGAAGATAAGAGAAGGCGCACCGTCTCCGTATGCAGACAGCACGATTGCGGACTGGAAATCCGTGTCCGATATGTCTCCAAGTTGTACAACCACATCACCCTCCTTGGGAATATCACTACCTTCGTCACAATGATTCACAGACACTTCTATCCAATTATCACCGACGGCAGTGACTAACCGCCACCAGTAATGATTACTAACATTCTCATAGACTCCGGATTTGATATTGAATGACTGGCTGCGTACCAGGTTACCCACACAGAAACGGTTCTCGATTGCTTTCTCACCATCGTTTGCAAGGAAGTAACAGCGGTACACGGCGCCATGTGCGCTTGGCTGTACGTATGCTCTGCTACCATCTGAATAGTATTTCGCGCTACCATCTGAGTAGAAGAACGGGACCGCATCTATACGCTCTACCTTTGTTATCGTAGCCCGTGCTCCGCTTGCATTGAACATGAAGGAAGCTCCTGCCAGCTCGGTCTCCATTATGCTGAGCAGCTGGAAAATGGCTTTCTTGCGCACGTACAGCTTGTCAATCCATCCGACGGATTCACCGACTTCCTCTGAAGAGAATGACATGCCGGCACCCATCATTCCAGTAACAAAGTCGGGAGATGTAAGGAAAGGAGATATGATACCGCCAAGAAGCTTCATCAAAAACTCCGTACGGTCAGGTGCATCCTTACGAAGATGTGTCTTCAACGATTTTAATGCACTGAATATATTCTTATCAGACGGTGTTTTTTCATCGAACGACCGGATTACATCATATACATATTGTTCAGCCTGTCTGGCTACCTCATACCGTAGCGAGTTCAGCGAGTTATCTACCGAGGATTTCCACCCCGACCCTACTTCATCCGAGCAGGTAATCGTAGCCTGGCACAAGTCGTTCAACTTGCGCTGCACCTTGGTAATACGTGTATCCTTGTATCCTCCGGTAGAACCGAAATACTGTTCTGACAGCAGACGCACGTTCCATCCGATGCGGAGCGGTGTATTATTCTTTTCTATGTAGTTCCGGTCAGTAGTTCCGGTGTATTTGTTTGGGTCAAAGCTGTAGGTATTCAAGAAGTCATCTACTGCCTGCTTGTATGCCTGTTCCGCTGCGGTGATGTATTCCTGCGGCATGGCGAAGTTCCATGGTATATACTTGTCACCTGGATTTGGTATAATCACACCTCCAGGAATCTGAGTCGTTTCATCAGGGTACACGTTGATGATTTCCCATTCCCGTGTATCTTCATGCCATGCAGCCTGGAAAGAACCGTCAGTTCCACGACCTGCCAGCTCGCCAGTCTGGAACTGTAACATATAGTCCAGATCCGGAATCTCATAGTCTTTCGGATTCCAGGTCATTCCATTATCTTTGAAGTAATATACGGTGTACTTCCGTCCTTCCTCACTGATTTTCTCTTCCGTACGTACAGATGAAACAGTACCTACATACTGAGGATATATCTCAGCAAACGCAGTTTCTTCCGTTTCTTCCTTCACGCCGTACAAGTCTACATTCTTGTCCACATATATTTCCCGGCTTGGAAGTTGCAGACGGGAATACCCGTACTTTGTCGCATCAATATTGCGTGTGCTGCCCAACGGGAACAGACGGGTAAAGAATTTCACTTCCCCGTTATCTTCCTGTGCCAGATTGGTAAGTCCTTGAAGGTATCCAAGCTCCACCACTTCCCCACGTTCAGCTTTGCAGAGATTAATCACATAACCGTCTGCCCACATTTCCGTATCAAATGTGGCGGCTATGCCGTTGCTGCCAAATGCCGCATCCCAGCACTTCACATTCCGGTAATCAATCACCTTGTTTTCGGCGGTAATAACCGTTCCGATGCTCCACAGATTTCCACCGGCACGGCGGTTCATATTGTCTATCCACAACTGAAGGTGTTCGCGCGGACCACCGTCGTAACTGAATTCAGAAGTGGTTCCACCCTCCTGGAACAGCATCAGTGTATCTTCCGCATCATGTATCGGCGCATAGAACTTCACGCTGTATTCATAAGTTTGTGTGTTTTTTTGTTTCGGACGATAACGTGATTTTACCTTGTAGCGAACGCCTTCCACATCGATGTAGTCATCCACATCCAGCGGCACGTATTCGGTATGGGTGAAGGATGCAGATACGCTGCATTCTCCACCTATTTCTTCCGTGACACTGGAAGAAGAGTTCGGGCTGGCTGTCAGTCGAAGGATGTTCGTTTTATCGTATATTTTCAGTTCCATTTAAACGGTGTTTAATCAATTCCTAAATAGAAGGCTGCGGCTCCAAAAATTTCAGTGAAAACAGCACATAGAAGCGGTCTCCTTCGTAGCTTTCGTACCATTCCGGATCTGCCGGCATATCCTGGTAAACCATATTGTAGGTTCGGTAATTCTTCACGGCGATTGCAAGCATACCCGACGTGATGAGCGTCATCATGCGCTGATATTTGTCCAGCCGGTCGGATGCGGAGCTTCCACGAAGCCAGAACTGCAATGTACGTTCGATGCTGCTCAGCTTCACGTTCGGGTTCTGAGGAAGCTCTACCCCGTTCCGTTCACGGAAGTCTACGGTGGTAATATCCTTCGCCTTGGGCATTCGAAGCAAAGCATCCATGTTTACGTGTCCGCCTTCTTCCGTCTCTCCCAGGAAAGCACCGTATTCCGTCCATACGTCCGTTCCATTAATTGTTAGGTATCCTGTCAAATCCATATCATTTCAGTGTTATACCGTTCAATTTCATATCACTTAAAATCTCGTGTATCTCCACCAGGTGTGCCGTGTGTCCGGCTATGGTGGCCAGCGTCTGGCTGTCCTGCTTCTGCGTGTTTCGGATTTCCTGCACGAACTTGTCCGTATTGGCCAGATGCGTCTGCATGTTTCGTCCTATTCCTTCAAAGGTGGATATGCTGTCCTGGCTCATCGTGGTGAGCGCACCGCTGGAGGGGCTCTGGCTGCTTCCGGAATCCGCAGATGAAGATTCCCAACCGAGCGTCTTCTTAAGTTCTTCACGTTCGGCTAATGCGTCATTTACTATATCATCCCAGTCTGTCCTCAAATTAAATTGTTCATATTTTGAAAGATTACCATCCGACATAGCGTTAGCAAAGTCTTTATACCACTCTTTCAACTGTTTAGAATAGGTGTCCGACATCATGCTTTCAATCATCGCCTGCTGCATTGTTTTTTCAAATTTGGATGCAAAATCATCTACATCCGATTCCATATCAAGCAGGCTTTCTTTAAACTCATTGCGTAAACTGTCAAATGAAGTATCTGTCTGCTTTTCAAACTTGCTTTCCTCCAGTTCTTCAAGCTGCTTCCAGTATTCGATATAATCATCCATATACTGTGCGGCATTCCTGTATCCGTCATCTGCATGTTGCTTTATTTTTGCATAAAGGTCGGATGCTTCATTGGCCACATTATACATCTGCTCACTGGTAAGATTCCAGAATTCACCGACATCTCTTACAGACACACCTGCTGCTTTGCTTACACGCTCCCAGTCACTAGCCGACATAGCGTCGTTGACTCTTTTGTTACTTGAGTGCGTACCTCCAATCCCCCAAACTCCGTTATCCCAAGCAGCACCTTCACGCCGCATCATCTCCTGCGTGTTTGCCATTGTTTCTTCGAGGTTCTGTTTTTGCTTCTCATATATGTCACTGGCATCGGATACGGCACTTTCATCCATCTTTTCGGCCAGATTATCAATGGATGCCTTCAGTGCTTCATTGGAAATGGTAAGTCTTTCCAAATCTTCCTGTAAGTGAGGATCGCTCTCTTTGTTACCAATAAGTCCGAAAGTCAGTGTATTCCATATCCCCCCAACAGACTTGAATACACTCCCTACTATATTGTCTATAAATCCGTCAAGCCCTTGTTTACCGATAGTATCAAGTAAGGAAAATGCCGCACCAATTATGCCTCCTATCTTACTTCCGGCTTCCATGAATATGTCTGTAATGTCTCCGGCAAGATTTCCAATCTGTGAAAGAGACATTTCGGAACTGGAGCCAAGTTCTGTAATGGCTCCCGACAAAGCTATGAGATTGGATTTTGCCTTTTCTCCTGACTTTTCCACGTTAACCTGAGCGTTTTGCTGGTTCCTGACAGCATTATTCAGTTTTTTTGTTGCCGACTCCTTCTGCTCGTCTGTTCCATCTCTCATCGCTTGATTGTATTCATCCTGCGCTTGCGCCAACTCTGTCTGTGATATGGCCAGTTCTTTCAGCTGATTCGGTAAATCTGCAAGCAATCCTCCCTTGTCAATGAGGGTGTTTTGTATATTGTTAATGGCTTCATCAATAACCTTTTTCTGGTCAATGTCCATGTTCTTGTACTCTTCTGAGTTCTTGAACTGTTTCAGCCGCCGCTTTACTTTTTCAAGTGATTCCTTAGCCACCTTATCCAAATCACCGAACACAACTTCCCAGTCTATACTGTCTTTCAGTTCGCTGAAATCGAGTGCAGACAATGATTCTTTCCTTTCCTGTTCAAGGGCTTTCTTTTTATATTCATCACCTTCTTTTTCCGCAGCGGCAATCTTCCGGGCGTAATCCATTGCAATGGCCAGACGCTTCTCCTGATACGTTCCGTATTGTTTATTGTAGTCGATAAGGCTCTGCGTGGCCTTGTCATTGTATTCTTTATCTATCTGTAGCAACTGGTCGTTGTATAACTGCTGTGCCAAAATTCGCTGTTCCTGCGCTTTCTGTCTGACAGCATTATACTGGCTCTGTGGGATATTGTCACCTTGCTTTCGTGCCTTATCCATTTTGGCAATCGTGTCCCGTTCCTGCTTGTCAATGTCGGCAAGCTGTTCATCATATTCCTGTCTAGCCAAAGCCTTTCGTTTGGCGAGTCCTTCCATCATAATTTGCAGACGGAGTTTTTCTGTAGTCTGCTGTGCTTTTACGCGGGCATCGGAAAGCTGGGAGGCGTAGTCGGTTTTCTCTTTTTTACCGGTTCTACCGCTTCCTCCTGAAAAATCGGTTGTCAGTGCAGCCACGTCAATGCCCTGTTCTATTTCTTTGTTGTGTTTCTGTAACTGGTATATCTGATTCCGGTATTCCGCTATTACTTTGTCAATTTCATCTACACGTCCGGACGCAGCACCCACCATCATCTGTGCCCCGCTATACAGGTCGGGATTCTGTTCACGATCTATAGAATTTCTCTTTTCAATCCGTTTGTCCAGTTCCTTTTGTGCGGCATCTCTTTTTACATACTCCTGTGTAATTTTCTGTTCCAGACCGATGATTTTCTCATTATTTTCATCCAGGAACTTCATAGATGCACGGGCACGTGACGCTGCCAGTATGGAAACAGTAAGACGTTCATAGGCATCTGCCGACTTACCCAGCATAATATTTTCGTCAGACATCTTGCTGAAATAATCCGGATATTCCTTTTTTAAAGCCACGATGGCTTTCTTGCGTGTTTCTGTACTTTCCGCTTCATCGGTCGCAGCATTATACAGCACACGGAGGCGGGTGATGCTGTTCTGGGCTTCCGCATTCCCTTTACTCAAGGCTTCCTGGTATCTTTCCTGCGATTCTGAGAGTGTTTCCAGTGAATCCGAAAAAGAAAGTGTCTTCTTTATCCACTGACCAATTTCCTTTCCATATACAATTCCCAATGAAATTAGAGCGATTAAGGCTGTCTGCGGGGAAAGCAATGCTTTTCCAAGCTGTTTCCATACCGGCACACCCTTTTGTCCGGATGCAGCAAGAAGCTCGTTCTGCTTGCGTACATCGGCGATAGCGTCCGCCAGCATCGGCAGGTTGTTGGAGATAGCGAGGATAAACATCTGCGGACCCATGGCAAGCGAAGGAAGTTCTCTTGCCACCTGGCTGAACTGCATCTTCAGGTTGTTGGTCTTACGGGTTACAGATTCTGTGTCGATGTCGATTGAAGGTGTTTTTGCCGCTTCTTCCTTAGTCTTTTTCAAACTATTAAGCCCTGCTTCAAGTCCTCTTACTTGCCCAGTAAGTGCCTGGATGTTGGCGGCCTCCTGTGTATAGCTTACACCAGCTATTTTGTTAACCTCCAACTGTTTTTTCTGTTCGGCAATTACCTGTTTCAATGCAGATATTAGTTTCTGAGTCTGATTTTCCACATCATCCACATTCTTACCCACGCTCTGTAGTC
>ENA-OPCA01001860-OPCA01001860.1-human-gut-metagenome-genome-assembly--contig:-NODE-1860-length-14763-cov-3.048205_pt1 | contig 14763 bp, 8 predicted proteins | sample MGYA00241076_ERZ501468 | MGnify/ENA primary metagenome ERZ501468 (study PRJEB25962, sample SAMEA2042633) | human gut metagenome | biome: human gut; feature: human-associated habitat; material: faeces... | reverse complement strand
GTGGCTGGACGAAACGGCGCAGGCCATGCAGAGCGGACACGCGCGGTAAAGCCGCCCGGCGGCCGCGAACCGGGACAAAAACGCGGCAAATCGACCGATTTTTCTATAAAGGAGGAAGAAAAAATGAGAAAACGAATTACCAGTTTACTGCTGACGCTGGCCATGCTGCTCTCACTGCTGCCCGCCATGGGCGTGACGGCGAGCGCGGCGGAGCCGGAGTGGACGACCGTCAATTCCTATGCGGATTTGAAAGCGGCAGTCGATAAGGGTGCGGCTAAGGTCAAGCTCATGACAAACATTGACACCACCGGTGAGAACGGCGGTGCAGGTCTTACATCGACCACAAATTTGACCTTCAAAGGTGGTGGTCATGTCCTTGATTTGAATGGGCATACTCTGAAACTTGTAACTTCTGTAAAGGATACACATCTGATTGCTGTAGAAAGTCAGGATATGACGATCAAAGATAGCAGTTCAAGTGGTAGCGGTAGGATTGAAATGGAATTTGGAGAGAATCTTACCAATGTACAGTATCCAATTTATATTAGCAGTATGGGTAGCCTTACCATTGATGGCGGTACATTCAGCAGTTCCTTTAATTTTGTGAACTATATTGAATGCTATGGCAGTCTTACCATAAATGGGGGTACAATCGTAAGTAACTCGAAGCGGCAGGTTAATTTGATTAAATGTGAAGATGCAAATCTCACAATTAGCGGCGGTAAGCTTCAGATACCTGATAAAAATGAACACGGTATGAGCTACGGTTACGCAGTGTATACAGAGAACCATTTCGGGGATGACCGCCAAATTGTAATCACTGGTGGTGAGATTGACGGAAAGGTGGCATTTACAAGAGATGATAGTTCTGTCACCGGAACACCGAAGTACAATAAACTTCCTGTGAAAATTACAGGAGGAGTTTTCAAACAAAAAGTTTACGCTTATTATAGCAAAAAACCTTCCGGGGAAATTACGGAGTTTTCACCGGCTGTCGAACTTGCCGGAGGAACTTTCAAAGATGTTTATAATGAAAACCTTGCTTCAAGCAACGGGTTGGCAACCAAGCTGACAGCAGGCACCTTTGAGAAATCCGCGTATATTGTTACCCATGTTTCTGATACAGCTATGGCTGGTTACCGGGCATGTTTAGGTAACAGTGTTATTTTGAGGGGGAATGAATGCAGGACAGCTTATGATTGGTCTCCCATGCAAGGATTTGAAGTTTCTTCGACAGGTATGTACTTTATCTTTAGAGAAGCCGTTGTCATCCCCGACGCATGGGGCGTGATGGAGTCCGTCACGCTGGACGGCACCAAAAAAATCAACTACGCCAAGGACTGGAAGGGCGCCGTTGAGGAGATGGACAACAGCACGGCGCATACCCTCAAGTTCAAGTGGAAGCCTCTGGCGAGTGAATTGGTAAATGCAGGCTACAGCTATCGCGCAACGTGCGACCGCTATATCTCCGGTTCTACCAAGCCCACCACTGATACCATCAACGCTACCGACACCGAATACAGCTTCATCATTCCTGCGGGCGCAGACCCCAAGGTCTATTCCTTTGATTTGCAGCTGAATCTGAAAAAGGGCGACAACAACATCGGTATTTTCAGCAACGAGCATATCGTTAAGCTGGTGGTGAATCAGGCGCCGGTGGTTAAACCCGATCCCACCATCGATGGTACGGTGTACTACACCAGCGGCATCGTCTACGGCCGCTCCATTTCCACCGGTACCGGCAACCTGCCCACCGGCTTTGATAGCAGCAAACTGCGCTATCAGTGGCAGCGCAGCACGGACAGCGGCAACACATGGAAGAATATTCCCGGCGAGACCAGAGGCAGCTATACCCCTGTGGAGGCTGACATGGGCGAGAATGTCCGCATCCGTGTGAAGATCACAGCGGAGGGCTATCTCGGCGAGATCGTCGGCGCGGCAGTGAAGGTCAGCAAGGCTGACAACAACGGTTATCCCGCAGTTATTCAGTTGGAAGCCGTGAAGGACAGCACAGGCAAGTACACCGGCTTCAAAATCAAGAACTTCGACTCCGACTGCGAGTATGTTTACAGCACGACTGATACGCCGAATTGGAGCGCAAATCAGATCAGTTCCGCAACCGTAACCGGTCTGACGAGCAATACCACCTATTATGTTTTCGCCCGTTTCAAGGGGACTAACACCCATGCGGCAGGCTCTATTGTGAGCAAAAACAGCATCGGGCTGTTTGACTCTGTTCCTTTGCATTACGTGCTGCTGGAAGGCTACGACAGCGGCAACACGATCTATATCAAGAAGGGCGAGAGCGTTACGCTGAAGGTCAGCGCAGACCCCATCAACGCCAATTCTTGGAAGAAGATCACCTTCAAGGAGCGCGGCATCGCAACAGGTTTCATTACTGTCAACAATGCCGAAATTGCCGAAAGCGGCACGACGGCTACACCGTTCCCCAACAACCATTCCATCACGATCACCGGCGAATCTACGGACACAGGAACGCTGATTGCCAGTTACACCAGTGGCACGGAAGGCGCCTACGGCACATGGAATGTTGTTGTATACGATGATTCCACTGTGGCCAAGGCTTTGAGGCTTAAGGATGTTTACACATACGAGGATATTACCCTGAGCGTAAATGACGAGGCGGAGCTTCCGACCAATCTTCCGAAGTTGCTGCCCGAGGACAGCGGCTATCATCTGGAATGGCGCATTGTCAAGACCGGCGTTGGAACCGGCGGTGCTTTGTATCTGACGAGCGATGATAACATTACGCTGGAGAACGGCAAGATCAAGCCGATGAAGGCGCACACCGGATCGGCAAGCACCCGACTGGAGCTGGTTGCCGTCAAGGAAGGCGAACCCATCAAATCGTTTTCTCAGACTTCCCGCTTCAATGTCACCGTGACCGCAGCGCCCGTCATTGAGCTTACCGGCCTTACCGTTGCCCCGGCAAAGGTGAATCTGGAGCTTAACGCGACCTATCAGCTCTCCGCCGTGAAGGAGCCTGTCAACGCGGCGGGCAGCCTGACTTGGGCGAGCGACAAGCCCGCAGTCGCGGAGGTTGATAATACCGGCAAGGTGACCGCTAAGGCACAGGGTACGGCAATTATCACAGTCTCCTGCGGCGATAAGAAGGCCACCTGCACCGTTACGGTTGCTCATACCCACGATACCGAAGCACAGCCTTGGGTATACATGGACCCCGGCACGCATACCAAGACCTGCACAGCAGGCGACAATTTCAAGGCGGAAGCCCACACCTTCTCCGCATGGAAGAAGGTTGATGATACCAATCATAGCCGCACCTGCACCGCCTGCAAGATGACGGACGGCTCTGTCTACACCGAAACGGCCGAGCATACCTGGGTATGGGTCGTGGATCAGGAGGCGGCGCTGAATCAGCCCGGCAAGAAGCATGAGGAATGCACCGGCTGCCACGAGAAGCGCAGAGAGAACACCGAGATCCCCGCCCTGCAGGATTACGCCGTTACCGTCAGCGGCGGCACGGCAACCGTTGCCGCAGGCACATCCATCACCCGCGCCATGGAGGGCGTTGAGGTCACCGTTACGGCACAGGCTCCTGCCGGAAAGCACTTCGTCAAGTGGGTCGTTAAGGCAGGCGGCGTAACGCTGGCTAACGAGACCAGCGCCACCACCACCTTCATCATGCCTGCCATGGATGTCGCGATCGAGGCGAACTTTGAGAAGAACGCCTCCACCGGCGGCGGTGGAGGCGGCAGCGCCGGTGTCACCACCTATGCGATCACCGTTCAGAACAGCAAGAACGGCGGCGTGACCGCAAGCCACAAGTCCGCAGCCAAGGATACGGCCGTGACCCTGACCGTCACCCCCGACAAGGGCTATGTGCTCGATACCCTGACCGTTCTGGACAGCAAGGACAAGGCGGTCAAGCTGACCGAGAAGAACGGAAAGTACACCTTCACCATGCCCGCCGGCAAGGTTACGGTTTCCGCAGCCTTCAAGGCGGCGGCTCCGGCATCCGAGAACCCGTTTACCGACGTTCCCTCCGGCGCTTATTACGAGGACGCTGTTATCTGGGCGGTTAAGAAGGACATTACCTCCGGCACGAGCGCAACGACCTTCAACCCGGACGGCAGCTGCACCCGCGCGCAGGCTGTGACCTTCCTGTGGCGTGCGGCAGGTTCGCCCAAGCCGAAGCAGCTGAGTACCTTTGGCGATGTTCCGGCAGATGCATACTACGCCAAGGCGGTTGCGTGGGCGGTTGAGAATGGCATTACCGAGGGCACGAGCGATACAACGTTTGCACCCGGTACCATCTGCACGAGAGCACAAGGCGCAGCGCTCCTGTACCGTGCGGCAGGCAGTCCGGCGGTCAGCGGCAGCGCGGCCTTCACCGATGTACCTGCCGATGCATACTACGCTGATGCGGCAGCATGGGCAGAGCAGAAGGGCATCACCGGCGGCATCGGAAACGGTCTGTTCGGTCCGCATAACAACTGCACGAGAGCACAGATCGTCACGTTCCTGTACCGTATGTACCAGGGCAAATAAGCAGTAAACCACGGATATCAGGCTATAACTGAAAAAACAGGACTCCTCGGAGTCCTGTTTTTTTGAGACTGTCGAAAAACTGTAGTTTTCGACAGTCTCCGTATTTTTCCGGTCTCATCATTTATTGAGATAGTGCAGACGGCGAAGAAATTCTTCATTATCCGTTTTTTCACAGATGGCATCGATGCCTGAGGAAATGATCCATACAGCCATGCCGCGCTGAGCACACAGTACGAGCAGATCAATGATCATCTTGTGATGTGTGGACTCCTGTCCGGCGAACGGGAAAAAACAGATAAGCAGGCGCGGATTAAGCAGATACCACCGATAATACGAAAATCGAAGCCGTTCAGGGTAGGACCAGCTGCTCAGTGGCTGCAGCAGCATTTCCTTCGGAAACCAGCGCAAAGCCTCGGATAAAATGCTGGATACAATTTTTTTGCGGATGATATGCTGTCCGGCCTTGGGGATAAGGCTGGTGCACAGATTGTCGAGCGCGGTCATGTTGTCGAACAGCACGCCGCCGGGGTGGTCGGGTCGCTCAATCTGAATGCCGATCTCGCTGCCGATGACGCGGCCGAGATCGCCGGGCTGGTACAGGCGGCCGTTGAGCCGGAAAAAGCCGCTCGTCCAGCCGCGATCGCCCAGAAAGCATTCATGCAGGCGGCGGCCAGTGTTGTAGTTTTCATCGCGCAGAAAAGCAATCTCGCCGCGCCTGATATCAAACGTCATCGGCGGCAATGCGGGAAAGTGCAGATCCCGAACAGAAAGCACGGGGGCGCCTTCTGTCATAGCAGTGTGCTCAAAGCGTTTAACGCCTCTGCCTCCCTCCCAGCCGAGCAGCTCAAACAGACGAGGGCCATACTCCTCCGGATACAATCTAAAAAATGTACGCCGGGCGCGGATTACATCGATGCGGCTCGCGTATCGGAACATGAATGCTTCATCCATGTCAAACAGGAACACCGCTGTACCGTGGCGAAGCAGCAGCTGCACGCAGTCCATTAGCTTTGCAAGATCCTGGCGGCGCAGCGTCTCGGTCAGCCGGTCGAGCACAAGCAGCTTGTAGCCGTTGAACCATGCACGAAAAATTGACAGACGGTAGTAGTCAAGCATGGAAAGGTCGATAAGCCGCGTACTCCATGGCAGATTAAGTCCCATCCGGTGGAGCATGTCAGTCGCTGCGAGTGATGTCAGCCGTTCGGTGCTTGGGAAGCGCTGCCGAAGATGATTCGTACGAACAAGTGCGAGAACAAAATCGCGCATGGTCAGTTCCTTGCTCGCGAAACGAGATTTGTCCACCACAATGGCATTCTGACGAATCCAGCGCTCCAGACCGGTTGCGCCAATGCGTTGTCCGCAGCAGAATGCCCGACCGTCGGTAAACACCGTTTTCCCCTTGAAAATATCGAGATATGCAGTGCCGGAGGTAAGGTGTTCATCAACATAAACACCGATACACTCACCGTGTGCGATGGAAACATCAAACTGGTACTGCCCGCTCTCGCTGTGAAAATAGCCATGCTCGATGCGAATAAGCTCTTCTTTCATGTCAGTCTCCCTGCATCAGCAGCGGCATCGTGACGCAGCACTCCGTACCGATACCCGTTGCACTGAAAACGCGAAGACCGTAATCTTCGCCGAACATCAGCCGAATACGGCTGTTAACATTGCGCAGCGCGATTCCGCCGCGTTTTTTATCTCCGGAGACTGGGCTGCCATGGACAAATTCCTCGTTGAGCAGCATGACCTGCTCCTCGGGCATACCGACTCCGTTGTCCTTTACGCGCAGGAACAATGTATTGGCACTGTTTTCAATGGAGATATATACGATGCCATGCCCGATTTTGCCTTCCAGACCATGTACGACAGCGTTTTCTACGAGCGGCTGGAGAATGAGCTTCGGCATTCTCGCCTCAAGCAGATCTTCATTTTCCATTTCAAGCTCCATTTCGAGTTTGTCGCCGAAGCGGCAGCGCTGGATGGTGAAATAGTTTTCCGCATTGTCCAGTTCATCCGAAAATGTGACATATTCCTGTACATTTGATATGGTATAGCGAAAAAACGTAGCTAACGCTTCGGTGGTTTCCGCAATATCCGCACAATCCGCCAGCAGAGCGTCCGAACGGATAGCCTCGAGTGCATTATACAGAAAATGCGGGTTGATCTGGTTTTGCAATGCCAGATATTCGGCCTGCTTCTGCCGCAGGCGAGTGATCTCCTCACCGTGCAGACGATCTACGATTTCCCGGAAGAACGCAAAGATCTCGCGTGAGCGGCTCCAGTCTGCGCCGAGGACGGCATCCACATCGCCGTCTCTGCGATAGCGGCGGAGTGCCCGGCGCAGTTTCCATTGTGTTGTCAGCCACATAAGTGACACCTACCTGTAAAGCTTTTTGTATTCGGAAGGACTGATGCCTGTCGTTTTCTTGAACAGTCGCGAAAAATATTTCAAATCACGGTAGCCGATCTGATCAGCGACGTCCTGCACAGAGTTTTCATCACTGCATAGCAGCTCCTTGGCCTTGCTCATGCGCAGCTCAGTTAAATAATCCATAAAATTCTGGCCGGTCTCCTTTTTGAACATGGCGGAAAAATATGTTGCATTAAAGCCGACCGCATTGCTTACATCCTCAAGGCGCAGCGCCTCCTGATAGTGCTGCTGAATAAAGCGTTTGGCATCCGTAATCGGACGCGCCTCGCGCAGCATGCGCTCGTTGCGCAGACGATCTATTTCGCCACACATATCATCGTGCAGCAAGCGGAACAGCTCCTGTGCGTTGACGGCCTGCCACAAGCCGTCCATCATGCGCTGATAGAAGCTGTTGTCGGTCTCGCCGTTCCGCTGCATTCCGTAACGCATCGCCGTGAGGATCTCAAGAAACCAGTCCTCCAGCATCTTTCCCCAAAGCGGCTGCCTGGACATAACATCGCGGTAGCTGTCCTCGAGTTCACCGATGTACTGCTCTTTGTTCAGATATTCGGCGGCTTCCTGAAAACGGCGCTTACAGCTGCTGTCCATCGTGTAATCTGCGTGAAAATCAGGGATATCAGTCTCCGCATCGCGCCAGACCGGAGTATGACACAGACGATCGATACACAGCCAGAGCGCCTCGCGCATAGAAGCGCCAAGCGCATCGGCAGCGGAGCATCGGCTGCCAAGGCAGATTGTCGCACGGATGCCCCAGAACAGATCGCGCTGCTTTTCTATTTCCTTGCGTATTTTGGTGAAGCATTGCTTGACCTCGACCGGCTGGTACTCCGGCAGATAGACCGCAACAGCGACACCTTCTCTTCGAATGGCTGCGGCAAAGCCGCATTTGAGCTGTCCAAGCTCCTGCCGGACGATTTCAAGTGCGTGCTTCATCATGGCGTGCACGCCATCCGGGTTCTTCCATGCTGATGGAATATCCGGTTTGACAATAGCGGCGAAATAACAGCCGTTGGATGGCAGACCGTATTCCAGATTGAACGACCGCACCGCACTGGAGGTACGGACATCGCCGTGTATCTCGCCTATCAGCGTGTCAATGATACGCTCCTGCTCACGCTCATCGCTTTTCTTCAAACGGTACTCAATCGTAGCCTGCTCGCTGAGCTTGCCCTTAAGTCCGGTGAGAAGATCGGTCATCTCCTGCACCTTGAGCGGCTTTAGCAGATAACCCTCTACACCGTATTTCAGTGCGTTCTGCGCATATTCAAACTGGGCATAACCGCTGACAACGATAAAATGCAGTCCCGGCTGTATCTGCTTTGCCTGACGGATGAGATCAATGCCATCAAAGCCCGGCATCCGGATATCGGTTACGAGCAAATGCGGCTGTTTGTCGCGTATCATCTCAAGCGCATGCATACCGTCGCTTGCCATGCCGACAATCTCAAAGCCAAGACTTTCCCAGTCAATCAGCTTGCACATCAGCAGCAGGACCTTTTTTTCATCATCTGCCAGTACGACCCTTAACATACATATTCCCCTTTGAAGGTAATTTTAGGAAAACAGATTTTGCTTGTTGATAGGAAAAAGGGAAAACGTAACCGTTTTCCCTTTTTCTTATTCATAATAACACTGTTTGCAAGGATTTGCAAAGTATTTTCAAGAAATTACTCGTAATCCTTAACGTTGCTGGAGTCGATCCAGGTGTTGTCGGTTACGATCTCGGTGGTATCGAGGGTTTCGCCCTTGAGCAGCTTAACAGCAGCCTCGATGCCGTTTGCAGCCATAGCGCCGCCGTTCTGAGAAACCGTACCGGAGATACGGCCGTCCTGAATAGCTTCGAAGCCGTCCGGCGTGCCGTCAACGCCTGCGATAACGATACCGGAGTTTGCACCTGCTGCGTTGCCGGCGCCTACTGCCATGCCGTCGTTCTCACAAACGATTGCGTCCAGATCGTAAGCGGACAGCCAGCTCTCAACGGTAGACTGAGCGCTTGCGGTGTCCCACTGGCAGTCAGCCGGTGCAACGACCTGCTTGATCTCGGGATAGTTCTTCAGAATGTTCTCATAGCCTTCCATGCGCTGCAGACCGCCTGCATCACCGGAGGGGCCGGTCAGGATAGCGATGTTGCCCTTGCCGTTGAGGAGCTTTGCAACCTGCTCCATCTCGGTTTCGCCGGCCTTTACGTTGTTGCCGTAGGAAACAGCGGAGATGCCGTTGTTCTGCCAGTCGGTGCAGGCAGAGATGATGTTGATCATAACAACGCCGGAATCAGCTGCGGACTTTGCAGCATCAGCAAGGCCGTCCGGATCAACAGGCTCGAACAGGATGGCATCATAGCCCTCGGATACGCACTGCTCAATCTGGCTGATCTGGGTAGCAGCGTCCTGATCAGCACTCAGGATGGTCAGGTCAACGCCCAGCTCGTCAGCCTTGGCCTCAGCAGCCTCGGATACGGCAATCTGGAATGCGTTGGTCTGGTGCTGCTGGATGAGGGCGATCTTGTAGGAATCGCTGCCGGAATCAGCACCGGAATCGGTGCCTGCATCCGAACCGGTGGAAGTACCGCCGCAGGCAGCCAGACTCAGAGTCATGGCACCGGTAAGCAGCATAGCGAGAAATCTCTTCTTTGTCATTTTCTTTTTCCTCCTTAGAGACGTTGTGAATATGATGAAGAGGAGAGGGGAGCGCGAAGCACTCCCGCTGCCTCTTTATCAGCAAAAATCAGTTTTTCTTGGTCTTTCCCTTTACGTCGATCAGGACAGCTACCACAATGATAACGCCCTTGACGATCTTCTGCCAGTGGGACGATACACCCATAATGTCCAGACCGTTTGCAATAACAGTGATGAGCAGACAGCCGATGACAACGCCCCACGGCTTGCCCACGCCGCCGGTCATAGAGACGCCGACAACGCACGCCGTGATGGCATCCATCTCGTAGCTCTCAGCTGCGGTCGGCTGGCCGATGGTAACGCGGGAGGTCATCAGGAAGCCGCACAGACCAGCCAGCAGGCCGGCAATGGCGAACGTGGAAATGCGGATGGCAGTGGTGTTGATGCCGGAAACGCGAGCCGCCTGAAGATTGCCGCCGCAGGCATAAACACGCCGTCCGTAAACCGTTTTGGACAGAACGAATGCACAGATGATGATAACGATTACAAGAAAGACGGACAGCATCGGGATGCCTGCGATAGAGGAGGCAGCGACCGCCTTGTATTCCTTGCTGATGCCGGTAATCGGCTTGCCGTTGGAGGTAAGCAGAGCCAGACCGCGAACTGCCGTCATCGAGCCGAGTGTCATAATAAACGGGGGCAAATCGCCAATGGCAACGCCGATGCCGTTTACCATGCCGACTGCCAGACCGGCCAGCATCGCAACAACGAGCGGCACGATGAGCGGCAGGTCGCCCTTGCCGAGCAGCGCGGCCAGAATGCCGGTGAATGCAACGGTGGAGCCGACCGACATATCAAAGCCGCCTGCGATGATGACGAACATCATGCCGAACGCCAGAATGCCGTTGATGGAAGCCTGTTTGAGGATGTTCACGAGGTTGGTCGGTGCGATGAAGCTGGGCTTCAGGCAGGTAAGCACAACGACCAGTGCAATGAAGATCAGGAAAATGAAGTATTCGCTGATCAATCCCTTGATATTTTTCTGTTTCATTTCTCTTTTCTCCTTATACTTCAATCGCGGAGGCAAGTGTCATGATACGTTCCTGCGAGAACGCATCGCGCTGTACCTCACCGGAGAGATTACCCTCGCACATTACCATGATGCGGTCGCAGACACCCATCAGCTCGGGAATCTCGGACGAGATCATGATAACGGCCTTGCCCTGCTGCACCAGCTTGCCGAGCAGCAGGTAAATATCGCGCTTGGCGCCGACATCGATGCCGCGGGTCGGCTCATCGAGGATGATGATATCCGGGTCGTTCAGCAGCCACTTGGCGATAACGATCTTCTGCTGGTTGCCGCCGGACAGGTTGCCCGTAATCTGGTCGCCGGAAGGAGTTTTGATGTTCAGCTTTTTGATGTACTCCATGGAAGCGGCGCGTGCCTTGTTCTTGTTGTAAAGGCCATGGCTGAGCAGCTTTTTGATAGCTACCATGGCGATATTGTCGTTTACCGAGCCGCTGAGGTTCAGACCGGTGACTTTTCGGTCCTCGGTGATGAGGGCCACGCCCTCCTTGATGATGTCCTTCGGAGAATGGACCTTGACCTGCTTGCCCTTGACGAAGATCTCGCCGGAGGCTAGCTCATGCATACCGAAGATGCCCTCGACCAGCTCGCTGCGGCCCGCGCCTACCAGACCGCCGATGCCGAGGATCTCGCCGCGGCGGACGGAAAGGCTGACGCCCTTTACCTTGTTGTCCGCGCGGACGATGTTCTTCGCCTCAAAAACGACATCGCCGATTTCGGCCTCCAGCTTGGGGAATACATCGGTAATCTCGCGGCCGACCATCATTTTGATGAGCTGGGCCTCGTCGAGGTCCTTGGTGTCGCCCGAACCGATGTACTGACCGTCGCGGTAAACGCTGACACGGTCGCAGATGGAGAAGATCTCGTCCATACGGTGCGAAATATAGATAATGGCAACGCCCTTAGCGGTCAGGCTGCGGATATGCTCGAACAGCAGCTCGACCTCGCGGTCGGTGATGGCGGCTGTCGGCTCGTCCATGACGATGACCTTTGCGTTAATGGAAATTGCCTTGATGATTTCGATCAACTGGCACTGTGCAACGGTTAGGTTGCGCAGCTTTTCTTTCGGAGAAACGTGCAGGCCGCACTCCTTGATGAGCTTTTCAGCCTCTGCGATCTCAGCCTTTGCATCGACCAGACCGTTTTTGCGGATCTCACGGCCGACGAAGATGTTTTCATACACGGACATATCCAGAATCGGATTGAGCTCCTGATGAATCATCGCAACACCGTGATCCATGGCTTCTTTCGGATTGGATACATGGTACGGCTGACCGTTAAAGATGATCTCACCGCCGTTGTCCTTTGTGTAAATACCCATCAGAATTTTCATCAGAGTGGATTTACCGGCACCATTCTCGCCCATTAAAGCGTGTACCTCGCCGGGCTTAACCTGAAGCTGCACATGATCCAACGCCTTCACGCCGGGGAAGGTCTTGCTGATATCTTTCATTTCCAGTACATACTCCATGCTGTTCTTCCCTCCTCATGTGTCATTTTATTGTCATTATTTTATCAAACGGCTGCACATAGGAAAACACACAATCTTCACATATGGGGGGACGATTTTTGGATTTTTCACAAATATAGCATTTTGCTTAACTTATACGGAAATATTTTGTGCTATATGCATAAAACACTGCCGCCCAAATCTCCGGAAGCAAGCCTTTAGCGAAACGTTTTTCACTTTCGATACGTTAACTCGAGCCGCTTTCTTGGCTTTCTCATAATTCTAATTTCTCGGAAATGATATGGTATATAAATGGCAGATGAACGTTTGCGTTGAACCGCTATCTATAGTTTCAACCTATGGACGATGATGGGTTTATCGTATTTTACAAATGGGTCATCAGCCTCTATACTAATATCATAAAATAAACGAGTTACTGCTCATTGCATAGATCAGAAAGGACAACATCCTATGAAAAATCCCGCTCCTTATCGTTACGATATTGTCGGCAGCTTCCTGCGCACGAAGGCCATCCACGAAGCACGCAGCAGGTTTGAAGCCGGCGAAATTTCCGCTGAAGAACTGGCCAGGGTCGAAGATGCCGAGATCACCGGTCTGGTAAAGAAGGAAGAGAATGTTGGTCTGCACGCTGTTACCGACGGCGAGTATCGCCGTTCCTTCTGGCACATGGACTTCCTCTGGGGTCTGACTGGTACGCAGAAGGTCAAGTCTGAGCACTTCTCCGTCGCATTCAAGGGCTTCCAGCCGAAGGCTGAGACCGTAAAGATCGTTGACAGGCTGGACTTCCCGGACGACCATCCGTTCCTCAAGCATTTTGCATTCCTGCAGAGTGTGGCCTCCGACCTCGTACAGCCCAAGCAGTGCATTCCGTCTCCGTCCATGCTGCATCTGATCTGCTGTGTTCGTTCGACCGACTACCAGCCGATCGAGCGCTACAAGGACGAGCAGGTTCTGCTGGACGATCTGGCAGCGGCTTACCAGAAGGCGGTAAAGGCGTTCTACGCTGCCGGCTGCCGTTATTTACAGCTCGATGATACCTCATGGGGCGAATTCTGTTCGGCTGAGAAGCGCAAGGCATACGCAGAGCGCGGCATCGACGTAGATGAGGTCGGTCGCAAGTACGTTTATGTGCTCAACAAGATCCTCGAAGCAAAGCCGGAGGACATGGTTATCACCATGCACATCTGCCGCGGCAACTTCCGCTCGACCTGGTCGTCCACCGGTGGCTATGAGCCGGTAGCGGAAATCCTGTTCGGCCACTGCAACGTGGACGGCTTTTTCCTCGAGTACGACAGTGACCGTGCCGGCGGTTTCGAGCCGCTGCGCTACATCGGCAAGCAGAAGGTCGTTCTGGGTCTGGTAACCTCCAAGGATGCCAAGCTGGAGAACAAGGAAGACGTTATCGCGCGTATCCGCGAGGCTTCCAAATATGTGCCGCTCGAGCAGCTGGCGCTCAGCCCGCAGTGCGGCTTCGCTTCCACCGAGGAAGGAAACCTTGTCACCGATGAGGATCAGTGGAGCAAGCTGGCGCTCGTCAAGGAGATCGCAGAAGAAGTCTGGGCAGATTAAACAGTAGGACAGTCTAAAAGCAGGGAACACGGAAAACGGCAAGCCTCCGCGCCGTGTTCCCTGCTTTTCTGCACCCTTTTTTAGAATTTTACCCTATCAGAGAGAGGATTTTTCCCTGTGAATAAGAATAAAACCTATCTGCACGTTGCGGTCGCGCTGATCCTCGGGCTGCTGATCGGCTTTGGCGTGCAGCCGGAGAACGGACTGACCGTGCTGGGCGTTCGTGTGCTCGCGGTCACCATTCCGACGCTGTATCTGTGGCTGACGGTGAACACGAGCTGGTGCGCGCTGCTGTTCCTCGCGCTGCTCATCCTTACCGGTGCCATGACGCCGACCGAGGTCTGGGCCGGCTCGATGGGACATTTTGCGGTCATCACCATGATCGTGTTCTCCATTCTGAATTACGCGCTCAAGGAGACCGGCGTCATCGACCGTGCGGCGGCATGGTTCATTTCGCGCAGGATTGCGAAGGGCAGACCGCTGGTGTTTCTCGGACTGTTTTTCCTGTCCAACCTCATCATCGGCATGTTTGTGGATAATCTGTCGCTGGCGATCATCTATGTCGGTCTGGCGATTGCACTGGCGGACAAGATTGGCGTAAAAAGGGGAGATCCGTTCTACGCGTGTCTGTTTATCGGTATTCTGTGGTGCAATGTGATCATTTCGATCGCCTCGCCGATCGCGCATGCGCCGGTGCTTATCCTCATCGGCATGATCGAAACGCAGCTTGGCATCACGATTTCGTATGCGAAGTGGCTGTGCGTCGGCGTACCGTTTGCGGCAGTCATGTTCCTCGCGATGATGGCGGCGGTGACTGTATGGCGGCCGAATGCCAAAGCCTTTCTGGACTTTGACACGGCCAGTCTGAAACCCGAGCCGCTGTCTCGAAAGGGTAAAATCACCGCCGGTATTTTTCTGCTGACCGTGCTCGCTATTCTTCTGCCCGAGGTCGGCAAGGTCGTTTTCCCCGGCCATTTTGCCTTCTGGTCGCAGATCGGCGTGGTCGTTCCGGCCATCCTCGCCGTGTGCGCCCTGTGTCTCATCACCGTGGACG
>ENA-OPCA01001843-OPCA01001843.1-human-gut-metagenome-genome-assembly--contig:-NODE-1843-length-14882-cov-2.872058_pt1 | contig 14882 bp, 16 predicted proteins | sample MGYA00241076_ERZ501468 | MGnify/ENA primary metagenome ERZ501468 (study PRJEB25962, sample SAMEA2042633) | human gut metagenome | biome: human gut; feature: human-associated habitat; material: faeces... | reverse complement strand
CTTCTAAATCAGATAACTGCTCTAATATAAATTGTAAATATTCTTTGCTAGAAGCCATGTTTTTGTCCTTTCAAATACCTGCATTTTCCCATTATACCGTAATCTCAATTTGATTATCCTCAACCGCAACAATGCAGCTTTCATAATATCCATCACCCGTAGTACGTGGTCCACTAATAACCTCATAACCATCTGCTTTTAATTCTGCTGTCAATTCATCCACTTTTTCTATGCTTCCCACGCTAAAAGCTATATGTGAATATCCAGTACGAGCTGGTTTCTTCGGTAAATCAGCCATTTCCGGTATGTTCATGATTTCAATACGTGCACCATCATCAAATGTAAGAAAATAAGAACAAAAGCCTGTTTTCTGATTGTGATATCCATCATTTGATTTTGCCCCCAGATACTTCACAAAGAATTTTTTTGTATTTTCCAAATCATTTACATAAAGTGCAACATGTTCAATTCTCATGATTATAACCCCCGTTTCGTGGCGCGAACGCAACGTCTTCATATACAGTTGACATAAATAACTGGCTGTCTGAATCCTGAAACACATACCCCAGCTTTGCGTGAATCTGCGGCAGATACTGTTTGCTTACCGGATATTCCCCAACCCGAATCGTCCCTGAGTAATCCATATTCAGCCCTACCATGCAGACGAGCGGCAGAACAACACGCAGTCGCCGCAGGCACTTACCAAACGATAATTCTGCCAGCAGAAATCCTGCAATCAGATAGACAGCCATCCCCAACAGACCAATCAGATCATATTTTGGAAATGACACAGCCACCGAGCAAGCATACATCGTACCTGCCACAGCCGGAGTGACCAGCGCATCTGCCATGTGCATAAAAATTCCCCCTGGGACTTCGTTTTTTCTGTACCTACTTTACCATAGAACTGAAAAACCACAAGCCCCAGGGGGGTGTTTGTCAGCCAGACACCGTCATCCCATTACTGTTTAATCATGCCTCATTCCAGTAACGTATTTCCAACAGCCGTTACTTCTTCTCGTTTACGGTTACGGTCATTCTTATGACCTTTGACCGACCGTTTTGCAATCTGACAACCGCCTTGACGACTGTCTTTCCGGGCTTCAGACCCGTGATCCTGCCATTTGAGCTAACGCGCGCCACATCCGGATTGAGGACCGAAAAAGTCACTTTATCAACATTGAACCAGTTGACCCCTTTCTCAAACCAGAAGTACGTCCCCTGCTTCTCGCGGATGGTGGCTGATTGTTTCGTGGCTTTGATCGACCGCAGTATCTGTTTCGTGAGTGCTTCTTCCTCATCGGCTGTCACTAACTCATAGATTCCGTGACCCAGCTCATTATGATCCAGTTCAACGCTTCCATCTGCCGCTACCCTGAAAGGCATTTTACTGACTACAAGCTTCTCACCTGTTTCAGGATCTATCTCAATGATCTTCATTTTTTTAGGTCTCACGGTTCTTTTCAGAAGCGTATTTACATTGACCGTCACTTCCCGGATGACCCAGTCGTTTTTCGTGAGCATCTTGATCGTGGTCTTTACATTTTTCGTACCTGCTGCCTTTACGATCTCTGAAAGTGCTTCCCCGGAGATCTTCACATTGCCAAAACCTCTATCAAGAATTTCTGCGGTAGCTGAAGTGATCTTACCTTTGGCATTCTTCGATACATTGACCACTATATTCATTCCTGTCTTTTCATTTCTGATCTCGGTCCTGATCTGTACGGAACCGTCCTCTGCCCGGATTTCAGTCGTGGTCACAACTGTACCATCTTCTCTGGTTTCGGTCTTAGTCGTAGTCTTGTCCTTGTTATCGTCCTGTGGCGGAGCAGTTTCAGATCCGCTGTCGGTGGAACCGCCTGATGAACTGCTGCCGGAGCTGCTGCCGCCGGATGATTCTTTCGTAAATGCCATTCCGACCACATCACTCATAATATGACCATCTTCTATCGCAATTGCCTGGATCGTAGTCGTCTCTGTCAGCGTAATCGGTGCATTGTACTGCTGTGATCCATTTGTTGGCACTGTACCATCTGTTGTGTAATAAATGATCGCACCAGGGGTCGCTGTGATCGTCACCTCCGTGCGGTCTGAAAACTTGTCAGTACCGGAGATCGTCGGAACGTCGCTGGCGCTCGGAGTTGTGATCTCACGATTGCCAGCTGCCAAAATCGTATCGTCTGATCCGACCGCTCTGACGTGAAGATCAACCTTCTGACTGGCGCCAAATGTCTCCTGCGTCTGAAGTTTCTGCAATGAGTAATAATCTGTTCCATTGATACTATACTGGTAGCTCATCCTATCAGTATCTGCCAGACTTGTCACCTGCATAACATATACGGTAGCGCTATCGTTTGGTCTTATACTCACATCAAACTGAATTGTTTCCTCCTGTGGCGCTGTGCCCTGATCTCCGGATTCTGCCGTCCCGGTGTTGTCGCTCGCGTATACCGTTTCCGGTGCGAGCAATCCACCAGGTACACTCATGGATGACACGACCGTAGCTGCGGCAATCCCCAAGGTCAGGATTTTTGCTAATGATTTGCTTTGTTTTGATTTCCGTTGTTTCATTTTTTGTTGTTTCATTTTTCGTTGTCTCATTCGTCGATTCCTCCTTTTACTGATGCTGTTATTAGGCGTTTGCGAAACTATTGTTATTATCTGGGCTACCTAGCTGTGGGCGCAGTGGCATTCTGATCAAGCTGCTCTGGATTTTCTCTGTTAATCCGATCTACAATATAATTGATAGAATCTTTGATGTTAGCTGCATTGATAGGATTGTTCGTCTTAGAAGTAAATACCAGATCCTCAAATCCTTCTCTCGGAGAAAACCGAGTAGCAATGTCTTTATGGTATGTTCTCTGATATATAAGCACATCATGCACTTTTTTAATCATTGGAATCTTGCGAAATCCTGCATATTTATTTTACCTATATAATTTCCTCCCCAAAAATATGGAGAAGATTATATGTCTCTCTTCTCCATAAATATATCATGTTTATCACTTAATTTCTACGGCTTTTAAGCTAGGGAAACGCTGATTAATTCATGCATCTCCTTCCCCTTTGTCTTATCTACTGCATCCCTTCCTGCAGGTGTCCCGGACACCCTTGCCTTCATTGCTGCGAGCCTTTCTTGCAATGAAGTCCGTTCTGCCGGTCGGTCTGACAGCTTACCCGGCTGGTCGGCTCTCTGTGCAATCTCTTAGTATCCCTCGTTCACAACTTCCCATGTTCCATTATTCAGTTGTAAAGTGATTGTGCGATTAGGCTCTTGAATTCAAAAGAAACAACTTCAAAGACTGTATTCTCATAATAGGCTCTGGCTGCTTCATCTGCTATTTTCAACTCATCATTGGGTGCTGCTTCTGTAATAGAAATTAAATTGCCAATCGGGGGAGTCGATTCTTGAAAAAAGTCCGAGCAGACTATTTGTACACGCGTACCAGTTTTTAATTCCCAATCTTTTTGTTCCTCTGTCAATTCAAACAGCACTTTATCATAGCTTAGTCCTGAATTTTCCTCGACATCAACAAGAATAATGGGGACCAAACTTTCAATCACATTGTCAATGATTGTTCCTGTGAAAGTAATACTATTGGGAATGACAATTTGCTCTGGTTCATTCGGATCTGCTTCTTTGTAATTATCCTCTATAACAGGTGCGGCACCGATTGCTTCGCTATCGGGACGATTTATAAAAGTATCTTCTTCGCTGATTTGGTAATCATCAAAGGACGCAAAGAATCTACCGTCGTCTAACAGAGAGATTGTAATTGCCTTTGTTGTAGTTTTTCCGTTTTCAAATGTAATCTCCATGACGATAATATCATTCCGCATTTCCTCCGGCAAAGCTGCAATCGTACTGTCCTCATTGTCAGTCAGTTCCCGAATGATAGCATTAGGCACCCAGCTGATCATCAAATAATAATATTCGCTTTCGTCCTCCCCATAGGCAACAGTAAAGTTCTGGGCGTTCCCATATTCATCTCTTTTTTCTGTCCAGTCCCAAAAAACTTTCGATAATACGGGCTAATTCTCTGGCTTCAATCTCGGCTTCTACCGTGTTTGGGTCTGCTATGCAGGCTTCGATTTCCTCCATAGCAATCGTGTAGTGGCTGCTTCGTTTTGCTGCTTCCTTTTTGTAATAAATCTTCAAAGAAATGTTCCGAACGATTTTACAGATATAAGTCAGCAGCGGGTTGGGGCGCGCCGGAGGAATTGCGTTCCATGCTCTTAAATAAGCGTCATTGACACATTCCTCTGCGTCCTGCCTGTTGTTCACGATATTGTTCGATAGCTTGTGACAGACTTTACCGTATTTTATATCCAGCTCCCGTATGCCTTGCTCTGAATGCTCGAAAAACAACTCAATATTTTTTTCATCTTCTATCATCACACCGCCTCCTTTCCGGCTTCACCTATATACTACGGTTTCAATGGCGAATACTACATCAAATCCAAAAATTTTTCAAAAAATCATATCACACTTTTGGAATGGAGCGTAGTAGGTTGTTTGAATGTGCTTTCGCCGCTTTGCTGGCGGCTTTGCGCCGCTCCTCACTGTATGGGGTGGTCAGACGGAAAGAGAAGCGTCCTTTTGTAATCTCAAACTCCATGCAGCCCATTTCCGGGTCTTTTCTCCGGCTCTTGACCGTCAAGCATAGCTTAGCTCATATTTTACGATTTCTTCTGCCTGTGCCTTACAAGCGTTCATCAGCCCTACTGCATGCAGACACTCTGTTTTTACACATCCCGTCTCAAAATCATAGATGCTATTGATATTTCTTCTCGTATCATCACTGATACCAAGACAATAGCAAAGTCCCCTGTGGTACGCATCTTGATACCGCACCTCATTTAATTTTTCATAGTAGAATTTTTCATGTGTTTGTTGCACCTAAAACCATTCACAAATGCGCAAAAAGGACATTCCTAAGTAATTAGAAATGTCCTTTGGTTTCGATGTTACTGTCACGAGTAACAAACTGTTGCACCTGTACGGTTTTGTTGTACTCATTTTTCCATAACACGTTACAATATTTTATTGAAAATCCAACTATTCTTCTGAGAATAACCGCTGTTTGCGCTGTATCATCTCATCGATTCTCTCGATATACTGCCCGACATCCTTGACATTGTCACAGCGTTCGATTCTGCCATCGCCATAGACGCGTTTGGAAATGGTTCCTGCACCGAGTGCCATGATCGTCTGGACCTCCTCCATGATTAAAATATTATAAATACCCGCCTTCCCCGGTTTTGCGTAGCCGACATTTTCGAAATTGCCGGACATATTTTTCTGACGGTAGAGATAATACGGTTCCATGCCCATCTGCTTTGCCCCCTGGGCAGCAATCGCCATCGTTTCGTCCGTGTTGTGCAGCGTGCTGATGCCGTGCTCCAAAATCCACTGGCTCAGCCTGGAAGCCCGCTTAATTGCAAGAGAATGTACCGTCAGGCTGTCGGGTCCAAGCTCCTGTACTCGGCGAATGGTCTCTTCGACATCTTCCTTCGTTTCTCCCGGCAGCCCGAGAATCAGGTCCATATTGATATTATCAAAGCCTTCCTCCCGCGCCAGCCGAAATGCCTCAACCGTCTGCGCCACAGTATGCCGACGACCGATCAGATCAAGGGTTTCCTGCTTCATCGTCTGTGGATTGACCGAAATTCTCGTCACACCATAACGCTTCATCACACGCAGTTTCTCTGCCGTAATACTGTCCGCGCGCCCTGCTTCTACCGTAAACTCCCGCACCTGTGACCAGTCAAGCGTATTTTGAAGCTTCAAAAAAAGCCGCTCCAATTCCTCTGGTTCCAGTGTAGTCGGCGTGCCGCCGCCAATATAAACGCTGTCCAAAACGCGGTCTGCGCAGGCTTCTTTTACGAAATCGATTTCCTTTTCCATGGCGCTTAAATAGTCGCTCACGCGATTTTTCCATGCACAGATCGGAAAAGAGGTAAAGGAACAATACAGACAGGTCGTTGGGCAGAACGGAATCCCGATATAAAGGCTGTATCCTTCCTCATAATGTATTCCGGATAAAATCTGCATTTCCCGTTTGGCAATGTCAATCGACAGCTCCGTTTTTTCTTTCGATGCCAGATAGGTATGCTCCATATAGGCAGCGACTTCCTGTTCTGTTTGTCCCTGTTCCAGAAGCTGTTTCGCAATTTTCGTCGGACGAATACCGGTCAGGGTTCCCCAGGGAAGCGTCTTTTTTGTTTCTTCGGAAAGGAGCGCGTACAAAAGCTGTTTTAAATCGTTTTTAACCGTCCCCCTGTCCTCCGGCGTCTTTAGATTGACTGTTTTAGTCCCTCCATTTTCAATCCCTGCGCAGATGGACGTCTCATCAAATTCCACGAAAAACGCCGGCAGCCCGGCGTCACTTCGTTCTTCTTTGGTTCCTTTTACAAAAACTTTGATCTCCTGCTCCGGATAAAAGGCCTTTACCAGAGAATGGATATCATAGGCATATCTGTCTTCATTTAACGTTACAATAATCATCTTTTTACTGGCAGTAGGGATTGTACTGCTTCTCCCTTCCAATTGTAGTAATATCTCCGTGTCCCGGATAAACTTTTGTATCTTCCGGAAGGACAAAGAGCTTTTCTTTCACAGAGCGTACCAGACTGCTCATGCTGCCGGTCGGGAAATCTGTTCTGCCGACCGATTCCTTAAACAGCGTATCGCCGGAGAATAAGAAACCGCCCTCTTTACAGTAATAGCAGCATCCGCCTACAGTATGCCCTGGCGTTGCAATGACCTGAAATGAAATTCCCGCAGTTTCCACTGTCTGTCCGTCTGTCAGCCATTCATCCGCTTCGATCGTCACAACAGGAGGCATCTGGGCAGACAGGTTTAACTCCGGCGTCCGGCAGACTCTCTTCTGCCAATGCATACACCTTTGCGCCGGATGCTTTTTTTAATTCTGCTGCGCCGCCAATATGGTCAAAATGACCGTGTGTCAGAAGAATCGCTTCCACAGTAAAGTCCTTTTCGGAGAGCAATTTGAAAATCCCTGCTCCGTTTTCCGCAGGATCGACTACGACCGCCTTTGTCCCGCCTTCCCGGTATAAAAAATAACAGTTTGTTGCGCAGACACCCATCGTCTTTCGCCCAATTTTAATTTCAGACATTCGTTTTCCTTTCCCAGAAGCCAAGCGGCAAATCGCTATTTTCCGATAGCATTGCAAACGTTGAAACGCCGCCAATTCCATATCGGCTTTCCCAATACCTGCTCGTACCTGCCGCCGGCATCGCATCAGCCCGTTGTACGCTCAATATCGATGACGCTTTCGATGTTGCGCAGCTTCGCTACGATCTGATTTAACTCTTCCCTGCTGCTGATCTCAAATGAAGTAGACAATGTAGCAATTCCCTGCTTGTTCGTTCTCGTATTCATCGTCTGGATATCAATATTGCGCTCCGTCAGCGTTTTACTGATGTCTGCTAAAAGTCCGCTTCTGTTATGTGCAAAGATATTGATCTCCGCCATATATTTCTCACCATCTGCGCCAGTATCCGAGGGCTCCCACTCCGCTTCAATGAGTCTGGCACGTTCGATCTCCGGCAGGTTTAATACATTGATACAGTCCGTCCGATGGATCGAAATCCCCCGTCCTCTTGTCACAAAGCCGACGATCTCATCCCCGGGCACAGGAGAGCAGCATTTGGAAAAACGTACTGCCACATCATGAATCCCCTTGACCACGATGCCGTTTTTACTGTGGGGGCGCATCTGCTTCGCCTGATTGGCATTATTTTCTGCAATGGAGGCAAGCACTTCTTCATTGGTCATCACCTTCGGATGGTCTTTCTCATAAAGCTCCTGCATCCGATTGGCGATCTGACCTTCCTTGAGCGCGCCGTGTCCGATCGCTGCCAGCACGCTGTCCCAGTCCATAAAGCCGTATTTCTTCATGACAGCTGCCTGATATTCCGGCTTCATAATTTCGCCCAGGTTGATCGAACGTGCCTTACAGTAGGTGTTGAACTGATCCTTGCCCTTAGTGATATTTTCTTCCTTGACTTCGTTTTTGAACCACTGGTTGATCTTGTTTTTCGCCTGCGTACTCTTGACTACCGTAAGCCAGTCACGGCTCGGTCCCTTGGAATTCTGCGAAGTCAGAATTTCCACGCGGTCGCCGTTTTGGATTTCGTAATCGATCGTCACAAGCTTTCCGTTGACCCGCGCCCCGATCATCTTGTTGCCGACTGCAGTATGGACGCTGTAGGCAAAATCAATGGGTGTAGAGCCTGCAGGCAAGGTCTTGACGTCGCCGGTCGGCGTAAAACAGTATACGCTGTCGGAAAACAGATCCAGATCGCTTTTCAGCATGTTCATGAATTCTTTGTTATCCGACATCTCGCGCTGCCATTCCAGAATCTGACGCAGCCATGCCAGCTTTTCTTCTTCCTGTGCCTCAACCTTTTTGCCGTCGGAGGCTTCTTTATATTTCCAGTGGGCGGCGATACCGTATTCCGCCACACGATGCATTTCATAAGTTCTGATCTGAATCTCGAAGGGCTGCCCGGAGCTTCCAATCAACGTCGTGTGCAGAGACTGATACATGTTTGCCTTGGGCATCGCAATATAATCCTTAAAACGCCCCGGAATCGGCTTGTACATCTCGTGGATCACGCCCAGCGCCGCATAACAGTCCTTAACCGTATCTACGATAATCCGGACAGCAAACAGGTCATAAATCTGGTCGATGGTCTTATGCTGGTTCTTCATCTTTTTGTAAATGCTGAAGAAATGCTTGATACGACCGTCAATCTTAGCTTCGATTCCCGCCTTTTTGATGTGCTCGGAAACCTCGTCCACGATTCCCTGAATATACTTTTCGCGCTCGCTTTTGCGCATCGCGATCTTGTCCACCAGATCATAATAAACGTCCGGTTCGAGATATTTTAACGAAAGATCGTCCAGTTCTACCTTGATCTTGGAAATACCGAGACGCTGTGCAATGGGCGCATAGATGTCCATCGTCTCCCGCGCAATCCGGATCTGCTTTTCGTGGGGCATATGCTTGAGGGTGCGCATATTGTGGAGGCGGTCCGCCAGCTTGATCATGATTACGCGGATATCCTTCGCCATCGCCATGAACATCTTGCGCAGGTTCTCCGCCTGCATCTCCAGCTGTGCTTCTGTCTTATTGCCGGAATTGTCCGCAAGATGCAGATGCTGCAGCTTGGTCACGCCGTCCACCAAAAAGGCAACGTCCGTTCCGAACTGTTCTCCGACCTGTTCGACCGTCATCACGGTATCTTCCACCACATCGTGCAGAAGTCCCGCCACGATCGTCTCCTTATCCAGCTCCAGATCCGCCAGGATAATCGCCACGCACAGCGGATGGATGATGTAAGGCTCGCCGGATTTACGCACCTGTCCCTGATGGGCGTTATCTGCCAGCCGATACGCTTTTTCAATCATGGAAATATCATCCGAAGGATGATACTTGCGCACCCGCTCGATCAGGTCCTGATATAGTTCTTCCGGGCTTATAAATTCCTGAATGCTCTCAATTCGTCCGTCATCCAGCACCAGCTTGGTTTTCGGCTCTTTTGATCTGTCTTCCGTTCTATCCATCTTCCGCACACCTTACCATCGTCCAGTTTTATCAGTTTCTGCCAAAAAAGAGTTACGACGTAACTCTTTTTCGAAAATCAATTATTTGGTTACAGTTCACTCATGGTTTTTGTGGGCAGATTCCATGCTCGCATAAGAAGCTGTGCACAAGAAGCCACGAGCGAACTGTAATATTATTTGCCTTCATATACAATTGCGGAATCCAGACGATATCCTGCAATTGCTTCTCTTCCCTTCAGCCCTGCCAGCTCGATCAAAACCAACACGCCTGCAACCTCGCCGCCCAGTCTCTCTACCAGGGAGATCATCGCCTGAGTCGTGCCGCCGGTTGCGATCAGGTCATCTACGATCAGCACTTTCTGTCCGGGTTTAATAGAGGTCTTGTGCATTTCGATTACTGCCGTGCCGTATTCCAGAGAATATTCCTGAGACACGGTTTCACAGGGCAGCTTGCCCTTTTTGCGGATCAGTGCAAAGGGCTTATGCAGGTTATATGCGATGGGTGCACCGAAAATAAAGCCTCTGGACTCTGCGCCTACGACTACGTCAAACTCCAGATCCTTTACCAGATCCTGCATGGTATCGATTGCAAGGTGCATGCCGTCAGCATCCTCCAGCACGCTCGTAACATCTCTGAAAATAATTCCCTCCTGCGGGAAATCCGGTATACTTCTTACATATTCTTCCAGTTTTTTCATTTTCCTATGCCTCTTTTTCTTCTCTTTTCTATAAAATAGGACCCTGTCAAACGGGACTTATCGATGTTATCATTATATTATTTTCCTTCATTAAAGTCAATACAGCCGAAAGCCCGGATTTTCCCTGCCATGACAGCATCTGAAAAATCCGGGCTTTTTTATTCCTTATTTCTAATTCTGATAAAAAGATGTCGGGGGCAAAAGCCCCGACCTTGATGCATGTCAGTGCTTCGTTTCAACCTCTGCTGCGCCTTATAAGTGGTTCACCACACCCGTAGAGAGGATTTGATCGCCTGCGTCTTCGCCGTTTCCGGTTAAAACAAACGCAAACGGGCTGTCAAAGGTAAGCTCTATCGGATCGGTTTCGGGCATCAGCGCCATTTTTTCCAGTCCCATCACGGTAACTGCGGCAGCTGTCAGTCCGTTTTCGTCCACCTCAACCATTGCACTCTGCAGTGCACTTGAAATATAGAGAGCCTCGTTATCCAGAACCTCTGTCAGCGCAGCGTCTGTTGCCTGCATCAGCGGAATCCCCATGGCTTCCAGAGCCTCTTTGATCGAGAATACATTGCTTTCCAGCTTAAACTTGGGCAAAGAAAGCTGTACGCAGCGGTAATCCGCTCCGCTGATTTTCTGCAGCTTTTCTGTCGTCAGGCTCTGCAGTACCTCTTCCGCACTATAGCCGTCTTTGGGCAGGCACAGTACCATCTGCCCTCCGTTCATCGTCCAGAGCACGATAGCCTGCATCGTCTCGTCCTCATAATAAATGCCGTCGCTTAGCTTCTGATTCATAAACTCTGCATTCTCGTCCTGCTTTGCGCCGTGAAACGTGCCCTCCGTCGTATTTTCTTCCAAAAACGGGCTGCTCCAGCTGTCCGAAAAATACAATGCATTCGCAATCGCCGCTACCGTATCCGCATCGAAGGAGTCCACAATCTCTACAATCTTTCCATCGGTCTTCTCTGAAGCCCAGCTGTTGATGGCATTTGCTGCAGAGGAATCCGAAAAGTCAACAGAAAAGAGTTTTCCATCGTAATTGTCCGAAAACAGCTGTTCAAACGTCTGATTTACCGCTGCACCCTTTTGAACAAACAATGCATTTGCGATTTTCAGTGGGCTTTCAAACGTTTCTCCATATTCTTCGTAGCTTTTTCTGCGCTCCTCCTGGGAAAGCCCGGCATTGACCGCCTTTACCGTCTGATTTAACGTTTCAACGTCGATTCCGGCTTCGCCGATCACTTTTAACAGCTGTTCCTGTGTTGCCCCGCTGCAGCCGTTTACCAGCGCCGCCAGGGGCAGCCATGCGGAATACGGGGATGCGATCAGGTTTTCTCCCTCTTTTTTCTGCTTCAGCAAAGCCTCCGTAAAACGCAGTGCAAAGCCGTTTTCCTCATCCCGCGCAACATCCTGATCCTGTGTCTTATCTGCAGCCGTCTGATTTTTTTCATCCGTTTCAGACGTCTGATCCTGTTTTTTTGAATCGGATGTCTCCATAGACTGCGCTTCTTCCGTTTCCGTCCGGGTCTGTGCAGGCTCTTCCCCGATACTCTTTTGTCCGCAGCCGCTAAATAACATTCCCTGTGCCAGCAGGCTCAGGCTCATAAAAAGTGCAAGCATCTGTTTTTTTCTCATATCCGAAAATTCCTTCCTATATGGTGTTGTAAAATCGACAGTTTTTCAACCCTTCCGACAGGAAATCGTCCTGCCGCAGGATTCTTTTGTGCCCTGCTATCTACATACACGCAGACAGCTGCCGTCCGGTTTCACATAGTTTGAAAATTTTTAAAAAAATTTCAGGTTGCCATATAGTCTGTCCTTCACGATACCAAAACATTCCCGCAGCACATTATTGGGCAGAAAATAAATACCGGAATCCGCAGAAATCCCGACCGGATCTAAAAAGCCCTGCTGTTTTGCCAGCCGCAGGCTTCTGTAAACATGAAAATTGCTTGTCACAATGCCGACCTTCTGAACCTCCTGCGGAATCAGCTTTCTGGAAAAGCGCAGATTTTCTACAGTGTTGGTGGACTGGTCTTCTAAAATCAGCCGTTTGGGGTCAATTCCTTTTTTTACCAGATCCTCATACATACCCTGTGCCTCGCTGACCGGCTCGTTGCTGCCCTGCCCGCCGGACAGTACGCAGAGCGTCTCCGGATTTTCCGTCAGATAGGTATATGCCCGACGCAGCCGCTTTTCCAGAACGACACTGGGCCCGTTCGGCTTCATCTGTGCACCCAACACAATAAGATAGGAAAGCTGCTGCTCCCCTTTTGCAGAAAAGGTGCTGCCAATCAGGACCAACAGACCGCACAGACAGGCAATCCCCACGCCTGCAAGCACGCCGATTCCCGCCCGCAGTCCGATTGGCAAACGCATCCAAAGCCCTTTTTGTACAAAAAAGCCGAACAGACCAAACAGTGCCGTCCCTGCCAGCCAGATCAGGTAAAATTTCGTTCCGGCAGCCTTGGTTGCAACCACGCCAACACAATATACCAGACACAGTGCCGCCAGCACATAACAGAGCATCGCCATTTTCATTCTCCTCGTCCGCTTCTTCTCCATTTTAATCTCCATCCCGCATACAGTTTTATCCAAACGGTTTACTCGTTTCGAAACAGATCGTAATTGATCTTTTTGTAAAAGAGACGCTCGATTTCCTTTCGGTCTTCCATGTGCAGACCCAGAATCCACATGATCTTCGCAAGCACCGCTTCCAGCGTCATGTCGTAGGTTTCCAGAAACGGCAGCTGCTCCCGCGCTGCGCGCCCCACCACATAGGTGTCCATGCTGCTGCCCTCATACGTCACCTGCGTCGCCATGATCAGGATCTTTTCATGCGCCTTGTAATGCTGCATTTCCTCCAAAAGCGCCTGACGCAGACGATCCGGCAATCCACCGACACCGAAGCCTTCAATAATAATACAGTCATACACGCTCAAAATATGCGGAATGATCTCCGTGGACATTCCCGGTGTCAGTTTTAACAAAAACACCTTCCGATCCATCCGGTTAAAGAAACGCACCGGACCGCAGATATCCTTTTGGATATAATAGACCACCGTGTTGTCGTGAATCTGCCCAAGCACCGGAAAATTGATGCTGGAAAATGCATTATAGCTGAAGGTCGCCGTCTTTTTCGCCCGCGTTCCCGCAATAATTTTGCCGTCAAACACCAGCATAACGTCCCGGCTTCGGTCGTCAAGTGCACACCGGATGCTGTCGTGCAGATTTTTCCGTGCGTCGGTGATCTCCTGCAGAATCGATTTCTGCGCGCCGGTCAGGACAATCGGCTTGACAGAATTCTGAATCAGATAGGAAAGCGCCGCAGCCGTATACGCCATCGTATCCGTCCCGTGGCAGATCAGAAACGCGTCGTATAACGTATAGTTTTTCTGAATCAGTCCCGCCAGCTTCAACCACCACGAGGCTTCCATATTCGTCGAATCAATGCTGCAGACCTCGTATGGAACTAACTCGCAGACATCTTCAAATTCTTTCATATAATCCAAAAAATCGTCGGAGGACAGCACCGGTGCCAGACCGTTCCCGCCATCCTGTGAGGCGATCGTCCCGCCGGTTGTCAGCAATAAAATCCGCTTTTTCATACATTCCCCGTTTCTCAGCGTCTGTCCGTGCTTCCAAATCCGCCATTGCGGACTCCGTCCGCCTCGTCATCCTCCGTGATGCCATACGGCATGAAAATCCCCTGCAAAAAGCCCTCGCCCGGATGGATTTCGAGCACCTTGCCCTCGTTGGAGTCGTTCGTCAGCTTCGCCATGATATGTCCTTCATTGTCGGAATTATAGTAATCGCTGTCGATAATTCCGACGGTATTATTCAGCTGCAAACGGTACTTAAAGCCCTGTCCGCTTCTGGGAAACAGGCACAGCACCCAGTCCTCGTCCATCCGCGCACGGATTCCGGTCGGGATTTTAATCGTCTCGCCCGGCTTTAACACAAACGCCACCGGCGCAGAAAAGTCATAGCCTGCGCTTCCCGCTGTCGCCCGTTTGGGTTTCGTAATATCATCATAAATCGCACGAATTTCCGCCGTTTCATGGCCTGGGAACGCGTCCGCGAAATCCTTTTCGTACTGTGCAAAGCTCACCTTTTCAAATGCTGCAATTCTTTTCATATTCTTCTCCTGCTGTCTCGCCTGCGCACCTTTTCTGTACGCCTGCAGTCGGTTATTTTTCTATCAGAGTTCTTCGTCCGCCTCATAGTCGCCGCAGTGTAAAATCACCTCTGCATCTGCTCCCGTCCTTTTTGATAATCTTTACCGCTCTTTCCGGACGGTAAATCTTTCCATAGCAAACCTCTGTTTCCGGAACCTGCTTTTCCTGCGTCATACTGCCTCCATCTTCCTGTTCTTCCAAAACGGCTCTGTGCCACAGCTTTTATCCTACGCGTCCATGCACTGTTTTCCCGCCGTCACAACACGAACCGGCAGCAGACAAAGTGCCCGATGCCGGTTCGTGTTTTAACTACGCCTGATTCTGCCGCAGTGTAATTCTGCGCAGAATATTTGTTACAGTTCACCCGCGCCATTCGCAAAACCGCGTCTTCGACGCTCTCCGCTGCTTCGCAG
>ENA-OPCA01001835-OPCA01001835.1-human-gut-metagenome-genome-assembly--contig:-NODE-1835-length-14950-cov-4.441759_pt1 | contig 14950 bp, 10 predicted proteins | sample MGYA00241076_ERZ501468 | MGnify/ENA primary metagenome ERZ501468 (study PRJEB25962, sample SAMEA2042633) | human gut metagenome | biome: human gut; feature: human-associated habitat; material: faeces... | reverse complement strand
TGCTCGCCCACACCTCGCCAGCATTTTTGAAAAATTGCTGGATCAAAAAACTTTTTATTTTCAGCAATGTTTGATGCAATGATAAAACGATATATAAAAAGCAGGGTTTGCTTCATGCACCCTGCTTTTTTGCGTCTATTCTGCAATCCGCTGCATCCAGACTGCCGTTTCACAGTTCCCGAATCGGTTATAGCGATTCAGTCCATATAGACATTCCGGGTCACGAGTAATCATGTTACCCTGTTCCCGACAGTTCAACGTCATTTGAATCCCCAACTCTCGCAAAACCGGATTGCTCTCCGGGCAGAGAAAGCCATAGGGATAGGCAAACACCACAGGCTCAATCTGTAATTCCTCCTGAAAACGGGTTTGCAGCAAGCCCAAATCAGAAAGCAAGGTATCATGATATTGCTCTTCCGGTTCGTTTTCCTGAATCCGGCAACTGCAGCGGTCTGTATGGCTGTGCATTTGATAGGTATGGCTGCCGAGTTCGACCCGCCCAGAATCCAACAGGGCTTGCAAATCCTCCCACGTCAGATAGGAATAGGAATCTTCATGCGGTGATTCCGGAGCGAGTTCATCTGTAAACTGCCCGACCACTGAAACAATTGCACACATGTCATACTGTTCGAGCAGAGGCAGAGCAAGGCTGTAATTGTTATAGAATCCATCATCAAAGGTCAGTAGAATCGGCTGTTCCGGCAAATCTCCCGTGCCATTGACATAGCGAATCAGTTCCGCAGCCGAAACACTCGTATAACCTGCATCGTTTAAATAGGATAAATCAGCTGCAAATGTTTCTGGTCGAATCCGATAATCGCTCTCTGTGCCGGGGGCAATGCTGTGATACATCAGAACGGGCAGAGAAACGGGCGTTTCTGCATGAACGGTTTGCGGACAGCCTTTTGTGAGCAAAAATGCAAGCAGAATCAAACAGCTGTCCAGAATCAAGAACCAGATGCCTTTGTGGGAACGATGCATACGCAGTGCCTCCTTAGCGGATATTCTGTTTATCTTTATGCAGCAATTGGCTGGAATATACGGGAAAAGCAGAGAAATGACGGAATCCGTTTCCGTCATATTTTTACAGACTGCTGCATAAAATAGTGCAAAATGGGTATCATCATGAGGTGATGGCATGAGAAGAAAACGCAGACACAGAAGAAAAAAACGGATTTGGGGTGTAGCAGTTTGCCTGTTGGGAATTCTTTGCAGTATTCCAGCTTGGCATGTTTCCGCCGACCCCCAGAAAGAACCAGAATCGCAGTCCGATACCGCCGATACTGCCTTGCAGAATGTCCGAAGTGAAGGATGTGTACCGCTGCCGGTCTGGAATCCTTTGCAGGAAAAAGCAGAACAAATCACCATGCAGGCAGCAGAAACGCAGTTGGCAGACAGTGGGCAAGTGGAACATCCGAGCGTAGATGCCAGCGTTGTCCCGTACCCGACCAGCTGGAACATTCAGGAAACGTGTGATGTGATTCGTACCACCTATGAAGATTATACGGGAGATGCCTTTTTTACCTTGCCGAATGGAGGCATGGTAAAAAATAAGACCGACCATTCCAATGCAGAATTGCTTGCAGAAAGCGAACTACCACCAGCGTTTCGGATTGCAGTCAATGACCAGCCGCAAGTTTTAATCATGCATACGCATACAACGGAAACCTATGAACCGGAAGTACGGGAGCATTACGACCCGCAATTTAGCTATCGAACAACCGATTGCAGCAAGAATGTAGTGGCGGTTGGAGATGCGATTACCGCAGAGTTACAGGCTGCCGGAATTGGCGTGATTCACAGCGATGCCGTGCATGATTATCCCTCTTATAATGGAGCGTATGACCGCAGTGCAGAAACGGTTCGGGGCATTTTAGCAGAGTATCCGAGCATTAAAGTGGTCTTGGACATCCATCGGGATGCGATTTGCAGCGATACAACTTTAAGTCAGCCGATTGTTACCATAGACGGAAAAGAAGCTGCACAAATCATGATTATTTCGGGCTGTGACGATGGAACGATGAATATGCCGAATTATCTGATGAACTTTCGGTTTGCCTGTCGCCTGCAATCGCAGATGGAGCAGCAGTATCCGAATTTTACCCGTCCGATTTTGTTTGACTATCGGCATTATAATCAGGATTTGACAACGGGCAGTTTGCTGATAGAAGTTGGCTCTCACGGAAACACAGTCGAACAAGCTGTATATTCTGGGCATTTGATTGGGAAATCCTTGGCAGAGGTGCTGTTAGATTTGAAATAATCAACTCACAGGAATCAGAAAGGAGCAGGAAACTTGAAAAAGCGGACAAAAAAATGGCACTGTCTATTTCAGTACGGTGCACTTTACTTGTTATTGCAATTCTTTTTGCTGGCATATTTGCAGGTTGCCTGTCAGTCAGAAAACGCCTTGCAGCGAGAGCCGAGTGTTCGAGTGGCGATTACCGAGCAGAACACCGAAGCCTTGCAAGTATCGCTTTTGCAGAACACCTATCGCATCCCCACACAAATACAGGAAACAACGCTGCCCGTTCCGGTTTTTGCATCAGAGGATGGCTGTTTGCTGTATCTGTTCTGGGAGTTGCTGCAATCCGGCGAAATTTGAAAAACAGAAGAAATGCACCGCCTATTTCAGTACGGTGCACATTGCTTATCAGGCAGAGAACGTCTTGCAGCGAGAGCCGGGCGTTCGGATGGCAATTACCGAGCAGAACGCCGAAGCCTTGCAAGGTTCACTCTTGCAGAACACTGATACCATTCCCACACAATACAAGAAACAACGTTGCCCGTTCCGGTTTTTGCACCGGAGGACGGCTGTCTGCTGTATCTGTTTTGGGAGCTGCTGCAATCAGGCAAGGTTTGAATACATCGGCGGCATAGAATCTTCCAGCTGCTGAATCGACTTTGCATAAGTATGATAAAAGCGGTTCAATTCGCCCCGATAGATGAGATGGGCATCTGAAATATACCGCAAGTCGTCCGGTGTGTGCAGGGAAAGCGGTTTGTTCAGTCGTACACCGGACTGTGCAAGCAGGGTTGCCACGAACTGAGAACAGTGCAGCTTGTGTTTTCTCGACCAGCGAATCCGCAGGAAAGTTGTGCCGAGCCCCAGCACATTGTAAGAAAACATCGAGCGGTGATTTTTGAAGTATGCGAGGTTTTGTTCAAACTCCTGTTTTTTCTCTTTGGTCACAGGAATTGCATAGATTTCGCAGGGGATGACCAAAAATCGCCCTAACGTGCCCTCGCCGACAATTTCCTGATTGAATCCGGCGGGCAATGGAAAATGAATGTGGTTTCTGCAAAAGCTATACATTTCTTCCAGTGTCAAATCCAATGCCACCGAGGCATGGTTATAAGGCTTTCTGGTAAAAAATTGCAGTACTTTTGCAACGGATGTTCCGGTTTGCATCAGTAGAACGAAGATATGATCCTGCATTTCTCTCACTCCTAAAAAATTGTTTACAAAATATCCGATATTATTATAGCACAATCCCTTGACAAATGCAAGAGGGTGTGCTATAATATAAAAGGTTCGTGAGATGAATGTAAAATATGCGCCTGTAGCTCAGCTGGATAGAGTGTCAGACTCCGACTCTGAAGGTCGTGCGTTCGAATCGCATCAGGCGTACCAAATACACATCTTGCGTCCCTCCCCATGAGGGATGTCAAAAAGAAATAGGGGTATAGCTCAGCAGGTAGAGCAGCGGTCTCCAAAACCGCGTGTCCCGAGTTCGATTCTTGGTGCCCCTGCCAAGGAAAAAGTCTTATCAGATTCTGATAAGACTTTTTTTATTTCTCCTAAAAAAAGAACTACCGTCCTGTTTTGCAGAAACTGCACGAGAACAGGGCGGCTTTTGTTTTCAGAAAATTTACAAAATGGGAGCAGCTTAAAACCGAACTTCTACTGCCAAAAGTTTTCTCTGTCTGAATCTGTAAAAAATCATGAGTGTTCCGAACGGTTGCCCTCGCATCTTCCTTGAACAAAAACCAATCGGGGCAACCCATTCTATCAACGGATAACGGAAAACGAAAACGTAGAACCAAAAAATCAAAAGGCAAGATTCAGACAGACGGAAGAACGGGATTATTCCGGCAAGTCAACCTCCAGCAACACCGTGTTATTGATATAGTCCAAAGCAGTTTGTGCCTTTGCAAGCGTTTCCGCAAGGACTTCATAATCTTTCTCGACGGTTTGGATGTCATAATTGGCATATCGATAGTCAATGATGGCAGCGTTTCGATTGTACAGTGCATTTTCTCGCTGTTTGGGCAGCAGTTCTTTCATGCGGGACAGCTTTTCCAGCCGATTGGTCAGCTGTGGCAGATAAATCAACATCTGGTCAATGGTCATCTCAAATTCCGGAATGATTGTGGTCGTGTTGAATACATTCAACGTATGTTTCAGCTTGCGGATGTTGGCTTCAATGGCAGCCTGTTCCGCCTGCATCGCAGCATAATCATATTCCGGTCGGACAGATTCGAGATCCTCTCCCAGAGAAGCAAGAAATGTTTTGGTATTTTCTTCTCGTCTTTGCAGGGCTTTTAGTGATTCATTCCATTGCCGCAGCAGTTTTGCTGCCTGTGCGGATGTCATTTTCATGGAGATGCCTCCTTTATTTATTATAATGTATCGTTATACAGTTTCTCCCTTTTCAATTCGTTCTGCCAAGTCGCTGAGATAGACCCAGCGATCCATTTTTTCTGCAAGCTGTTCTTCCAGTGCATCTTTCTGGTCGGATAACTCCTGTAATAAAACATAATCGGAAACCGCTGCTGCAATTTTCGTTTCAGTTTCCTGAATCTGTTTTTCCAAGTCTGCAATCACAGATTCAATCGTTTCATATTCCCGTTGTTCTTTGTAGGAGAATTTCAGCTTCTTTTTTCCGACAAAAGTTTTTTCTTTCTTTTCGGTCGATTTTTTCTCAGAATCTGCCGGAGCAGTCGGTAAGGCATTTGCGGCATAGTCGCTGTAATTGCCGTTGTAACGGCGGACGCTGCCATCTCCTGGCAATTCCCAGATTTCCGAAGCCATCTTATCCAAGAAATAGCGGTCATGAGAAATGGCAATCACTGCACCGGAGAAACTTTTCAGATAGTCTTCTAAGATAGTCAGGGTGACAATATCCAAATCGTTGGTTGGTTCGTCCAGCAATAGAATATTCGGGGCAGCCATCAAAATTTTCAGCAGATAGAGCCGTTTCCGTTCTCCGCCGGATAATTTTTCAATGCGATTCCACTGCAATTCCGGCGTAAACAAAAACCGTTCCAACATGGTTGCAGCCGTAACCGTTCCCTCTGGTGTCTGAATGCGTTCAGCGGTTTCCCGAATGCAGTCAATGACTTTTTGCGTGGGATTCATTGTTTCGCATTCCTGTGCGAAATAGCCGATTTGTACGGTGTCGCCCCATGTAATTGTACCGCTGTCCGGTTGCAGAATGCCGGCAAGCAGTTTCAGCAGCGTGGATTTTCCAGCACCATTTCGCCCAATGATGCCGATTCGAGCCGCACGGGGCAGCTGATAGGAGAAGTCCTGCAAGAGTACATTCCCTTGTATGGATTTTGTGAGGTGTTCCAGTTCGATGGTTTTCTTTCCCAGTCGGGAAGAAACAGATTGCAGCTGTAACGATTCTGTTTCAACGGGCTTTTCTCGATTTTCCAAGGCATAGAACCGCTCCATGCGGTCTTTGGACTTTGTCCCTCTTGCCCGAACGCCTCGCCGCATCCATTCCAGTTCCTGGCGGTAAAGGGTGCGATTTTTCCGTTCTCGTGCTTCCGCATCCGCTTCTCGCTGGGCTTTCTGCTCTAAATATTCGGAATAATTTCCACGGGAAACGAACAGGTTTCCACGGTCAACTTCTACAATCTGATTTGTAATGCGATTCAAAAAATAACGGTCATGTGTTACCATGACAATCGCACCCCGATATTTTTTCAACTGGTCTTCCAAGAATTGTACCGTTTCATAATCAATGTGGTTGGTTGGTTCGTCTAAAAGCAAGACATCGCTGGGCTGAATCCATGCCGCCGCAATGCCAGCTCGCCGCCGTTCGCCACCGGAAAGTGTACTGATGTCGCTGTCCACGTTGGAGATGCCAAGCTGCTGTAAAATGGATTTGGCTTCAAATTCTTTTGCCGACTTCAAATCTGCTGGCAAATGTGCCATGACTTGTTCCAAGATGCTGCCATGTTCTGCAAAATCTGGAATTTGCGGCAGGTAAGAAATCCGGATGCCTTTGGTGCGGATAACCGTTCCGCTGTCCGGTTCTTCCACACCGGCAAGAATCCGCAGCAAGGTAGATTTTCCCGTCCCGTTGATGCCAACAATGCCGACCCGATCGCCTTCGTTGAGAAAAAACGAAACGTCATTCAAGACGGTTCGTTCCAGATAGGTTTTTGAAAGATTTTGTGCAGATAATAAAATCATGCTGGATTCCCTTCTTTTGATGTAAGTGATGCAGGCTCTGCGAGTGGCAGATTCCGGACGCTCTTTCGATGAATCATCGTTCCGCTGACAACAATATGCCGGATGGGTATTGCAGGGTTTTTAATGCGAGCTAATAACTGCCGCACGCCTTTTTTTGACATTAAATTGATATCAACTGCATATGTAGTGATTGGCGGATTTGACAATTCCGCAAAAATAAAATCATCAAATCCAACAACAGAAATATCATTTGGAATGGAAAAGCCAGCTTTTTGCAGGAGACTGATCAAGATGTAAGCAGTCGAATCGCAGTTGCAGACAAATGCAGTTGGCATTTTAGAGAGTTTTTCGAGAGAGATTGCAATTTTTCCCTCAGCATCTCGGTCAGGCAGCACTTGTTTTTCTGTCACGAGAATGCCAGCTTCCCGCATGGCACGGCAATAGCCATAGTAGCGGTCTAAAATGCTGCTGGTTTCTTCGATAGAGCCGACAAAGGCAATTTCTCTGTGGCCAGCTTGCAGGAGATGTTTGGTCATGAGATACATGCCATAATAGCCGTCTGAAATGACGGAATCCTGCTGCAATTCTGCTTGAAACGCATCTAAAACTAAGCATGGAACAGAAGCTTGTTCCAGCATCTTATAGTAGGAGAGTGAAAATTTTCCTATGACGATGCAGCCTTGAATCCGATTTTCTGCAATCAAACGGGGCATTGTACAGGTTTGTTCAGCGGATTCTGAAATGACTTCCAAAATGCCGATGTGATTGCCCTGTGAAAGATGAAACAGCACACGCTCATACATTGCCCAGTAAAAAGACTGTCCTTTTTCAATATAGCGGTAGGAGGTAATGATACCAATGGTATAGCAGGGCGTCTGTTCCTGCTTATTTTTTTGAAACTGATAGCCCATTTCTACCGCAAGTTTCTGTATTTTTTTCCGCAATTCTTCGCTGACGCCATCTTTTCCCGCCAGTGCTTTGGAAACGGTTACAGTACTGATTTGTAGTTGTTCTGCGATATCGGACATCCGAACGGCTTTTGCCAAGTAAGTCACATCCTTTTGGAATGCAAGCGGAGAAATTACCCCTGCATCCGTATCTTTTTAAATTTAATTTTAACTAAATTATATCAAACCTGTCCAATTTGTCAAGGGCAGCCGCCTGCAATTTTAGAAATTTTACAATTCAACAGGCGAATAGCGAGGAAATTAGTTGTGAAAATCAAAAAAATTAGCTAAAAAAGAATCGGCATTTGCAACGAATCACAAAAAATGTGGCTGATAATTGTTGAATATGTGCAAAACAGCCATGTGAAATTTGTTCAGAAAAGAGAAAAACATGATTTTAGCTAAAAAGTAGTTGACATTTACGGAAAAATAAGCTAAAATAAAAGTACAGATTAAGTAAACACGAAACACCAGTACAGAAAGGAATGGTTTCTCATGAAAAAATGGATCGCACTCGCAACAGGATTATCGCTGGTACTCAGCGGATTTGCAGCAGCTGGCTTCCAGCCCAGCAAGGTACAGGCTGCCGACCGAACAGGCTTTGTACAGACCGACGGCACACAGTTTTTGTTAGATGGTTCTACCTTCTATTATGCCGGAACGAACAACTATTACTTGAACTTCAAGCCACAATATGAAGTCGATCAGGTTATGGAAGATGCCGCAGCAATGGGCTTGAAAGTCATTCGTACCTGGGGTAATCTGGATGCCGGTGTCAAGACCGACAAGGTGAACAAAGATGGATACACCGTTTTCACGGACAGCGTAGACGGTTCTGGGGAAAAGGAAGGCGTTTATTATCAGTACTTTGATGCTGACCTTGGAAGACCAGTGGTCAATGAGGGAAAAGACGGCTTGCAGAAGTTGGACTACGCCATCTATAAGGCAGAGCAGGAAGGTGTCCGGCTGCTGATTACGTTCACCAACAACTGGGAAGCATTCGGCGGGATGAACCAGTATGTAAAGTGGGCACAGCTTGCCGGTGAAAACGTCACAGGGCACGATGATTTCTATACCAATGAAACCATCAAGGGTTGGTATAAGGATTACATTAAAACATTGCTGAATCATGAAAATGTGTATACCGGAGTCAAATATAAAGATGACCCGACCATCTTCTCCTGGGAACTGGCAAACGAACCACGTTGTGAATCGGATGCCGGATGTGAAAATCATGTTGTAGAAAATTGGGCATCTGAAATGAGTGACTATGTAAAGTCCATTGACTCCAATCATATGTTGGCAGTCGGCGATGAAGGATTTTACAACTACGGTTACAATGATTTTCCGGAGGGCGACCACAAGTATGTTTATCATGGCAGTTCCGGTATGGACTGGCTGAGCCTGACAAATTTGCCGAATATCGACTACGGAACGATTCATGTTTACTGCGATCAATGGGGCTTGACCAAGGAACAGGGAAACTTCTGGTTTAAGAAGCATGGCGAAGATGCAGCAGCAATGAATAAACCTGTTATCGTAGAAGAATTTGGATGGAAAGACAAGAGTGAACGAGCAGACGTTTACAATGAATGGTTTGACATCTTCGAGGGGAACACCTATGAGGGCGTTGAATATGCCGGAACGAATTACTGGATGCTGGCATCTCTGACCGGAGATGGAACCCTGTATCAGGATTATGACGGCTATACTGTTTATTATAAGGGCGATGCAAATGGCAACCCGACACAGGATGCTTGCGATGCCATCATGGCACACGCACAGCGGATGGATGCCAAGAATACACAGAACAGCGTTTCCCCAAAGAAAGCAAATTTTGATATTGTAAAGCCGGCAGACATCCAGCTGCGGACAACGATGGAACTGGGCAGCGTTTCCGGTGTACAGTTTGGCGACAAGATGTTGACCGAGGGCACAGATTATACGGTGGAAGACAATGTGATTACGATTTCTGCAAAGGTTCTGGAGGGTCTGGAACTGGGCAACTATAAGATTACCATTTTGACCACCGATGGCAATCAGCCAACTGTTTTAGTGAGCGTGATTGACTCCAACGCAGAAACGCAGAAAAAAAGTGTGATTGACAACTTTGAATCCTATGCAGATGATGCAGAATTGGCAGCTGCTTACCACCGGAACAGCAGCGGCGATTCCCTGACGGTTTCTCTGGATGCGGAACATGCCAAGAACGGCAACTATGCAATGAAGTACGAATATTCCGTTGCAGATGGCGGAGCAGGTTACTGCGGAACGACCAAGAAGCTGAACGGTGCAGATTGGACAGGCTTTGACGGCATTCACTTCTGGATTTTATCCGATGGCAGCAATCGGGATACCACTATTCAGTTCATTGATGGAGCAGGTGCTTACTGGGAGAGCATTCAGCATGTGACTGCGGAAACAGGCTGGCAGGAAGTCAAGATTCCGTTCTCCGATTTCCATTTGCAGCAGTGGGGTACTGCCGCTGAAACACCGACATTGAATGGTGTTTCTGAATATTCCATTTATACCGGACAGAACGGCAATCCGGGTACTGGCGTTTGGTATTTCGATGACATCGGTTTGTATCAGGATGGTGCAACTGTTCCGGATGCAGAAGTTGTAGAAAGCAGTGCAACCTTCTCGAAGCAAGCTCCGGCAGATGTGATTTTCACCATCATTACCAATGGGCATGCAGTGACCGGTATTACAGAAGAGGGCGAAGCATTGCAGCAGGGCGTAGACTTTGCCATCAACGGCAGTCAGTTCCGCTTCAATCAATCCTATCTGGAAACCTTGTCCGAGGGCGTTCACACCTATCATGTGGGCTTTGCAACTTGTCCGGATTTGGTACTGACGATTACCGTTACTGGAAGCACCGTTACCACGACGGAAACCACGACAGAGCCGAGTGAAACAACCACAACCACAACAACCACAGAAACCACAAGCACCGAAACAGAAGTTACAACTGGTTCTGAATCCGAAACAACCACCACAACAACTGATGCAGATACAGACACCAATTATGGCGATGTCAACTTGGATGGTAAGGTAGACTTGGTGGATGCAATCACCATGAACAAGTATCTTGCAGGACAGATTACACTGTCTGAACAGGCAACAAAGAATGCAGATGTCAATGCAGATGGTTCGCTTGGCGATGGTGACAGCACTACTCTGATGCAGTTTGTTCTGATGATGATTCCGAATCTGCCAGCATAAGCGTGAAAACGGAGGGGTATTTTTGATATGAAGGGTTTGCAGAAATTTGCAGCACTTTGCACCAGTGTGGTACTGGGTGTATGCGGAATGGGTTCTGTTCTGGCACAGCCGATGACGGCCGATGCAGCAACAGAATCCACCGTTCCAGAGGGCTTTGTCTATGTCGATGGAACACATTTCATGTGTGATGGAGAACCGTTCTATTTTGCCGGCTGTAATTCCTATGATATGTTTACACTGGGTGATGGTTCGAGCAACGATTCGACCGAGGCAATTGAAACGAAGTTTATGAACAAGGAAGCCATTGATGCCAGAATGCAGCAGATGGAAGACAATGGCGTTCGGGTTTTGCGAACATGGGGCTTTTCTAATGAAACATGGCATGGTTTTGAACTCGCACCGGGCGAATACAATGAAGCAGAATTTATGCTGTTTGACTATATCATGTATTCTGCCCAGCAGCACAATATCCGTGTGATTATCACGCTGGAAAACTACTGGGAAGCCTATGGTGGAATTGACAAGAAGCTGAGTTGGGCAGGTGCTGGCAGCGGCGGCAACCACAAGAGCCGTGCAGCATACTTCACCAATGAAACTTGTAAGCAGTGGTACAAGGATTATGCAAAGCATTTTGCAGAACGTACCAACTATTTTACAGGCGTGCAGTATAAAGATGACCCGACCGTCTTTGCATGGGATTTGATGAACGAGCCACGGTATCAGGATGCAGGCGAGGATAGCACAGGTTTGACACTGCGTGCTTGGGTCGATGAAATGGGTGCGTATATCAAGGAAGTTGACCCGAACCACATGGTTTATGCAGGGCTGGAAGGACACGGTGTAGACTATGGATTTGGCGGAGATGAAGGAAATCCATTCGTCTATATCCAGCAGTCCCCATATATTGACTTTTGTTCGGCTCATCCATATCCGGATGAACATTGGGCAAACATGACACCGGAAGACACCAAAAACACCATGGTGCAGTGGATTGAAGATGCCCATCAGGAAGTAGGAAAGCCGTTTGTAGTCACAGAATTTAATGTGCATAGTTCTTTGCCGGAGGCAGAATATGAAGACTATTGGAAAGCGGTTTTCGATACGATTGAAGAATACGATGCAGCAGGCGGTTTGTTCTGGGAATTCAATGACCGCAAGCTGAGTGAATTCACGGTCATGGATGGTGACCCGATTTTGACCTACTTCCAGCAGCATGCTGCTCGCATGGAAGACAAAACCCCGATGAACAGCCTTTACACAAAGAATACGGTTGTGGACAAGGATAACCCGATGGATGTTCTGCTTTCTTATGAGATGCAGAGCGGAACAGTGACTGGTTTGCAGCTGGATGATACCATCCTGACTGCTGGGACAGATTACGAACAAACAGAAGATACGATTACCGTTTCTGCTTCTGTCTTTTCTGATGTTGCAACGGGAGAACATACGATTCAGTTGCTGACCTCAGAGGGCAACCAGCCAAAAGTAAAAATTCGGGTTTACAGTGCTGCAGAAGAAGCACAGAAACGCAGCGTGATTGATGACTTTGAATCCTATGGAGAAGATACAGCCCTTGCAGCTGCTTATACAACAAATGTGAATGGTGATACTTTAAAGATTTCTTTGGATGCCGAACATACCAAGAACGGCAGCTATGCGATGAAATATGATTATTCTGTTGCAGACGGCGGAGCAGGTTACTGCGGAGCAACCAAAAAGCTGAGCAATGCAAATTGGACAGGCTTTGACGGGGTTCGCTTCTGGATTCTGTCAGACGGCAGCAATCGGGAAACCACGTTCCAATTTGTAGACGGAGCAGGTGCTTACTGGGAGAGCATTCAGAAAGTAACCGCAGAAACGGGCTGGCAGGAAGTCAAGATTCCGTTTTCCGATTTCCATGTCCAGCAGTGGGGCACTGCTGCAGAAACCCCAACTTTGCAGGGCGTTTCAGAGTTCTCGATTTATACCGGACAGAACGGCAATCCGGGTACCGGCGTTTGGTATTTTGATGATATTGGCTTGTATCGGGCAGGAAGTACCACAACCACAACGACTACTACGACTGGGACAACCACGACGACAACGACCACAACAACTACCGCAGAAACCACAACCGATGCAGATACAGACACCAACTATGGCGATGTCAATTTGGATGGCAAGGTAGACTTAGTGGATGCAATCACGATAAACAAGTATCTTGCAGGACAAATTACACTGTCTGAACAGGCAACAAAGAATGCAGATGTTAATGCAGATGGTTCGCTTGGCGATGGCGACAGTACAATTTTAATGCGGTTCATTTTGATGGTGATTCCAAATCTGCCGTATGTAGAATAACATTTTTCAAGCCAACTCCTTAAATAGAATATAGACCAAAACTCCATCATGATGTATTTCGTGGTGGTTTTTTGGTTTAGAATCAAAAGCATAAGAATTCATTCTATCAATAAAATGTTCTAATTTTCTTAAAAAAGAAAAGAACCACCAGCTGAAACGATAAAAAACAAGAATTGCAAAGAAATTTATATAAATCTATTGACAAGTTCCATAAATGTGCTATAATAATAATTACAGAAAGCGGGTGAGAATCATGAAGAAGCATACCTACAGCATTGTACTGACGGACACGGTGGTGCAGGAAGTAGATCGGCTGGCAGCCCAAAAGGGCACGAATCGTTCCACGATGATGAATCAGATTTTGGCAGATTATTTTTCCTGCAAAACACCGGAAAAACAAATGGCTTCTGTTTTTTCGTTGATTGAACAGCAGATGCAAAATGTTTTTCGGGTACAGCTGCAAGCCTCTGATGCGATGATTTCGCTGCACAGTGCTTTGCAGTATAAATACCGTCCAACGGTACGGTATCGTGTGGAGCTGCTGCGAATTCCGACAGAAGATAGTATCGGATGGCTGAAGATTTCCTGCCGGACGCAAAATCAAGCTTTGCTGCACAGTATGCAGCAGTTTTTCCGCTTCTGGATGCACTTAGAACTGCAAACTTACCCAGCGTATCAGACCGTTCCGGAGTTGTACGTTTTAACAGAGAATGGAATGGTACGGCGGTTGCTTCGGCACAATCTGGAAACGGAAGAAGAAGTTGCCGATGCGATCAGTTCCTATATTCGTCAGTTTGACCGCCTGCTGAAACAATATTTTGCAGGCTTGCAGCAGCAAGTTCCGGCAGAAGCGTTGCAAGCGGCTCTGGAACAATCTTACCTGCAAATGCAGGCTGGATTGTCATAGAAACAACTTACAGCCACACAACCAAAAGAGAGAAATTCGATTGGATGACCGATTGCAAAAAATTGGCGTCCGTTTTGATACAAGGAGGAATGAATCATGAATGCACAGAAATTGACAGAAAAATCATTGGAAGCCATTCAAAGTGCAAATGATATGGCGATTTCTCACCAGAACCAAATGATTCAGCAGGTACACTTGCTGTGTGCATTGCTGGAGCAGGAGAACGGCTTGATTCCGCAGTTGTTTGAAAAAGTCGGCGTTTCCAAGGAAACTGCTGTTCGGGATTTGGAACAGCAAATCAATCAGTTGCCGTCTGTAACGGGCAGCGGCAGAAAAGCAGATTCCGTTTACATCGCACAGGATGTGGACATGGTTCTGACGGATGCCGAAAAGCAGGCAGATAAAATGCGGGATGCCTATGTATCCGTGGAACATTTGATGCTGAGCTTGTTCGACCATGCAAATGCAGATGTGAAAAAGCTGTTCCAGAAGTGGAACTTGAAAAAGGCAGACTTCATGAAAGCCTTGATGGCAGTACGGGGCAATCAGCAGGTAACCGGACAGAATCCGGAAGAAACTTATGATGTCCTGAAAAAATACGGACAAGATTTGGTACAGCTGGCTCGGAATAACAAGCTAGACCCAGTCATTGGCAGAGATAGTGAAATCCGAAACGTCATCCGAATCCTGTCCAGAAAGACCAAGAACAATCCGGTGCTGATTGGCGAACCGGGTGTTGGTAAAACAGCGATTGCCGAAGGGTTGGCACTGCGAATTGTACGGGGCGATGTTCCGGATAACCTGAAAGACAGAATCCTGTTCTCTTTGGATTTGGGTGCATTGGTTGCCGGAGCAAAATATCGTGGTGAATTTGAAGAGCGGTTGAAAGCCGTTCTGAACGAAATCAAGAAGAGTGAAGGCAAAATCATTCTGTTCATTGATGAATTGCATACGATTGTCGGAGCAGGCAAAACAGATGGTGCAATGGATGCCGGCAACCTCCCGAAGCCGATGCTGGCAAGAGGCGAACTGCATTGTATCGGTGCAACCACCTTGAACGAATATCGGCAGTATATTGAAAAAGATGCAGCACTGGAACGGCGG
>ENA-OPCA01001834-OPCA01001834.1-human-gut-metagenome-genome-assembly--contig:-NODE-1834-length-14961-cov-3.978331_pt1 | contig 14961 bp, 12 predicted proteins | sample MGYA00241076_ERZ501468 | MGnify/ENA primary metagenome ERZ501468 (study PRJEB25962, sample SAMEA2042633) | human gut metagenome | biome: human gut; feature: human-associated habitat; material: faeces... | reverse complement strand
CCCGGCGCAGAAAGCCGCTGCCGCGCCCGATCATCTCCTCCAGAATGCGGTTGACGCCCTCCAGCAGGCGGGCGCGTTCGCTGTCCATCAGATCCCCGAACACATCGTCGTAGCCGTCCAGCTGAAAGGCAAGATACCCCGGACGGCTGGCCTTATACTCTGCCTCGATGCGGCGCAGCTCGGTCTCCTCGTTCAGCACCAGCAGGGTCATGCTTTCGGCTTCGCCGGGCACGGTGGAACTGTGCACGCTCCAGTAGCCGTCGGCAAGGGTCAGCAGCTGCCCCTCGCGCTTGCGGCACAGCTGCAGATCCAGCCCGGGCAGCAGCTTCTGCACCCGGCTGGCCAGCACATCCTGCCCGCCCAGCAGACGGGTGCGGAACTGGCTGTTGTACCACAGCACCGTCTCGCCGGAAAGCAGCGCCGCAGGCTGGGAAAGGGGCTCCAGACTGAACTGCACCTTGGATTTTTCAAAGGTGGTGCCGCTTGTCCAGCGCACCACCCAGCTGCGCAGCTTGCAACGGAACAGGGTTGCCCCTATGCCCCACAGCACCACCAGCACAGCCAGCAGCGGCCATGCCATGGGGCGCTGCACCAGCAGCGCCAGCAGCAAAAGGCCGCACAGCACCGCCAGACTGGCCGTGAGCATTTCCAGTGTCCATCTTGGTTTACGTTTCATTGGTTTTTTTGCCTCCTCAGACGCTGCACCGCCTTGCGGTGCGCCCGGGTCAAACCTCCATCAGGATCGGTAGGATCATCGGGCTGCGCTTGGTGCGCCGGTAGATATAGCTGCTCAGTGCCTCACGCACACGGGTCTTTACGCTGTTCCAGTCCCGGACGTGCTCGTCCACACAGCGCTCCAATGCATTTTCCACAATGCTCTGGGCGCCGTCCATCAGGCTCTCGTTCTCGCGCACATACACGAAGCCCCGGCTTACCAGATCCGGCCCGGCCAGCACCTTGCCGGTCTTGCTGTCCACGGTAGCCACGATGATGACAAGGCCATCCTCAGAGAGGTGCTTGCGGTCCCGCAGCACCACATTGCCCACATCGCCCACGCCAAGGCCGTCCACCATAACGGCACCGGCGGTCACCGGCTCGCCCAGCTTCATCTCGTCCTGCGAGAGGATAACGTTGGAGCCGTTTTCTGCAATGAGGATATTGCTGGTGGGGATGCCCAGACTTGCAGCGGTGAGGGCGTGCTTTTTCAGCTGCTTATACTCGCCGTGCACGGGCAGGAAATACTTGGGTTTGGTCAGGGTGAGCATCAGCTTCTGCTCCTCCTGACAGGCGTGGCCGGAAACGTGCACATCATACATACTCTCATAGATGACCTCTGCGCCCTTCTGGAACAGCTCGTCTATGACGCGGCTGATCGTGATCTCATTGCCTGGGATGGCCGAGGCGGAGATAATGACGCGGTCGCCCGCGTCGATTGTAACCTGCTTGTGCTCGGAAAATGCCATGCGGTGCAGTGCGGACATCGGCTCGCCCTGGCTGCCGGTACAGACGATAACCGTCTTACTGCGCGGAAGGCTGCCGATCTGTGACATGTCCATCATGACGCCGTCGGGAATGTCCACATAGCCCAGCTCCGTTGCAACGCGCATGATGTTTTCCATGCTGCGGCCGGTGATGCCGACCTTGCGCTTATACTTTGCCGCAACGTTGATGATTTGCTGCAGGCGGTGGACGTTGGATGCAAAGGTCGTGACAATGATGCGCTTACTGCAGTCTTTGAACAGCTCGTCGAAGCAGTCAATCACGCGCGCTTCCGAGGCGCAGTAGCCGGGGCGCTCCACATTCGTGGAGTCCGACAGCAGCGCGAGCACGCCCTCGTTGCCGAGCTGACCAAGACGCGGCAGGTCGATCATGCCGCCCTGAATGGGCGTGAGGTCGATCTTAAAGTCACCCGTGTGGATGACAGTGCCGATCGGCGTTTTGATCGCCAGCGCAACGGAATCGGCGATGCTGTGGTTCGTGTGGATGAATTCGATCTCAAAGCAGCCGAGCTTAAACTTATCGCCAGGCTTTTTCGTGAAGATCTGCGTATGGTACAGCAGGTCGTGCTCTTCCAGCCTGAGCTCAATGATCGCAGCCGTCAGAGGGGTCGCATAGATCGGCATATCCAGCTGCTTGAGCACATACGGGATCGCACCGATGTGATCCTCATGACCGTGGGTGATGACCATGCCGCGGATGCGGTTTTTGTTCGCCTTCAGATAGCTGATATCGGGGATGACCAGATCCACACCGTAGAGGTCCTGATCCGGAAAGCCCATGCCGCAGTCGACAAGGAACATATCCTTGCCGTACTCGTAGATGGTGAGGTTCTTGCCGATCTCACCAAGCCCGCCGAGCGGGATGATTTTCAATTTGGATGCCATTTGTAACTCCTTTACGTTCGCTTTCGGGCAGACTACTCCCCCGGAAGCAGGTTGATATTTCGAAAAATATGTACGAAATGCTTTGCCGCGGCGGCGGATACCCAGAGTATACCCGGAGATCCGAGCCGTCAAACCTGTTACATTTCCATTCGGCCGGCCAGCGCTCGCAGGAGCGTGGCATCGTCCGCATATTCCAGATTGGATCCGACCGGGATGCCGTAAGCCAGACGTGTGATCTTCACGTCAAACGGCTTGAGCAGGCGCGCGATGTACATCGCGGTCGCCTCGCCTTCCGTGTCGGGGTTGGTGGCCATGATGACCTCCGTGATCCCGCCATCCGCTACACGCTTGATGAGCTCCTGGATCCGGATATCGTCCGGGCCGATATGATTCATCGGCGACAAAACGCCGTGGAGGACATGATATACGCCGTTATATTCGCGGCTGCGCTCGAACGAGAGCACATCGCGCGGCTGTGCCACGACGCAGATCGTACTCTGGTCGCGCTTTGGGGACGCACAGATGCTGCACGTCTCCTGATCCGTGAGGTTCTGACAGATGGTGCAGCAGTGTATATTCTTTTTCGCATCCACAATGGCGTCTGCAAACTTCAGCGCCTCCTCCTCCGGGAGGGACAGAATATGAAATGCCAGCCGCTGCGCGCTTTTGCGCCCGACCCCGGGCAGTGCAGCGAACCGGTCAATGAGATTTTCAAGTGCGTTCGGGAAAAATGACATAACAATACCGTCCTGAATCAAGCGTTGCGAATGGCGGCGATGGCGGCCGCGCGGTCACACCGGCGAAACACGGCGCTGCCGGCCACGAGAACATTTGCGCCTGCCCGCTTCACAAGCGGAGCTGTCTCCGGGTCGATACCGCCGTCCACTTCCAGCTCGCAGCCGGGATTGACCTGCAGGATGCGCTCGTGCAGCGCTGCGATCTTCGGCAGCTGATCGGCCATGAAGCGCTGTCCGCCAAAGCCGGGCTCGACCGTCATGACCAAAGCCAGATCCAGCAGCGGCAGATACGGAATGAGCACGCTTTCCGGCGTTTTCGGCTTGATGGCGAGACCGACCTTCTTGCCATGTGCTTTCACGTCCTCGATCGCGGCAAACACATCCTGCGGTTCGTCCGCCTCGACGTGAAACACGACCAGGTCCGCACCGGCATCGCAAAACGCGCCTACATAGCGATGCGGCCGGTCGATCATGAGATGCACATCCAGAAACATCTTCGTATACCTGCGCACAGATTTTACAACCGGGATACCGATTGAAATATTGGGCACAAAAATACCGTCCATCACGTCTATATGGATGTAGTCTGCGCCGCCGGCTCCGATCTGCGCGATGTCATCGCCGAGCGTGCAAAAGTCTGCCGAGAGGATGGATGGTGCAAGTTTGGTCATGGATGTCACTCCGATCTGAAAGGATCCGGCCGAGCCGGATGCAGTGCTACGCGCTATAACTAATTAATTATACACCAGATATGGCCATTCTGCAAGTGGCGGAAAGAAAAAATCGGCTTGACGAAAGCTGTCGCCTGCGCTATGATGAGCTTCGGATACTTTCCAATACGAGAACAGGAGCGAGGCAAATGTCTATTGAAGCAGGAAGAGCATATTTCCGGCAGTTTGGCATGGAAGACCGTGTGCAGGAGTTTACAGTCTCGAGCGCGACCGTCGATCTGGCGGCAAAGGCACTCGGTGTTGAGGGCGCGCGGATTGCAAAGACCCTGTCATTTAAGACTGCGGACGGCTGCATGCTGATCCTTGCCGCCGGAGATGCGCGTATTGATAACCATAAATTCAAGGAAAAGTTCCACATGAAGGCCAAGATGCTCTCTGCCGACGAGGTGCTGGAGCTGGTCGGTCACCCTGTCGGCGGTGTGTGCCCGTTCGGCTGCAAGGAAGGCATCCCGGTGTATCTGGACGTGTCGCTGCAGCGGTTCGAGACGGTGTTCCCCGCTGTCGGCAGCCCGTCGAGCGCGATCGAGCTGAACCTGGACGAGCTCTACAAATACTCCAACGCCCTTGAGTGGATCGATGTCTGCAAGCTGCCTGCCCCGGCCGAGACGTGAGCAGGACGCAAAAAAGCCTGACGAACCATCGTTCGTCAGGCATTTTTTATTTAGGATTGGGTCATTGCTGATGGTCACGGCAGCAGCTTCGTCATGCTCTTGAGGCTGATGGCCAGCGTTGAGGCATTGTGCAGCAATGCCGAGGTCGCCGGCGGCAGAACGCCCGCCACGCCCAGACAAATCAGCAGGAAGTTAAAGCTGATGATCTTGCGGTAGTTGCTGTGGATACGCTCCATGAGCGCGTCACTCAGACGCTTGAGCGTCAGCAGTGCATACAGATCATCCGCACTGACCGTGATATCGGCGACTTCGCGTGCTATAGCGGCGCCATCACTGATGGCAACACCGGCATCTGCCTCGGAAAGCGCCGGGGAATCGTTCACGCCGTCGCCAAGCATAATGACCTTGCGTCCGGCTGCATGTTCTGCCCGAACGAAGGCCGCCTTGTCTTCCGGAAGAACATCGGCATAATAGGCATCCACACCGACCGCCTCTGCGACTGCACGGGCGGTCTTCTCATTGTCACCGGTCATCATGACCAGCCTGGACACACCGAGCGCACGCAAGCAGCGGATAACGTCGGCCGCTTCCTGCCGCAGCGGATCCTCAATGCAGATGACAGCTGCCAGCACACCGGAGACAGCCAGGTACAGGTGCGAATACGTATCCGGCAGGGCGTCGAATTTGGCCTGCTCCCCTGCCGGGATGACGCAGTGCTCATCCTCAAAGACAAAGTGATGGCTGCCGATGACGACCTTCTGCCCGTCGACACTGCTGGAAATGCCATGTGCGACCAGATACTCCACGCGCGAATGGCGCTCCTCGTGGCGCAGGCCGCGGCGCGCCGCCTCGGCGACGACCGCTTTGGCCATGGAGTGCGGATAATGCTCCTCCAGGCAGGCTGCCAGACGCAGCATGTCCGCTTCCTCGTTGCCGCCGAAGGTCACGACCTGCGCAACCTTTGGCTCGGCACGCGTCAGCGTACCGGTCTTGTCAAAGACGATCGTGTCGGCTTCAGACACAGCCTCAAGGAATCGGCCACCCTTAACGGACAGATGATGATCGCTCGCCTCTTTCATCGCAGAGAGCACGGCGATCGGCATGGATAGCTTGAGCGCACACGAAAAATCGACCATCAAAACAGCCAGCGCTTTGGTCATATTCCCCGTCAGGAGCCAGACCAAGGCTGTTGCGCCCAAACTGTACGGAACGAGCTGGTCTGCAAGGTGCGACGCGTGATCCTCCGTTGCGGACTTGAGTTTTTCCGATTCCTCGATCATGCGGATAATGCGGTCGTAGCGGCCGCTGCCGGCGCTCTTTTCCACACAAATGGTGCAGTCGCCCTCTTCGACGACGGTGCCGGCATAGACATAACCGCCTTCCGCCCTGCGGACAGCCAGCGGCTCGCCCGTGATGGACGCTTGATTGACCATCGCCTCACCGGCAACGACTTTGCCGTCAAGCGGGATCACACCGCCGGTACGAACGACAATGCGGTCGCCGACCTGAACGTCTGCCACCGGCACAAGCACCGAGCCTGCGTCCGTCTCTTTCCAGACTTTGTCCACATTCAGGGACATGGTCTGCGCGAGATCAGCAACAGACTTTTTGTGCGTCCACTCGTCAAGAATATCACCGATGCCCAGCAGGAACATGATCGAGCTCGCCGTCTCGAAGTCCTTACGCAGCATAGAGACCGAAATCGCCGCCGCATCCAGCACCGGCACCTGAATCTTCTTATGCAGCAGACAGTTAAGCCCGGCCTTGATATACGGCACGGAGCGCACGACCGTGATCAGCGTGCGCACAGAGCTCGGGATGAACAGCTGCTTCATACCGCGCCAGCACAGCGATGCAATCAGCTTGTCCTCAAATTCGCGGCTCATGGCGCGGCTGCTATGCTCCGGAGCGAGTGCTTGTTCGTTGGCATAGGAAAATGATGCAAGTGCCTGAATGATGGCTGTGCGCGGCGCGTCATAGCAGATCACAGCGTCACCTGTACGGTCATAGACAGTTGCTTTGGTTATGCCTTGGATTTGCCTTAAATATGCCTCGAGAATATCCGCCTGCCTCAGTGACATAGCGCCCTGCATCGTGCGCACGCGCATGCGGCCTCGGGTTTCATGCAGGATCGTGCATTTCATGCTTACTCAGCCTTCTCCGCCGTATCCTCAATGACCTCGGCCTGTTCGGCCGCGCGCTTTTCGTTGAATGCCTTTGCACCGGCCAAAACGTCACCTGCGAGCTCCTTGACGTTCGTTACGACCGCCATGACATCATCCTTTTCACGCAGGGCCGCAGCCGTCGTATAAACGTATACCTTCTGGGCATCTTTACTTGCGAGAATCTTTGCACCGACTGTTGCAAACAGCGCACCGCCAACAAATGCTCCCAATTTTTCCATGCTCATAACGATTTACCTCCATGTTATTAGATCCGCAGAATTGCGGTCTGGTTAGCTTGCTCAAATTTCTGTTAGATGCAACTAACCTTCAATTTCAAGTTATACCACTCTAATCGGTTTTTTTCAAGTGTTCGGATAAAAATTTACACATTTCGGCAACGTTAACAAAAGTGCCCCGCCAGAAACGGCGGGGCACGATCAATCTGTCGGATATTTGGTTACTTCAGCAGCATCTTACGGAAATTCTTCTTGCCGCGTTTGAGCACAACGCCGTCCCTCAGCTCTGCCTCGGTAAAGGTCTTGGCAATATCGGTGACCTTGCTGTCGTTAGCAGTCACGCCGCCCTGCTGCACATTGCGGCGCGCATCGGACTTAGATGCACACAGACCGCTCTTGACGAGCAGGCTGAGGATATCATTGCCGTCCTCGGCTGCAATCACCACCGTCGGAACGCCCTCGCCGGAGCCGCCGAACACTGCCTTGGCAGCTGCCTGCGCCTGATTGGCCTCCGCCTCGCCGTGTACCATCTTCGTGAGCTCGTAGGCAAGGATCTCCTTGGCTTTGTTGAGCTGCTCCCCCTGCCAGCTGTCCATCTTGTCGATCTCCTCGAGCGGCAGGAATGTCAGCATACGGATGCACTTGAGCACATCGGCATCGTCAACGTTGCGCCAGTACTGGTAGAACTCAAAGGGCGTGGTCTTGTTCGGATCAAGCCAGACGGCGCCCTTGGCGGTCTTGCCCATCTTTTTGCCCTCAGAATTGAGCAGGAGCGTAATCGTCATAGCGTGTGCATCCTTGCCGAGCTTACGGCGGATGAGCTCCGTACCGCCGAGCATGTTCGACCACTGGTCGTTGCCGCCGAACTGCATGTTGCAGCCGTAGTGCTGGAACATGTAGTAGAAATCGTAGCTCTGCATGATCATGTAGTTGAACTCCAGGAAGCTCAGGCCTTTTTCCATGCGCTGCTTGTAGCACTCAGCACGCAGCATGTTGTTCACAGAGAAGCATGCTCCGACCTCGCGCAGGAGCTCAATGTAGTTGAGCGGCTTGAGCCACTCGGAATTGTAGAGCATGAGCGCTTTGCCGTCCGAGAAGTCAATGAAGCGCTCCATCTGACGCTTGAAGCACTCGGCATTGTGCTTGATGGTCTCCTCAGTAAGCATCTGGCGCATATCGGTGCGGCCGGAGGGGTCGCCGATGAGCGTCGTACCGTCGCCGATGAGGGCGATGGGCTTGTTCCCGGCCATCTGCAGACGCTTCATCAGGCACAGTGCCATGAAGTGACCGACATGCAGCGAGTCCGCCGTGCAGTCAAAGCCAATGTAGAACGTGGCTTTGCCGTTGTTGATCATGTTTTTGATCTCTTCCTCATTGGTCACCTGCGCGATCAGGCCGCGGGCGATCAGTTCATCATACAGTGTCATCTTCTTATCTCCTCATATATGTCATTCTTTGACCTTGTTCTCAGCAAGGATTTCCTCAGCGCGCTGAGCGCCCCATGCGATCATATGGGCACAGTGACCCTTGCCGCCGTTTTTCGCCACAAGCTCCTGACAGCGCAGGCAGCCAAACTCCTCGCGGAAGCTCTGCGTCATTTGCTTGGTCATAGCCGTGGCAGTTACCTGATCGGCGGCGAGTCCGAACGCCATCACTGCTCCGGAGATGCTGCCGCAGATCTCACCGCAGCGCACACCGCCGCCAAAACCGGTCGCAACACGCCGGGAGGTATCTTCATCCAGTCCCGTTTCGTTTTGCAGCGCCATCAGCACGCTCTGCGCACAGTTGCAGCCGTTCGTGTGATATGCAACGGCAGTTTCTTGGATGTTCATGATTGTTTATCACCTTTCTCAATGGATTGTTTATAGGCAGCGGCAGAAGCAAGCTGCTCAGCCGCGCTGGCAAGCGTCAGCAACGTGATATGCTCGCCGCCGTAGAGCCGTGCGATCTCTCGCTGACGGCCGTCACTGTCGAGCAGCTGCACCGTCGTGCGGGTACGTCCGTCCTGCTCGCGTTTTTCGATCAGGTAATGCTGATCGGCCATAGCCGCGATCTGCGGCAGATGCGTGATACAGATGACCTGCTTGGCCATAGAGAGCTTACCGAGCTTTTCACCGACACGCTGAGCGGCCACGCCGGAAACACCGGCATCCACCTCGTCAAAGACCATAGAGGGCACGTCATCGCGTTCAGCGAACACGTTTTTGAGCGCCAGCATGATGCGCGAGAGCTCACCGCCGGAAGCAATCTTACTGATGCGCCCAAGCGCCTCTCCGGCATTCGCTGAGATCAAAAAACGCACATTGTCCGCGCCTGTACTCTGAAATCCGGGCGTGCCGCCGAGCGGTGTGATCTCCACGTGAAAGCGCACGGACGGCATGGACAGCTCGCGCAGCTCGCACTCGACCTGCCGCTCGAGCGCGGCGGCGGCCTCCGTACGCTTATGCGTCAGCTCCGTTGCCGCGGCAAGCGTCTGCTGTGCCTGCTTTGCGATCAATGTCTCCAGCTTTTGCAGCCGGTCGCCGGCATATTCGATCTGATCAAGACGTTTGCGGACAGAATCGAGCAGATCGATCAGCCCTGCCTCGTCAGTGTTATATTTTCGCTCCAATCGCCGCAGCAGGGACAGCCGCGACTCGATGCGGTCAAATTCCTCATCGGAAAAATCCAGCCCGTCACGAAAATCGCGCAAAGTTTCCGCTGCATCCTGCAGTGTGAACACCGCTCCCTTGACCACCTCCGGCAGCGCCGCGAGTTCGCCCGCGTAGTTTGCAGCCCGCTCGACCTCCGACAGTGCCTCGCCTGCCAGCGCGGATGCGGAATCGTCTCGGCCGGCCAGCAGATCATAAGCCAGATCGACAGCCTCAGAGAGCTTTTCGAAGTTGCGCAGCAGGTCGCTGCGCTCGGTGAGCTCCGCCTCTTCCCCGGCCTTGAGCTGGGCATGCTCCAATTCCTCCAGCTGACGGCTCAGACTGTCGGTCAGCAGTTCTTTTTCGTTTTCGTAGGCTGAGAGCGTGTCGCGTTCCTTGCAGAGTGCCTGATACGCCTGATACTGCGCCTGATAGCGCGCGAGTTCCGGCTCTAAGCGCCCAAATTTGTCCAGGCTTCGCAGGTGCTCCCGCTCGTCAAGCAGATGCCGCCCGTCGTTTTGGCCGTGGATGTCCAGCAGCAGCGCGCCCAGGTCGCGCAGCTGCGCCGTCGTGACCGGAACGCCGCAGACACGGCAGGATGTTTTGCCCTCCGCAGTGATCTGGCGGCGGATGATGAGCTCATCGTCGCACTCGATCTCGTTTTCGTCACACCACGCCCTGCACGGCTCAGGGTCAAACGTCGCGCAAACGACCGCTTTTTCCGCGCCCGTTCGCACGAGTTCACGCGAGGCGCGCGAGCCAAGGATCGCGTGCATGGCATCCACGAGGATGGATTTGCCCGCGCCGGTCTCGCCGGTCAGAATGTTCAGGCCAGGCCCGAGCTCAAGATCGGCACGTTCAATGACCGCGACATTTTCAATATGCAGTTCTCGCAGCAAAGCGCTTCACCTCCCGCGGCATGTCAAAGCAGCTTTTCGATCTCTTGGAAAAGTTCATCGGCGGATGTGTTGTCCTTCATGAGCAAAAATGCCGTGTCATCGCCCGCGAGCGTGCCGACAAGGGTCTCTATGTGCATGCTGTCGAGCGCAGCGCACGCGGCGGAGGCCAGTCCGGGAAGGGTCTTGATGACGATGATGTTCTGTGCCTCGGCATAGGACGTCACACATTCACGGAAAATCTTTTTCAGGCGCTCATCATAGCCGGGAAATTCATCCGCAGCCGGCGCGGAGTAGCGATATTTCCCGCTCGGCGAGAGCGTTTTGGTCAGGTGCAGCTCCTTGATGTCGCGCGACAGCGTCGCCTGAGTACTCGAAACGCCGTGCTGCGCCAGTACGTCCATGAGCTGATTTTGCGTCTCGATCTCCTGCTCAGAGATGATCTGAAGAATAATGTTTTGTCTGGTGGATTTCACGTCGTCCCTCCTCACAGTCTGTCTGTCAGCTTTGCAAAAGCCGTCTCATAAAAGCTGCGGATACCGGTATCTGCCAGCAGTGTATAATTCTCCGAACGGCGGATACGGATGTGGTCGCCGCGAATGAGCGCGATGCCGTCTCCACCGTCTGCCACAAGAATGGCCGGCCGGTCATGTATTCGGTCCGGCACGATCGTGATCTGCCGGCCGGGTGCGAGCACAAAGGACTTTCCGGCCAGACTGTGCGCGCAGATAGGCGTCATGATGATGTTTTCGTTTTCCGGTTCGACGAGCGGCCCGCCCGCCGACATGGAGTAAGCCGTAGAGCCGGTCGGCGTGGCGACAATGATACCGTCACCGTGAAAGCGTGTGATCGGCACGCCGTCGCCGTATGCCGTGATGCCGATGCAGTCCACGTGCCCGCCGTGGATGACCACGTCGTTGAGCACGGATTGCGCACAGATGACCCGATCGTTGCGCACAAGCTCCACATCCAGCATCATACGGCGGCTGATCGCATACTGTCCGTCCGCGATCTCGAGCAGGATATCCAGCTCGTCGTCCTCGAGCCCCGCCAAAAAGCCCTTGCCGCCGAAATTCACGCCGATGATCGGTGTCGGATGGTCGCGCACCTGGGCTGCAACGTGCAGGATCGTCCCATCGCCGCCCATGACGATGATGAGTCCCGCGTCCCGCGCCGCCTCCGCAAGCGGCTGCGGCGAAATGTCGTCCGGCAAATACGCCTTCGGTGAAAACACCGGGGCAATGACTGCCCGATGGCCGTGCTCTGTGAGCATCCTGTAAACCGTCACCGCTTTTTGCAGGCCAATATCACGGTATGGATTGGCCGCTATGACAATATGATTCATACGCCGCTCTCTTTTCCGTGCGCCAGCGCACCGTGCGACTGTGCAACAACGGCAGCCGGATCGAGCTGCGGCGCGTCATGGCTGCCCTTGCGTAGGTAGCCGAGATACTCGATGTTGCCCTCGGGTCCCTTTATGGGCGAATAATCCAGTCCCATGACGGTGTAGCCCGCACCGGGAACAAACGCCAGAAAACTCTCCAGCACTTCAAGATGTACCTTCGGATCGCGGACAACGCCCTTTTTGCCGACCTCTTCGCGCCCGGCTTCAAACTGAGGCTTGATGAGGCAAACGACCTCTGCGTCATCCTTGAGCAGCGGACAGACCGCCGGCAAGATCAGTTTTACAGAGATAAAGGACAGATCCATAACCGCAAGATCCAGCGGTTCGGGGATCTGCTCGGCGGTGATATAGCGCACGTTTGTGCGCTCCATGGAGATGACGCGCGCATCGTTTCTCAGGCTCCATGCGAGCTGACCGTAACCGACGTCGACGGCGTAGATCTTCGCGGCGCCGTTTTTCAGCAGCACATCCGTAAAACCACCGGTAGAAGCGCCGCAGTCGATGCACGTCAGACCGGTCGGGTCAACGGGAAAGACCTTGAGCGCCTTTTCCAGCTTAAAACCGCCGCGGCTGACATAGGGCAGCGTGTTGCCGCGCACCTCAATGTTCGCATCCGGCGCGACCTGCGCGCCCGGCTTGTCCGCGCGCTGGCCGTTAACATAGACAACACCGCTCATAATGATCGCCTTCGCGCGTTCGCGGCTCTCGCTCAGCCCCTGATCGAAGACGAGCTGGTCGAGTCGTACCTTCTTCATGCGCCGTTCCCCTTCTCTCTGTCATTTGCGCACAGTGCCTGTGCAGCGGCTGCGATGGCCTGCGCGTCCAGGCCATACGCCGTTTTGAGTACATCCGGTGCGCCGTGCGGGATGATGCCGCTGCCGAGATTCAGCAGCCGGGCCTCTTTCATTGGCAGCCCTGCCTGCTCTGCCGCGGAGAGCACCTGCTCACCGATGCAGTTGGCAGCGCACACATCCTCGACCGCCAGCAGCCGCCCTGTCTTTTGCAGCGATGCAAGCACTGGGGCAGCTTCCAGCGGCGCGACCTGTGCAAGCTTGACGACCTCTGCAGAGATTCCCTGCTGCGCAAGCAGCTGCGCCGCCTGCAGGACATCGTTGATGACGATGCCATAGGTCAGCAGTGTCAGGTCGCTGCCTTCGTGCAAAACCGTGACCGGTTCGAGCGAGCACGCCTGATATGCGCCCTCTCCGCCGCGCGGATAGCGCACGGCGACCGGTCCCTCCAACTCCGTGACTGCCCTGCGCAGCATGGCGCGCAGCTCGGCAAAGCTCGCCGGGCAGAGAATGCGCATATACGGCACGGAGCTCAGATAACTGATATCAAAGCAGCCGTTGTGCGTATCTCCGTCGTTGCCGACGATACCGGCGCGGTCAACGCCAAGCACAAGGTGCAGCCGCTGCAGCGATGTGTCATGGATGAGCATGTCATACGCACGCTGCAAAAAGCTCGAATAGATCGCAGCGACCGGCCTGAGTCCCTGCTTTGCCATGCCGCTGGCCATCGTGATGGCGTGTCCCTCGGCGATGCCGACGTCATACAGACGCTCGGGATGCGCCTTGGCAAACGTCTCCAGCCCTGTTCCGGTCAGCATGGCCGCCGTGATGGCGACGACGGTCGGATCTTCGTCCGCAAGCTGCGAAAGCGTCTGACCGAACACGTGCGAAAAATCCGGCTTCGGCGCAGGCAGCGCGCCGGTCACAGGGTCGAACGAGCTGACGCCGTGGTATTTTTCCGGCGCTTGCTCGGTATACGAGATGCCCCTGCCCTTTTGCGTCACCACGTGCAGCAGCACCGGCTGACGCAGGTCGCGCGCCCAGCGCAGCATTTTTTCCAGCTGCGGCTCATCGTGCCCGTCGACAGGGCCGATGTAATAAAAGCCCATGTCGTCAAACATATTGTTCGGCAGGACAAGATCTTTCACATGCTCCTTGATGTGATGCAATACCCGATAAAGTCCGGGCGCTTTTCCGACAGTGCTGCGATAAAACCGCTTAAAATGCAAATACCCCGGCTTGACACGCTGCTTCGACAGAAGCGTTGCCATGCCGCCGACGTTTTTGTTGATCGACATGCCGTTGTCATTGAGCACGATGACCATAGGCTCACCGCTCTGCCCGGCGTCCGACAGCCCCTCGTAGGCCAAGCCGCCTGTCAGCGCACCGTCACCGATGAGGGCAATGACGTCATAATTCTCCCCCATGAGCGTGCGCGCACGCGCCATACCCAGCGCAACGGAGATCGACGTGGAGGCATGGCCTGCTACGAATGCATCGTGCACACTTTCGTCCGGCTTCGGGAAGCCAGCGATGCCGCCGAACTGCCGCAGCGTCGAAAACGCTTCGCGCCGCCCGGTCAGGAGCTTGTGCACATAGCTCTGGTGTCCGACGTCGAATACGAGCCGGTCGCGCTCGGTATTGTAGACACGGTCGATTGCGACCGTAAGCTCCACCGCGCCGAGGTTCGAGGCGAGATGTCCGCCGGTTTTCGAGAGACTTTGCACCAGGAAAGAACGAAGTTCCGCACACAGCTCCGGAATTTCTCCCGCCGGCAGCGCCTTCAGGTCAGCCGGTGAATGGATTCGCTCTAATATACTCAAAACAGAATACCTCACGTATCGTATAATAATACAATCTATACTATAACAAAAAGTGCCGGACTTTACAAGTGTAAGCCGACACTTTTCGTATTTTCACCGGATGCCGGTGTTTCGCTGGTTCAGTTTTTCCGGTCTGCAAGCGAGCGGGAAAGCTGCTGCAAAAACGCGCTGTCTGCAAATGCACCGTCCACAGCGGCTGCCGCCTGTTCGGACAGCTCATGCACATACGCGCCGCAGCGCTCAAGACCGTAGAGCGCCATGAAGGTATTCTTCCCCTCGCGCGCATCCGAGCCGATAGGCTTGCCGAGCTCCGACTCCGTGCTGATGACATCGAGCATATCGTCGCGGATCTGGAAGGCCAGGCCGAGCGCCTTGGCATATTTCGCCGCCGCCTCGCGCTGCTGCTCGTTTCCGCCGCCGCAGGTCACGCCCATGAGACAGGCAGCATAGATCATCGCCGACGTTTTGCGGTCATTGATGTCCATCAGCTCTTCCTTCGTGAGCACCTTACCCTCGCCCTCCATGTCGAGCTGCTGTCCGCCGCAGATACCG
>ENA-OPCA01001828-OPCA01001828.1-human-gut-metagenome-genome-assembly--contig:-NODE-1828-length-15014-cov-4.604786_pt1 | contig 15014 bp, 12 predicted proteins | sample MGYA00241076_ERZ501468 | MGnify/ENA primary metagenome ERZ501468 (study PRJEB25962, sample SAMEA2042633) | human gut metagenome | biome: human gut; feature: human-associated habitat; material: faeces... | reverse complement strand
GATTTCAAGGCTGATGCCCAGACATTCAACACCTTCTACCGCGCCAACCGCAAGGCCATCTACCGCAACCCCGAAGGCGTGGAGTTTCCGCTGTTCGACGACGGCACGGTCATCAAGCAGGGCTCCGGGGAAGTCATCGCCTACCTGCTGTCCGGGCACGCCCTCGAAGGCGCGGTCACGCGCAGCGACCTGCTGCACGGCTGGATTTCCGGCCTCTACCTTTCCCAGTGCCCGGCGGCTGAGGAAGATCACTTCGTCGAACTGGTGCAACAGCTCGCCAAGGGCGGCCTCACGGTCTGCATACAGACGGACGGACGGAATCCCGCCCTGCTCGAACGCCTCATCGGCCTGAACGCGCTGGCCAAAGTACAGCTCAACATCCCCGGCCCAGCATCCGTCTACGAAGCCCTTTACGGTTCCGCGCCCACCAAGGACGAACTCGCCAAGACCATCGAACTGGTGAAAGCGTTCCCCGACCACGAAATCCGTTTCCTCGCCACCCCGCTCTCCGGTCCCGAGGGCGCCCGTTGGCCGAACCGCGACGAAGCCCGCATGGTCTTTGAAGCCTGCGGCGATCATCAGCTTCCCTACGCCATCGCCGCCGTAACCCCCGAAATGCCGCAGGGTATGCAGGGGCTCGAACCCGTGGCCGATCCCATGATGCTCAAGTACCGTTCCGCCTCCCGCGAATTCTTGTTCAAGGCCGACATAGCGAAGTAGGCAAACCGGGGAGGGAAGGAACCTAAGAGGCCCCTCCCCCTTTCCGCTCCCCTTCCCTCCGCAGAGCTTGGCTGGCGGGGAAGCTACGAGACGGTTCGCAAGCGGCATAGGCAGACGGGCATTCTGGATTTTTTGACAGGAAGAGCTCTTTAAACTTCCTTCCGAGCTGTCCCATCCCCCTCTCCGACGGTTTCGGAAGGGGGATGGGGACCCGGGAAAAGGGGAAAACAAAAGCGGCCTCGCGGAGGCCACGCCCGGCAGCGGCCTTTCAAGGCACACGGACGGCGGCGGGGCGGGCGCTCCGCTCGAGAAAATTTCTTCCCTCTTTCTCGGCATACGCAAAACGAGGCAACCCATGCATTACGACGTAATCATCATCGGCGGAGGCCCCGGCGGACTGTCTGCGGCATATTATCTGGAGCTGATGGGACACCATGCCGTGGTATTTGAGGAAAAGAGCAAGCTGGGCGGTATGCTGCGCTACGGAATTCCCAACTATCGTTTCCCAAGAGAACGCTTACAGGAGGACATTGACACTATTCTGTCCACCGGAGTGGAAGTGAAATTGAACACCAGAGTCGGCAACGGCGAAGGTGAGATTTCTTATAATAAGCTGCACGAAGAATACGATGCAGTCTATATTGCCATCGGTGCCCATACGGATAAAAAGATCGGTATCGAGGGAGAGGATGCCAACGGTGTCATGTCTGCAGTGGAAATGCTGCGCCGCATCGGTGACGATGACATGCCGGACTTCAAGGACAAGACCGTAGTCGTAGTCGGCGGCGGTAACGTAGCCATGGACTGTACCCGTTCCGCCATTCGTCTGGGCGCGAAAAAGGTGGGAATTGCCTACCGCAGAAGACAGACCGATATGACGGCGCTTCCTGAAGAAGTGGAAGGCGCCATCGCAGAGGGCGCAGAGCTTTACAGCCTGAAAGCACCTCACAAGATCGAAGCCGACGAGAACGGCAATGTGACGGCTCTGTGGGTAGAACCTCAGATCATCGGCCCCATCGATGCCTGGGGACGAGCCCGTCCGATCCAGGCGGATGTGCCTCTCCTTCGAATCCCCTGTGATATCGTCGTGGTGGCCATCGGTCAGGGTATCGAGACCCGTCATTTCGAGGAGGCGGGTCTCTCCGTAAAACGAGGCACCATTACTGCCATGAGTGACAGTGAAGTCAAGGATGTCCACGGTGTATTTGCCGGTGGTGACTGTGTGACCGGTCCGGCTACCGTCATCCGTGCCATTGCCGCCGGAAAAGTAGCTGCAGCCAATATCGATGAATATCTGGGTTACCACCATGTAGTACCCTGTGATGTGGAGATCCCGCCGGTATCCTACGAGGACAAGGAACCCTGCGGACGGATCCAGCTGAGTGAAAAGGAAGCCGGAGAGCGCAAGACGAATTTCGATGCATTTGAATGCGGCATGACGAAGCAGGAAGCCTGCCAGGAAGCGGGCAGATGTTTACGCTGCGATAAATACGGCTACGGAAGCTTAAAGGGCGGCCGAGCTGCCATCTGGTAAAAAGAGGAGCAAACAATGGGCGAGAAAATGATAAACCTTACAATAGACGGCGTGCAGCTGCAGGTCCCGGAGGGAACCAGCGTCATGAGCGCAGCAGCAGGCGTGGGAATCGAAGTACCGCATCTGTGCTTTTTAAAAGACATCAATGAGATCAGTGCCTGCAAGGTCTGCGTGGTGGAAGTGCAGGGAAAAAGCAAGCTGATCACAGCCTGCAACAGCCCGGTGGAAGAGGGAATGGTAGTGTATACCAATTCTCCGAAGGTACGCCGTGTGCGCAAGACAAATGTGGAACTGATCCTGTCCCAGCATGATTGTCACTGTGCCACCTGCGTCAGAAGCCGTAACTGTAATTTACAGCAGATTTCCAACGATCTGGGAATTCTGGAAGTACCTTTTACCGAGGAGGTTCCCGAGACACCCTGGGATCATTCTTTCCCTCTGATCCGGGATTCCAGAAAATGTATTAAATGTATGCGCTGTGTACAGATCTGCGATAAAGTCCAGGCCATGCATGTCTGGGATGTACAGAACACCGGATCCCGTACCACAGTAGATGTGGCGGATAATAAGACCATCGATTGCTCCGACTGTACACTATGTGGACAGTGTATTACCCATTGTCCTACCGGAGCATTGCGGGAACGGGACGATACATACAAGGCTTTCGAGGCACTGGCGGATCCCGAGAAGGTCACAGTAGTCCAGGTGGCACCGGCGGTAAGAACCGCATGGGGAGAGGAACTGGGACTGAATGCGGAGGAAGCTTCCGAGGGCAAAATGGTGGCAGCGCTGAAGCGCATCGGTTTTGACTATGTATTTGATACCAACTTCGCAGCGGATCTGACGATTATGGAAGAGGGAAACGAACTGCTGGAGCGGCTGGGCAATTCCCGGAAATACGCATGGCCCATGTTTACCTCCTGCTGTCCCGGCTGGGTAAGCTTCGTGTCCAAGAAGTATCCGGAGTATCTGCGGAATTTGTCCACGGCAAAATCCCCCCAGCAGATGTTCGGTGCCATGGCGAAGACTTATTTTGCACAGAAGAAAGGGATTGATCCCAATAATATCTGCTGTATCTCCATCATGCCCTGCGTATCCAAGAAGAGAGAAGCTTCTCTTTCTTATATGAAGAGCGCCGGAGCCGGACAGGATGTGGATATTGTACTGACCACAAGAGAATTCGTGCGGATGATCCGTGCCGAGCATATCAATACCCGGTTCTTAAAGGAGCAGGCTTTTGATTCTCCTCTGGGAGAAAGCACCGGTGCCGGAGTGATCTTCGGCGTCACCGGCGGTGTCATGGAGGCAGCACTTCGTACCGCATATGCAATAGTGGAAGGCAAGAATCCGGAAGCAGATGCTTTCCGGGCAGCCCGGGGAAGAGACGGCAGAAGAGAAGCAGACTTCACACTGGGAGATCAGACCTTACATACCTGTACTGTCAGTGGACTGGCCAATGCGGAGAAGCTGATGGAGGACATTAAGGCAGGAAGGGTATCCTATGATTTCGTGGAAGTCATGGCATGCCCCGGTGGTTGTGTCGGAGGCGGCGGACAGCCCATCCACGACGGATGCGAATTCGCGGAGCGGCGCGGAGGCACCCTGTACCGTCTGGACAGTGAGAGAAAGCTTCGCTTCTCCCATGAGAACCCCGAGGTACAGAAGGCCTACGAAGAGTTCCTGGGCAAGCCCCTCAGCCGCACCGCCCATAAGCTTTTGCATTCCGAACACGTGAACGAACTGTACTTTGAAACACATAACTACTTGTAATACCAGGTGACCGATTCAGCCGCAGGGCATGCTTGCATGCGCCTGCGGCTGAATCAGGGAACCGCCCAAACATGAGGAAGAAGCGATTTGCGAAGCAAATCAGCGGAATCCGAATGTTTGCAGAATTGCGGAAGCTGCACGGCAGCGGAGCAATTCGTGGGTATTACAATGTATGGGCATGCTTGCATGCGCCTGCGGCTGAATCCGAATGTTTGTAAGACCCTATTGACATTTTTTCACACAGGGTCTATACTGTGTATAGTTTAAAGATGATTACTAGAGTAAGAGTGGACGCGCGCCACTCTTTCTTGTTGTTGTAACGACAGCTCATATCAGTAAAGGAGGGCCTACATGTCCAAACGAGAGGACTACGAAAACAGAACCGAAGAACTGCTGACGCCCATCGTAGAAGTAAGTCAGGTGGAGATCTACGATGTGGAGTATGTAAAAGAAGGCAGTGACTACTATCTGAGAGCTTACATCGACAAGCCGGAAGGTGTGAACATTCTGGATTGCGAGAATGTCAGCAGAGCATTATCCGAAGCTCTGGACAAGGCTGATTTCATTCCAGATGCTTACATTCTGGAAGTCAGCAGCCCGGGACTGGGTAGAACGCTGAAAAAGGATAAGCATTTGCAGAAGAGCATCGGTGAAGAAGTAGAGATCAAGCTGTTCAAGCCCATTGACAAATGCAAAGAGTTTTCTGGCATTCTGGAGAGCTTCAATGCAGATAACATTACGATCACGGAAGACGGCAGCCCGAGAACTTTTGCCAGAGCAGACATTGCCCTGATCCGTCTTGCATTAGATTTTTGATACTATTCAGAGCCAAAGGGCGAAGGAATAGTTATAGCTTGTAGAATAAGAAGAAACCATACACTAAGAAAAGGCGAAAGCCGGAATGGAGGAAATGATGAATAAGGAATTAATGGAGGCACTGGACGTTCTGGAGAAGGAGAAGGAGATCAGCAAGGAGACCTTGTTTGAAGCCATCGAGAACTCCCTGATGACAGCCTGCAAGAACCATTTTGGAAAGGCTGACAATGTCCATGTGGAGATTAATAGAGAGACCTGCGATTTTCTGGTATATGCTGAGAAGGAAGTCGTTCCCACGAAGGATGATGTGGAGGATGACTGCCTGCAGATTGCTCTGGAGGATGCACAGGAGATCTCCAAGAGAGCACAGGTGGGCGACATGATCCATGTGGAGATCAAGTCCAAGGAGTTCGGCCGTATCGCTACCCAGAATGCCAAGAACGTGATCTTACAGAAGATCCGTGAGGAAGAGAGAAGCGTGATCTACAACCAGTACTACGAGAAGGAAAAGGATGTTGTGACCGGCGTAGTACAGCGTTATGTAGGCAAGAACATCAGCATCAATCTGGGTAAGGCAGATGCCATGCTGACCGAGAACGAGCAGGTAAAGGGCGAAGTATTCAAGCCCACCGAGCGTATCAAGGTTTACATTGTGGAAGTAAAGAGCACCCCGAAGGGACCCCGCATCAATGTCAGCCGTACCCATCCGGAACTGGTAAAGAGACTGTTCGAGTCCGAAGTTACCGAGATCAAGGACGGTACCGTAGAGATCAAGAGCATTGCCAGAGAGGCAGGAAGCCGTACCAAGATCGCTGTATGGAGCAATAACCCTAATGTAGATGCTGTCGGCGCCTGTGTAGGTATGAATGGTGCCCGCGTCAATGCTATCGTGGAAGAGCTGCGCGGTGAGAAGATCGATATCGTGAACTGGGATGAGAACCCCGGTAACCTGATTCAGAATGCACTTTCTCCTGCCAAGATCGTAGCAGTATTTGCAGATCCCGATGAGAAGACCGCAAAGGTAGTCGTACCCGATTATCAGTTGTCTCTGGCTATCGGTAAGGAAGGTCAGAACGCAAGACTGGCAGCAAGACTGACCGGCTACAAGATCGACATCAAGTCCGAGACTCAGGCCAAGGATGCTCCCGGCTTCCGTTATGAGGACTATGTGGACGATTACGAAGATGATACCGTAGACGATTTTGATGGAGAGCAGGAATAATCAATGGCAAAAAAGATTCCACTGAGGCAGTGCGTAGGCTGCGGAGAAATGAAAGGCAAAAAAGAAATGCTGCGTGTCCTGAAAACACCGGAAGATGAGATATGTCTGGATGCAACCGGCAAAAAAAACGGACGTGGTGCATATATATGCAGACAGAAGGAATGTCTGCAGAAAGCCCGGAAGAATAAAGGATTAGAACGTTCTTTCAAGATGAGTATTTCTCCTGAGGTATATGATACACTGGAAAAGGAGTTTGATCAGCTTGAAACAGAATAAGATTTATTCCCTTTTGGGACTTGCGATGAGGGGGCGTAACCTGGTAAGCGGTGAATTCCAGACGGAGGACGCTGTGAAAAAAGGTTCTGCCATGTTGGTGATCGTTGCAGAGGATGCATCGGCCAATACGAAAAAGTTGTTTCACGACAAATGTTCCTATTATGAAGTCCCGGTATATGAATATGGCACGAAGGAAGAACTCGGCTGGGCCATCGGCCGGAACTTAAGATCTTCGGTAGGTGTGTGTGATGCGGGACTGGCAGATGCACTCATCAAGCAATTGGAAGCGAATTTGCCCGGTTAGGCAGAATGGAGGAAAGCATGGCGAAAATCAAAGTACATGAACTCGCAAAAGAATTGGAACTACAGAGTAAGGATATATTAAGTTTTTTACAGGAAAAAGGAATTGAGGCAAAGGCAGCACAGAGCTCGCTGGAAGAGGATGCGGCAGCACTGGTACGCAACAGCCTCGGAAAGAAAAAAGCAGCTGCACCCGCAGCACAGAAAGCTCCGGTAAATACCGAAAACGCAAAGCCTGCTGAGGAAAAGGCTCAGGCACCCGCAGGGGAAGCAAAGGCTCAGGAAACGAAAGTTTCCGAGGAGACCAAATCTACTGAGGAGACGAAAAAGAAGAAAAAGATTATTTTCGTTAGCAACCCTCAGAATTCCAAGATGCCCGGACAGCGTCAGGGCGGTCAGAGTGGACAGAGTGGACAGGGACAGAGAAATGCAGGCGGACAGCGTCCGAATCAGGGCGGCAGATACCAGAACAATGGTTACCAGAATAATTCCTACGGCAACCGTGTTCAGGCACAGGCTCCCGTACGTCCCATCAAGCCGCTGACCCCTCCGTCTCCCACTCCCAGCGTGGCAATGGTACCCGGCAACCGTGGACAGCAGCCTGCGAAAAAGCCTCAGACACAGGCACCGGTAAAGGAGCAGGCAGTACAGAATACTGCAGCCGCACAGGCACCTCAGGCAGCACAGCCTGCACAGAATGTGGCACAGACCAGACCGGCAGACAGACCTCAGAACGGTAACCGTGACAACCGCGATAACCGTCAGGGCGGTTACGGTCAGAATAATCGTGACAACCGTGGACAGAACGAGCGTGGCCAGGGCGGTTACAACCGTGACAACAGAGACGGCAATCGTGACAATCGTCAGGGTGGCTACGGACAGGGTAACCGTCAGGGCGGACAGAATGGTAACAGAGGAGGTATGGGCAATGGCAGACCTCAGGGAGGCGGATTTAACAGACAGGGTCGTCCGGGTATGGAAGGCGGTCAGGGTGATCGCCGCGGTAACGGCAATGGTGAGCGCAGTTACGGCAATAACGGCCGCGACCAAAGAGGCAATGGCGGATCGGGTAATCGATTCGGAGATAACAGACAGAATAAGGGCTTCGCTCCGGAACCTGCAGGCAAGGATCTTGAGAAGAAGCGCGAAGATGAAAAGAGACGTTTCAGCCAGGAGAAGGACAACAAGCGTTCCAAGAAGGACCATATCTACGAGGACGAGGACGCGCTGAAGAACAAGCCCGGACGTTTCATCAAGCCGGAAAAGAAGAAGGAAGAGGTACAGGAAGAGCAGATCAAGGTGATCGTGCTGCCGGAATCCATTACCATCAAAGAACTGGCTGAGAAGATGAAGTTACAGCCCGCAGCCATCATCAAGAAGCTGTTCCTGGAAGGTAAGATTGTAACCGTGAACCAGGAGATCTCCTATGAAGATGCAGAGAACATTGCCATGGAATATGACATTCTCTGTGAAAAAGAGGTCAAGGTAGATGTCATCGAAGAGCTGTTGAAGGAAGATGAAGAGGACGAGGCAGATCTGGTGGAGAGACCTCCCGTAATCTGTGTTATGGGTCACGTTGACCATGGTAAGACTTCCCTGTTAGATGCTATCCGGAAGACCAACGTAACCGATCGTGAGGCAGGTGGTATCACCCAGCACATCGGTGCTTATACTGTAAATGTGGGAGACCGTAAGATCACCTTCTTAGATACTCCCGGACACGAAGCATTTACCGCCATGCGTATGCGTGGTGCCAATGCGACCGATATCGCTATCCTGGTAGTAGCAGCGGACGACGGCGTAATGCCCCAGACCGTAGAGGCGATCAACCATGCAAAGGCAGCAGGTGTGGAGATCATCGTAGCAGTGAACAAGATCGATAAGCCCTCAGCCAACATTGACCGTGTAAAACAGGAGCTGGCAGAGTACGAGCTGATCCCTGAAGATTGGGGCGGAAGTACCGTATTTGCACCGGTATCTGCGAAGAGCGGAGAAGGTATCGACCAGCTGCTTGACATGATCCTGCTGACCGCAGATATCATGGAACTCAAGGCCAACCCCAAGAGAAAAGCAAGAGGTCTGGTCATCGAGGCAGAGCTGGATAAGGGACGCGGTCCCGTGGCTACCGTACTGGTACAGAAAGGTACCCTGCATGTGGGAGATTTCATTTCCGCAGGCGTGGCACACGGTAAGGTAAGAGCCATGATCGATGATAAGGGACGCAGAGTAAAAGAAGCAGGACCGTCTACCCCTGTAGAAATCCTGGGCCTGTCCGATGTTCCCAGTGCAGGTGAAGTATTCCTGGCACATGATAATGATAAGACAGCAAAATCCTATGCGGAGACCTATCTGGCACAGAACAAGGAAAAGATGCTGGAAGAGACCAAGGGCAGAATGTCCCTGGATGATCTGTTCAGCCAGATCCAGGAGGGTAATCTGAAGGAACTGAACCTGATCGTCAAGGCTGACGTACAGGGTAGTGTCGAGGCTGTAAAACAGTCCCTGATGAAGCTGTCCAACGAAGAAGTAGTAGTTAAATGTATCCACGGCGGCGTAGGTGCCATCAATGAGTCCGACGTATCTTTGGCAAGTGCGTCCAACGCAATCATCATCGGATTCAACGTTCGTCCCGATGCGACTGCCAAGGCAACCGCAGAGAGAGAGGGCGTGGATGTACGTCTGTACAAGGTCATCTACCAGGCTATCGAAGATGTGGAAGCTGCCATGAAGGGTATGCTGGATCCCGTATACGAGGAGAAGGTTATCGGTCATGCAGAGGTTCGTCAGATCTTCAAGGCATCCGCTATCGGTAACATCGCAGGTTCCTATGTTCTGGACGGTGTGTTCCAGAGAGGCTGTAAGGTTCGTATCACCCGTGAGGGCGAGCAGATCTTCGAAGGCAACCTGGCTTCCTTGAAGAGATTCAAGGATGATGTGAAGGAAGTTAAGGCCGGATATGAGTGTGGTCTCGTATTCGAAGGCTTTGACAAGATGCAGGAGCTGGATATCGTAGAAGCATATATCATGGTGGAAGTACCACGGTAGGTTACTAGAACGCATCCGTTCGCAGAAGCATTCCGCTCACCCACGCTTGCGTTCTGCAAAAAAACGTAGCGGACACTAAGAATCTTCCTGCGCTTTGCTTGCAAGATTCAAGTGCCGACGTTTTTCAACGGGGTTACGCGAAACGCATTCTGCTCGCGGATGTTTGTCAGGCTGCCTACGATATTGGCAGGAAAGAAATAAGAAGGAATAAGAATGAGAAAGAATAGTGTGAAAAATACCCGTATCAACGGGGAAGTACAGCGCGTTCTGGCAGAGATCATCCGGGGCGGTCTCAAGGACCCCCGGATCAGTCCCTGGACCAGTGTGGTCGCTGTGGAAGTGGCACCGGATCTGAAGAGCTGTAAGGCATGGATCAGCGTGCTGGGAGACGAGGAAGTCAGAAAGTCTACCCTGCAGGGACTGAAGAGCGCCGAAGGCTTTATCCGCAGAGAACTGGCTCGTACCATCAATCTGCGTAATACTCCGGATATCACTTTTGTGATGGATCAGTCCATTGAATACGGTGTCAATATGTCCCACAAGATCGATGAGGTCATTGCAGCGGATGAACAGGCACAGAAGCCGGAAAATGAAGTGGTGGAAGATACGGAAGAAACAGAGGAAGGTGACGAGTAATGGATTTGCGTGAAGAATGTCTGAGTGCGAAAAAGATCGGCATCAGCGGACATATTCGTCCGGATGGAGACTGTGTGGGTGTATGTCTTTCCTTACAGATGTATCTGCGTAAACTCCTTCCCGAAGCGGAAGTTACCGTATATCTGCAGAAGCCGTCCGAAGAGTTTTCCTATCTGAAGGGATACGATGAGATTCAGACCGAATGTCCCGTGCAGGAGCCTTTTGATGTGTATTTTGCGCTGGATTGCAGTGGGGATCGTCTGGGAGATGCGGAGATGTATTTCCAGAATGCGAAAAAGAAGATCAACATTGATCATCACATCAGCAATTCCGGTTGCGGTGATGTGAATCTGGTCCGTCCGGAAGTGGGAAGTGCCTGTGAGGTGCTGTATCACATTATGGATGCGGAACTTATTGACAAGGATATTGCGGAAGCGCTGTATACCGGCATCATCCATGATACCGGTGTATTCCAGTATTCCAATACGACACCGGAGACGCTGCAGGCGGCAGCGTTTCTGATCTCCTTCGGATTCAATTTCCCGAAGCTGATCGAGGAAAGCTTTTACCAGAAGACCTATCTGCAGACCCAGATCATGGGCAGAGCTCTGATGGAGAGCATTCGTTTCATGGACGGACGCTGCATCGTGAGCATGGTGGACCGCAAGACCATGGAATTCTACAATGCGGTACCGGGAGATCTGGACGGCATTGTGAACCAGTTGCGCAATATCAAGGGCGTGGACTGTGCGATTTTCATGTATGAGACCAATGTACTGGAGTACAAGGTCAGCATGCGTTCCAATGAGAAAGTAGATGTGGCGAAGGTGGCATCTTTCTTCGGAGGCGGCGGACATGTACGTGCCGCAGGCTGCACTATGAAGGGAACCTTCCATGATTGTGTCAACAATTTGTCACTGCACATCGACAAACAACTGCGGGGAGAACAGGGTTAATGGACGGCATCATCAATGTATATAAGGAAGCGGGCTTTACCTCCCATGATGTGGTAGCCAAGCTTCGCGGGATCTGCCGGCAGAAAAAGATAGGGCACACAGGTACACTGGATCCACAGGCTACCGGTGTGCTTCCTGTATGTCTGGGGAATGCTACCAGAGCATGTGAAATGCTGACGGACAGGACCAAGGAATATGTGGCAGAACTTCTGCTGGGACAGATCACAGATACCCAGGATATCACGGGAACCGTTTTGGAAGAGCGGGAAGTGGCGGTGAGTGAAGCACAGGTACGTGAAGTGATCGCCGGTTTTGTTGGCGGCTATGACCAGATCCCACCCATGTATTCTGCACTGAAGGTCAATGGGAAAAAGCTCTATGAGCTGGCCAGAGCGGGCAAAGAAGTGGAACGGCAGGCAAGACATGTGGATCTGCCGGCAATCGAGATTCTGGAAATAAAGTTTCCCGTGGTAAAATTCCGCGTGGAATGTTCCAAGGGAACCTATATCCGCAGTCTCTGTGCCGATATTGGGGAAAAACTGTGCTGCGGCGGCACCATGCAGAGCCTCGTTCGTACCAGAGTCGGGGAATTCCAGCTGGCAGATGCCCTGACACTTGCACAGCTGCAGGAACTTCGGGACACGGAGAGGCTGGAGGAAGCACTGCTTCCCACAGACCGTATTTTTTCGGATTTTCCCATGTTGCATGTGGAGGAAAAGTGGCGGAAACTGATCGATAACGGGAATGCTTTTTATCCGGGACAGACTGTGGAACAGACCACACATCCGGCAGGAGAGTGGGTGCGCATCTACAGAGAGGATGACAGCTTCGTGGGCATTTATGCGTATGATGAAACGAAGGAATGGTACAAGCCCGTGAAGATCTTCCCAAGTAATACAGAAAGCAGGAAATAGACTTGGAAATCATTGCAGGAACAACAGACTTTTATCTGGAAAAAGATACAGCAGTAGCCATCGGTAAATTTGACGGAGTCCATCTGGGCCACAGGAGACTTTTGGAAGAGATTCTTGGTCGAAAAAAATACGGGCTGGCGGCATGCGTGTTCACCTTTGACCCTACACCGGCAGTGCTGTTCGGCCTGTCTGACGGTAAAGAACTGACCACCAGAGAGGAAAAAAGACGCCTGTTTGAACGTCTGGGAATCGACACTCTGATCGAGTTTCCTCTTACGAAGGAGACTGCAGCCACAGAGCCAGAGTGTTTTGCAACAGAGATTCTGGCCAAACAGATGAATACCCGGTTTGTGGCGGCAGGCGAGGATCTGTCTTTTGGCAAGAACGGCGCAGGAAATGCCGAACTTCTGGAGAGAATGGCGCCGCATCTGGGCTTTTGCGTCCAGACCATAGAGAAGATCGAAGTGAACGGCATCGAAGTCAGTTCCACTTACATCCGTAAGCTGGTGGAAGAGGGCCGGATGGAAGAGGCCGAAGAGATGCTGGGAATGCCTTATACACTGGTGGGAGCAGTGGAGCATGGCAATCATATCGGACATACCCTGGGATTTCCAACGGTGAATCTGCTGCCTCCCGCAGGCAAACTTCTGCCGCCCAACGGAGTTTACTATGCGGCGGTGCGCCATAATGGAAAGGTCTATAAGGCCATCAGCAATGTGGGAACCAAACCCACGGTTTCTTCTGAAAAAGTGATGGGGGTGGAATCTTATCTGTATGATTTTGACCAGGACATCTACGGGCAGGAGATCGAGGTGGCTTTGAAAAGATTTCGGCGCCCGGAACGCAGATTTGGATCGCTGGAAGAACTTAAGGAGCAGCTGGACCGGGATATTGCGGATGGTCGAAATGCGTAGGAAAAACAGCTGTTTTACGCAAACACGGTAGAAATTGCGTAAAGTTTTGTAAAGAAAAGTAAAAGAAAAGTAAAATTTACATTGCAAGTTTTTATTCTATCTCGTAAAATATATTTTGGATTGTTTATATAAGAATAAATTTGAAAATTATTGTTTTGGTTTTTCGGAAGAGAATCAAGAGAGATTGAGGGATTAAAAATGAGCTTTGGAACAATATTGACAATGGCAGGAGGTCTGGGACTGTTTCTATTCGGAATGGAGTTGATGAGTGATTCCATTGAGAAGGTAGCAGGTGCCAGACTTCGTCGTATTCTGGAAATCTTTACCACGAACCGTTTCATGGGTATGATCGTCGGTATTATTTTTACCGGTATCATCCAGTCCTCTTCGGCATGTACGGTCATGGTCGTCAGCTTTGTAAACTCCGGTCTGATGAATCTGTATCAGGCGGCCGGGGTTATTCTGGGTGCCAACATCGGTACAACCATCACTTCGCAGCTGGTATCGTTTAATTTGTCCAAGATAGCACCGTTAATTCTGTTAGTCGGTGTGGTCGTGATGATGTTTACGAAGAAGGAAAAGGTCCGTAAGGTGGCGGAAGTGGTCGTTGGTTTCGGTATCCTGTTCGTAGGCCTGAGCACCATGTCCCAGGCTATGGCGAACATGAAGAATGAGCCACAGGTGGTCAATCTGCTGATGTCTCTGAAGAACCCGTTCTTAGCCACATTGATGGGATTTGCTCTGACAGCCATTATCCAGAGTTCGTCCGTAACGGTCAGCATTGTGTTGTTGCTGGCTAATCAGGATCTGCTGCCGCTGCCTATTACGCTGTACATTATCCTGGGATGTAATATCGGTGCCTGCGCTACCGCAATGTTAGCTTCCATGACCGGTAAAAAGGACGCAAAGAGAGCAGCACTGATACATCTGCTGTTCAATATTATCGGTACGGTTATTATTTACATTGCCCTGTTTGTGGCAGGAGACCAGATCGTGGAATTGATCAAGTCCATTTCCGCAGATAACGGTCGATTCGTAGCAAATGCACATACGCTGATCAAGATTGCACAGGTAATTATGCTGTTCCCGTTCACCGGCTGGCTGGTCAAGATGACTTACCTGATCGTACCCGGCGAGGATCAGAAGGTTGGTTACAGAGAGAGCTATCAGTTAAAATACATCGGCGACAAAGTGGTGTTCAACCCCGCCACTGCAGTGGTAGAAGTTATCAAGGAGCTGGAGCGTATGGCTTCTCTGGCAGAGGAGAACTTAAACCGTGCCATGAATGCCCTGATCACGCTGGATGAAGAGGACATTGAGGAAGTCTACGAGGTAGAGAAAAATATCAACTTCCTGAATCATGCCATCACGGATTATCTGGTGAAGATCAACCAGACCACGCTGCCCATCGAAGACTTGAACAGTCTGGGTGCCCTGTTCCATGTGGTGAACGATATCGAGCGTATCGGTGACCATGCGGAGAACGTGGCGGATGCTGCCAGACAGCGTAAGGAGGAAGGCGTTTCCATCAGTAAGGAAGCCCAGAAGGAACTGGGAGATATGTTGGAAATGGTCAACAAGATCATCCGTTATGCTGTAGAAATGTTCGCCAAGAGCGATGAATCCCATATGCAGGAGATCGTTACTCTGGAGGATCAGGTAGACGAGAAGGAACGCGAACTGCAGAAGAAACATGTAGAGCGTCTGACCAAGGGAGAGTGTTCTCCCGAAGCCGGCATGATCTTCTCCGATATCGTATCCGGACTGGAGAGAGTAGCAGACCATGCCACCAATATCGCTTTTGCCATTACCACAGAAGAGGATGCCGAAGACGGCGATATCAAACGGTAATTAACTGGAAAGTTAGTAAAGAAATGCTATCAAATCCCCGTAGCCCTTGGCAAGGTATAA
>ENA-OPCA01001796-OPCA01001796.1-human-gut-metagenome-genome-assembly--contig:-NODE-1796-length-15224-cov-3.440767_pt1 | contig 15224 bp, 9 predicted proteins | sample MGYA00241076_ERZ501468 | MGnify/ENA primary metagenome ERZ501468 (study PRJEB25962, sample SAMEA2042633) | human gut metagenome | biome: human gut; feature: human-associated habitat; material: faeces... | reverse complement strand
GGACCGGGATTTTCTGGGTATTTTTGATTTTAATGGCACTTCCTGTTTTATGGACAATAGCATCTAAAACAGAGTTTGAATTTCCGCTTCCGGGAGTCATTACTTTGGCAGGATACTGTTTCCTGTCTGCAATGTATGCACCACAGCTGTTTGCACTAGGACAGTGGGGAACGGGAAGAATTGAAAACATTATGTATGATATGTTTTTGATTTTGACTGTAGTGCTTGAATTTTACTGGATCGGATGGATTCAGAAAAAGCAAAAGCTGTGCTGGAACGCCGATTCTCATTTAAAATGGTATGGCTTTTATACAGGAATGACAGTGATATGCTTTTTACTGGTATCTTTGGCATCGCCGAAAGAAATAACCTCTGCAGCCATTGTAAATGCAGTCAGGAGCGGTGAAGCGCGGGCATATGCAGATGCAATTGAACAAAATATTGAGACCATTAAAAATTCGGACGAAGCTCTGATTTTAATCCAGGAGCCGCCGAAAACTCCGGATCTGTTTACGACAGATGAAATCGAAACCTGGAGATTTGGAACGGCGGAGTATTACGGAAAAAATAAAATTCGTTATTACGGAGAGGAATAACGATAAGGAGATTCTCAGATACATGCTCAGAAGAGAAAAATATAATTTTATGACAGGTGCAATAGCTTCTTTTGTCATGGCGTTTATTTTGTATAGCATTATATTTACAATTTGCGGATTTGCTCCATTTGGAAGAAAAACAGTTTTAACATGGGATTTAGATGGACAATATATTGCATATTTGTCCTATTTTCGCAGGACGATATTAGAAAAAGATTTTTCCTTTTATACACAGGAAATTGTGCTTGGCGGCGGAACAATAGGATTATGGGCATATTATCTGCTGAGTCCGTTTAATCTGATATTGCTTTATTTTGATACCGTTGATTTGCCGATTGGAATCTCAGTTATATTATTGCTGAAACATGCTGTCAGTGCATTGACAATGTATCTGTATTGTTTTTTTCGGTATCAGAGGAAAAGTGATATTATAAAAAAAATGCTGATAGACAAGAAACAAATGATGGGAGTTGCATTTTCTTGTATTTATGCATTATCCGGATATGCAATCAATATGCAGTTTAATTTGATGTGGCTGGATGGTATGATTTTGCTACCACTTTTATGTGTTGGGTTGGAATATCTGGTTTATGAAGGAAAAACGGGAGTGGTAATTGCATCATTATGGCTTTCTGTTATCACGAATTTTTATATTGGATATATGTTATGGGTGTTTTCTGCTTTATATTTTATTTTTCTGCTGATTGAAAGTGAAAAGATGAAAAAATGGAAGATATGGAGAAGGTACATAGGATGTGCGATATTAGCGGCAGGAATGGGAATGGTGCTGATTTTGCCATTAGTATACTCGCTTTCCATCAGCAAGATGTCAGGCAGCTCTATTGTAGAAAAGATAATAGAAAAGTTAAGCGGGAAAAGTGCAGTGTTGTTTCTGATGGCTGCAATGATATGTTGTGTTTTTATAATAGCGTTATTTTGGAGAAAAAATATAAAAGAGCTTTTCAACAAAGTGATAATGTTCTGGAGAGATAAGGAACAAAAAAAACCAGTTTTTTCTCTGACTTTGAAATTAGTTCTTATGATAATAGTAGCTGGATGCTGTTGGAAAGGAATTAACTGGGGGAGTAATAAAGGAATTTTACAGAAGGAGAGCTTGTACTGGCCGTTAAAACTTATAATAGGTGCATTCTCTCCGCAGAAATCAGAAATGGTTTGCCGAACCTTTTTGTAAGTAGTCTGGTAGTAATTTTAGCTGTTCGAATGTTAATTTCCAAATCAGTTTCCATAAAAACAAAATGGGGATATTTGGGACTTTTAGGAATATTATTAGTTTCTATGTTAATAAAAGCAGCGGATTTAATGTGGCATGGATTTTCAGCACCGCATGGATCACCATGGAGATATTCTTTTCTGATCAGTTTTGTTTTGATTTTGATGGCGATGCAGTGTTTCAAGGAGGAAGCTGAAGAGGATATCGAGTGTAGAAAGCTGAAAAAGCATTGGAAGTTTTACGGTCTGCTTTTGGGATGGCTCTTTTTATGTTTTTATAAATATCCGTCCTTAAACAGTGAATTCCTTTCGACAAAAAAGATAGTGATTACGATTGTAGTATATTGTAGTATGATTTTCCTTTTGAACATAAAAAAATTAAAAGTAAAATATGTCGCAGTTGCTATTCTGTTATGTTTTGAATTGATTTGTAATGCGGTACTATCTTTGGAAGCTATGGATTATACAGAATTGTCGGAGTATCAGGAAACTGCATGTGTGGTAGATCAAATCGTTTCGTCCTTAACGGCAGCAGATCAGAATGTTTACAGAATAGATACACCAGATCTGGGGGCAAACAGTGCTCTTCTATACGGCTATGACAGTTTAGGGCATTATAGCTCTATGATTCCGGCAAGAGCAGTTTTGCTGTTGAATGAATTTGGAATGAAACCGGATCATATGGGAGAGATGGAAACGCTTTATCAGGCTGATGTATCTGCTTCAGATGCTGGAGTTTTGAATGTAAAATATGTTTTTTCAAAAGAAAATTTGCAAAAAAAGGGATTTACTTATCTGTATGATAGAAATGGATATTCCGTTTATGAAAATCCAGAATGGAAATCGCGGGTATTTTGGCTTCAGGAGAATACTGTGACAGACTGTGTTGAAGATTTTAAATCGGTAACAGACTGTATAGTACAAACAGATATCCAGATAAAAGAGAACTTGAGCAACAAAATTGTTCTTACAGTGAATCAACCGGTATCAGAAGCAAACAGAAAGTTGCTATTCAGCATTGTGTGGGATAAAGGATGGAAGGCTTATCTGGACGGGAAGGAAACAGAGATTGGTCTTGCATACCAGAGCCTGATGTATCTGGATGTACCGTCTGGAGAACATGAAGTGGTGCTCGAATATGAAGCTCCCTATTTGAAAATTGGTATGGAGATTTCTGGTATATTTGTAGGAATTGCTTTGTGTATGGTGTTAATTAGTGTGATGAAAAATACAGTTTATAGGGAAAAATCAAGGGAGAAACAGAACATATGATATTCCAATCATACATATTTCTATTTGTATTCTTTCCAGTGTTATTTATGATTTATTATATTTTGATAAAAAAGAGAAAAAGGAACTGGGCAGACATTTTCCTTTCTGCGATGTCAATTTTATTTTATGCTTATGGAAATGTAAAGTTAGTATATTTTCTTATTTTTGAAGTGATTTTGAATTACTGTATTTACAGATTTATCTCAATATCCACAAAAAAAGACAAGCATAATTTGAAAAAAATATTTCTTTTTATAGGGGTGTCATTAAATCTATTTATTTTATTCTATTATAAATACTATAATTTTTTTATAGAAAATTGGAATGAAATTTTTAAAACACAGCATAGTTTTAAAACCTTAATTGTTCCGCTTGGAATTAGTTTTATTACGTTTCAACAGATTGCATTTTTAGTAGATGCGTACAGAGATGAAGTGGGGCAATGCAATTTACTGGAATATATTGTTTTTGTAACATTTTTTCCACATATTTCTTCAGGACCAATTATTACACAGGATCAATTTCTTCCAGTGTTAAGAAACAAAGAAAGAGAGCAGATTAATTGGGAAAAAATTGACAGAGGATTTTTCTTGTTTGCGTTCGGACTTGGGAAAAAAATATTGCTAGCGGATGTATTTGGGCAGGCTGTTGATTGGGGATATGGGAATATTTCCGGCTTAAATGCTGTGAGTATGTTTCTGATTACAGTATTTTATTCCTTTCAAATTTATTTTGATTTCAGTGGATACAGTGATATGGCAATTGGAATCAGCTGGATGCTGAACCTGGATTTGCCGGTTAATTTTGACTCTCCGTATCAAGCATGTTCAGTTAATGAATTTTGGAAAAGATGGCATATTTCTTTGACGAGATTTTTAACAAAGTATATTTATATTCCGCTGGGAGGAAACAGGAAAGGAAAGATAAGAACCTGGTTCAATACATTGCTTGTTTTTTTATGCAGCGGTATTTGGCATGGAGCAAGCTGGATGTTCGTTTTATGGGGCGCAATTCATGGGATTGCAATGATCGTTACAAAAGAAATGAGGAATCATAATTTCAGAATGTCCAGAAGATTGAGCAGAATTCTGACACTATTATTCGTTAATTTTACCTGGATTATTTTCAGAACATCTGGATTTAGTGAATTGCATGAAATTTTTAACGCCTTTTTACGGGGCGGTATTCTGATCGATAATAGATTATTTCAGTTTTTTGGACTGACGTCAAATAGTCGATATGCACTGATTTGTGGAATTGTATTAGTTTTACTTACTGTTATGGTGCTGTTGGTAGTAGTGTTTATGCCGAATGCAAAACAGATTACAGAAAAAATGAAATTTAGAACCGTATATGGTATTGCTGCAATCGGAGTGATTGTATTGTGTATTTTACATTTTTCAAGTGTGAGTATGTTTGTTTATTTCAATTTTTAGTCGGAGAGAAAGATGGAAAGAAAATATTTTTTCAAAACTATCATAGGTTTGTCTGTGGTCCTTGCGGCGATGACAGGCATTGTAATTTTAATAGATCCATTTTATCATTATCATAGACCTCTGAAAAATATTTCTTATGTCAGTGGAGCTGATATATATGTCAATGATGGAAAATTAAAGCATTTTGACTATGATACTTTGACAATAGGAACATCAATGGCGATGAATTTCCATAAACAAAAAGTAGATGATATATTTGAATGTGATTCTTTAAATGTATTTTACTTAGGAGAAGGGTTTAAGGTGATCAATGAAGGATTGGAAACAGCATTGAGCACACATCCGGATTTGAAAACAGTTATTCGGACGGTAGATCCGATCTGGTTTATCTCGGATGTGAACTGGAAAGGAAGAGAATCGTATCCTGAATATTTGTATGATAAAAATCCATTTAATGATGTTTATTATATTTATAATATAGATGTATGGAAAAATAATGTAATTCCATCTATCGCAGCTTCTATAAAGAATGGATTTCAAGGGAATATAGAGGAAGATGGTTTTGGAAACGATGAACTGACTGGAAAGGAGAATGTGTTAAAGTTATATACCAGACCGGAAAAAGAGCTTAAAGAAGTTACGAAAGAAGAAACAGACGAATTCTTTGGATATTTGCGGCAAAATCTTGAAACGAATGTTTTAACGATAATCAGAGAGCATCCGGATGTAGAATTTTATTTATTTATTCCTCCGTACAGCATTTGTTGGTGGGATCAGCTAAACCAGAATGGAACTGCGGTATTAGAGCGAAGAATAGATATGGAGAAGTATGCTATTGAAAACATGCTGCAATATGAAAATGTGCGATTGTTTTCATTTTTTAATAATTATGATTTAATTTGTAACCTGGACTATTATGTGGATGATATTCATTATTCGGAGGATGTAAATAACCTGATCCTGCAATGGATGAAATCCGGCGAGTATGAATTGACAAAAGAAAATTATGAGGATTACATTGCAAAAGAGAAGGCGTTTTATACCACCTATGATTATGATCAGCTGTTCGGGGAACAGGAGTAAAAATAGCGTATCCAATCCCTGCTTGTTAAAAAGCAGGGATTTGTAGTATGATAAAGAGTATCAGAACCACAGAAAGGAACACACTTATGCTGCACGAACTGGAATATCCATTTGACAGTGAATATATTTTAAAAAAATCAAAAAGCTTGAAGCGCCGTCTGCTGGAGGAGAACACCCAGCGGATTCCGAAGAAGATCGCGGTGCTGGGAGGCTCTACGACCCATGATATTATCCGGATTCTGGAGCTGTTTTTGCTGAATCAGGGAATTGAACCGACCTTTTATGAATCGGAGTACGGAATGTACTGGGAAGATGCGATGTTCGGCAATGAAGAATTGAACGCGTTTGGACCGGATCTGGTTTATATTCATACGAGCTTTCGGAACCTGCGCAGTCTGCCGGAGGTAAAGGATTCCCGAGAACAGGTGGAAGACAAGCTCAGATCGGAATTTGAACATTTTCAGGTGATGTGGGAAAAACTGGCGAATACCTGGCATTGTCCGATCATTCAGGACAACTTTGAACTTCCCTATTACCGTCTGATGGGAAATCAGGATGGTGCGGATTTTCACGGCAGAACCTGGTATGTGAACCGGATGAACCAGATGTTTGCAGATTATGCGGCAGAGCATCAAAATTTCCTGATCAATGATATCTGCTATCAGTCTGCGGCATATGGTCTGGATGAATGGTCTGCGCCGTTTTTCTGGCACATGTACAAGTATAGTTTGTGCCTGAAGGCGATTCCATGGATGGCACACAACGTTGCGAATATCATGAAGTCGCTTTACGGAAAAAATAAAAAATCGCTGGTGCTGGATCTGGACAATACGCTTTGGGGAGGCATTGTCGGGGATGACGGTCCGGAAAATCTGGAAATTGGACAGGAAACGAATCTGGGACAGGTTTATGCGGAATTTCAGTCCTATGTGAAGTCACTGAAAGACTATGGCGTGATGTTGAACGTCGCGTCCAAGAATGAAGAGGAAAATGCACTTGCAGGCTTGAATCATCCGGCAGGGGTGCTGAAGCCGGAGGATTTCCTGATCATTGCGGCAAACTGGGAGCCGAAGAGCCGGAATATTCTGGAAATTGCACATCAGTTGAACATTTTGCCGGACAGCCTTGTGTTTGCAGATGATAATCCGGCAGAGCGGGAGATTGTGCGGCAACAGGCACCCGGCGTGACTGCGCCCGAGATCGGCAAACCGGAGGATTATATCCGCGTGCTGGATCGCGGTGGTTATTTTGAAGTGACGTCGCTTTCGGAGGATGACCGCAAGCGAAATGAGATGTATCAGGCGAATTTGAAGCGCGAAAAGGCGCAGGCATCCTTTGCGGACTATGCAGAGTATTTGAAATCCCTGGATATGAAAGCCACGATCCGAAGCTTTGAACCGGTTTACATGGCAAGAATCGCACAGCTGACCAATAAGAGCAATCAGTTCAATTTAACGACTCAGCGTATGACACAGGCACAGATTGAACAAATGGCGGCGGATGATTCTTATATTACCTTATATGGAAAACTGGAGGATAAGTTCGGGGATAACGGCGTTGTTTCTGTTGTGATCGCCCAAAAGGAAGAGAAAGCAGCGCATATCCGCCTGTGGCTGATGAGCTGCCGCGTCCTGAAACGGGATATGGAGCTTGCAATGCTGGATGAGCTTGTTGAACGGTGTCAGGAAGCAGGAATCGAAGAAATTTACGGATACTATTATCCGACGGCGAAAAACAACATGGTACGGAAATTCTACGGAGAGCTGGGCTTTGAGAAGTGTTCGGAGGATGAGGCTGGAAACAGTGTCTGGAAGCTGAACACAGCAGGCTATGAAAAACGAAACCATGTGATCGAAGTGGAGAGCTGAGTATGTTATTTCAGTCATATATTTTTATCCTGCTGTTCTTTCCGCTGTGTCTGCTGGGTTTCTGGGGGCTAAAGCGCCAGAAGCTTTTGCAGCTCTGGCTGATTGCCTTTTCCCTGTGGTTTTACGGAGCAGCGAGTCCGTATTATCTGTTGCTGCTGCTGGGCAGTATTGCATGGAATTATGCTTTTTTTCGCGCCATAGAGCGTGGCATTGGGCGTGTTACAGAGCGTGTTTCCGGGAGTGCTATGGAGCGCGCAGAGTATGGGATGGAACGTGACAGCTCCCGGAAAAGACTTTTGTTAGGAATTGGAATTGCAGGAAATCTTGCATTACTTTGCTTTTTTAAATATTTTAATGCAATATCGGCTGGCTGGAGTCAGATGAAAGGGCTGGAGGATCCGATTCTGCAGCTTGCATTGCCCCTTGGCATCAGTTTTTTTACCTTTCAGCAGATTGGATTTCTGGCAGATGCTTATAAAGGAGAGGTTGGGGCGTGCAGCCTGAGGGAATATGTCCTGTTCGTTTCCTTTTTCCCATATGTGTCGCCCGGACCGATTGTTAATGCGCAGGAAATGCTGCCGCAGTATCGGCAAATCGGTCGGCAGCGTCTGGATTGGGTAAAGTTTTCCGGCGGACTGTATCTGTTTGCGCTGGGGCTGTCAAAAAAGGTGCTGCTTGCGGATACCTTCGGCAAGGCGGTGGATGCAGGCTATGGCAATGTGGCAGGACTGTCCGGTACAGATGCCTGGCTGGTGATGCTGTTTTATACGCTGCAGCTGTACTTCGATTTCAGCGGCTATTGCGATATGGGGCGGGGCATTGCTCATATGCTTGGCATGGAGCTTCCGGTGAACTTCGATTCTCCCTACAAGGCGTCCAACATCATTGAATTTTGGAAACGCTGGCATATTACGTTGAACCGTTTCCTGAGAAAATATGTATACATTCCGCTGGGCGGCAACCGGAAAGGTACAACGCGGATGTATTTGAACTTATTTATTGTATTTCTGGTCAGCGGAATCTGGCACGGCGCAGGCTGGAACTTTGTCCTGTGGGGAGCGCTGCATGGTGCGCTGTATCTGGTTACTCGGGCATGGCAGCGAAAGCAGCCACGGCAGCAGTGTGCGGCGGATGTGCATGTTCAAAGTGGAACGAAAAAATCCGGCGTACTTTCTGCAGTCCAACATGTGCTTTGCGTCGCTCTGACCTTCCTGTTTTTGAACTTTACATGGATGCTGTTCCGTTCTGCAAATCTGTCACAGGCAGGTGAGTTTGTCGGACGGTTAATCGGCGGTGGCTTTGCAGCTCCGGCGGTTCAGATCACAGAGGCGTTCAATTTGGAAGAGTTTTGGTATGTGATCAAGATTTTACATCTGGATCGCCTACCGGGAAGCGAGCTGTACTTATGCTTTGGTTTTTTGGCAGTGGCGCTTTGGCTCGTCTTTTTTGCACGCAATGCGGGAGAGCGGGAAAAGAGCTTTGAACCGAATGGGAAAACGATGTTCGTGACGGCATTTTTGATGATCTGGTGTGTGGTGTCATTAAGCGGTGTGAGCAGCTTTTTGTATTATCGGTTTTAGAAGGTGCCGGTTTGGCTTAAATTGAGGAGTAGTGTGAAAAAATAAGCGTGATCGCTTATTTTTCGCACTGCTATTTGTGCCGCAGGCGTCACAAAGTAGCTATTGATCGCACGCGATTCCTTCGGCGCAAGACGCCTGCGGAATGGAGATTAGAATGGAAGAAAACGAAGGAAAAGAAAAAAAGCAGAAAAAAATGCAGCCGAAGCGCTGGCTTGCCGGTTTTCTGGGCATTTTTCTGGCGGGACTTGCAGGATGCATGGCACTGGTGATCTGGGTCGACCCTTTTTTTCAGTATCATAAGCCCCTTGCGTGGTTCCCGTATCTGGTGGATAACCAGGTCAATCAGAATCCGGGATTGGCAAAGCATATGGATTACGATGGCATTTTGATCGGTTCCTCGATGACTGCGAGCTTTAATACGGACTGGTTTGAGGAGCTGATGGGAATGAAAACCCAGAAGCTTTCCTATAACGGTTCTTATCCGAAGGATCTGTCCAACATCATGCAGCTGGTATTTGACGCAAAGGGCGATCAGGTCAAGGCTGTGTACATGGCGGTGGATCAGTCCACATTTTCAGCAGATCCGGAGGAGACCAAGTTCCCGGTTACAGATTATCTGTATGATGATAACGTGTTCAATGATGTTCCATATCTGTTGAACAAGGATGTGCTGCTGGATTACATTCTGCGCCCTTTGGCGGATCGAAAGGATGCGTCGGACTGGGCGGAGCTGTATAAGCCGTGGTGGACGGATGAATATTATAACAAGGCAAACGTGCTGATGTACTACGAGGCGGCAGAGGAAAAGCAGGAAGAGGAAGCACTTGCGGCGGATTATTTTAAGGATGCGGTTGAGGAAAATCTGCAGAAAAATATTCTTCCGTATATTGAAGCCCATCCGGAGACGGAGTTTTATATTTTTTATCCCCCCTACAGTATTCTGTTCTGGAACGATGTAACGCGGGAAAAGGAGCTGGAGACGGTCATTGGCAGACTGGAATATATGACGGAACGATTGTTGAACTATGAAAATGTCCATGTGTTCAATTTTCTGGGAAAAGAAGATATTATCTGTAATCTGAACAATTATGCGGACTATATGCATTATCATAAAAATGTCTGCCGGTATATCACGGAGTGCTTTACAACCGGTGAAAATGAACTGCATCCGGAAAATTATGGGCAGGCGTTTGATGAGATCAGGACACTGGCGATGAGTTATAATTACCCTGCGATCTGGGACGACTGGTACGACACGACGCCGCGGTATGGGGAGGAATAAAGATTGAAAAATAAAATTTTTCAATCGCGAGATTTGTGTCTGCGCGCTTGACACAAACTCGGCATGCGCAAAAAAACGTGCGCAGAAATGAGAGGAAAATATGCTGCAGAAAGCATTGGGATGTCTGTTTGTGTTTGGAATTGCCCCGGTCGGGATCGGCGGACTTTGGACAAAAGGAATTGGGCAGAAAAGAGAAAAGATTCTGACCCTGTATCTGGCGGGCTTTTTAAGCGAGCTGGCGGTGTTTCAGCTGATCGCTGTGCCGGTGATGGTAAAAGAAGTTTATGGGATGAACCTGCTGGTATATCTGACAACTGCGGTTTTTGCAGTGTTGGCTGCGACGGGATTTATCTGGACGCTTCTGCAGGAACGAGACTTGCGGAAGCAGGCTGGGCGGAATGAGGACGTGAATCAGCAGCAGGCGTGGCAGGCGCAAGCGTGCAGTCTGCGAAAATCGACGATTTCGGGCACTGGTAACGGAGCACGGAACTGCATACGGCGAACGGCAGTTCAAAATCCGGAGCGTCTGCTTTTCTGGCTGCTGTTTTTGGCATCAGTGGGATATCAGATGTACATGGCCTTTGCCTATGCTTCATTTGATGGGGATGATGCGTATTATGTAGTTCAATCTGTATTGGCGGATCAGACCGGAGTGTTGAACCGGATTCGTCCCTACACTGGACTTTCTACGGACTTAGATATCCGTCATGCCCTGGCGACGCTGCCGCTGTGGATTGCTTATGTGGCGCGGATGACAGGCATTCATGCAACGATTGTGGCGCATACACTGCTGCCGCTGATTTTTATTCCGCTGACCTATTATGTGTTTGTTCAGATCGGCAGAAAGCTGTTTTCCGATGGCTCTGTAAAGCTTCCGATTTTTCTGACGCTGGTTTCCATTATGCAGATCTGGGGGAATATTTCGATCTATACGAATGAAACCTTTTTCCTGACGCGGACCTGGCAGGGAAAATCAGTGCTGGCAAACCTGATCTTGCTGGTGGAGCTGTGGCTGATGTTGGAGCTTTGTGCGCGCGAAAAAAGCGGGAAAAGGCAGGAAGAAACGGGATCGCAGCTGCCCTACTGGCTGCTGCTTGCAGTCAATCATATCGCAGCGGCGATGATGACGAGTATGGGTGCGTTTCTGACGGCGATGCTGTTCGGCATTACGGCGCTTGTGGCGGCGATCCGATATCGGAGCTGGTCGATTTTGTGGAAAACGGCGTTGTGCTGCATTCCGAATGTGATTTATCTGGCGTTGCTGCTGGTTTTGTAAGTGAAAGATGACAGTTTGCAAAACATCTGTGAACTGCATCGATAGGAGAGATTGCGTTGAAAGAGATTGTGACAATTTTTCAGAATTACTGCGGCAGCGGCTGGTATCCGGTACTTTTTCTGGCTGCGCTTTTGTATTTGCTGGTGACAGAAAAGAAAAAACAGATCCGTGTGGTGCTGGTGGAAAGCTCTTTGGTGATCACGGTTTTATTCTTTCTGCCGTTTACAAAGACGGTAATGAATCTGCTGGGCGAAGGAGAAACCTATTACCGGATTTTGTGGCTGCTTCCCATGGCGGTTGTGATTGCTTATGCGGGGATCCGGTTGTTTGGAAAGCATTACCGGATCGGCTTTGTTGTTTTGGCGCTGGTGCTGGTGCTGACCGGAAAATCGGTGTACAACAGCCCGTATCTGTCAAAGGCGCAGAACCGGTATCATATTCCAAATTCCGTGATCGCGATCTGCAACGAGATCATGCCGGCGGAGGAGGAAGAGCGGGTCTGGGCGGTATTTCCGCAGGAGCTGATCTACTATGTGCGGCAGTATACCTCGGAGGTGCAGATGCCGTACGGGCGGGAAATGCTGGAGGCGTCCTGGGAGTGGAACTGGGACACGCATCCGATTTATAAGATCATGCGGGAGGATACGATTGATCTGGATGCGCTTTCGCCGCTTTTGACGGAGTACAACTGCCAGTATCTGATTTTGAACAAGAGTGTTCCGTATACCGGCGATCCGCAAAAAAACGGACTGACGAAAATCGCGGATATTGAAGCATATGAGCTGTACCGGAATGAAGCGGTGGAGATTGCGAAGAAGAAAACCGCTCCGGTTACCTGTGGAAATCCTGTTGCTTAGTTTATGGCGGGGAGTACCATGTACGGGGGAAGAGTGGTTGAGATGAGGAAAACATAAAATGAAATCAGCAGACGATAAATATAACCCAAAAAGTTGTCGATTCAGTAAAGAATGGATGTTTCTGCAGGCATTTTTGACTGCACTTGCGCTAAATACAGAACTTGGAGTAGCAAATGATGAAATAGATGGAATCAGCAATGTCCTTTTGGCAAGGCTTTATGCACTGTTTGCTCAGATTGAGTTCGGAATTCGTTCCAGGGGATTTTTCCTGACTGTGCTGACGGCGGCATTATTTGTTGGATATATGTGGATTTCACAAAAAAAGCGTTTTTTTTCGACAGAGAAGCATGCTGCTTTAGCAGCGTTTTTATCTGCGATGTACACTGGTGGTATGGCGTATTGGTACGGAGGCAGTCTTTCCCTTCTGTACTCCTTTCAGATCAACAGGATTCGCAGCATAGTACTGCTTGTCGGGATGTACTTTTTTTACCTTCATGCGATCGAGGGGATGCATTACATGCTGCATAAAAAGACCGAAAATGCAGGAACAGTTGCAGAAAAAAAAGGGAAATGGGTATTCATGTATCAGAAATCTTCTTTTTGGATAACCTGGGGTATCCTGATGCTGGCATGGCTTGTTCATCTGATTTTAAGGTATCCAGGTGCGATGAGTTATGATAACTGGGCACAGCTGCGGTATTATTATGGATTTGAAACATACACGACAGCTCAGCCGATTTTCCATACCTGGCTGTTTGGCAGTTTTATTCGACTTGGTGTAAAACTCGGGAGTTCGAATGTCGGTTTATTTTTATTTGTCCTGATGCAGACCCTGATTATGTCTGCTGTTCTTGCATGGACACTGGAACTGATGAAGCGCTGGAATGCAGCGTCCTGGATTAGAAAACTGACCTTCGCGGTTTATTGTGTTGCACCGTATTTTGCAGGCTATGCGGCTTTTCCAATTAAAGATTATTTGTATACAGCTTTTCTGGTGCTTCTCGTTTGTCTGATGGCAGAATGGATGATTTTGCGTGATCAGTTTTGGCAACATATCGGGAAAAATGTGCTTTGGATTGTCGGAACTACGCTGATGATTCTTTGCCGAAAAAATGGGATTTATCTGTATTTTGTTGTTGTAACAGTGGTTCTTGTACAGATGGGTTTACATAAAATGAAGGGTGCAAAGGATACGGCAGATTCTCGCCAACCGGAAGCAGATAAAAGGGAAAAAAGTGCAGCATGGAAGCAGTGGATGCGTACAGCTGGCAGAAAATTGATTGTGGTGTGCCTGCCGTTTGTTCTGGTATTTGTTGTGGAAGGAATTATTACACAGGTTTATCATGTGGAAAAGGATTCTCCGAAGGAAATGTTTTCGCTGCCGTTTCAGCAGACAGCGCGCTATGTAAAAGAATACGGGGATGAGATATCGGAGGAAGAACGTGAAATTATTGCAAAGGTGTTGGATTACGATTCCTTGGCAGAAATTTATGAACCGATGACAGCCGATCCGGTAAAAACAACTTATCGTTCTGGTTCGGCGGGGGATCTTACTGCATATTTCAAGGTGTGGCTGAAAGAATTTTTCCGACATCCGCTTTGCTATGTAGAAGCAACCTGGAATCAGAATTATTATGTGTTTGCGCCCTATGTGGATAACGTGGTTTATAATAAGAATTGTCTGGTTGGTTCGGAATTGGAATATGACAAGGAATACTATAGCTGGCTGAATTTCCAGATCCCCGAAAAGATGGAGGGCTTAGCGAATGTCACAGTAAAGCTTTACAGCCTGCTGACGACAGCGCCGGTTATCGGGATGTTCAGCAATGTGGCATTCTATGTGATTCTGATGTTTGTATTACTGCATTTTATACGGCTGGAAAAAAATAAAAGAGCATTCTTCGTAATGCTTCCTGCGGTGATTTCGTTTTTGTTTGTGTTGTTGGCACCGCAAATTCAGGGGCAGCCCAGGTACGCGTTTCCGATCATTTATACGATGCCGTTAATGATTGCGTTTTATCAGAGGACTGGAAAAGCATGATTGCAGCATGTCGGACGGCATATCGGACAACGGCACTATCAGATGTTGCCGAATAAAATAAAAGAGTAAACAATAGAATGCACGCTCTGCGAGCATTCTATTGTCATGAATAACAAACCGGGAGCTTGCGCAGTGTGCACAGGCTCCCGGTTTTTCTGAAAGATCCATTTACTGTTTAAATACTTTTCCAAACCGCTCTGCGATTTTTTCACGACCTTTTTGGTTCAGATGATATCCGTCCGTCAGGCAGTCGGTATCCTCCATTGTGATCGCACCGTAGTAGTTGTCGATAAAGGATACGCCGTTTTTGCGGCAGGCTTCGACTTCCCAGTTGAGGTAATCGACCATTGTGCCGTTGCCGAGATCATCGCGGTCGATATCGATGGTTTTGCCGTTTGCATCCGTGAAGGTGCCGTAGGGCTGGGAGAGCAGATAAATGCGGATATGCGGGCATTGCTCCTGAAAAAGCTTGATTGTCGCGGTTAAAGCACCGTAAACGGTCGTCAGGTTTTTATCGTTTGCCTCGTCGTAAACCGTGCGGTCGTCCCTGTAGTCCTGCAGGTCATAGAGGATCACGAGGTCGTCCACCTTGGAAAGATCAACGCTCTTTAAAGTTTCGAGCGCCTGCGCGGCAGCTTCGGAATTCATCTGCGGGACGATGACGTCCATTAGGTCGAAATTCTGGTTGAGCAGAGAAGCAGCA
>ENA-OPCA01001772-OPCA01001772.1-human-gut-metagenome-genome-assembly--contig:-NODE-1772-length-15482-cov-2.893498_pt1 | contig 15482 bp, 15 predicted proteins | sample MGYA00241076_ERZ501468 | MGnify/ENA primary metagenome ERZ501468 (study PRJEB25962, sample SAMEA2042633) | human gut metagenome | biome: human gut; feature: human-associated habitat; material: faeces... | reverse complement strand
CCAGCCGCCGTTGGGGTCGGTGCAGTTGTTCACCCAGCCGTGGCGGCAGAAGTAACACTCGCCGCAAAAGGTCTCCACGTTCACCGTCACCCGTTCGCCGGGACGGACGGTCTTTACCTCCGCGCCGACAGCCTCCACGACACCGACCATCTCATGGCCGACGGTGATGCCCGGCGCGGCGCGCGGCACGGAGCCGTGCTTGATGTGCAGGTCACTGGTGCAGATCGAGCCGAGCGTCACGCGCACAACGGCGTCGCGCGGGTCGGTCACGACCGGCTTCGGCTTTTCCGTCACGGCAAAGCGGCCGCGCTCGAGATAGGTCAGTGCTTTCATAGGTCTCCTCCTGAAGCATACATTCCGACGCCCGTTGCTCCGGCATCGGTTATTTTAATGGTCAAACGCTGCGGAGCTCATCGGATCTCCCACACAAAAACTGCGCTGTCGCTCACGTCGATATCGTCCGGTTCGATCGCCATGTCCGCCGACGTCCTTGATGGTGATCGTCCGATTCATAAGTACCTCCCAGATTCATTCAGTCATAGCCGTCGCCGCGGTTTCCACCAAATTCGCAGCCGTAGACATGGCCGTGACCATAGTACCAGCGGCCGTAGCGATAGCCGAAGTGCGGCGGACAGTGTGCACAGTCGCCGGTGCAGCGCCCGCCGTGCCCATCATCGCCCGGTGCGCCGAGCAAGGCGGCGCCAAGCAGCGTCCAGAAGCCGAGCTTCGGCTCGCGTCTGCGTTTCGGCGGCGGAAACTCCGCTTGCTCAGGCTCGTCTTCTTCCTCTTCTTCCTCTTCCTCTTCCTCGTCGTCATCAAACAGCTTCACGCGGCACCTGCGCGCGGTCTGCTCCAGCACCGCATCGTCGACAGCGCCCCAGAGATCCTCAAGCTGCTCGCACGTGAAGGCGCAGGTCGAATTTTCCAAAAGTGCATTCATCACCGCCGCATTGCAGCAATTCACCAGCTCGCAGATCTCCTCCGCCGTGAACTGCACGCCGGCTGCAAGCGCCCTGCGGATCAGGCGGGAGGCCGCAGTCTCATCCATCAGCCCCTGCGCGACCTCCGCCACCTCATCTGAGGGGCCGTAGGATGTCAGTGCGCTGAGGCGGCTGATCTGCGTGGACGTTGCCCACTCGTCGAATTTTTTGTAGTACTCGTCCCATTCCATCCACCGCACCTCCATCGCGCACCGCAGCACGGTACATTTCCAGAAGCATTGTAGCACAGATCCGCAAAAACCTCAATCGCCCGTGCAAAATTTGGAAAGAAAAACCCGGCGCATTTTTGCGCCGGGCAGTCGGATAAAGAAAAAAGCCCACCGCAATTTCTTACGGTGGACCTTTGGTGGACGATACAGGACTTGAACCTGTGACCCTCCGCACGTCAAGCGGATGCTCATACCAGCTGAGCTAATCGTCCGTGTCAGCTTGCTTATTCTAACGCATCTGCAGCACTTTGTCAACCCCTTTTTTTCGACGGCTCTGATTTTTCAGAGCCGTCGAACCGGGGTGCATTATTTGGCCGAAATATATACCGTGCAGTCAGCCTTTACGCCGCCGCACTCGGCCGTGATCGTCGTCGTGCCCTTGCCGACACCGATCACAACGCCCTTATCGCTAACCTTGGCGACAGACTCGTCCTTGCTCGACCATGTGACCGTCTGGTCGGTGCCGGTCGGATAAACCGTTGCGCTCAGCTGCACCTCATCACCGACCTTGGCCGCAAACTCCGTGCGCTTGCTGCCGAGGAACGTGATCGTGACGCTCGTGACCGAGGGCGTCGGCGTCGGGGTCGGCGTCGGCGTCGGGGTCGGGGTCGGCGTCGTGACCGGTGCGGCGCTTGAAACGGTCGCCGGCGGGGTCGGATCGACCGCAGCGGACGAATTTTTCTCCGCATTCAGGCTCACGGTGATGAGCACAATGACAGCCGCGACGACCGCAATGAGCAAAATGCCGCCGAACAGCAGCTGCCACTTCGTGTTGACGGCAGCATGCTCCGCCGCCGGCGTGCCCGCATTTGCGCTCGATGTGCGCAGCGGGATGCGCTCGGCAGATTTCTTGCGGCTCGTGCCGCAGTATGGGCAGCGGCTGCGCAGGCCGGAATATTCACGGCCGCAGCGCCGGCATGTGATTTTGGGAATGACGCTCATAAAAAGCCTCCAGTAAGTAAAGAATCCATATGTTTTTCCTGCCTTATCATACACTGTTCGGTTTTTTTCGTCAAGAGGGAGCACTCGCCCCCTCTTGACAGCGGATCAAAACTGCGGCTGTACACTGTCGAGTGCGTCCAGAAGCCGGATGCGCTCCTGCTGACCGCTGCGGGCATTGACGGCGATGATGCAGCGCTGCCCGTCGTCCGTCTCGCACAGATATTCATAGCACAGCCTTTCACGCGCGCCGCAGAGCCGCAGCAGCGCCGTGCGCATATCCAGAACCTGCAGCGACCCGGGCACGGCAGCGCGCCCCGCCTCCGCACCGATCACGTCCTCCGGCAGCGCGCGTATCCGGTGCGTATCAAGGTACTCCGCCGACGAAAAGCCGCAGACCGCGCCGCTGTCGAGCCGGATGCGCACGCGCAGCCGGTCCGCCGTGCACAGCACGCCGTCCTGCACATAGCAAAACGTGCAGATGACCGACCGCCCCGCATCCTCCGTTTCGAGCAGGCGCATATTCGTATAGCCGCGCGCGCGCAAAAAATCTGCCGCTGTCTCCGCCGCCTGCTCCGGGGAGAGCACCGGCTCGCCGCCGTTACACGAGGAGTAGTAGCGCAGCACTTCCCCGCCCTTCACCGTGAGCGAGATATAAGACGCGTCGTCCCCGTCATCGATATCGAAATTCCAGCACGGGACAGCACCTTCCGAGCGGCCGGTCGCGCGCAGGCGCGATGCGTCCATGTCCAAAAACACCGCAGCCGCAGCCTGTGCCTGCCCCTCCGTGACGTCATCACGGCCCGCCAGCACGGCATACTCCGCCGCTGTGCGCTCACAATACGTGCCGTCCGCGATCGGCAGCGGCAGATCCTCAAATGAATCTGCCAGCGCCGCAAGCTCTGCTTCGAGCGTATCGGGCAGCTCCGCCTCTGTGTCGAGATTTGCCAGTGACTGTGTGCTGCGCACGCGCGCCGCCGTCGTGACAGCGCCGTCAGCGAGCGACGCTCCGAGCGCGCCGAGCCCGACGCTCAGCTGCGTCGTTGTCTCAGAAAGCGCGCGCAGCTGCGCAAGCTCCTCGGCCGCAAACGCTCTGCCCTCCGCCGCGCTGCGCGAGAGTGTGCGCGCATAGTCCCCGGCGAGGGCAATGTTGCGCGCGATGCGCGCGAGCGCGTGCGACTGCACCGGCAGCACACCGAGCGCCATCTGCGCCGTCTGCGCATGGCTGTAAATGTCCGTGCAGACGGTGCACGCCATGGCCGGTGTCGTCGCATAGAGGCTCTTTTGCAGGGCGGCGTCGAGCTCCTGCACGGCGTTGAGCACCTCGCCATAGGCGTGGCGATAGTTGGCATCCATCGCCGTCTGGCGGCGATCGGCATCCGTGCGGCAGGCGATGAGCCCGACGGCCAGCGCCGCAACGAGCGCGGCCGTGTAGGAAATGACGAGCACACGCGTTTTCTTTTTCATAGCAAACCACCCCTTCCGGACTATTGTTGCCGGAAGGGGCGGTTTTCATGTGCAATTTTTCTCAGCCGGTGATCTGCAGCGTCTGCGCCGAGGCGAGCAGACTGTCATACCAGCTCGCCGGTGCGGTACCCGCATGGCAGAGCACGACCGAGATGCAGCCGTTCGCCGTCGGGATCAGGTACGCCTCGAGCTCGCGCTGTACCGTGACGCCCTTGGCACCGTAGGCAGTCAAGCCGCCGAGCTTGACCTCGCCGAGCGTCTCCATGCTCGCAATGGTTCCGTAATCATTCAGGAGCGTGCCTGCAAGCGTCTGCGCGTCCGCGCCCATGTGATAGCCGATCTCGAGATAGGCGTCCATGCTCGCATCGTCGGCGCGGGCAAAGCAGCACTTGCCGTCGAGCTCCGTGCTCAGAAACACGCCCTTGTCGAGATAGAGCGAGAAGTCCGGGCCGCCGCGCTGCGCAAACGAGCCCGTAACAAGCCGCATGGTCTTGTTCTCCCCGTCGACCGGCACGGCCTGCTCCGCATCGCGCGCAGGCGTCTCGCCGCTGCCGAGGATGAGCTCCGGCTCATCGCCGAACGGGAACTGCGGCAGCGTTGTCTCGGCCGGTGCTTCCGGCCCCGCAGCCGGCCGGTGAATGCGGATATCGGCCACGTTGACCACGATCAGCGCGATCGCGAGCAGCACGACCACGACGGCCATGACGATGACCGCCCGCTCCACGCCCGTGCGTTTTTTCATACCGTTCACCCTTCCAGCTTGGCAATGCCGGCGTCGATCCGGCGCAGGGTCTCGTCCCGGCCGAGGATGCGGCAGATCTCCACCGCGCCGCCGGGCGTCACCGCACGGCCGGACACCGCAATGCGCACCGGCCACATCACCTTGGCGTTTTTCACTTCCAGCCGCTCGGCCAGCTCCTTCATGGATGCGAGCAGGGTCTCGTCGTCCCACGTCGGGAGCGCCGCGAGCAGCGGACGCACCGCGTGCAGCATCTCGAGCGAGACGGCCGGATCGGTCTTGGATTTCTTGTTCGTGTAGAGCGCAAGGTCATACTCCGGCAGCGCGTCGAAGAAATCGACCTTTTCGGGGATATCCGTGAGCACCTCGCAGCGCTGCTGCAGCAGCGGCGCGATCTGCGCCGGGTCGATGGCGGGATTGTGCACCGTCTGACGGATGTAGGGTGCGGCCACGGCTGCAAACTGCTCCGGCGTCATAGCGCGGAGATACTCGCTGTTGAAATACCTGAGCTTGTCGATATCGAAGATCGCCGGGGACTTGGAGATGCCCTTGATATCAAACGTCTCCACGAGCTCGGGCAGCGAATAGATCTCCCGCTCGCCGCCGGGCGCCCAGCCGAGCAGCGCCACGTAGTTGACCACCGCCTGCGACAGATAGCCCTGCGCGATCAGATCCTCATACGACGGATCACCGTGGCGCTTGGACATCTTGTTGTGCTGGTCGCGCATGACCGGCGAGCAGTGGATATACTTCGGGATCTCCCAGCCAAAGCCCTCATAGAGGAGGTTATATTTCGGCGTCGACGACAGGTACTCCGACCCGCGCACAACGTGCGTGATGCCCATGAGATGGTCGTCGATCACGTTTGCGAAGTTATACGTCGGCAGACCGTCGCGCTTGATGAGCACCTGATCGTCGAGCGTGTCGTTGTCGACTGTGATGTCGCCGAAGATCTCGTCATGGAACGTGGTCTTGCCCTCGCGCGGGATCTTCTGGCGAATGACATAGGGCTTGCCGGCCGCGAGATTTGCCGCGATCTCCTCCTCGCTCAGACGCGAGCAGCGGCCGTCATATTTGTGGATGACCGCGCCGTCGGAAACATTTTCTTCGGCAGTGTCGTCCTTATCGCAGAAGCAGCGATAGGCATGGCCGCGTGCGATGAGCAGCTCGGCATATTCCTTATAGAGCCCGCGCCGCTCGGTCTGGACATACGGGCCGACCGGACCGCCGACATCCGGCCCCTCGTCGTGCGTCAGGCCGCAGGCACGCATGGTGCTGTAGATGACATCGACCGCGCCCTCCACATAGCGCCCCTGATCGGTGTCCTCAATGCGCAGGATGAACTTGCCGCCGGCGTGCCGCGCGATCAGATACGTATAAAGCGCCGTGCGCAGATTGCCGACGTGCATATACCCCGTCGGGCTCGGCGCGAACCGCGTGCGCACCTCTCCGTGCGGGATGCGCAGCTCCATGTCTTCAAACCACTTTTGATCTTTCATATTTTGATAGCCTCCGGATCACTTTGCTCAGATTATTTATATCTTATTTTACATCACAGGGATTGTCAAGGGAACTTTCGATGTTGTATTCCACAACAGGTTGTGGTACAATATTCAAACAAATGCGAATTTTCAGCAAGATAACTAAGGAAGTAATCAACTATGGAAGAAAAAACTGCAAAGAAAGTCATGCTCTCGGGCATTCAGCCCTCCGGCGACCTGACGCTCGGGTCTTATCTGGGCGCGATCAAAAACTGGAGCGAACGCGCCGAGATCTTTGACTGCTATTATTTTATGGCCGACCTGCACTCGATCACCGTGCGCCAGAACCCCGCCGACCTGCGCCGGCGCACCGTTGAGCAGCTCGCGCAGTACATCGCCTGCGGCCTGGATCCGGAAAAGAACACGCTCTTTATCCAGAGCCATATCCCCGCGCACACGCAGCTCGGCTGGGTGCTCAACTGCTACACCATGTTCGGCGAGCTCTCGCGCATGACGCAGTTCAAGGACAAGAGCGCCAAGAACGCCGAGAACATCAACGGCGGTCTGTTCACCTACCCCGCACTGATGGCGGCGGACATTCTGCTCTACCAGCCGGACTACATCCCCGTCGGCAGCGACCAGAAGCAGCACGTCGAGCTCTGCCGCGATGTGGCCACCCGCTTCAACAACATCTACGGCGATGTGTTCAAGATCCCCGAGCCGTATATCCCGACGGTCGGCGCGCGTGTCATGAGCCTCTCCTCGCCGGAGAACAAAATGTCCAAGTCCGACAAAGACCCCAACGGCACCGTGTACCTGCTCGACCGTCCGGAGGACATCATGCGCAAGTTCAAAAAGGCCGTCACCGACTCCGACACCGAGCACTGCGTGCGCTTTGACGTGGACAGCAAGCCCGGCGTGGCCAACCTCATGAGCATCTACTCTGCCTGCACCGGCAAGACCTTTGCGCAGATCGAGGCGGAGTTTGAAGGCAAAGGCTACGGCGCATTCAAGCCCGCAGTCGGTGAGGCCGTCGTCGAGACGCTGCGCCCCATCCGTGAGGAGACCGAGCGTCTGCTCAAGGACAAGGCCTACCTTGAGAGCGTGTACAAGGCCGGCGCGGAAAAGGCATCCTACATCGCAAACAAGACGCTGCGCAAGGTCTACAAGAAGGTCGGCTTCGTCGCCAAATAATCTTTACATTATTGGAGATCGATTCTCATGTTTCTTAACACTGCTGTCTGGATCAAAGTCATGCTCGCGATCCTCGTCGCCTTCGTGGTCAGCATTGCCCTGACCCCGTTCGTCAAGCGGCTGGCCGTGAAGGTCGGCGCCGTGGACGTGCCCGGCGAGGCGCGGCGCGTGCACGACCATCCCATCCCCCGCATGGGCGGTCTGGCCATTTTTCTGGGCTTCATCGTCTCGACGCTCCTGTTTGCGGACATCACGCAGGAGGTGCGCGGCATTCTCATCGGGTCGATCATCATCGTCATCACCGGTGTGATTGACGACATCGTCTCGCTGCGCGCGTGGACAAAGTTTCTGATCCAGATCCTCGCCGCCGTCATCGCCGTGCTGCACGGCGTGGTCATCAACGTCGTGTCGAACCCGAACGTGTTCAGCAATCAGGAGGCCATTGTCCTCGGCTGGGTCGCGATCCCGCTGACCGTGCTGTGGATCGTCGGCATCACCAACTCCGTCAACCTCATCGACGGACTCGACGGTCTGGCCGTCGGCGTGTCGACCATCAGCTGCGTGACGATCCTTGTCGTGGCGCTGCTCGTGTCCGAGCCGAACGTGGCGCTCATCGTCGCGGCGCTCGCCGGCGCATGCATCGGCTTTATGCCCTACAACCTCAACCCCGCCCGCATCTTCATGGGCGACACCGGTTCGCTGCTGCTCGGCTATGTGCTGGCAACGGTGTCGGTGCTCGGTCTGTTCAAGTTCTATGCAATCGTGACATTCGTCGTGCCGGTGCTCGCACTGGCGGTGCCGCTGTCGGACACGCTCTTTGCGTTCTGCCGCCGCATCCTGCACGGTCAGAGCCCGTTTCACGCCGACCGCGGTCACTTCCACCACAAGCTCATGGATCTCGGTCTGAACCAGAAGCAGGCCGTCGCGATCCTGTATGCCATCAGCGCCACGCTCGGCCTCGCCGCCGTCGTGCTCACGACGAAGGGCACGATCCGTATAGCGCTGCTGATCCTTGCGCTGCTGATCGGCTTTGTCGTGTGCGCCTTTATCCGTAAGAGCGTGCACAAGCATCACCTTGACGTGGAGCTGCAGGAGGCAAAGGCCGCAGCGGAAGCGGAGACTGCCGCAGCAGCCGAAAACACTGCGCCTGTACAGGAGGGCAATGATGAGCAAACGCATTAAAGTCATGTCCGTCTTCGGCACACGGCCGGAGGCGATCAAAATGGCGCCGCTCGTGCTCGAGCTGCAAAAGCGTCCGGCGCTTAGAGCGTCGTGTGCATCACGGCGCAGCACCGCGAGATGCTCGACTCCGTCATGGACTGCTTCGGCATCCGGGCGGACTATGATCTGAACATCATGCAGCAGGGTCAGGATCTGACCGCGATCACGACGCGCGTGCTTGAGCGTATGCGCGACGTGCTCAGCGAGGTGCAGCCGGACATCGTGCTTGTCCACGGCGACACCACGACAACGTTCGCCGGCGCGCTCGCCGCGTTTTACGCCAAGATCCCGGTCGGCCATGTGGAGGCCGGTCTGCGCACGTATGACCGCTGGTCCCCCTTCCCGGAGGAGATGAACCGCGCACTTGTCGGACGCATTGCCACACTGCACTTTGCGCCGACCGCGAACAATGCCCGCAACCTTGAACGCGAGGCCGTGGAGGGTGACATTTTCGTCACCGGCAACACCGTCATCGACGCCATGAACTACACCGTGCGCGGCGAGCAGTTTGTCTCCGACGAGCTGCAGCAGGTCGATTTCTCGCACCGGGTCATCGCCATGACCTGCCACCGGCGGGAAAATTACGGCGAGCCCATGCGCAACATCTTCACCGCCGTGCGCCGTCTGGCGCTCGACTACCCGGATGTGGAGATCGTCTACCCCGTGCACCTGAGCCCCGTCGTGCGCGACACGGCCAGGGAGCTGCTCGGCGGTGTGCCGAACGTCCGGCTCATCGCGCCTCTCGACGCTGTGGATATGCACCGGCTCATGGCGCGCAGCTACATGGTCATGACCGACTCCGGCGGCATTCAGGAGGAAGCCCCCGCGCTCGGCAAGCCCGTGCTCGTGCTCCGGCGCGAGACGGAACGTCCGGAGGCCGTCACCGCCGGCACCGTGAAGCTCGCCGGAACGGACACGGAGAACATCTACCGTCTGGCCGCCGAGCTGCTCGACGATCCGGCCGCCTATGACCGCATGGCCAAGGCCGTCAACCCCTATGGTGACGGACAGGCCTGCCCGCGCATCGCGCAGGCGATCCTGAGCCACTTCCTGCCGGATGTACAGCCGCCCGAGCCGTTTGCACCCGCACGCTAAAGAAACAGCATCCCGCCGAGGATGAACAGCAGCTCCTTGTCGCCGCTCTCGCGGTAGAGGAGATACAGCACCAGAATCAGCAGCAGATCCTCCGACTCGAGGTCTGCAAGCGAAAACTTCTGCAGCAGCTGCTGCAAGCCGCCGCCGGTCGTACCCGGCGGCGGCTTTTGCTTTGCAGCCGGCGGCATGCTCGGCCGCGGGCGGAACTCCGCATGCGGCGCGTCCGGCATACGCTCCACCTGTCCGCTGTTGCCCTGATAGCGATTATACATCGTCGTCCTCCCCCATCTCCCCGGCGGCAAGCTCTGCGAGCGATGCGAGCCGCGCGAGCTTCATGGCGCGGTCGATCTTGCGGCGGCGCTTTTCGGCCAGATACGGCTTCATGGCTTCGAGCAGGTGGCGGCTGGCAGAGTCACGGCTGCTGCCGCGCACGGCCGAGAGCATCCGGCGCAGCTGCCCCGCATCGAGCCCGGACTCCGGCTGCGGCGCGGACGGCGTGGCGGTGGTCTCCGCCCTGTTCGCCCAAGCCGACGTGAAGGCGGCGGCGGAGGAGCTGCTGCGGCTCTCGGAGGAGATCGCCCGATGAACATCCGGGGCGCCATCTTTGACCTGGACGGGACCCTGACGGACTCCATGTACATCTGGCAGAAGGCCCCGGTGGATCTGGTGCGCCGGTACGGCGGTGACCCGCCGGAGGATCTGGCCCGGGACCTGAAGGAGATGGGCCGCCGGGAGGCGGCGGAGTACCTGCGAAGCCGCTTCTCCCTCTCCACCACGCCGGAGGAGCTGATGGACACCCTCAACGATCTGGTGACGGAGGAGTACCGGTCCCGGGTGCCCATGAAGTCCGGGGCGGACCGGCTGCTGGCCCGGCTGGCGGATTCCGGCATCTCCTGCTGCATCGCCACCGCCAGCGAGGCGTTCCAGGCCCGCTCCGCCATGGAACGGCTGGGACTGTGGCCGCACTTCCGCTTCGCCGTCAGCTGTGTCCAGTACGGCGGCAAGACCCGGCCGGACATCTATCTGGAGGCCGCCCGCCGTCTGGGGACCGCTCCGGCGGAGACGGTGGTGTTTGAGGATGCCCTTCACGCTGCCAGGACCGCCCACGAGGCAGGCTTCCGGGTCTGCGGCGTCTGGGACGCCTCTGCCGAAGAGGATCAGGCCGCGCTGAAAGCCCTGGCGGATTGGTACGTGCGGGACCTGGGCGACTGGGTCCCGTAAGGGACGGGGAACCGCGGCCAGCGGGCCGCTTCCAGCGGCGGATCGGGGGCACCACCTTCCGCCGCTTGATAAAACTTCAATGCAAAGAAGCATCAGGAAAGGAAGCATCGATATGAAGACAGCATTGACGATCGCTGGGACCGATCCCAGCGGAGGCGCTGGTATCCAGGCAGATATCAAGACCATGACCGCCAACGGCGTGTTCGCCACCTGTGCGGTGACGGCTCTGGTGGCCCAGGACACTACCGGCGTCAAGAGCATTGTGGAGTGTACGCCGGACTTTCTGGCGGAGGAGCTGGACTGCGTGTTCACAGATATCTTCCCCGACGCGGTGAAGACCGGCATGGTCTCCAGCATTCCGCTGATCCGGGTGATCGCGGCCAAGCTGAAGGAGTATGGGGCCAAAAATCTGGTGGTGGACCCGGTGATGGTGGCCACCTCCGGGGACCGGCTCATCACGGAGGACGCGGTCTCCGCCCTGAAGGAGCTCCTGCTGCCCCTGGCCACGGTACTGACCCCCAACATCCCTGAGGCGGAGATCCTCTCCGGCATGACGATCCGCAGCGCCGCAGACATGGAGGCGGCGGCCCGGGCCATCAGCGAGCAGTACGGCTGCGCCGTGCTGTGCAAGGGCGGCCACCAGATCAACGACGCCGATGACCTGCTGTGGCGCTGCGGCAGCGGCAAGTGGTTCCACGGAAAGCGGATCAACAACCCCAACACCCACGGCACCGGCTGCACCCTGTCCAGCGCCATCGCCTCCAATCTGGCGAAGGGCTTTGACCTGGACACGGCGGTGGAGCGGGCCAAGGCTTACATCTCCGGCGCTCTGGGGGCCATGCTGGACTTGGGACGCGGTTCCGGCCCCATGAATCACATGTTCGACCTGAAGAGCATCTACTGTACGGAAAAGGCAGATTGACCAGTTTGCAGACAACAGGGGGACAGCGGTTTTATCCGCTGTCCTCCTGTTGTTTTTGCGCAGAAAAACGGCGGTTCCGATGGCGGGATCTATTTGGAATCACCAGACTGAACAAAATGATTTCAGGTATTTTTAAGGTTTAAAACGAGCTGAATATACTAAAAAAATGATAAAAACAAAATTTTTTAAAGTGCTTTTTCAGGTTGATTTTAGCTTTCCATGATACCTTTGGACCAGAACCCTTCCCGGAGGGGGAGGTACGGAAAGGATTGGCACGGTATGAGCGAAAAAGGACTGGAGCGGGAGACGGAAGGAATCTCCGTGGGGGAGCGGGAGCCCGTCGTAGCAGATTCCTCTCCCAAAGGGGGCCGTCTCCGCAGCAGCTGGAAAAAGCTGTGGAAGGGGCGGAAACGAAAGGCGCTGGCGCTGCTTCTGGTGGTGGCCATTGCAGGCGGCGTGGTGATCTGGAGGGGCCGCGGACAGACGGCCTCCGCTGCGACGACGTATCAGGAGGCGGCGGTGGAGCGCCGCTCTATCACCAATTCCCTCTCCTCCAGCGGCACGCTGGAGCCAGCGGACTCCTACACCGTCAATACGCTGGTCTCCGGCGAGATCCTCAGCGATACCTTTGAAAAGGGCGACCAGGTGGAGGAGGGCCAGCTGCTCTATACCATTGATTCCTCCAACGCGGCCAGCAGCCAGACCCAGGCGCAGAACAGCTACTCCCAGGCCCAGACCTCCTATGAGCAGGCGGTGAAGGCCAAGTATCCCCAGGCGGACCTGAGCGGCACCGTCAGCGAGGTGTATGTGAACGAGGGGGACAGCGTCAGCGCAGGCACACAGCTTCTGAAGATCGTGGCGGATGAGAACATCTACATCGACTTCTACTTCACCTACGCGGACAGCGGCGACTTCTACATCGGCCAGACCGCCACGGTCTTTATCGACGGCTTTGCCGGGACCCTCACCGGAACGGTTGCCGCGGTGTCCAGTTCCTCCGCGGCGGTCTCCACCGGCGTACCCCTGACTACCGTCCGGGTACGGCTCGCCAACCCGGGCCTTGTGACATCCGACTACACCGCCAGCGCCGTCATCGGCAGCTACTCCAGCTACGGCCAGGCGTCCATCAAGGTGGGGGCCAGCAGCGTCATCACGGCAGAGGCGTCCGGCAAAGTTGCAGGTTTCAACTGGCTGGTGGGCGATACCATCTCCAGCGGCGACCGGATCTGCACCATCACCGGTGACAGCGTGGACAACCAGATTGAAAGCGCCCGCATCAGTGTCAGCAACGCCTCCACCAGCCTGGAAAATGCCCGGGACAATCTGGAGGACTACTCCGTCACCGCGCCCATCTCCGGCACCGTGGTCACCAAGAACGCCAAGGCGGGGGACAACATTGAGGGCGGCTCCGGCAGCACCCTCTGCGTCATCTATGACCTGAGTTATCTGGAGATGACCATGTCCATCGACGAGTTGGACATCAGCTCTGTGGAGGTGGGCCAGGAGGTCCGGATCACCGCCGATGCCGTGGAGGGGAAGACCTACACCGGCGTGGTGACGGAGGTGTCCGTGGCGGGCACCACCTCCGGCGGCATCACCACGTACCCCGTCACCGTCCGCATCGACGAGACCGACGGCCTGCTGCCTGGGATGAATGTGGACGCGGAGATCGTGATCTCCTCGGCGGATGACGTGCTGGCCATCCCAAGCGCCGCCGTGAGCCGCGGGGACATGGTGCTGGTCACCGCGAATTCTCCCAGTGCTGTGAATGCCCTGGACCAGGAGGCCCCGGAGGGCTACGTCTACGTGCCGGTGGAAACCGGCGTCAGCGACAACAGCTACATTGAGGTCCTCTCCGGCCTCCAGGAGGGGGACACAGTGGCCTATCTCCAGGCGGCTGGCTCCGCCAGCTCCGGCGATATGACGTTCGTCATGCCGAGCGGGGCCATGTCCTCCATACCGATGGGCGACATGCCCAGCGGGATGCCCTCCGGCGGCGGAATGCCCAGCGGCGGGCCGGGAGGCTTCTGATGGGCACTTTGATCGAATTTCGGGAGGTCTGCAAGTATTACCAGATGGGCGACACCACTGTGAAGGCGGCGGACCACATCTCCTTCCAGATCCGGAAGGGGGAGTTCGTGGCCATCGTGGGCCAGTCCGGCTCCGGCAAGTCCACCTGTATGAACATCATCGGCTGCCTGGACGTGCCCACCTCCGGCACGTACCTGCTGGACGGCAGGGATGTGGGTCAGATGGATAAGGACCAGCTGGCCGCCATCCGGAACAAGATGCTGGGCTTCATCTTCCAGCAGTACAACCTGCTGCCCAAGCTGACGCTCCAGGAGAACGTGGAGGTGCCGCTGATGTACGCCGGCATCCCCAAGCCGGAGCGGCACGAGCGATCCCGGATCGCGCTGGAGATGGTGGGTCTTGGCGACAAGCTGCGCAATAAGCCCAGCCAGCTCTCCGGCGGCCAGCAGCAGCGGGCGTCCATTGCCCGGGCTCTGGCAGGGGACCCGGCGGTGATCCTGGCCGACGAGCCCACCGGCGCCCTGGACTCCCGCACGGGCCGGGAGGTGCTGCGGTTCCTGCAGAAGCTGAACCAGGAGGGGGACACCGTGGTCCTCATCACTCACGACAACTCCATCGCTGTCCAGGCCCAGCGGATCATCCGGCTGGAGGACGGCCACGTGATCTACGACGGCGATGCCGGTGCGCCTGAGGCGGTAGTGACGCCCAATCTTGCCGGAAGGGGGATGGCGGGATGAGCCTGATCGAGACCTTCCAGATGGCGGTGCAGAATATTCTCAGCAGCAAGATGCGGACCTTCCTCACTATGCTGGGCATCATCATCGGCGTGTGCGCGGTCATCGTCATCGTGGGCCTGGGCAACGGGATGCAGGGCTATATTGAGGACAGCTTTGCCGACATGGGCACCGACTCTCTGACAGTGATGGTGATGGGCCGCGGCTCCTCCCGCAGCGTGTCGGAGGGCGAGATGTACCAGCTGGTGGCGGACAACAGCGATGTGTTCAAGCAGATCTCCCCCACGGTCACCATGAGCGGCTCTGTGAAGATCGGCAGCAGCACTCTTTCCGCCACCTCCGTCACCGGCGTCAGCGAGGATTACTTCTCCATGAAGGGGTATGAGGTTGCCCAGGGCCGGGGGCTTCAGTACACGGACATGACCGGCCGGAAAAAGGTCTGCGTCGTCGGGCAGTATCTGAATCAGGTCTATTACGGCGGGAATGCCGTGGGTCAGACGCTGCGGATCAATGGCAACTCGTTTACCATCGTAGGTGTTATGGGAATGGAGGGCACAGAGCTGGAAGAGGGCGGCACGGACGACTGCGTGTTCCTCCCCTACTCCACCGCCGCCCGCCTCAGCTTCACCGGCACCATCTCCAGTTACACCATCACTGTCCAGGACACGGACCAGATCTCCCAGGCCAAAACCACCCTGGAGAACGCCCTCTATGAGATTTTTGAGGACGACGATGCCTATACCGTGGGCAGCATGGCGGAGATGGTGGAGGAGATGAACTCCATGGTGAACATGGTGATCTACATTCTGGCGGGCATCGCTGCCATCTCTCTGGTGGTGGGCGGCATCGGCATCATGAACATCATGCTGGTGTCGGTTACGGAGCGGACCAGAGAGATCGGCATCCGCAAGGCGCTTGGGGCCCGGGAGGGCGCCATCATGCGCCAGTTCGTCATCGAGGCGGCTACCACCTCCTCTCTGGGCGGCGTACTGGGGATCGCTCTGGGCTTCGGCCTATCCGCGGCGGCCACGGTGGTCATCGCCAATGTCATGCCGGACACCCCCATCACCGTCAGCCCCAGCATTGCGGCGATCCTGGTGGCCTTCGGTGTCTCCGCGGGCATCGGCATCGCCTTCGGATACCTCCCCGCCAAAAAGGCCGCGGTGCTGAACCCCATCGATGCGCTGCGGTATGATTGAGACGCCATCCGCATCCGCCCTTCCCGGCG
>ENA-OPCA01001754-OPCA01001754.1-human-gut-metagenome-genome-assembly--contig:-NODE-1754-length-15612-cov-4.922350_pt1 | contig 15612 bp, 12 predicted proteins | sample MGYA00241076_ERZ501468 | MGnify/ENA primary metagenome ERZ501468 (study PRJEB25962, sample SAMEA2042633) | human gut metagenome | biome: human gut; feature: human-associated habitat; material: faeces... | reverse complement strand
ACATGATGAAATAATAGGAGGAGGAAAGTATGGAAATTATATTGAAAGAAGACATAGTAAACTTGGGTTATAAGAACGATATCGTAACCGTTAAGTCCGGTTATGGTCGTAACTACCTCATCCCGACAGGAAAAGCTGTCATTGCTTCTCCTTCTGCAAAGAAAATGTTGGTCGAAGAGCTGAAACAGCGTGCCCACAAGCTGGAGAAGATCAAAAAAGATGCTGAAGAACTGGCTGCTAAGCTGGAAGGCGTATCTTTGAAGATCGCTACTAAGGTTAGTGCAACAGGTACTATCTTCGGTTCAGTTGGTAACATTCAGATTGCTGAGGAGCTGGCTAAATTGGGTCATAACATCGATCGTAAGATTATCGTTGTTAAAGACGCAGTGAAAGAAGTTGGTAGCTACAAAGCTATTGTTAAACTGCACAAGGAAGTTTCTGTAGAAATTCCTTTCGAAGTAGTTGCTGAAGAAGCATAATTAATCCTTCGTATATATTGGGAAGCCCGATTCTATTTGGATAGAGTCGGGCTTTTTTTATATCAACCTGCCATTGCAATGAAGTTAATAAAATGCAGGCTTGATGTTAACTTCCTGTCCGGAGTGTGTTAACTTCCTGTTTGGAGTATATTAACTTCCTATCCGTAGTATGTTGACTTCTTAGAGTCACGATGTAAACTCTTTATGCGATGGAGAAGTAAGGACATAAAAAAAGTCTGTCCGTACTTTCCGTACGTCAGACTTTCAATTCTCTCTAATGTTGTTCTGAAATTATTCAGCTACAACTGCTGCGCTATCTACTGCAGTAGTGTCAGCTACTGATGCTGCTGCTTCAGCTGCTGCTGCTTCTACAGCTGCGATTGAATCAGCTGTTGCTTGTTCTGCGTTAGCTGCTTTGTTACCACAAGATGCGAAAGATACTGCTACGATAGCTACGGCCATCAAAACTAATTTTTTCATTTTCTTTACTTTTAAAACGTAATACAATCAATTGCTTTATTAAAACGTTGCAAAGGTATGTACTTTTTGAATATGTTGTTCTCGAAACCCCAACTTTTTTTATATTTTTTTTGGAGGAAAGCCCGTTTTTCTCGCTTTTGATATGTTCTACAACATGTTAATCTTCTGCAATGCTGTTATATAAATACCTTTTGATGCTTCTTTTGGGTGTTTTCTCAAATTCTGTCGGGTAAAGCTGTATTTGACTGATCTTTTCGTAAGCAGCAACGCTATTGTTCAGGTTCTTGAGATTTTCGTCCATAATGGTCTTTATATTCTCCGGATTGTTCAGCCCTAAGGAATCCAATGCCTCATAATCAGCGTAGACTAAGGCTACCAGTTTCTTATTGCGTTCAATCACAAGACTTTCCAGAACAAACGGCATGTTGTTGAGACGTGCCTCTATTTCTTCCGGAAAAATGTTTTGTCCGCTGGAGCTAAGGATCATGGTCTTGCTTCGTCCGCGTATGTAGAGGTTGTTATTTTCATCCAGCGTGCCTAAGTCGCCGGTGCGCAGCCAGCCGTCTTCGGTGAATACTTCCTTGGTGGCTTCCGGGTTTTTATAATAACCCACCATTACGTTTTCGCCGCGTACCTGTATTTCGCCGAGCCGGTCGTCCGGATTTTCCTTGTAGATACGTGCTTCCATGATGTCGAGCACCCGTCCGGAAGAGGTGGGCACGAATTCGTTCCAGGGAGCGTAGCTGATCAGCGGTCCGCATTCCGTCATGCCGTAACCTATGTTGAACGGGAATTTGATGCGGTGGAAGAACTCTTCCACTTCCGGGTTCATTGCGGCTCCTCCGATAATCACTTCTTTGAACCGGCCGCCCAGTGCGTCCACCAGTTTCTTGCGGATTTGTCCGTATATCTGTCCGTCCAGCAACGGGATGCTGAGGGCCCATTTCATGGACTTTTTGTTGATGATGGGCTGAATGACATTCTTGTATATCTTTTCGATAACGAGGGGGACGGTGATTATCAGGTTTGGTTTTACTTCTTCGAACGCTTTCATCAGAATTTTTGGCGAGGGCACTTTGCCCAACAATGTGACGTGCGTACCCACAGCCGTAGCGGTCAGGAAGTCGAAGGCGCAACCATAGGCATGCGCCAGGGGCAGGAAAGACAGCACCTTGTCTCCTTTTTTCAGTAATCCGGTGCGGATGCCGAAAGTGACGTTACCTGCAAGGTTGTTGCCTGTCAGCATAACGCCTTTGCTGAATCCCGTTGTGCCGGAGGTATAGTTCAGCAACATTACTTTGTCGTTGGAAAGATCCGTATAAACCACATCTTCCTGCCGGAACCCTTTCGGATAGGTCTTGTGCATCTCGTTGTCCAAGTGTTTGAGAAAACGTTGGATGGTTTCTCCGTCGCGCTGGTACAAGCAGCGGAAGTCGTTGAGTGAGAAAACGCCGCGCAGCCCGGTGAGCCGTTCTTCTTCCAGATGTTCCCAAATGCTGTCGCTGGTGAAAAGGAAGACGGATTCCGAATGGTTGACGATGTGGTGCACATCATTGGGATTGAAATCCTGCAAGATGGGCACTACGATGCCGCCGTAGGTGATGGTGGCCATATATGCAATGCACCAGCGGGCGTTGTTTTTGCCGATAACCGCTATTTTGTCGCCGCGGCGCAGGCTGCAATGCTTGAATAGCAGATGCAACTTGGCTATTTCTTGCGCTACTTCTCCATAAGTATAGCTTTCGTTTTCTCCGTAATCGGTGTAGCAGGGGAGGTCCCAATTCTCGCGGAAACTATGTTCGTATAGCTTGATAAAGTTTTCTTGTATCATTGCACGTTTTTTGATGAATTGTGCAAAAGTAGGAAAAATATAATAATAATGTGTACCTTTGTCCCGAAAATCTGATTTAGGCTCATGATAGATACCAATATATTTCAAGATAAGACGGCGGTTTACTATACGTTGGGGTGCAAGCTGAATTTCTCGGAGACCTCGACTATCGGTAAGATCCTGCGGGAGGCAGGAGTGCGTACGGCACGCAAAGGAGAGAAAGCGGATATATGTGTGGTAAACACCTGTTCGGTCACCGAGGTGGCCGATAAGAAATGCCGCCAGGCCATTCATCGGCTGGTGAAGCAGCATCCGGGCGCTTTTGTGGTGGTGACGGGATGTTATGCCCAGTTGAAGCCGGATGTGGTGGCAAAGATAGAAGGTGTGGATGTTGTGCTTGGGGCGGAACAGAAGAAAGACCTGCTCCGGTATCTGGGTGATTTGCAGAAGCATGAAACGGGTGAAGCCTATACTTCCGCTTTGAAGGATATCCGTTCGTTTGCTCCGTCGTGTTCGCGTGGCGACCGCACCCGTTTTTTCCTGAAAGTACAGGACGGTTGCGACTATTATTGTTCCTATTGCACCATTCCCTTTGCCAGAGGACGCAGCCGCAACGGAAGCGTTGCTTCTTTGGTGGAACAGGCCCGTCAGGCGGCAGCCGAAGGTGGAAAGGAGATTGTGCTGACGGGGGTCAATATCGGTGATTTCGGCAAGACGACGGGAGAGACTTTCTTTGATTTGGTCAAGGCATTGGATGAGGTGGAGGGCATTGAGCGTTACCGCATATCTTCCATTGAGCCTAATCTGCTGACGGACGAAATCATAGAGTTCGTGTCCCGTTCCAAGCGGTTCATGCCTCACTTCCACATCCCGTTGCAGTCGGGCAGCGATGAAGTGCTGAAGCTGATGCGCAGGCGGTATGACACAGCACTATTTGCTTCTAAGGTGAAGAAGATAAAGGAAGTGATGCCCGACGCGTTTATCGGAGTGGACGTGATTGTGGGCACGCGTGGGGAGACGGAAGAGTATTTTGAACAGGCATACCGCTTCATTCAGGGGCTGGATGTGACGCAACTTCATGTGTTCAGCTATTCCGAACGTCCGGGTACGCAGGCCTTGAAAATAGAGCATGTGGTATCCTCCGAGGAAAAACACAGACGCAGCCAGCTTCTGCTGGAATTGTCGGAGGAAAAAACGCGTTCGTTCTATGCCCGCCATATCGGACAGACGATGCCCGTTCTCTTGGAACGCTCCAAACCGGGGACGCCGATGCATGGCTTCACTCCGAACTACATCCGGGTGGAGGTTCCGCACGATGATGCGCTGGACAACCGCGTGGTTCCGGCGCGTATGGGAGAGTTCAATGAAGACGGTACGGCTCTTCTGGGTCTGTTGGGCGATGCCGGCGGCCGGTAGCTGACAGACGTAATTAATGATCGGAATTAGTAATTTGAAATTGACAGAGTGAAATCAAGATTAATCTATTGGCTGACTTATGCCGGTATGTGGCTGTTGGCGTTATTGCCTTTCAGGGCGCTTTATGTGCTGTCCGACGGATTTTGCTTTCTGATGCATCACATTGTGCACTACCGGCGCAGGGTGGTGCGTAATAACCTGCGCAACGCATTCCCCGAGAAGTCCGAAGCGGAGCTGAGGGAGATAGAGCGCAAGTTCTACCGTTACATCTGCGACTACATGCTGGAGGAGGTCAAGATGCTGCGCATGTCTTTCAAGGAGCTTTGCTGTCGCATGGAATATGACAATAAGGAAGAATTTCTTGCCATGATTGAAAGGCATGGCGGGATAGTGCTGCTCATTCCCCATTATGCAAACTTCGAATGGATCATAGGCATGGGGGCTATCATGCAGGAGGGCGACATACCGGTGCAAATCTACAAACCGTTGCACAACCGATATATGGATGCGATGTTCAAGCGTATACGCGCCCGTTTTGGCGGCTACAATGTGCCGAAACATTCTACGGCACGCGAAATCATCAGGTTGTGTCGCGACAATAAGCGTGTGGCAGTGGGAATGATAACCGACCAATCCCCCAATATCAACGAGGCTCATCATTGGACTACTTTCCTGAATCAGGACACCGGCTTTATGGACGGCGCCGAACGCATAGCCAAGCTGATGGATTTCCCCGTATTCTATTGTGAATTGAAGAAGCAGCGCAGGGGATATTGCAGGGTGGAGTTCGACTTGATAACCGAAACTCCCAAAGAAACGGCCGACGGAGAGATAACCGAACTGTTTGCCCGAAGGCTGGAACAGACCATTCGCAGGGAACCGGCTTATTGGTTCTGGTCGCATAAGCGCTGGAAACTGAAACGCGAAGATGTGGTGCGGCATGGATAAGGTGGCTGTTGTCATATTGAACTGGAACGGCTGTGAGATGCTACGTTCGTTTCTGCCGTCCGTAGTGCGCTGTTCGGATACGGAGGGCACGGAGATTTATGTGGCGGACAACGGTTCGACGGATGCTTCCGTTGAGATGCTCCGCCAAGAGTTTCCTTCCGTACACCTTATTATATTAGACAAAAACCGAGGCTTTGCCGAAGGCTATAACCTTGCTTTGCAGCAGGTGTCTGCCGAATATGTGGTGCTGCTGAACTCCGATGTGGAGGTTACCGGGCATTGGCTTGCGCCGCTGGTGGACTATATGGATGCCCATCCGGAGGTTGCGGCGTGCCAGCCCAAAATCCGGAGTTGGCGGCACAAGGAACGGTTTGAATACGCAGGCGCCGCCGGCGGCTTCATAGACCGTTACGGCTATCCCTTCTGCCGCGGGCGGATAATGGGAGTGGTGGAGGAGGACAACGGGCAGTATGACACCGTTGTTCCGGTGTTTTGGGCTACGGGAGCTGCCTTGTTCATACGCCTGAAGGACTATCAGGATGCCGGCGGACTGGACGGACGTTTTTTTGCCCACATGGAAGAGATCGACCTGTGTTGGCGGCTTCGTGCCCGCGGGCGGATGCTGGTTTGTGTACCCCAAAGCACCGTCTACCATGTGGGGGGCGCCACCCTGAAGAAAGAGAATCCCCATAAGACTTTTCTCAATTTCCGCAACAATCTTGTAATGTTGTATAAGAATCTGCCGGAAGAAGAACTGGGCTATGTGATGCGTGTGCGGGCGGTGCTCGATTGTGTGGCTGCCCTGAGTTTTCTGTTGAAAGGCCAGTTTGTCAATATGTGGGCGGTGCTTCGTGCACGCCGCGCTTTTCATTCACTCCGCCCCCTGTTTGCGGCTGATCGTGAAGAGAATCTGAAAAAAACATCCCTTCCGGTTATTCCCGAACGGACAAAAAGCAGTATCTTGGTGCAGTTTTATTTACATGGGAAGAAGTTCTTTTCCCGCTTGTAAGAACTGTTCTCTTTTTCTAAAATTATTGTATCATTAAAAGTTATTGTTTTATGGACAAATTGGTAAGGAAGATCGGGTTGGTGGCGCATGATGCCATGAAGAAAGACCTCATAGAGTGGGCGCTTTGGAATTCGGAGTTGCTTATGGGACATAAATTCTACTGTACGGGCACTACGGGAACACTTATTCTGGAAGCGCTGAAGGAGAAGCATCCCGATGTCGAATGGGATTTCACAATTCTTAAATCCGGCCCTTTGGGCGGCGACCAGCAGATGGGTTCGCGCATTGTGGATGGGGAAATAGATTATCTCTTCTTCTTTACAGATCCCATGACCTTGCAGCCGCACGATACGGATGTCAAAGCCTTGACACGTCTGGCTGGTGTGGAGAATATTGTTTTCTGCTGCAATCGCAGTACGGCCGACCACATCATTTCGAGCCCTCTCTTTCTTGATCCTACTTACGAGCGTACCGTTCCCGATTACAGCAACTATGCCAAGCGCTTCGAGAATAAACCGGTCGTTGCCGAAGCCGTTGAGTCGGCAAAGAAGAGGAAGAAAAGAAAATAATGTTGATATTTATTGATGAGAATGCGGTGCTTTGCAATCTCATGATTATCAAGATGTAATATAACAGCCTATCTCAGTCCCATACAGAGGCTACCTTAGTCCTATACTGAGACAGTCTTTGTATGGGACTGAGATAGGCTAAGTATGCGATCGTCTTTTGAAAAAACTCGTTTTGTAAAGGAAACGGAATGCCCGTATAATATTGCTACCGTTTCATTCACTGCTGCTGCCTGGAAGTATGAATCTCTATTCCTGCCGCTTCTATGTCCGCTCCCATTGGCGGATTGCGTTTTGACAGTTTCAGTTCGATGTCCTCTATTGGGGGAAAGTCTCCGAACAACCGTTTCACAATACGTCCTCCGACGTGCTCCAACAGCTTGGAGGGAATTTCCATCTCCTTCTTCACAGCTTCATATACTTCCGCATAGCTTACGGTGTCTGTTACATCATCAGTCTGCATGGCATGCCCGATGTCTACTTTCAGTCGCAAACTGACGACGAACTCATTGCCGACTAAGGTCTCTTGTCGGCCCACGCCATGATGGGCGAAGAAACGCATCCGATCCAAAAATATATAACTGCTCATAATGAAAAGATAATAGTCTTTCATGCAAACTTATGGATAATATCTTTGTTCTACAAGTCTTGGAACGCGATTTTTGTACTTTTCAAGAAAAAAGGACGTGAAAATTTTCATTCTAATTATATTTCTATAACTTTGCATTGAAGTTCGGTGGCGACTGTGGCTTGATTTTTTTTAATAAAATATAATTAGAAGCGTTGTGCTTTGTCCTCTTCGATGAAAACCTAGGAAATTTTCATTAGTTGAATGAAGGACAGCACAGTGGATTCTCACGTTTATAGCGTGGGACTGCTGTCTGTTTTCATTTAACGGGTTTTCCTAGGACCTTCATCGAAGAAACAGCACGCAGCTCCACGTTTCTGTTTCTAACCGGTCCTTTTCGGAGTTTGGAGGACGCATGCTTCCGGTCTGCCTGTGCAGATAGAAGTTTATAAGACGTTTATGCAAATAAGAATATTGTTGGTTCTATTGTGCGTACTTTTCATGACTCCGAATGGTGTGTATGCGAAAGCGGGTAATGGGGAAAATACCCCGCACCATGCCAAGCGAATATTCAATCCGGACTCACGCACCGGACGCAATAACCATTCATTGCTGCTGAAAACGAATGTGGCGGCGTGGGGAATGGCAATTATGAACGCAGCGGTGGAATATGACATCTCGCCTGCTGTTTCTGTCCTTTTACCTTTTTATTACTCTTCTGTCGATTATCTTACTTCTTCCCGCAAGTTCTGCACTTTCTGCGTGCAGCCCGAAGTGCGTTACTGGTTCAGACAAGTGGACGGACTCTTCACCGGTGTACATGTCGGGGTGGCCTCTTATAACTATGCCCTTAAGAACAATACCTACCGCTATCAGAACAGTGATACGGGTGTCCCGTTGCTGAATGTGGGACTTGCTGCCGGCTACCGTCTCCCGCTTGGAAAGGGCGGGCGCTGGTGTGTGGAGTTTTCGTTGGGAGTGGGGTATGCTTATCTGGATTATGACCGTTTCTTCAACATTCCCAACGGCGCTTATGTGGATACGCGCCATAGGAATTTTTTCGGCATAGACCACGTAGGCATCTCGTTGGGCTACCGCATTGATTGGAAAGGAGGCCGGCGATGAAAAAACTGTTGATAGCTGTCTGCAGCTTGTTGTCCATATCCCTGCTGGGAGGATGCAGCGTGCGCGAATTGCCGGAGGACGGCGGAGTAGACCCTACGATTGTGCATACCGAAATAGTCCTGTTGCCCGGTGCGGACATGACCCCGTTCGATGTTCCGGAATTCTCCACCCGCGCCGCCGACCCTCGTGAATACAAGGTGCGTTACATTGTGGAAGTCTATGCCGATGATAAGTTCGACCAAAGCCTGCAATTTCGCCGCCAACTCATTTGTGATGAGGGAGATACGGAGGATGTGACTTTGGAATGTGACCTTCATGCGCGCAACTACCGGGTGGTGGCATGGCGCGACTTTGTGCTTGCTTCCGGAGTTTCCGGCAATGTTGCCGACGACTGTTTTTATACTACCTCCGATTTCTCTGCCGTCAAACTGAAAGGAGACTATACGGGCGGAACCGACTATAAGGATGTGTTCTGCGGGCAGGCTGCCCTTGACCTTTCACCCTATCGCTGCCAATCGGAAGCCGGACACCGCGAGGAGATGCAACTGGAGCGTCCGTTGGCAAAGGTGGAGTTGATTACCACCGACATTGTCAAGTACCTCAACAAGCTGGAGCAAACGAAAAGTATCCGGGACGCAGCCATAGATGATTTTACGGTGCAGGTGCTTTATACCGGATATTTCCCCGTAGGCTTTAATGTTGTCTCCAACCGCCCCAATGAGGCGGTTATGGGCATAAAGTTCACTTCCAATCTTCTCGTCCTTTCAGACAATGAAGCCTGTCTGGCTTTCGACTACGTGCTGGTGAACGGCGAAGAATCTTCCGTCACCTTAGAAATGATCATTTACAACGAGGAGGGACAGGAGGTGAATCGCGTCACCGGGGTGGAAGTGCCTCTCAAGCGGAACAAGATAACCATGGTGCGCGATGAGTTCCTTACTCGTGAATTTGCTCCCGGCATCGGTATTGACCCCGGTTTTGACGGAGAGATAAACGTGGTGGTTCCTTGATTTTTTTATTCAAATAGAAATAATTGTATGTCTTATTTTAAACAAAACTAGTATGAGAACGTATTTTTTACTGCTGGCGGGTCTTATCCTGTTGGCTTTCACAGCCTGTCAGAATGACGAGTTGGTGAATGGTGGAAGTGGCAACGAGACCGCTGTATCTTTCAGTGTGCAGTTGCCGGGTGCTAATGCTCCTTCTACCCGCGCGGCGGGCGACGGTACACAGGTGAACCGTTGTATCATGGAGATTTATTTGGGTGACAAACTTTATGGTGAGCGTCAGGTGGTGCCTGTGGCGGGTAATAAAACTGCGACCTTCAACGTGAGGCTGGTAACTTCACAAACCTATGACTTTGTGTTCTGGGCGGATGTTTCCGGAGAGGGAGGCATTAAGGCCGACAGACATTACCAGACTGCCAATGGTTTACAGAATATTTCTCTTCTCGGAACTTATGCCGGAAACGATGACTCTCGCGATGCCTTTACGGGCGTATTGCTGAGTAAGTTGGTGACCGGAGCCTTCAATGAGGCAGTGGAATTGACCCGCCCCTTTGGTCAGTTGAATATTAAGACCACAGACCTTGGGAGTATTCCCACAGATAGAACGGCGCTTATTCCTGCTGCTGCATCGTTGGCGTTCAAAGGGGTGTATACGGGCTTTAATGCTCATACAGGTGCAGTGACAGGTGATTTGGCCGCACTTTCTTACAACGAAAATGCTGCTGTTGTAGATGGTGATGGTGCACTGACCATGGATTATCTTTTTGCTCCGAAAGAGGGACAATTGCTGACGAATATGGTGTTGACAATGAATAATGCCGCTGGAGAGAAGATTACCGATAAGGAATTGAGTAATATTCCTGTTCAGCGTAACTACAAGACGAATGTGACAGGCAGCATGCTGACTGTGTCGGGCCAGTTTGTCGCAACCTTAGAACCGGCGTTCACAGGTGATTTGGATAAGAAGATTGTGGAAGTAGCTAATATTGCAGACGTAGCCGATGCGTTGAAAACCTGTGATAATGTAGTTGTTACAACTGCTCCGGCGCAAGATGCAACCATTGAGTTACCTAAATATACGGCAACGGATAAGGCTGTTTCCATTACATTGCCGGAAACAACGAATAAGACGGTGACGATTAATTATGCCAATGATGCAGGAAATTCAAATCCTCCGAAAGAACTTACTATCATAGCTCCGCAAACCAAAAAACTGGTCATTGACGCAAAGCAGACAACCGTCTATCTGAATGGAACGAAGTATGATGAGATAGAAGCCGGTACTGCCGAAAATACGTTGGTAATCAATGACGGGGTGACTGTTAGCAAACTGACAGTGAATGCCGGTAATGTAAAGGTGTTTGGTAAGGGTGTGATTACTACAATTGAAAATGGCACCGCGAACGCCGATACTATATATATTTATGCTTCCAGTCAGGCACAACTTCCCACCACCTTGCCGGGAATCTTTAAAAAGGTGTCTTTGGAAGCGGAGAACCTCAAAGAGGCCATGGCTGAAGGCGGCGTATATCAGTTGAAAGAAGATGTTGACATAGCAGGTAGAAGCATTGAGATTCCTGCCAATAAGACGGCTACCTTAGATCTGAACGGCAACACCATTACAGCAGCCAATCGGGGAGTAGACGGAATTGCGGTATATGGAAATCTGACACTGAAAGACAGCAAGGGAAACGGCCGGATTGTTGCAAATAAGGATTATACAGGCGGCGCTTATGGTGCAGGCTTGATCCGTATTATAGGTGAAAATGCGGCTATGATTATGCAGGGCGGCACTATTTATGCCGCCAGAGAAAATGCTACAAATAATGGGCAGTATGGTGTGGCTGTTTATGAAGGTGGCGATTTCACCATAACCGGCGGTAAGATCGAAGCAGGCTGGTCTGCGGTGTTAGGTAATGGTAAGTACAAAACGCAAAATAGTGTAATCAGGATTGAAGGCGGTGAGCTGATTTCTACTTCCGATTATGCAGTGTACTTGCCGCAATCCGGCACAACCACCATTAGTGGCGGTAAGGTGTATGGTGTAGGCGGTGGTGTATGCATCAACCGCGGTACACTGAATGTTGAAGGCACAGCCTTGATCACCAGTAAGGGTACAGGCGATACCGGAGATTGGGGCGACGGTACCGGCAATATGGAAAGTGCGGCAATCAATGTAGCTGCCAAATATGGCGATTGTGTCGTGAACATCAAAGGCGGTACACTGACAGCAGAGGCTAATGCGCTTGTTTCTACGGGCAATGCCGGCTACACACCGGCTATCAACGTCAGTGGCGGTACATTCTCCGATCCGAGTCTGCTCGGCCATCTGTCTGCCGGGGCCAATGTGAAAGTCAAACTTCTGAAGGACTATGAGGGTCCGGGACTGGGCATTTTCTATGGTAAAGATAAAAATAATAAAGAGGAAAACGGTAGCCGGGCTACGGTTGAGATAGACTTGAACCAACATGCATGGAATCTTACCAATGATCCGTTATTTGGTTCTACCGGATACCAGAACCAATACTTCCATCTTGAAAAAGATGCTTTTGTTACTTTCAGGAATGGTACTGTTCAGCCCAAAGAGGTGGCGTCAGGCAGGATGCTTATACAGAATTACTGTCATCTGACACTGGACAAAGTCAAACTGATTGGCGGAAGTTCTTGTAAGTATGTTATCTCCAATAATAACGGAAGCTGTACGATTTCAAACTCTACCATTACTGCTGCAGCAGGACAATGTGCGTTCGATGTTTACTCCTACAAGCCTTATCCGGGAGGGGTAACGGTCACTGTCAATGGCCAAAGCGTCATTAATGGCCGCGTAGAGTTTGATGGTGATAGCGGTAAGAAGAACGGTAATCTTGTCATTAATGGTGGTACTATCAATGGTAACTTGAGTGCGAATAATGATTATTATGACAGCATAAACAAGAACATTATCATCAAGGAAGGCGTTACATTTGGCGCAGACGTTACCGGATGGGACGACTATAAATAACTATGGTAATGCGGCGGATGCCGCTTGCCGGAAATATATAGAAACATCCAGTTTGCATGGAAAACAGTTGGAAAGTGTTCCGTTTCCATGCTATACTGTTTGTATTTGTTTGTTTGTTTGTTTTCCCTGCGTTGTGAAACGCGGGGAAATTTTTTATATGATTTGGCTTTGTAAGCTCTCAATTTAGTACGTCAATCCGAATAACCATAGCGGAATTTCATTACGGAAGCCCACTTCGATATTATCCAATGCCAGGTAGCCTTTTTCCACACCGGCCAATTGTTGCTGTGTCTTGTTTTTTATAAAATACAAAAGCGGTGGAGACTTCTCAAAAGTTTTCCACCGCTTTCTTATTAATTATCAGCTTGAATGCACTTGTCTTATCGTCCGTTTTGTGCGATAAGTTCTTTTATCTTTTCATTCAGGCTTTCGGCTTTCATCAGTTGCTCCAGCGTCAGGTGCATGCGCCAGCACCAGTAGTGACGTGGGTTGGCTGGCACATTAATGCGCTCTTCCTGTGCGTTGGGGTTGCGCCATTTGCCGTCCATGGACATCCAGTCTTGCAGGGAGAGGATGGCGAGTATGGAGTTGCTTTGCAGATGCTTGCGCACCACCTCTTCGCAAAGCTCGGGAGTGGCAGTTGCGGGGGCAGCGCCATAGTGTCCGAGCATCGTGTTGTAGTAACGTTGCGTTTGCTGAAAGTCTTCTTCCCACCAGCCGCGCAGTGTGGACATGTCGTGGGTGGATATGGTGCAGACTGAGCGGTATGGATACCACTCCGGATGCCCGAACTCCTGTGCGGGGTCTTTGGGCATGCGCTGTATCTCCAGTGAGAGGATACGCAGATCGTTCATCACCCATGCCACGCAATCGGGAATCATACCCAAGTCCTCACCGCATACCAACATTCGGGTGGACTGTGTCAGTTGAGGCAGCTTGTTCATGGCTTGCTCGCGCCAGAACTCGTTGTGGCGGTGGTAGTAGTAGTGGTCGTACAGGCGGTTGAAGGCCGATTTCTCCCAATCATTCAGGGAACGGTACACATAGTCGTGCTGCACACCGATACGGGGATGATATTTGTACGGGTCGTGGCGGTCGGGTACAAACAGTACGTCGCTGATGAGCGCATACAAGCCGTCGCGCACCCAAATGCTGTCTTCGTCCGTCTTGCCGGCAAAGTAGGCTTCTACCTTACGTTGGGTGTCAAACTCCGGACGCATCCGGTAGATTTCCCACGTGTCCGTCGGTTCGATGAAGGTTTGCTTCACGTAGTCGGTGTGCGGACCGAACATCTGTCCGAGGAAATATTCGTGTATATACGGTTTCAGGAACTCATCGCGGAAGGGGAGTCCGTAGCTTTCTATCTCTTCACGTGTCATGGGCAGGGCGGGTACAAACTGCCCCAGCAGGCCATGTACGGCGTGCATCGGGATTTCCCAGATGCGGAAGAAGCCGAGGATGTGGTCGATGCGATAGGCGTCGAAGTATTCAGCCATTTTGCGGAAGCGCTTCATCCACCATGCATAACCGTCTTTTTCCATGACATCCCAGTTATAGGTGGGGAAGCCCCAGTTTTGTCCGTTCACCGAGAAATCGTCGGGTGGTGCGCCGGCTTGTCCGTTCAGGTTGAAATAATGGGGTTCTGTCCATGCTTCTACGCTGTTGCGACTGATGCCGATGGGGATGTCGCCTTTCAGTACGACGCCGTTGGCGCGTGCGTGTTCAGTGGCGGCAAGTAGCTGCCGGTGCAGGTTGAACTGGATGTAATAATAGATGGCGATATGCGGATAATCCGCCGATTCCGGCTGGCAGAGTTTCTCTATCTCTTGGATGTCGTAGCTGCTGTACTTCGGCCACTCGCGGAAGTTGGGCGTTTTATAGGCATCACGCAGATAGCTGAAAACGGCATACGGTTGTAACCATTCCTTGTTCGACTCGAAAAACTCATGGAAGGCTGCCGAGGCCAGCACCTTCTCTCCCTCTTGCTTGAAGATGAGGTGGAAGTATTCCCATTTGGTTTTGTTGACTGCCTCATAATCGACGGAGGGCAGGGCATTCAGTTCCTTCTGACGTTTGTTGAACGCAGCCATAAGTTTCTTGTCTTTCAATGCACCCAGTTGTTTCAAGTCTGTGTACATCGGGTGGAAAGCATAGATGGAGATGCTGTTATAAGGATAGGAGTCTGTCCACGTATGTGTCATGGTGGTGTCGTTGATCGGCAGAATCTGTACGGCTTTCTGCCGGGTGCTGACGGCCCAGTCGATCATGCGTTTTAAATCGCCGAAATCGCCTACACCGAAACTTTTCTCGGAACGGAGTGAGAATACGGGTACGGCAACACCCGAACCTTTCCAGACGGGAAGGTTGAAATATACATAACGGTCACCGATAACCAGTGTCTCGTTTGCACCGCTTTGCGGGTCCGCCATATATCGGTTCGGATTGTTTTCCCAGCATACGGCGCGGCGTTCTTTCTTGTTGTATAGAATGAATTTGTATTCCAACGGAAAATGGATTTTGGAGGCATCTGCCTCTATTTGCCATTCAGGGAAGTTGGCATCACTCATAAGTACGGCCTTGTCCGGATTCCAGTTTCCGAAGATCGGCTGGTTTCCGCAGATGCCCAGACAGTGGTCACTGTCGATGCAGGGGGCATACGCTTTTATCAGCAGGCCTTTTTTATGTCCCTTAGGAACAGCACTGCGTTCGCGGTGTGCCAGAAGGGATTCCGTAAAGGCGGAGGTGTAGAAATATTGCTGCTCCGGCAGGTTCTTCCAACAATCTTGTATCCGGTAGGTTTTCTTGGAGTTTCCGGAGAGGTAAAGAGTGCGGGGCAGGCTGTTCCACTCGGCACGTATAGGGTGCCCATCGCGGAAAATATAGTAGCTGTATAGGACGTATCCGCTTTCCGGCACTGCAATGTCTGCTTCCGCAGCCCAATGGATGCCGTCTATGGTTTGTAGCGGAAATGCTTTGGAGGGATGTCCGTTTCCAAGCTCCGGGATGGAGCCTGAAACTCTGACTTCTTCACCCCAATTGGTTCTGTACTCGATATTAAATGATAAGGTCATATATATTAGATTTAGAAATAGCAATAGCTGCAATGATTATGCAAGTATAAAAAATATTCTTCATAATCATGCAGCTATTGTCTGCTATCTCGTTTAAAATCCTATGCAAAC